>Ga0335082_10008963_pt1 | contig 10883 bp, 6 predicted proteins | sample Lox_Sample_41_FD_206718 | JGI IMG/M metagenome (GOLD analysis project Ga0335082, IMG submission 206718) | Soil microbial communities from Loxahatchee National Wildlife Refuge, Florida, United States - Lox_Sample_4.1 | ecosystem: Environmental > Terrestrial > Soil > Wetlands | place: USA: Florida... | reverse complement strand
GTCACTCGCGCAGCCGCGCTCTGTTCCGATCCGGATGAACCCACTCCCGCCAGTCCTGGATCGACGCGTAGTTTGGTAATCCCAAACAACCGTTCCAATCTTCCGCCCAGCTGGCTCGAAATCGCCTCGGAAAGCAGCGCGGACGCCCCGGAGCCTGGACTTTGTGCCGCTCCCGTTCCGCCCGCGCGCAATTCCGCTTCGGAACTTGTCTGCCCAAGCGTCAGCAGCGTCACGATGTCATTTCCGGGCAAAGGTGGATCGGAGCGGTACGACAAATTTAATTTGCTCGCAGGCCCGCTGAAATTCAGCGTGATCTCATACTGCTGAATCGTCGTCGTCGCCTCGATGTTGATGTCCGGGTCTATATTCAGCGGCCGAGCAAAATTCAAATCGCCGCGCGCGACTCGATACCGGTTCCCGTGAAAATACAAGTCTCCGGAAAGCACATGAATGTGCCCGAGCAAAATCGGATGCTCCCATGTCCCGCGCACTCGCAAATTCGCATCGGCTTCCAGTTCCGCGTTTGGCCATTCCATACGCGCATCGGGCGTCGAAAGTGCTTCAATGTCAAACTGCAAGTTCTGCAGGAAACTCGAAGTCGTCCCCCCGCTTTCGCGCGAAGCAATCAGCGCGCCCGCCGCTTCCAGCCCGCCTGACAGATTCACCCGATCAATTGTCACGCGGCCGGATAGCAATCCCGCCTCCGGGGTTCCAGACAAACGCAAGCTTCCCGCAACTTGCCAGCTCATTCCCTCCGGATAGCGAATTCTAGTCCGATCGGTCCGCGCCGTGATGTCGTAATGAATCGGCGAGTCCGCGTAGTTCGCGCTTCCCGTGAGCGTCAGCGTTCCGCCTCCCGCTTCCGCGGTGACGTTGTCGAACGAGAGCCGCGTTGCATCAAAAACCAAATCGCCCTTGATCGCGCTCAATCCCGTCGGAAAATCCGCCATTCGCGCCGAAGCGTTTTCAATATGCACACGCCCAGTAATTCTCGGTCGGTCCAGCGTTCCCTCAAACGACGTATTTACCTGCGCCGGCCCACGCGCGTCGAGGTTCGGTACAAATCCGCTGATTAACCGTAAATCTAGCGCGCCGCTCAATTTCAATGCCAGCGCCCGTCGCCCCGTAAATCGAGCGCTGCCTTCCAGTTTGAAATTCGTATCTTTCCCCTGGAACGTCACAGGATCAATGTTGAGCTCCTCCGTTGACGCTCGGAAATGCACTGGTCCCGCATTCTCCAGTTGCACGTTCGAATAGTTGAAAGCCAGCCGCGAGAATTTCGCGTCCATCACGATTGCGCTCGGCTGGTTCAGGTTTCCTTCCAATCCAATCTCGCCTTCCGCGCTTCCATGCCCGCTGAAATGCCCAAGATGCAGGTAAGTCACCAGGAATGGATCAAGATTGATGTTGCGGATGTTCGCCTTCCCGTGAACTGGGTACGGCGGCGTTAGTCCAATCGTGTATCCACCCGAGATGCTTCCGTCCGTCATCGCGGAACTCAGCTCCACCTTTGCTTCGTGTCCGTCCGAGGTCAGCGTTCCGTCAAAACTGCCGATCGTCTCATGCCCAACCCGCAGATCCACGATGCGAATCGACCCCTCGCCCTGCGGCGCCTTCTTCGGCCCTGCCGCTTTCACGTGGAACGTCATCTGCCCGCCGACCGGCATTCTCGGACTCTGCAGCTTTTCAAAATTCTCGAGCGGCAATCCGGCGCCCACCAAATCAACGGAAATACTGTCATCGGAGAACCGATAACCCGCGCTACCCGTTACAATTCCCGCTCCCACTTTCTCTTTTCCAGGAGCGAACACCCGCAATTCTGCATTCGAAATGCGAGCTTCTTCTGGCGTAGCATTCAGTTGCCCGCGCAATCGGCTAAACGAAACCCCATACGCATCTCCATCCGCCAGGTCGAACAATCCACTTACACCAGGCTTTTCCCTTGTCCCGTGACCGTGGAATTGCCCCGTCAGAGTTCCTCCCACCGGATATCTTTCCTTCACAAATTCCTGAAAACTCTCCAGCGGAACCTTTTCGAAATTCACGTCCGCCGTCCATTCGTTCTCCGGCCGAAATACCCATTTGTCCAAATCCATCGAGCCTTCTACATTTGCCTGCATGGCTCCCAATCTTGCCCTGCCTTGCGAGATCGAAAGCTCCGACGGCGAATATGTCACGTCCGCTTCCAACGAATCCACGTGCAAATCGCCGTAAACAACATTTTCCCCGCGGGCATGCCCCGCAAGCGTTGGCGTGCCGAGCGGCCCGAAAAGTTTTCCTTCCCAATTCGCATTTCCGCTCATTGCGGTTCTCGACCCATCCGCGTTTGGCCCGCGAATCGCATCAATAAAATCTTCGTACGCCTCCAGCGCGCTTGTTTCGAATTTAATCTCCAGCCCGGAATTGCGTTTCCCCAATGAACCCGCCAAATGAATTTGGCTGGTCGGCGTGTCAAATTGCGCGGTTTCCAGGGTCAAGATCTGGGGATCATATCGGTAGTGCAAACTCGCTCCGCCCGTCACCGGCACATGCTTCGCCGCAAGTTCTCCCGGCGCATTGAGATCCATCGTCCCGGAAATTTCAAAGTGCTCGAATGTCCCGGTCCAAGTCTCAATCGTGTCTGCCGTAATCACCGAATCCCAGTGCAACTCGTTCACTGGGAAGCTGTCGCGTTCCAGTGCCGGCAAGACCTGCGCCATTCGAATGTTTTGTATGTGTGTCTTCGCAACAAATTCCAGACTCGCAAACTTCATCGCCACCGGCCCGCTCACCGTCCCGCCAAACGCGCTCGCTACAAAATTCGGAATTTGTAATCCATTCTTGTCAAATTTATAGCTCCCACGCGCCCCCACACCCGAATTGCGGAAGATTTCGTAGTTCAGATTGATTTCAGATCCCGCAAAACTTCCGCCGCCCTGCGCGACCCCTGCACTCATCGTTCCTTCGCCGCGCACATCGACCATCCCGGTTGGCGTCATAGGCGCGCGAAACGTTTTCCGGAAATCTCCAATCTCCACCCATGCACGGTATTTGAACGCAACATTCGGCTCGCTGTAATTCGTCAGGGTGCCTTGTAAATCTACGCGCGACCGCCCCGCACCAATTTGCGCCTGTTCCAGTTCGAATCCGTCCTGCAATATGGAAAACTTCGCAGACAAACTCACCGGCACTGGTACAAATCGCTTCGCCGCCACTTGCACTGCCTTCCAATCCATCGTTCCCACGTAAATCGGCTTTTCCGCACTTCCTCCAGCATTCACCGCCAATCGCAATCCGCTTCCTTCGACCGCAAACGGCGTTCTCACGTCGTTGTACAGAATCCACCCATAGAGCAGTTGCACTTGTTTCACATTCAAATCAAAAAGCGTTTTGCTCACCGGCGTGGAAGATTTCTGTTTCGGTCCAGGGGGTGCGGGAATGTTCGTCGTTCCATCCTTTTCCACGCGAACGTGAATGTGTGGCCGCGTCAACTTCAAATCGCTCAGCGAGACTTTTCGCCCCCAGAACGAATCGATCCGCAATCCCGCGTCAATCTCTTCCGCGCTAAAAAGCGGCTCCGTTCCTTGCGGCTCTTTTCCGTGAATCACGACTCCTTTGAGCTTCGCTCGCAGTGCTAGCCATTCGACCGAGAGCGACTTCACTTCCGCCGAGCCTCCCGTCGCAGCGTTTAATTTCCGAATCAGTACTCTCTTAAGAAATGGATTCCCCGCGCCGCTCCCGAAAAAAATGATCAGGCCCAATGCAATTAACGTGAGTTTGATCCCAAGCACCCACGCCGTGTGCCGCAGCCATCTCCATTTTCGGCGTCGCGTTTCTTGCATCATCGGTCGCCTTCATTCAGAAACTTCGAAATATGCAGCCGTCCCCGGCTTTCCTGCAGCCACTTGTTCGCCTGCTCGTTGATGCCTCGCTGAATCAGCACTTCCTGAATCACGTCTCGCGCATTGTCGAACGACGGCGGCTCCTGCCCGCGTGCCTTCGCCCTAGGAATCAGGACGTTGTCGTAAAAATCCTGAATCGCCTTGTCGTCCACTTGCACAACCGGCCGGAACCGTGAGTCCAGGTAATTCGACAGGAACGCTTGCGCCGTGACAATCTGCTTTACGTCTGCCTCCGTCAATCCTGCTTTCTCTCTTTGCGCATCAAAATCTTCCGTCTTGGCAAAAGACCTCCGCAAACGCCGCAGTCCCCGATCTACGTCCGCGTCGCTTGCTGCCGGAAATCTCGACGCTTCCGCCTCCTTGCGCACAATCCATTGATCGATCAAACGGTCCAGAATTTTTTCCCGGCTTTCCGGCTTTCCCTCAACCAGAGTCTGATACCGTTCCAACTGCTCGACGTCACTTTGCAAAATAATCTCTTCGTCTACACGAGCAACAATGCGATCCACAACTTGCTGCGCGCCAGACACAATCGCCGGCGAGGCACTCGCGGCTACAAGCACGGCCAGCCATCCGAGTTGCCGCATCATCCACATCAGAAAGACGCTCCCAAGCTAAAAGAAATCTGAAATCTCGGCAGTTGTCCGCTCTTATATCCAAATGTGCCGGCAGTGCAATTTGGGTCGCTGTCGGGACAGGGAATCGGCACCACAAAAAATGGCCGATTAAGTTGATACCCCAGATCGACGCGAATCGGTCCAACCGGAGTCGCATATCGCAACCCGAGCCCCACGGTGTGCGAAAAATAATTCAATTCGTTCGAGCAATTCGTCAGGCACTGCGGAATTGCCGAATTGTCGAACGTCGGTTTCGGTAGCGAGTAACGAAACGAAATCCGTGTCGCGCGGCTGTATACGTTGCCGCCGTCATAGAACAGCGCTCCTCCCAAACTGGTTCCAAAATAAGGGAGACGCATCGGGAACCGGAATTCCTGGTTGAGGATCAGCATTGCCTGCCCTCCCACTGGAAATCCGGTGGTCGAATCTCGCGGTCCCGCCTGATTTAGCGCGAATCCGCGCAGCGAAGTCCCGCCTCCCGCAAAGAGCCTTTCCGGCAGCGGAATCACCTGCGGCAAGTCGCTTCCCGTCTGTGCCGGAAATGTCAGCGAAACCGTATCCCGGTAGGGGCTCAGCACTCCAATTCGAATGGACCGCGCAAAGCTGAACCGCCGCTTGATCGGATAGTACGAAGCATTCTGATACAAGAACCGCGTGAAGCTCGCGCTGGACCCCAATCCCGTATCGGCGATTCCAAAGTCTGCGCTGTTCAGAGTTCCCTTTGAAGCGCCCGCAGGATTGTCTCGTGTGTCCCGTACCCACGAAAGTCCAAATTGAGAAATCAACGTCGGTTGCTGAAACAGCGGCACTTCCTCGGGCCGGATCTTCAAATCCGACACAAGAACCTTTCGGAAGGTGTACCGGTACAATATTGTCGTTCGCGGCGAAACTTGCTGCGTCAACTGCACCGAACCTTCATACCGCGTTTCGTTAAATGTGTTGATGTCTTGCGTTTTCTCAGCGTAAGCCGTCGCCTGAAAACTGAAATTGGGGCTCGCAAACGTATTCGGCGAGAAATACCCCAGCAGCGCCCGTCCCTGCAATGTACTGCCTCGCAGCTTCAGCGAAAGGGAATCTGCGCGCCCCGTCAAATTCAGTTTTGAAACTTCCAGAATTCCTCGAGGCGCGGCCTCCAGCGTAGTCCCCGTCGGATCCGTTGAACTCCCCAGCCGCTGTACTTCGAATCCTCCTCCGTACGCCAGCGTGTACCGCTTTGCTTCTTCCACCAGCACCACAACATCTTTATCCTGATCTGACCCATTCGGGTTTTGCGGCGCGACCGTCGCTCGATTGAAGATGCCGAGGTTGTACAGCCGCCGCTGCGTGTCCACCACTTCGCCTTGCCGTAACGGCGCATTTTCTTTCACCTGAACTTGCCGCCGAATTGCTCCCGGGCGGGTGTGTTTGTAACCGCTCACAAAAACGTTCCGCACCCGCGTCTGTGGCCCTTCTTCGATGTGATAGCTCACCTTCACTTCCTTGAATTCCGCGGGCTTCTTGCTTTTGCTCTTTTCTGCCGCTGCCTGAGCTACGGCGTTATCTTTCGAAGCATCCACATCTTCAAAGCTCGTCTTGAGGCTCGCTTCGGGATATCCCTCGTTGAAGTAGAGCGCCAGAATGTTTGCTCGGTCGCTTCCCACGCTCGCCTCCGAATACGGCTGTCCCGGCAGCGATCCCACCACTCCCTGCAATTCGTCTTCGGAAAATACGCGGTTCCCATCGATGGTGAGCGAAGCCACGCGCGTCTGGACGCCTTCGCTGATGGCGAACTTCACATACAAATCGCCGTCTTTCCCGCGGTAGTTGTCCCGGATGTCCGCCTCAACCTTCGCGTCCAGAAAGCCGTTTGTCTTGTACAGACCCTCCAGCGAAGTCCGATCTGCTTCCAACAATCTCCGGCTAAATTTTCCGTGCGAGCCCAGCGCCCCTTGATATACCGACAGCTGGCTTCGCAACAGCTCTTCCGCGAAGTATTTGTTGCCGGCAATTTCAATTCCGATCAGCTTGTGCCGGACGCCGCGCTCCACCTTGTACGTAATCAGCTCTTCCGTCCCCTGCCATCCGTTTCCCTTTTCCTTCACGTCTCGCGTTGTCGTCGCGTAGTCCACCGTTGCATCGAAGTATCCCTGTCGTTCCAGCCGCTCACGGATGCTCTTCTTTCCCTCTTCCAGCAAGTCCGTGTCAACCGCGCCCTCCTGGTAAATCGGCACCAATTTTTTCAGGTCTCCTCTGGAAATCTTTGTCCCCGTCACTTCCACCTTCACGCGCGGCCCTTCCGTCACGTCCAGCGTCAGCGGTACGGTATTTTTCGCTGCGTCATACTCCCCTCGCCGCACCGCCGCTCTTCCGCTCAGGTGCCCTTTTTTGGTCAGAAATTTCCTGATGTTCGCCGTTCCTTTTTGTATGCGCGCGTTCGTAATCGCCGTTCCCGCCTTCATCTTCAGGCGCGAAGCAATCTGCTCGTTCGGATATTCCGTATTGTTCGTCAGTTGCACTGCGGACACCCGCGCCCGCGCTCCAGGCTCGACCTTTACAATCACATCTACTTGGTGCGTGTTTTCGTTCGCTTGAATTTCGGCTGACACTTTAGCCTGATACAGGCCCTCTTCTTGCAGAATCACTTTCAGCCGCTCGATTGCCTCATCCAGCTTTTCCTTTCTAAACACGTCGCCCAATTGAATCTGCATCGCCGCCGCAGCCGAAGCTTCGCTTGGCGGCTCGGTCAGTCCGCGCAAAATCACCTGATTGAAGTAGAGATTTTCTTCTGCGACGAAATCCAGTCGCACGCCGCCTTCAACTGCCGTCGTTACCGCTCGGAGATTCGCGTAGTCGCCGGTCTTATAAAGCACCCGCAGACTGGCCGCCACTTGTCCTCGGTCCAGCGGCCGTCCCGTCCCCACTGGCAGGCCGGCGGGAGCATCTCTTAATAGGGTCCCGTCTTCCAGAACAATTCTCACGTTCACAACGACTGGGGCCGCCTCCTGGGCCATGCAAACCTGCACGGCTCCTCCGGCGAGGAGCGCCGCAAGCACCAATCCTCTGAATGACTTCGCACAAGTCACTTTCATCCGCACAATTCGCTCAGACGAAGGGTAGCACAGCGGCGTTGCCTCTCTCTCGCCCTTTGGCGCTATCATAAATACGAAATCGCATGTCTCGGACAGGACCGCCCGCACATTGAATCAACCTTCAAAATCCCCGGATCCCTTTGACCGCTATTCCCGCCAGATTCTGTTTGAGGGCATCGGCGAAGCCGGTCAAGCCCGCCTCACCATGTCGAGCGCCGTTATCGTAGGCTGTGGAGCAATTGGCGCTTCGACTGCCGCTCTTCTCGCCCGCGCTGGAATCGGTCGCCTTCGCATTCTCGATCGTGATTTCGTCGAGCCTTCCAATCTTCAGCGCCAGTCGCTCTTCGATGAATTCGACGCGCGCGAGTCTCTCCCCAAAGCCGTCGCCGCCGAACAAAAGCTTCGTGCCATAAACTCCGCGATTTCTCTCGAAGGCATCGTCGCCGACCTCACTCCCAAAAACGCCGCCGACCTTCTTTCCGGCTACGATCTGATTCTCGATGGCACGGATAATTTCGAAACTCGCTTTCTCATCAACGATTTTGCCGTAAAGCACAATCGTCCCTGGATCTATGCCGCTGCCGTTGGCAGCTATGGCGTCACCATGACCATCCGCCCGGACCTCACCGCTTGCCTTGCCTGTTTGCTCGAAGGAGATCGCTCGTCCGCAGGCATGGAAGAAACCTGCGACACAATCGGCATCCTCGGCCCAGTCGTACAACTCATCTCTTCGCTCGAATCTGCCGAAGCGCTGAAACTTCTCGCTGGAAAAGAAGACGCACTGCACGGCCGCCTCATCTCCAGTGATATCTGGTCCGGTCGCTTCCAATCCGTTGAAATCGCTCGCTCCCAAGCCTGCCGCGCCTGCGCCCGCCGCGAATTTTCCTACCTCGAAGGAGAAGCCCAACCCCACGTCACCATGTGTGGCCGCGATTCCGTCCAGATTCATGAGCGTTCCCGCTCGTTGGACCTCGCTGCTCTCGGCGCCCGTCTCGGCCCCTCTGTCGAATCCGTCCGCCAAAACGAATTCCTTCTCCGCTTCCGCGTCCCGCCCTATGAAATGACCGTCTTCGCCGACGGTCGCGCCATCCTCAAAGGCTCGCAAGACCCCGCCGTCGCGCGATCCCTCTATGCTCGCTTCATCGGAGCTTGACCAAATCAGTTGTCAGGAAGAAATAAAGCCAGGAAGAATGTCAGAAGGAAGCAAGGCTACAGCCCGCCGCGGTACGCCCCGCCGCCGCGTCCTACCGAACCCCGCATCGAAGCGCGATCCAGGTTCTCGCGCAAATTCATCAACGTCAGGAATGTGCTCAAAATCCGCGCTTTCAGGTCGTCCGTCAGCGACATCCCGCTCGTCGCCACACGCGCTAGCCGCTCGCCGCTCTCAGTTAGAAAAGTCATGATCTCTTTCAACCGCTCGTGCGGCGCATTTCCCATCGCTGTTTCACGACGCATCTCTGCGCAGCTTCCTTCGATCGAAAGCGTGTAATGCAACACGCAGAGCTGCTGCTCGGCAAGTGCTGCTGGCGTTGTGCTCTTGCATCCCGTGATTTGGCAGGCGGTGGGCATGAACCTGTGTGCGTCTCGTATCGCTGCGTAACACTCCTAGCTAACCGCACTCGCCCCCGAAAATCCAGCATCCTCATTCGCCATGTTGCGAATCTTGCAAACTCCCCGCCGCCCTCCAGTCCTCAAAAATGTTTTGACGCCACCGTTTTTGTGATGTATTTTTATACATGTCGATGTATAATCTTGCTTTCATGAGTGCAGGCAAAACATTTCGTCACGGCCAGATCCTCCGGCTAGTATCCGGCGAACGCATCGCCAGCCAGGACGATCTGCGTCGCCGTCTTGCCCAGCAGCGCCTGCGCGTTACCCAGGCCACGCTTTCCCGCGATATGCACGAGTTGAAGCTCGTTAAGACCAACGAAGGCTACAAGCAAGCCGCCGCGGTTACGGAGGAAGTTGCTCCGCTGCCTCCGCTCGCCCGCGCGTTGCGAGAATTCTTGCTCGACGTCCGCCCCGCGGAAAACATGCTCGTTTTAAAAACGCCTCCCAGTGGCGCGCAGCCTCTCGCTGCCGCCTTGGATGCGTCAAAATTTCCCGAAATCGCCGGCACCATCGCCGGCGACGACACTGTCCTCATCATCACTTCAAACAAGAAGACTCGTCTGGCTCTCCAGCAAAAGATCGAAGCCCTGCTGAAATGAGCGCACCTGATTCCATCGCCGTCGTAGGTGTTTCCGGATATACGGGCTTTGAGCTGGCTAAGCTCTTGCTCCGCCATCCTGCCGGTTCCGCCGCCACCTTTTATATGCGTGACACACAGGGCGCTCACTGCCTGTCTGAACTCTTTCCACAGTTGCGGGGCACCAATCGCGCGCCTGTCCGCCAGCTTTCCGTCGAAAATATTCTCGCGTCCGGCGCAAAGACAGCTTTCCTCGCCACGCCGCACGAAGCTTCGGCCGAACTCGCTCCTCAGCTTCTCGACGCAGGCCTGAAAGTCATCGATCTCAGTGGCGCATTTCGCTTCCGTGACGCCGCGGTCTTTCAATCCTGGTACAAGCTCCCAACTCCCCACGCCGCTTGGCTCGCTTCAGCCGTTTACGGCCTGCCGGAGTTTTATTCCGCAGAACTCGCAAACGCCCAGCTCGTAGCCAACCCCGGTTGCTACGCCACCAGCGTCATTCTCGCAGTTCGCCCGCTCGTCTTAGCAGGCTTGCTCGAGTCGAATTCTTCCGTCGTCGCCGACTGCAAATCCGGCGCTACAGGCGCAGGCAAAGAACTTCGCCGCGACCTCCATTTCTCCGAACTCGACGAAAACTTCAAAGCCTACAATCTCTTTTCGCACCGCCACACTCCGGAAATCGTCGAACAGACTGGCCTCGCCGATTCGCAGCTCACCTTCAGCACGCACTTGCTGCCAATCGCCCGCGGCATTCTTTCCACCATCTACGTAATGCTCGCGGAACCACAAACTCCAGAAGCCATCGAAGCCCTTTATCGAAAGACTTACGCGGGCCGTCCCATGGTCCGCATCTGGAAAGCAGGAACGCTCCCGGAAATCCAGCACATCGCCCACACCAATTTCGCCGACATCGGCTTCACGCTCGATCGTTCTGGCCGCAAGCTCATTGTTGTTTCTTGTCTCGACAATCTCGGCAAAGGTGCTGCGGGCCAGGCCGTGCAAAATTTCAACCATCTTCTGAAACTTGAGGAGCACACAGGACTGCAATGAAACTCGTCATCAAATTCGCTGGTGCCTTACTGGAAAGCGATTCGGTAGTGCGCGAGATCTCCTCGCAAGTCGCTTCTCT
>Ga0335082_10008962_pt1 | contig 10884 bp, 7 predicted proteins | sample Lox_Sample_41_FD_206718 | JGI IMG/M metagenome (GOLD analysis project Ga0335082, IMG submission 206718) | Soil microbial communities from Loxahatchee National Wildlife Refuge, Florida, United States - Lox_Sample_4.1 | ecosystem: Environmental > Terrestrial > Soil > Wetlands | place: USA: Florida... | reverse complement strand
CATCAGTAGCGTTTTCGCCGGCCATTCAGCCAACTTAAGAACCTTACACCGAAGAGGCTCTTCAGACTAACCACGCGATCGGGACGCACCACAATTAGACGAGAAGCAGACGACGCATAGACGCATAACAGATGAGAGGCAAGCAATGAGCATTGAAAACAATTTCACTTCATCGACATCAGAGAACTATTTCTCTCCCAGCGGTTCTCCGCGGACAGGACTACGCCGAATATTCAAAGCAGCTACATGGATCTTCACGGTGGTTGCAGTGGTTGTGATGAGCGGACTACCCGTATTTGCGCAGTTCGAATCAGCATCGGTGCTCGGTTATGTGCACGATAGCTCCGGGGCCGCTGTTCCCAATGCGACTGTCACGCTGACCAACATGGCAACTGGAATCAAGCAGACGAAGCCGACCGACAGGGAAGGCAAATACGAGTTTTCCAGCGTCCAGATCGGCAACTATCAGGTGGTCGCCGAGGCCGCCGGTTTTGACCGCGGCCGAACAGAGATCTTCACGGTACAGACGAACGCACGTCAGCGCGTCGACGTAGCCCTGAAGACCGGCTCCGTCTCCGAAGAGGTGACGGTAACTGCAGCAGCGCAGTTGCTGGACACCGAGACGAGCTCGCACTCGACCGTGATCGGGACACGGCAGGTGGAAGATCTTCCCTTGAACGGCCGCTCGTATGCGGACCTGGTGCTGCTGGTTCCGGGCGCGAGGAAGTCGCTGCTGGAGAACAACGGAACGTCGAGCCGCGAGGGATCGTTCAACATCAACGGCTTGCGGTCGGCGTTCAACAACTACATGCTGGACGGCCTGGATAACAACAACTACGGAACGTCGAACCAGGGCTTTGCGAACGAGAACATTCCACCTTCTCCGGACGCGGTGAGCGAGTTCCGTGTGGAGACGAACAACTATGGCGCCGAGTATGGGCGCTCGCCAGGCGCGGTGATTAACGTGTCGGTGCGCCGCGGAACGAACCAGTTCCACGGCCGCGCGTGGGACTACAACCGCAACACGATATTCAATGCGATTGGGCCATTTCTGGCTCCTGGCGCGACGAAGCCGAAGTTTATCCAGAACCAGTTCGGCGGCACGTTCGGTGGGCCGATCTGGAAGGACCACACCTTCTTCTTTGCGGACTATGAGGGTCTGCGTCGCATCTTCAACAATGCAGCAACCGGCTCAACGCTCCCCACGGCGTCTCAACGCGCCGGCAACTTCTTCCTGAACGGCGATCCGACGCAGCCGATTGCGGTGACCAACCCGGTTACTGGAATTACTTACAACGGTGTGGTTCCGGCCTCTGCGATGACTTCGTTCTCGCGAGCGGTTCTGGCCGCGCTTCCGTTGCCCAACACCGGCCTAGCCGATAACAACGCAGGCGCCTACTCCAACAACTATGTCATCTCTCCGCGCGGAACGATCAACGACAACAAGGGCGATGCACGCGTGGATCATACGTTCAACCAGCGCTGGACCATCTTCGGACGTTACAGCGAGCACCGGCAGTCGCTGTTTGATCCTCCGGGAATTCCTGGGCGCGCGGGCGGCAACTCCAACGGCAATGTGAGCATCCAGAACCGCAACATCGCTGGCGGCGCGACGTGGATGATCTCGGCGAACAAGCTGCTCGACATTCGCTTTGGATGGTCGCGCAACCTGGGCGGCAAGTTTCCGATCGGCCAGGGCCAGAGCTCGATGCTGGTGGAGAACGGCATCACCGACGGCCTGCCGACTGATCCGCTGGTCGTGCGTTCGCTGAATGCACAGTCGGTGACGGGGTACTCGCAGTTTGGAGCACAGTCGTCGAACCCGCAGTTCCAGAATCCGACGATCTATAATCCGAAGGCAAACTTCACCTGGATCAAGAGCAAGCACTCGATGAAGTTCGGTTACGAGTGGCAGGCTGTGAATACTGAACTGAACGACTTCAACCCGAGCTACGGCCAGGACAACTACGCCGGCCAGTTCGCACGTGGCTCGTTTGGGACGGCGACCTCGTCTGTGACGCAGATTCAGCAGGCGCGCAATCTTGCGGACTTCATGTTCGGCAACCGGTCGTCGTACTCGCTGACGACGTATGCGATTGTGCATCTGCGTCAGCGGTACAACTTCATGTACTTCCAGGATGACTTCAAGGTGTCGCCGAAGCTGACGATCAACGCCGGTCTGCGGTACGAGATCGTGACGCCGCAGTATGAGAAGGACAACCGGCTGGCCAACTTCAATCCCGCGACGAACTCGCTGATCCAGGCACGGAGCGGCGGCGTTTACAGCCGCTCGCTGGTCAACACGCCACTGAACAACTTCGCACCGCGCCTTGGCTTCGCTTACTCGGCGACGGACAAGACCGTGCTGCGTGGCGGTTATGGCATCGTCTACAACCAGTGGAACCGTGCGGGCGGCGAGAACAACCTGACGTACAACGGTCCCAGCGTGGTGAATGCAAGCATCACGCAGGGCACGTCAGCAGCTTTGTTCCCATCTGCAGGAAATATCTGCGTGAACGATACTCAGGCGCAGTCCAGCTGCTTCCGCCAGACGCAGCAGGGATACGCGGCGAACCTTACGACACCCGCGTATTTCAATCCGCTGAACGTGCTGTCGCGTTACATTCCGAAGAACTTCCAGACGGGTTACGTGCAGCAGTACCAGATTGGCGTGCAACAGCAACTGCCTTACGGCATTCTTGCCGATCTCGCGTACGTCGGAAACAAGTCGACGCACCTGCAGGTTCTTGCTGATTACAACCAGGCCACGCCTTGCGTTGCAGGTGGAGGCGTAACGTGTGGCAGCCTGCAGGCGCGTCGTCCGATCTCAAACTTCGCAGGCATCGAGATCGCTTACGGCGCGGGCTCAGCGAACTACAACTCGCTGCAGTTCAAGCTGGAGAAGCGCGCTTCGCACGGTCTGTATCTGCTGAACTCGTTCACGTGGAGCCGTTACTTCGACATCTCTTCGGGCCACCTGGAGACGTCGAACGGCGACAACTCGCGCGTGAACTATGCGAACTCGAGCCGGGACTACGGTCCGGGCGGATACGATCAGCCGCTCGCGGACACCCTCTCGGTCGTGTATGACCTGCCGTATGGCCATGGACAGCACTGGGGCAACTCTTCGGGCCGCCTGATGAATACCCTTGTGGGTGGATGGCAGCTTACGCTGATCAACACGATGACGAGCGGTTTGCCGGTGAATATCACCTACTCGCTTTCGTCGTCGTCCTCACTGTACGTGTCGGACCTGGTGACGTATCGTCCTGACCGTGTGAACAACGCGAAGATCAAGAACTCTTCGTCGGCGCACGTCAAGACAGCAACCGCTCTCAACGGGTACTTCAACGTTCAGAGCCTTCAGGCTCCCACGACGTATCCGTGGGGATCGGTGACGCGCAACTCGGAGCGATCGGATGCCTTCTACCAGGCCGATCTTGGCCTGCACAAGGCGTTCCCGCTGTGGAGCGATAGCTCGAAGTTCGACTTCCGCGCGGAGGCGTTCAACGTGCTGAACAAGGTGAACTACTTCGCACCGAACAGCACGTGGGCTACGGGAAGCACGAGCTTCGGACAGATTACGAGCGCGTTCCCGGCCCGTCAGCTGCAGCTTGCCGCGAAGATCATCTTCTAAACAAGGTTGCACTGCAATTCTGCGATTTGGCGCCGTGTCTGTCTGAACGGCGCCTTCGTTTTGGAAGTTACACTCTTACGTAAACAAGAGGATCAATGATATTTCGAGGTGTATTCGGAGCAGCTATTGCAGGTTCGTTAGTGTTCGCCACCAGCCATGCTGTTGTGGCGCAGGGTTCGCAGGCCGCGCAGGACAAGGTGGTACGGCTGAACCAGATCCAGGTGATCGGCTCGCACAACAGCTACCACTCGGGCTTTGCGCCGAGTGAGCGGAAGTATCTGGAGATGAAAAATCCGCGTGCTCTGTATGCGCTCGACTACAGTCATGCTCCTCTTCCGGATCAACTCAACGGAGGAGTTCGCCAGATCGAGATCGATGTCTTCGCGGATGCCAAGGGCGGACGCTATGCCCATCCAAAGATCGACGATGCCATTGTGAAGGCCGGCCTGCCGGCCGATCCGGACTTCGATCCTCTTCATGAGATGGACAAGCCGGGATTCAAGGTGATGCATATGCAGGACGTGGATGAGCGCAGCACATGCCACACCTTCGTCAAGTGCCTGACGATTGTGAGGACATGGTCCAAGCAGCATCCGAAGCACCTTCCGATCTTCATCCTTGTCGAAACGAAGGAAGGCGAGATGAAGGAGATGCCGGAGGCGGTAAAGACGGAGCCGTTCACACCAGCGGTCTTTGATGCACTCGATGCGGAGATACGATCAGTCTTCAAGCCGGGCGAGTTCATCACTCCGGATGAGGTTCGCGGAAGCGCGGCAACGCTGGAGGCCGCGGTTCTTGCCGGCGGATGGCCGACGCTGGAAAAGAGCAGAGGCAAGGTGATCTTTTTGATGGACCAGCACAAGGTCAGCCCGATTTATGCGGAGGGACATCGATCGCTCAAAGGAAGAATCATATTCACCAACTCGGACCCCGGACAACCGGAGACGGCCTTCATTGAGCAGAACGGCGGGACTCAGGCGGAGATTGATGCGTTGGTGAAGAAGGGATATCTCATCCGCACGCGGACCGACGAAGGTACGGAACAAGCGCGAACGAACGATACGACGCGCCGCGACCTTGTTCTTTCGACCGGAGCGCAGATGATCAGCACGGATTATCCTCCATCGGAGCCTTCGCAATGGACGTCGTTCTCTGTCGGATTTCCGGATGGACTCGTGGCACGCTGCAACCCTGTCAATAAGCCTGCGGGGTGCATGGACCGTTTACTGGAGCCTGCTGCTTCGACGGCGGCTAGTTTGAAGTAGTGCAAACCGCAGATCCTTCGACTACGACGCCCACGCTCCCGCGTGGGCGTCTTCGCTCAGGATGACACTTTGGAGAAAGCCGCGAATCAACTTGGAGAGAAACGAGAATCAACCGGTTCGGGTGCTTAGCGCTCGAGCCAGTTTTTTATGCGCGAACGATAGCCGCGGCTCATGGCGATCTTCTGGCCGTTGAGCAGGTGAACGCCGTACTCGCCGTCGATCTCGGGACGCACTTCCTTGACGTACTGAAGGTTCACGATGGAGGAGCGATGGACACGAAGGAAGGTATTCGGGTCGAGCTTCTCTTCAAGGTGAGTCATCGTCTCGCGCAGCAGGTGTGTCTCTGACTTTGTGCAGATGCGGACGTAGTTTTCCTCGGCGCCGATCCAGCAGATCTCGGAGACAGGAAGAAAGAGGATGCGCCCCTTCGACTTGAAGACAATGCGCGTCGTGTAGGGCGTTCCATTTGAGCTCTTCGGCGCCGTGCCCTGCGGATTTTGTTTGATGGACTTGATGTGTTCGAGAGCTCTCTGCGTTGCCGAACGAAATCGCTCCAGCGTAAAGGGCTTGAGCAGATAATCGACGGCGTGAATCTCGAATGCTCTGAGGGCGTAGCGATCATATGCCGTCGTGAAGATGATGCATGGCAGTTGTGTGCCGGGCGCCGCAAGCTCGCCAACGACATCGAAACCATCCATATCGGGCATACGAACGTCGAGAAAGAGAAGATCGGGTTTCGTCGCACGGACGAGGTCTATCGTCTCCGAGGCAGTGGCACCCTCGCCGACGATTTCGATCTCAGGAATCTCACGCAGCAACTGCCGAAGCTTCTGCCGCGCCAGCACTTCATCGTCAGCCAGGACAGCTTGGATCATCACGCACCGTACCCTGTTGTTTGTTCGGTTGGATTCACTGCGAAGCGCAGCGGAAGAGTCATGACGACCTGCACGCGATCGCCATCGACCTGCGACATCGAGAAGGTGTGCTCCCTGCCGTAGTGCATGAGCAGGCGCTCCTTCACATTGGACAGGCCAACGCCATTGCCGTTCTTCGGCGCGGCAGGGATAGTTCCTGCTCCGTTATTGGTGACGCTCAGTCGTAGCGCAGAGCCTTGCGGTTCGGCTTCGATCGATAAGATGCCGTGAGCGCTGACGCGCGATAGCCCGTGGGCATAAGCATTTTCGACGATGGGTTGGAGTATCATCGACGGCACCAGAGCGTCATGCACGCTCGGGTCGACGTTCATCTGCTGTCGTACGCGTCCCGAGAATCTTCGATCCTGCATGGCAAGGTACATTTCGATGAACTCCATCTCGTCGCTTAATGGGATGAACTGCGCGTCACCGCGATGCAATGTAATACGGAGGAGACGACTGAGTTGTTCCAGCATGAGATCGGCCGCCGCGACATCAGTCTGCATAAGACTTGAGATGCCGTTCATCGTGTTGAAGAGAAAGTGCGGATTGAGCTGCATTCGAAGCGCGCGCATCTGCGCATGTGCAAGCTGCGCCTGCAGTTGTGCGGCGATGCGTTCTTTCTCTCGAAAGCGCTGGTAATAGCCGATGCCGCGAAAGAGAAAGAATGTCGACCAGAAGATGACCAGGCTGTCGATTAGTTCAGCATCAAGCTGGAACGACAGACGCTGCAAAAACGGCATAGGTGGCTTACCCATCGGAAGATGCGGAAAGAGAAGAACCCAGATAGCCGGCTCAAGGACACTGGCGAATATGCTGAGCGGGACAAACAGCTTCAGGATTGTCTTCCAACCGGAGTCGTAGATCTGTGATCGAAGTGTCCACCAGCCGATCCAGCACAAAACACCCCAGATGAAGTATTGCGCGCCCCATGCCTCTAACAGCAGACCGAGCTTGAGATGGGAGTTCCAGATGCGCGAATCCATCCACTCCTGCAGGGCAAACAAAAGCCCAAGCGAAGTCGCCCCGGATATGAAGACAAGCGGGTGCATAAAGACGGGCTGATTGGTCTCGTACTTCCGACGGGAAAACGTAGTGTTCCTCCAGAGTTTCTACGGGCCGGGGCACCGGGTCAGAATGAGGCTTGGACGCAAGGTGCATGAGCCGCAACATCGACTATGCTGCCTGAAGCTCTTGCATGATTGGAAGGAAGGTATGCGACACAGGCATACAGCACGAAAGAGATGAGCGCAGGTCGCTTCGAACTGAAAAATGGCATGATAATCCTCCTCCGGACATTAAGATCCAATTCGAGCCGGGGCAGACAACAATCTGTAGAAGCAGATTCAAGTCTCTTGCTATTTCGAGAGCAGGGCCCGGTCCTTTATGGACTGAGGAGGATACGGTTCTGTTATCAGGCCAGTTCCCGGATGACTGTCCATTCACCCCCAAAAATGGCGGCTTTCCCCAAGAGAGATGCAACTCGTCCCTAAAATAGTTGCTCCCGTCACGAATCCCGTTACTTCCGGAGAAGACTAATTAGCCGGGATCCCTCTGCCTGTGAGTTGTCGCATCAGGTCGGTCTCGCGCTTGCGGTATGGCGTTCCGTCGTTCCGAAAGACCTCGTGGAACCAGATCGTAGGTTGTGAAAGAACATAGGGATGCTGCCATGAGTCCCAGGGGAAGTACGTCTGGGTCTTGCCGGCGACCAGTCCCCAGTTGATCGCGCCGACGTTCCATTGCTTTGCCAGCGGCAGGATGGTATCGAAGGTACTGCCAGCTCCGCGCGCCATGTACTCCGTGCAGATGATGGGGCGGTGGAGGGGTTTCAGCTCCTGAACGCGAGCCTCGAACTCCTCGGGCCAGCCGTAGTTATGGAACGTGATGATATCGCTCTCGGCTAACTGGATTTTAGTTACGGGGTTCTCTTTCGAGGGGTCGGACCAATTGTCGTGCCAGACTCCGCTGGTAAGAGGCTGTGTCGGATTGGCAGATCGAGCCCAGGCGAAGGCCTTTGGCAGCATCGCCGCGACAAGCTCCGCCTTATTCTTTGGCTCCTCGAAACGTTGATCGTTGGTATTATCGGGCTCGTTCCATATATCCCAGGCGAGGATCCGGTCGTCCTTGGCAAAGGCTGAGACTACGCCGACGACATACTCCTTGAGCTTCGGTTCGTAGGCTGGGTTGCTAAGTTCAACTCCGCCCGGGCTCTGCACCCAGCCGGAGTTATGGATGCCGGGAATGGGTGGGTGCTGCGGACCGGGGTGCGGATCGGCCTCCCAGCAGGAGTCGAAGAGCACGAGCATGGGGCGGATGTGATGCTTCGCCGCAATCGTGAGAAATGCGTCGAGCCGCTGCGTGAAGCCCCTGGGGTCCTGCTGCCAGAGCTGATCCTGCAGGAAGACGCGCATCGTATTCATGCCAATTGCTTCAGCGAGGCCGAGTTCGCGGTCGTTGATCGCGGGATTGAAGGTGGCGGCCTGAAACATCTCAAACTGGTTGATCGCGTCGGAGGGGATGTAGTTGGCACCGACGAGCCAGGGCTGTCGCGCATACCAGGCATTAGCCTTTTCTGCCGTCCATCGGGATTGAGCACCGGAGGGAATAGCCAGCGCCAGCGCAGCGAGAAAGCGAACAAAATGACGTAATCTCATGTGTGCGACATGATACCCGATGGGTCGACTCATGATCTCTTGAGTCCGCCTGCTAACAACCCGGTGCAGCCCGCGCCTGGCTTTGCCGGAACTAAACAAAGCACTGTACGAAGAGAACGAATAGGTGGATTATCAGTTGAAGCTGACAGCCCATGAAGAAACCTCCTCAACAAGACGGGGAATAGGATTCTGTTTCTGGGACTGCGCGCCGGGGGAGGAGTAGCGACGATGCGATGGAGATGCAAGCTCTTGGTGGCGGCGGTGGCCGGACTGGCCGCAATTGGTCTGCCGGCCCAGAATCCCAAAGGCGGCGGTGGAAAGCTGAGGATCTTCGCGGTAGACGTGGAGGGTGGTCAGGCGACGCTATTCGTAACTCCCGCCGGCAAGTCGTTGCTGATCGATACGGGATGGCCGGATAACAACGGACGCGATGCGGATCGTATTGCTGCCGCGGCAAAAGAAGCGGGGCTCAAGAAGATCGATTACGTTCTGATCACGCATTACCACGTCGATCACGCCGGCGGCGTGGCCCAACTCCTTGAACGGATTCCCGTGGGAGCTTTTATCGACCATGGACCCAACCGGGAAGATGATGCGGAGGTGCAGCGAATCTACGCGGCCTACGAGAAGTCCTTGTCGGCGCTGAACCTGAAGCGCATTCTGGCCAAACCCGGAGATGTGCTGCCTATCGTGGGAATGAAAGCAACGGTCGTGAGTTCCGACGGCAAATTGATCAATCGCCCGCTGGAGGGTGCGGGAGAGCCGAATCCCTACTGCAAGGACGCTGAGGTGAGACCCCCTGACGAGACGGAAAACGCGCGGTCAGTTGGGGTGCAGATCGTCTTTGGCAAATGGAAGCTGGTGGATCTGGGAGATCTCACGTGGGATAAGGAGATGGAGCTCGTATGCCCGGCAAACAAGCTGGGCCATGTCGATGTGTATATCGTGTCGCATCATGGGATGAATATGAGCTCGAGTCCGGCGATGGTCAATGCATTGGGAGCGCGCGTGGCCATCATGGACAATGGCGCGAAGAAAGGCGGTTCGGCTCCCGCACTGGAGACGATCGGAGATGCGCCCGGCCTGGAGATGCTTTGGCAACTGCACTTCTCTGAAGACGGCGGCGAGGAGTTGAACACCGCAAACGACTACATCGCCAATCTGCCGGGTCCCGATACGGGATATTTCATCGAGCTGATCGGCGGCGGTGACGGCAGCTTCGATGTGCGCAACCAGCGAACCGGAGTAGTGAAGCACTATGCTGCTCCTGCTGCGCACTAGAAACGATCTTCCGGTCGACACGCCGAAGTGCTTTTGTTACCTTGTGGTGAATGCGTTCTGCTGCACCTCGCCCCACGAAATCAAAACCGCAGGAAAAGCGTTACTACCCTACGCCGGCGCTCGAGAAGGGCCTGGATATTCTGGAACTCTTCGCGAGTACGCCGGAGGGAATGACGGTCAGCGAAGTCGCGCGTCGTCTGGACCGCACCATGTCGGAGATCTTCCGCATGCTGCTGTGCCTCGAGTACCGCGGATATCTCGCGCAGTCGGCCAATCGGGAGCGCTATCATCTGACGCTTCGCCTCTTCCGTTTAGGACAGGAGCATCCGCCGACCAAGCGCATGGTGACCGAAGCACTGCCGATCATGCATGCGCTGGCGCAGGCCACGCGCCAATCCTGCCACCTTGGCGTGCTGGATGGGGGCCATGTTGTGATTCTTGCTCAGGTGGACTCGCCCGAATCTACGGGGTTTTACGTCAAGGTTGGATCGAAGGTCGACCTGATGCACGCGGCCACCGGCCACGTTATTCTGGCGCATCAGACCGAGGACGCACGGGAACGAGCGATCCAGGAGTGGGCGCGCGAGACCCAGAAGAAGAAGCCCGCAGACCTGGACGATCATCTGTTGAAGATCCGCGCTCGCGGATATGAGCGACGAGCAAGCTACCAGATCACGGGCGTAGTCAATATGAGCTTTCCGATCCTGAACTCTCAGGGCAATGCCATTGCCGGACTCACAGTTCCTTATGTAAAACGGATTGAAGACACGGTGGGTCACGCAGAAGTGCTCGATGCATTGCGTGAGGCAAGCCGGCAGATCTCTGACGCGATGGGAGCATTGACGGAACCAGTACCCGCGCCTGCAGAGGGCAAAAAACGCTCAACAGCCCAGAAGAAATAAGCTCTATCCCACCGAACGCCTCGTCGCAATCGCGTGTCCCCGGTGTAGGGCTAATGCCTTATTCACGATGGAAATGCCTGCTGGTATCGTGCGTGAAGAGGAGTTTACCCGCATGGCCATTGAAATTGTGTCGACCGGGGACGATCGATTCGAGGCTTAGCCGGGGGCAGAACGCGCGCTTTCCTGAAGACCGTGCGAGCCGCGTTGCGCTTTGCGACAACAGCGATGACG
>Ga0335082_10008961_pt1 | contig 10884 bp, 9 predicted proteins | sample Lox_Sample_41_FD_206718 | JGI IMG/M metagenome (GOLD analysis project Ga0335082, IMG submission 206718) | Soil microbial communities from Loxahatchee National Wildlife Refuge, Florida, United States - Lox_Sample_4.1 | ecosystem: Environmental > Terrestrial > Soil > Wetlands | place: USA: Florida... | reverse complement strand
GAATTGCCACTGCGAGCGCGGAATGGTGGTCCGCGAGTCAGAGCGGGAGTCACGAACGGTGAGGCTGTTGCGGGGATCGTTGGGAGCGGCCACCGGGTATTCCGAGCCGCCGATGTTTCCCAGTATCAGGTGGCCGAGCGGGATATCGGACATCGCCTTCGATGGCGTAACGTCTCCGCGCAGCAAGCCGGTGATGGTCTTGCCGTGATCTTTCGCCACCGGCGCATAGAGCCGGAGCGCGCCATCGCCGACTGCATCCCATTGCCAGCCGAGCGAAACGACGGTGAAGCCATTGCGCAGCAGCCATGCATCGCCGGCATCGTGCGCCAGGTCCCAGTCGCCGCCATCGACCAGCGCAAGGATGCGGCTACGCCCCCGGTTGGGAACCTCAAGGATCATGGAGCCGTTGCTCTTGCGCGTGTCTTTGGGGCGGATGGCTACGAAGTCGGAAGAAAACTCCACCGCGCCATCCTTGAGATTGTCGGCGTTGGCCAGGTCGACGATCGCAGCGTTGTGCCAGTTGGAGACGGGCAGCGAGAAGTACACGCGCCCGGTGATGCGCTCGTAAGGGCCGGCATCGCCGAAGGACTTGCCCGCGAGAACGTCCGTGCGCGACGCGATCTCCACGCGCGTGACGCGTGCGTGAAGTTGCGCGAATGAAGCGAGGAGGACGAGCAGGAGCGTTGCAAGCCTGGATTGGAAGCGCATGCGCCGAAGGATAACAGGGAATGCATGCGGAGGACGAGTCAGGATTGCGTGGACGGGTGAGCGGGCTCGCGGTAAATGCGCCAGAACTCGATGAAGCTCTTGAGGCGAACGACGTGGAAGTAGTCGCCGGCGATGCAATAGGCGAGCGAAACGACGATCCACTCGAGATGCAGAGCGCCGGCGCCCACCTCTTCGCTGAAGGGGATGAGCACGGAAGAGAACACCATGGCCAGAACGAGCAGCGCCACCTTGACGATGCCCATGACGAGATTGATTTCGACCAGCTTGCTGGTGAAGGGCCTGCCGAGCCGCAGGCTGCGAGCGAACGCGGCGGCTGGAGTAGAGTCTTCAAGGAGCACGAGCATGGGAGCGATGGCCACCGCCCAGCTGATGAATGCCCACACCGTGAAGAAGCCGAGGGAGAGAAAGACAACCCAGACGGTGTAGCCGACGAGATCGGGCTCGGCGCCGTTGCCGATGTGACTTCGCGCCACCCAGCCGATGGAACTCCACCAGGCCCAACCGGTAAGCGCGAGCAGCGCCACCCACGCCGCCTGCAGCGCAATCATGGCGGCGGGACGAAAGCGCAGGCGCGGTTCCATGCGCATGAGGACCAGGTTGCGGCCGATGCCGGAAGCGATGATCCAGGCGACGGCCGCGACGGGCGCGAGCCAGGCGAGCACCCCGACGACGCGCGGGCGATACATGTCCCAGGCTGCGTCCAATTTGATCGCTGAAACCCAGGGGTTGGAGAGGTCGAGCGTGTTGAGGCCGGTGGATTCGGGCGGAAGATCTGCGAGAATGTGCTGCAACTGGACCCAGCAGATGAGCAGCAGCGGCGCGCCGGCGAGCCAGCGCCATCCCACCTCAAGAGCGGTGAGCGATGGACGCGCGAACACCCAGCCCATGTGACCGACGACGGACTGGGTGCCGCGAACCGGCCGCGAGGCCCTGTTACTTGACGACAAGATTCACCGTTTTGCCGGGCACCACGATGACCTTCGCCACGGTCTTTCCGGCAAAGCGCGATTGTACCTTCTCGTCGGCGAGCGCGGCGGCCTGGATCACTTCAGACGAAGAGCCGGCGGGCACGCGGATCACGTTGACGAGCTTTCCATTGACCTGCACGGGGATTTCGAGTTCGTCTTCCTTTGCGAGTCCGGGATCGCTCTTCGGCCACGGCGCGCGCAAGACCGCGCCCTCGCCGCCGAGTTCTTCCCAGAGCTCCACAGAGATGTACGGTGCGAACGGCGCGATGAGCAGGACCAGCGTGGTGAGAAGTTCATGGATGACGGGCGCTGAAACTTCGCCGGAGGCAAGCTGCGCATCGGCGGCGGTGAGCTCATTCACCAGCTCCATGATGGCCGCCACGCAGGTGTTGAAGTGCCAGCGGCCTTCAAAGTCCTGGGTGATTTTGGCCACCGTCTGATGCAGCTTGCGGAGCAGCTTGAGACTCGTGCCCGAAGGTTCCGCAACCGCTGTGCCGTTCGCGGTCCGCGCCGTTTTCGCATACTTCATCACGAGCCGGTAGACGCGGCCGAGGAAGCGGCTGACGCCGGCGACGCCATCCTCCTGCCAGTCGAGGTCGCGGTCGGGCGGAGCGGCGAAGAGCGCGTACATGCGCGTGGCGTCGGCGCCGTAACGGGCAACCATGTCGTCGGGAGACACGACGTTCCCCTTCGACTTGGACATCTTCGCGCCATCCTTGATGACCATGCCTTGCGTGAAAAGGCGCCGCGCGGGCTCATCGTTGGTGATGAGGCCGAGGTCGCGCATCACCTTGGTCCAGAAGCGCGAGTAGATGAGATGAAGGATCGCGTGCTCGACGCCGCCAATGTACTGGTCGATGGGGAACCAGTGCTGCGCGGTCGCCGGGGCGAACGGCTGGCTGGAGTTCTTCGCGTCGGTGTAGCGGTAGAAATACCAGCTCGAGTCGACGAAAGTATCCATCGTGTCCGTTTCGCGCCGCGCGGGCTGGCCACACTTCGGACACGTGACGTTGACGAAGTGCGGCACCCTGCTGAGCGGCGAACCGCCCTGCTGCGTGATCTCGATCTGATCGGGAAGGATGACGGGGAGCTGATCGTCGGGCACGGGAACAATGCCGTCTCGATCGCAATGAATCATCGGAATCGGCGTGCCCCAGTAGCGCTGGCGGCTCACGCCCCAGTCCTTGAGGCGGAAGGTAACGCTTGCTTCTCCGATTCCCCTCTCCGCTGCGATCTCCGCGAGCCGCTGTTGCGCCTGGTGGCAGGTGAGGCCATTGAACTCGCCAGAGTTGACGAGCACGCCGTCTTCGCTGAGGTATGGCAGCTCGGGTTCTTCCATGTTCAGACCGGCTGGAGCAATGACGCGGCGGACCGGAATCGCGTACTTCTTCGCGAATTCGAAGTCGCGCGCATCGTGGCCGGGCACGCTCATGATGGCGCCGGTGCCGTAGTCGGCGAGGATGTAGTTGGCGACCCAGATGGGAATGCGCTCGCCGTTATACGGATTGAGGGCAAAGTGGCCCGTGGGCACGCCGTGCTTTTCGATGGCGCCCACGTCGCCAGCCTCGCGCGCCTTCTTCTGCTCATCGAGCAACTGGGCAACCTGCGTTGCGAGGCCCGGGTCGTTGGCCGCCATGTCCTTGACGAGCGTATGTTCGGGCGCGAGTTGGACGCTTGTCGCGCCGAAGATGGTGTCGATGCGCGTCGTGAAGACGCGGATTTTGTCGGCACGGTTCTCGACAGCGAACTCCACCTCGGCGCCTTCACTGCGGCCGATCCAGTTGCGCTGCATGGTGCGCACTTTCTCCGGCCAGCCGTCGAGCTTGTCGAGGCCGTCGAGGAGTTCCTGGGCGTAGGCGGTGATGCGGAAGAACCACTGCTCCAGGTCGCGCTGCTCAACGATCGTGTCTTCGTGACGCCAGCAGCGGCCATCAATCACCTGCTCGTTGGCCAGCACCGTGGCGCATTCAGGGCACCAGTTCACCTTGCTCTTCTTGCGGTAGACGAGTCCGCGCTCGTACATGCGCAGGAAGAACCACTGGTTCCACTTGTAGTAGTCGGGCAGACACGTGGTGACTTCGGTGGCCCAGTCGTAGCCCAGGCCGAGCCGCTGCATCTGCCGCTTCATGGCGGCGATGTTGGCCAGAGTCCACTCGCGGGGCGGGGTATTGTTTTTGAGCGCCGCGTTTTCGGCGGGCAGGCCGAAGGCGTCCCAGCCCATCGGATGCAGCACGTTGTAGCCGCGCATCCACATGTGGCGCGCCAGCGCGTCGCCAATGGAGTAGTTGCGCACGTGGCCCATGTGGAGCTGGCCGCTGGGGTAGGGCAGCATCTCAAGCACGTAGTACTTGGGCTTGCCGATCTCAACAGGATCGGCCGCGTAAACAGTGGGGTCCGCTGCCCAGCGCTGCTGCCATTTCGGCTCGATGGTCGCCGGGTCGTATCGAAGTTCTTTCTCTTCCGCCATAACCTTTCAGTGTAACCGGAAGAAGTGTCAGGGGAATCAGAATGAGGAGGACCTCCATGTTGTTGTATACTATGTATGACAAAGTATACGAGGTCGACCCATGTTAGCCGTTCGCATCCCTGAAGCGCTTGAAAGCCGCCTGGACAAACTCGCCAAGCTAACCGGGCGACCTAAGAGCTATTACGTTCGGCAAGCGCTTGAGAGCCAGCTTGACGAAATAGAGGACGCCTACACAGCCCTATATCGCCTGGAGAACCCGGCACGCCATTGGACTCTGGAGGAACTCGAACAGGGGCTTGACCAGCAAGGTCGAGGATGAAGCCTGAGGAGCGTTCTCCAGGAAGTGTCTGGACGGTGGAGTTCGACGAGCGCGCCCGCCGCGAATTGCGCAAACTGGCCCCGGAAACGCAACGCATGATTCTGCGGTTCCTGCGCGAGCGCGTCGCGGGATCGTCCGATCCACGGCAGTCCGGCAAACCCCTGCGCAGAAACCTGGCTGGGTTGTGGCGCTATCGCGTCGAACACTATCGGCTGATCTGCCGGCTGGAAGACAGGCAGTTCGTCGTTCTGGTGTTAAAAGTCGGGCACAGAAAGGACGTTTACGAGGAGTGACCAGCCGTGATCAATTGCGTTACTTCTTGGGGCGCGATTCCGGTGGCACGAGTCCAGCCACGCGGTAATACACGACGAGCTGGCCGTAGTGCTCCCCGGAATGCTCCATCAAGCCCCAGGCTCCTTCGAAAAAGCGCACCTGCCGGTTCGAGAACGGATCAACCCACAGGTCATTGAGACCGCCGTCGCCTTTGCTTTTGATCAGCGCCGCTCCATCCGCGAAGGACTGCTTCACAAACTCCACGATGGCGGCTTTGGTTTTGTAGTCAGATCGTTTTGGGTCGCCGGAGGGCACCCTGACACCCTTCACCGGGTTGATGAAGAAGTAATTCGCGCCGGCGGCGTGCAGCAGTTGTTCGGCAAACGACCGCTGAGCCGGGGTCGGCTTGAAGTCGTACTTGTCCTCGGGAAAGTCCTCGGCCATTGCAATCAGCTTTCGGCCTATTCCGTTCCAGTTGTCAAGCAGTACCCTCGAGGGACTTCCCGGGGGCTTAGGGGTGTAATCCCCCGTGGGCGCTGCCTGTGCATTTGCAAGTGGGAGGAACAGCGTGGCCATCACGATGAGGAGAAGATATCTGCCATTGTTTTTCATGCGAAAGCTCTCTCCACAAGACAATAGAGCATTTCCTGATCCTTTAACTACAGGATTCTCCGCATGTGGTCATGCAAACCTATGCAGATTGAACCAGCCTTTTCAACACCTGAACGTTCCGTGCCTCGTCGCCCTCGTCGTCCACCGGAGTCTCAGCAATGAACGCGGCGTGCGCAAAGCGCGGATCGTTGAGCAGCCGCCGGAACGGCACGATGCCGATGGTTCCTTCGCCGATGTGCTGGTGACGGTCGAGCTTCGATCCGCGCGCGGCCTTGGCGTCGTTGCAGTGCCACACGCGCACCGCATCGAACCCCACCGTGGCCTCGATCTGGATCATCGTCTCCTCGTACCCGGATTCGCTGACGATGTCGTAGCCCGCCACATGCGTGTGGCAGGTATCAAGGCAAACCGCGACCGGCGCATGATTGCGGAGCAGCATCACGAGTTCGGCCACCTGGTCAAAGCTGCCGCCCAGCGAGCACTCTGCGCCCGCGGTGTTTTCAATGAGGATGGAAAACTGCGTTCCCTGCCAGGGCAGGCCAGCGATCGCGCGCTCAATGGATTCTGCCGCGAGCTTCAAGCCTTCGTTGCGGGTCATGCCTTTCCACGAGCCCGGGTGCAGGACGAGATATTCGGCGCCGAGCTTGAGGGCGCGTTCCATTTCGCCGCGGAAGGCATCGATGCTCTTGCGGCGGACTTCTTCGGTCTGGCTGCACACATTGACCAGATAGCTGGTGTGGATGACCAGCGGGCCGATGTCGTGCCTGGCGCGCTGTTCGCGCAGGAGTTCGGCCTGCTTCGGGTCGACGGCCGGGGCGCGCCACATGCGCGGGCTGGAGGAGAATATCTGGAAGGTGTTGGCGCCGATTTCCTTGGCGCGCAAAACCGTGTTGGACACGCCGCCTGCCGTGCCGAGGTGGACGCCGATGCGCCTGATCATAGAGCCAGTGTAACGGGTGCGCGCAGGCGATCTCCCAGGTCTGGGAATCGAGACATGGGCACCCGGGTTTCGTTCAGGAAAGCTTCATTTCATCCGGGTTCCAGCGAACGACCTGGCCGCGCTCCACGCTGAGATTCGCCAGCAGCGCGGCTCCGGCTGCGCGATAGCCGAAGACCGCGTCTTCAACCGGTTGTTTCCGCGTGCGCACACTCTCGAAGAAGTTCCTGAAGTGGTCAACGCTGTCGGAGTAGCCCTTGGGCGCGACATACTTCTCACTGCCCTCGAGCGACTCGGAGCCGGAGTGCGGCGGATACTTCTTCTCGTATTCCGCGATGATCTGTTTCTGCATCGCCTCAGGAAAGGTGTTGATGGTGTGACCGGGCGCGGTTTCGCGCGGAACGCGGGTGAGGGTGAGGCCGGTCCAGCCAATCTCAATGGTGCCTTCGGAGCCGGTGAAGATGAGGCTTTCGCTCTCCTGGCCCCCGCTGACGAAGTTGACGCGCAGGCTGAGGTTGAAGCCCTCGCGGTAATCGAAGAGGCCCAGCATCACGTCGTCCGCATCGCGTCCGTCCTTCCAATAACGCAGCGCGCCGGTGGCCATGCCGCGCGTGGGCCCGTGCGAGCCGGTGATGAAATGCGTTCCGCTGAAGAGGTGCACGAACAGGTCGCCGGCCACGCCGCTGCCGTAGGCCTTCCACTTGCGCCACTGAAAGAAATGCTCGGCGTTAAAGGGGAGCTTCGGCGCTGTGCCGAGGAAGCGCGGCCAGTCGCAGGTCTCCGGCGAGGCATCCGGCGGAATGGTGTAGTCCCACGCGCCCATGGCGGAGTTGCGATCCCAGTAAGCGGTGACCATATTGAGCTGGCCGATGGCGCCCGATTGCAGCAGTTCCTTCGCCTTCGCGTAGATGATGGAGCTTACGCGCTGGCTGCCGACCTGCAGAATGCGGCTGGTGGACTTCGCCGTCTCAATCATCTCCGGCCCGTCTGCGTAGAGATGGATCATCGGCTTCTCGCAGTAGACATCCTTGCCGGCCTTCATCGCGTCCACGCTCGCCTGCTTGTGCCAGTGGTCGGGCGTGCCGATGATCACTGCGTCAACATCTTTGCGCGCGAGGATTTCGTTGTATTCGCGGGTGGTGAAGATGTCGTCACCCCAGAGTTCCTTCGAACGCGCGAGACGGCCGTCGTAGCAATCGGCCACGGCCACGAGCTTCACGCCGGGAACTTCGAGCGCGCTCCGGGTGTCGCCCATGCCCTGGCCGCCGGCGCCGATGAGCGCGATCTGGATGTGGTCATTGGCGCCGACCGGTTTGGACGGCTCAACCTGTTCCGCGGCGAGAAGATGCAATCCCGGAACCAGGGTTCCGGCGGAAACCGCGCTGGCAGCGCGCAAAAAACTCCTGCGATTCCAAACAACCATGGAGGCCACTCCGCGACGAAGATCGATATCGATTCAACGATACACGCACGGGGTGAGAGGTTGGCGCAGCGGCTTTACGCGAAGCGCGTTTCGCATGTTGGATCATGTAGAGTTTCTGCCGGATGCCTGACCCGTCACCCTGCATTTACACGGGGGGCAATCCATCAACAACCGGCACACCTGGCGGCGCTACGAATTTGAACGTATTCCCCGGAATCGCCGCATTCGCCGCCTCATTCGTAAACGTGAACCGCGTCCTCGCGCCGTCCGTCTCCTCGATTTCCATGCCGGTGATTACGCCATCGGGCTTCACCGTAAGCGTGAGCCGCGCCACGCGCTTCTCTTCGCCCTTCGGCTGCCCCGTCAGGGTGAACTCGCCATTCGCGGCCTGCGCCACGGTCAGTGTGTTCATCTCCTTCTCCAGTTGCGTATGCCCCAGCAGAAACCGCAGCGGCGAGCGCAGGTCGTCCAGGTCTCTGGCCTTCATGCGCTGCACATGCGGGTCGCCCTCGGCGTAGAACCACGCATACTTCCCATCCAGCAGAAATATCTTGCCCTGCGGCGACGAGTAATCCCAGCGCATGCGCCCGGGCTTCTCCAGCAGCAGCGTGCCGCTCTCGGTCCGGCGCACGCCCAGCCCGTCGTAGCTCTCCGTAAATCCGGCCTTCAGCGAGTGAAGCTGGTTGTAGTGCTTGTCCACGCGCTGTGCCAGCGTGTGCGCATCCACAACATTGGATTTGGCAGAATTGGCCCTTGGGGCCTGCGACTCAACTCCGATGGGCGACAACCCCAGCGCGGAAAACAGAATGGCGGCCAGCACACGTTGGCCGCCACGGGAAGGCAGGATCGTCATTGGCTCAGATTCTGGGTACAGTTGGTGCCCCCCGTCGGATCGAACTTGATCGCCCCGAACTGGTCGCTGCAGAACGTCCGGTTGCCCGTCTGTCCCACCGTCAGCGGCTGTGCCGTGATGGTGTAGCCGGTCACCCGATCGTTTCCGTTCGAAGTGTTCTTGGTGCAGTTCCCAATCACGAACTGGTAGCCCGACTTCACACCCGTGGCGAGATCCTGCTGCAGCATCTGCGCATTGGCTGCCGTTGGCGGACCGGAGTGCGGATCGCCTCCCAGCGCGGTCAGCGAGCAGGCGTACCCCTGCGACGGATACGTGTTCTCAAACTGGCTCTCCGCCATGTTGATGGCGCGGATCGACTGCATGGCCGAAGTTTCATTGGCGTAGCGCTTCATGTTTCCCATGGTGGGAATGGCAATGAGCATCAGGATGGCGATGATCGCCATCACGATCAGCAGTTCCATCAGCGTAAAGCCGTTGGCCTGCGCGTGACGATGGGCGCTTCGCCGTCCAAAGTGAAAGAGTTTCGTGCAATTCATAATCCTGTGAGCCCCTCGAGGAGCAGGCCGCACGGGCAGCCCATCCGAAAAGAATCCTACAACGTATCGACGCCCCGGGGAAAGAAATCGCTCAAAACAGGGAACAGGGAACAGGGGGCAGGGTTCAGTTGTCAGGGTTTCAGTTGGAAGTGCGCAACGCGCCATTTGTCGAACTCGCCTCCTGGTTCGAGCTGGTTGAGATCGGAAGAAGCACACACAAGTCGGGATCTCACAACTGACAACTGACAACTGATAACTGACAACGATCACTCCTGATCCATGAACCCTGACCCCGCTGTGTTACCCTTCGCTTTCAGCGTTTTGGAGACTCCGTATGCGTCTGCGTTTTCGCCCTGCAAAATCGATTTTGTTTCTCATCTTCGTTCTTTCCGGTTTGTCCCTCAACGCACGCGCCCAGGCCGATTATCCATTCCTCGATACGAAGCTCGGCGACGATCGGCGCATCGCCGACCTCCTCGGCCGTCTCACCCTCGACGAGAAGGTCAATTTGATGTCCGACCACCCCAGAATCCCCCGCCTCAACCTGGTCTTCTCCGGCCAGGTAGAGGGCCTGCACGGTCTCGCCCTCGGCGGTCCCGGCGGATGGGGCCCGCGCGGACGCCAGCCGCTGCCTACCACCACGTTTCCCCAGGAGAAAGGCCTCGGCGAGACATGGGACCCCGAACTGATGAAGCAGATCGGCGCTCTCGAAGGCCAGGAGGCCCGCTACTACTACCAGAACCCGGTCTATGACTTCGGCGGAGTGGTCGTCCGCGCCCCCAACGCCGACCTCAGCCGCGACCCGCGCTGGGGACGCACCGAGGAGTCCATGGGCGAAGACCCCTACCTCGTCGGTTCCATGACTGTCGGGTTCATCCACGGTCTCCAGGGCCCCGACCCCGGACACTGGCAGGCCGCCTCGCTCATGAAGCACTTCCTCGCCAACGAGAACGAAAATGGCCGCGCCTCCAGTTCCTCCGACTTCGACGAGCGCCTCTTCCGCGAGTACTACTCCGTCCCCTTCCGCATGGGGTTTGAAGAGGGTGGATCGCGCGCCGTCATGGCCGCCTACAACTCCTGGAACGGCACCCCCATGACGATCCACCCCGTTCTGAAAGACGTGATGATCGCCGAGTGGCACAACGACGGCCTCATCTGTACCGACGGCGGCGCCCTCGGCCTCCTGATCTCCGCGCACAAGAGCTTCCCCGACAAGGAACACGGCTCCGCCGCCGCCGTCAAAGCCGGCATCAACCACTTCCTCGACAACTACAAGGACGACCTCTCCAAGGCACTCAAGGACGGCCTCGTCACTGAAGCCGACATGGACGCCGCGCTCAAAAACCTGCTGCGTCTCTACCTCCGCCTCGGCGAGATGGACCCTCCCGGCGTCGATCCCTACGCCAACATCGGCCGCGCCACCGCAGGGAACTGGCGCGCAAGGCCACGGATGAATCCATTGTCCTGCTCAAGAACGACCATGGCGCGCTGCCCCTCGATCGCAACAAGCTCAAGACCATCGCCGTCCTCGGCCCCTGGATCAACGAGGTTCTGCTCGACTGGTACAGCGGCACCCCGCCCTACAACGTCAGCATCGTGCAGGGAATCCGCGAAGCCGTGGGCAACAACGTCAAGGTCCTCTATGCGGACGGCTCCAACCCCGAGGAAACAAAGTCTCTCGCCGGGAAAGCCGACGTGGCCATCGTCGTCGTTGGCAACCATCCCACCTGCAATGCCGGTTGGGATCAGTGCCCCGTCCCCTCCAAC
>Ga0335082_10008960_pt1 | contig 10884 bp, 6 predicted proteins | sample Lox_Sample_41_FD_206718 | JGI IMG/M metagenome (GOLD analysis project Ga0335082, IMG submission 206718) | Soil microbial communities from Loxahatchee National Wildlife Refuge, Florida, United States - Lox_Sample_4.1 | ecosystem: Environmental > Terrestrial > Soil > Wetlands | place: USA: Florida... | reverse complement strand
GTGGTGGCGTGGGCTCTCCTCGCCCTCCACGAGGCACCAGAGCGTGCCCGAGTCGCCGGGGTGGGTCGTCGAGCCTTCGTCGGGAGCGATCAGGACGTCGGACACGGACTCGGAGCCGCCCATCTCCTGGTAGCGGTGGAAGAGGGCGGCGATCCTTCCCGACAGAGGGCCGGACACCGCCCCGAACGCACGGACGGGCTTCTCGACGAGATCCAGTGAGATGGTGTCCGGGTGGAGGTCCACGGGGGCCGCGAGCTCGCCGAGGCCGAGGACCTGCGTCGTCCACTGCGAGAGGTCGTTCACCCTGAGGAGGCCGACGTCCAGGTTCACGACGACGCGGCGGCCCGGCCACGGCGCGTAGATCTCGTCGAACCGGCGCTTGCCGAGCACCCGCCGGCTCGCCGTACCGATGGGGACCATCTGGCCGCCGAGGAGGGTGGAGACGCTCGCGCCGTCGTCCCCGGTGACGTGCCGGTTCGTGAGCGCGTAGGTGTCGTGACCGTCCGTGACGAGGCAGCCCACCGAGCCGGTGCGCAGGCTGCCCTGGACGCGGGTGAAGACGGGATAGCCGCCCCCCACGAGCTCCTTCGGGAAGCGGACGGGGGGCGGGGCCGGGGGCCGCGTGTCGAGCTTCTTCAGGAGGACGACGCAGGTCGGCACGATGCGACCGTCGGGGAGGTAGAGGGAGCGAGGGACGAACTGGTCGGGCTCGATCGCCGCCGCGGCCTCGTCCCGCCTCCAGGCTCGACGGTCGATCCACTCGTTCACGAAGACGAGGACGCACGGCCAGGACCACGGCGCCACCACGGAGTTGAAGAGGTCGCGCGGCCCTTCCGGGCGCACCCAGCCGACGGGGGGACGCGTATTCGGCGGGTTCTTCTCGTACCAGTCGCCGGTCCGGATGCGGTACCGACCGACGGCGGTGCCGACGACGTGGGCCTTGTTGGCGAGGTGGACGTGGTAGGCCTCGCGCGCGTCGAGGACGTCGCGGACGGACAGGGAGCTGAAGTCGGGCCGCGGGCCGGGGCGCGGGGGCACAGAGCTCATGGGCGCCTCCTTGCGGCCAGAATAGCCCACACCGCAACACCCGCAGCACGACCCAGGACCACTACCGACAGCTCGCCTCGAAGCACAGGTTCCGGCTGAAGAACTTCAGCACGTGGCTCTGGAAGCGATCCGCCACCCTGCTGGTGTGAGTGCCCGGGTACACCTCGAAGCAGTTCGCGATCCCGTACGTGTCGAGGACCTCGTGCAGCTTGGCGGCGTCGGCCCGCAGGCTGTCCAGGTCGCCGACGTCGATCGCGATCGCACGGTACTGCCGGAGGTTGCCGACGTACTGGTCCACGAGGGCCAGTGGCGCGTTCGCGGCCCACTTGGCGAGGACGTCCGGCTGCGGCGTGCCGTCTTTCGTCGGCAGGTCGAGATAGAGCGGCGGATTCTTCGGGTTGGGCGACCACGCCGCGGCCGTGGCCAGCTGTGCGCGGGTGAAGAAGGGCAGGTTTGCGCCGTCGGCCGGCGTCTTCATCCCCAGGGCCGCCCTCTCGAGGTCCGCGTTCGCCGGCCCGGGTCCGCGAGGGGCGAGGCAGCAGGGGCTCATGATGTAGAGGCTGCCGAACACCTCGGCGTGCTTCATGCCGATGCGTGTCGCCCCGTAGCCGCCCATGGAGTGGCCGACGAGCCCGCGGCTCGTTCGCTCCGGGATCGTCCGGTGGTGGGCGTCCACGTACGCGACGACGTCGTGGGCGACGAACCGCTCGAAGTCGCCGGTGGTCACCGAGCTCGAGTACATGGAGCCGTTGTGCCTCGTCTTCGAGTCGGGCAGGACGACGATCATCTCCCCGGCACCCCGTGCGAAGGAGCCTTCGATCGTCTGCGGCACGTGTATCTCGCCGGTCCACTGCTCGGCCCCAATGGAGTAGCCGTGGAGGGCGTACACGACCGGGTAGCGCCGGGACTCGTCCTTCGCGTAGCTCGGCGGCAGGAACACGATCGTCTCGCGGTCGACGGCATCCCCTTCCAGGCTGCCCTCGAGGGCGGCGCCGTGGATCTTCAGGCGCTCCACCGTCACCGGCTTGGCGCCGGGAACCAGCGGTGGCACCTCCGTCTGCACCTGCGCCGCCAGGGGGGCGCCGGAGGCGACAGCCAGTCCCAGCGCGATCACTCGAACCGATCTCGTCGACGTCGTCGCCTTCCTCTCTGGTCGCGTCTCACGCCGGGCTCATCGGCGGGGCGTTGGAAGACCGCCGCCAACACGGACTGCCGTTAGTTTCCAGCGCTGGGACCTCCGCCAGACGAACCCACGCCGAACGCGTAGATGCTGACGCTGAACGGTGGCGCGACGACGGCATCCGGCAAGGAGAGAACCGCCTCCTCCTGCACCTCCACTCCCGGCTTCTGTCCCACCGTGATCGTCGCGTCGACCGTCCGTGGCGCCATGCGCCAGAGGCGGCCTCCGCCCGCGACCGAAGCCCCGGCGACCGACACCTCCACCCGCTCCTCGGCGTCCGACGGGTTCAGCACCGCCACTGTGAGCGTCTGGCGGTCATCGCTGAGGGCGGCGCTCACGTCCAGCGGGTAGGTGTCGCTGCCCGGATTCACTCGCGGCTGGTCGCCCCCGGCCGGGTAGACCACCTTCGGCTGCGGCGCGTCCCCGGACACCTCGACGGGGATCGTGCCGAAGTGCTCCCGGTACATCTTGAAGAGAAGGCCCGTGGGGTTGAGCACGGCGTCGGTCCGGTCCGCGCTGATCATCGACGTCGCGAACGTGAATCCACCAAGCTGGAACACGTCGGAGTGGCGGAACATCTCGTGGAAGGCCCAGGCGTACGCCGGCACCACCTTGTACGAGTCGCGCGGCGCGCCGATGTAGGCCCACTCGTCGAGGCTGATCGGGACGGGCTTCTGCTCAAGACCGGGGATGCGCTTCCGGTACTCCTGGTAGTGCTCGAACTTCGCGCGGACCTGCGTCGCGGGCTGGCGCATCCACTCGACGAGCGAGTACTCCACGGCGACCTTCTCGCCCTTCTCCAGGTCGGTTCGCTGGTTGCTGGTCGAGTAGAAGTGCTCGCTCAGCAGGTCGATATTTTCCAGGCAGTGGGACAGCAGGCCGCCGCTCCAGTCGGACGGGGACAGGTAGTCGGGCACGATCTGGCCGTTCAGGCGCCTGGCCTGCTTGGAACCGGTCATCGCGTCCGGCATCGCGCCGGCCGCGATCAGCTTGATCGTGGGATCGACGCTTCGCATCGCCTTCGCGAACAGGTTGTGCTTCAACACGAACTGCTGGAGCGGCAAGAAGCCCAACTGCCACTCGCCCCAGGGCTCGTTGCCGATGCCCCAGAACGAGATCTTGTAGGGTTCGGGATGGCCATTGGCGGCGCGCAACCGCCCCATCGGCGTGCCGGCGGCTCCGTTCGTGTACTCGACGAGCTGCGCGGCGGACCACGCGTCGCCGAAGCCGGCGTTCACGGTCACGTAAGGCTCCACGTCCAGCAGCCGGCAGAGCGCCACGAACTCGTCCGTGCCGACGTCGTTGGGCTGAAGGGCGTGCCAGACCGGGTCCATGACGGGCGGACGCCGGTCGGGATCGCCGATCGCATCGCGCCACTCGTGCCCGGAGACGAAGTTGCCGCCCGGGAAGCGATAGACGCCGGAATGCAGCTGCCTGAACGCGGCGACGACCTCGGCGCGGAAGCCCTGCACGTTGTTCGCCGGCATCAGCGAGACCGCCCCCACGTGAAACGACCCGGTGCCGGTGCCCACGACCTCGAGCCGGGCCTCGTCGCTGTCGGCCGCCGCGACGAACCGCAGCGGGTGCTTTCGATAGCCGGGGCCGAGCGGGCCGATGACGACGGTCTGGCGGTCCGTCGGTGCCGTCCCCCAGGCGAGAGCGACGCGAACCGACGCGCCCGGTGTGCCGGCCAGGACCACCCGGGCGGTGTAGGACCGGCCCTTCCGCACCGCCAGCCCGGCCTGCTGGATCCCGTGAGCCTCGGCACCGAGCCTGACCACGGGCGTGTGTTCGCCCACGTAGGGAGCCTTCGGGTCCATGGTGACGGATTCCTCGGGGCCGACCGGCGTCCAACGGCGCAGCGGCGAACGCCTCATGCCGGCCGGTCCTGCGGGCGGCTCGGCGGGCGGTTGGGCCGTGACCGGGTAGTAGAACTTGCGGTCGTCCAGCATCTCGGCCCACACTCCGTTGTTGACGAGTCCCCCGATGTGCTCCAGGAACTGGCCGTAGAGGTACTTCGATATCGGGGCGCCGGTCCTGGATGCGTCGATGCGGGCGTGAACGGTCCGCGGTTGAGCGAGGGCGGAGGCCGCGAAGACCAGCGCGGCGAGGAGCCACATCGGCGCTACGGAGTGCGGGGTCCTGACTCTCGAGAGCACGGTGGAAACCTCCTCCCGGTTGCCGTCACGAGCGCGTCGATTGTGCTACGGTACGACCTTGCGGTCCACGCGGCCCCGCTCCTTCCCTCTCGCTTAGCGCGTTCACTCACTGGCGGCCCTTGGAGGTCCAATGTCTTCTTGTCTGGCTCGTCGGCAATTCCCCACTCTCCTGACCGTCCTCTTGACCGCGCCTCTGTGTCCCCTGCCGGTGCTCCACGCACAACCGGCATCGTTCCCGTTCCAGGACACGAGCCTGCCGATCGACAAGCGCGTGGACGACCTCGTCACCCGCATGACGCTCGAGGAGAAGGCGTCCCAGCTCGTCAACCGCACGCGCGCCATCCCGCGGTTGAACATCTCCGAGTACAACCTCTGGTCCGAGGCGCTGCACGGCGTGGCGGGAGGGGGGTTCGCCACGGTGTTCCCACAGGCGATCGGGCTGGCGGCCTCCTTCGACGCGCCGACGCTTCACCAGATGGCCGCCGCGACGGCGCATGAAGCCCGCGTCAAGTACAACCAGGCTGCGCGGGCCGGACGCTCCGGGCGGATGATGGGGGGCCTGACGTTCTTCTCGCCGAACATCAACATCTTCCGCGACCCACGCTGGGGCCGCGGGCAGGAGACGTACGGCGAGGATCCCTACCTCGCCGGTCGGCTCGGCGTCGCCTTCATCACCGGCATGCAGGGCGATGACCCCGAGCACCCGGTCGTGGCGGCCACGGCGAAGCACTACGCCGTGCACTCCGGCCCGGAACCGCTGCGCCACGGCTTCGACGCAAGGACGTCGGCGCACGACATCGAGGACACCTACCTCCCCGCCTTCCGCGCGGCGGTCGTCGAGGGCAAGGTGAAGTCCGTGATGTGCGTGTACAACGCCATCAACGGTGTGCCCGGGTGCGCGAGCGAGTTTCTCCTCGACGGCACGCTGCGGGAGCAGTGGAAGTTCGTGGGGTTCGTCACCGGCGACTGTGACGCCGTGCGAGACATCGAAACCGGCCACAAGTACGCGAGGTCCGCCGCCGAGGCCGGTGCCTTCGCGATCAAGGCCGGCCTCGACAACGACTGCACGACCAGCGGGCTGTTCGATCAAGGCGGGGCGCCCGACTACCAGCGCTATATCGATGCGGCCAAGCAGGGGCTGCTGAGCGAGGCCGAGGTCGACGTGGCCCTCAAGCGGATGCTGCGCATACGGTTCGCGCTGGGGCTCTTCGATCCGCTCGATCGTGTCAAGGCGGCGCAGGTGCCGGACTCGGAGCTCGACAGCCCCGAGCACCGCGAGCTCGCCTTGAAGCTCGGCCGCGAGTCGATGGTGCTGCTGAAGAACGACGGGGTGCTGCCGCTTGCGAAGGCGCCGGCGCGGATCGCCGTCGTGGGGCCGCTGGCCGACAACAGCCGCGTGTTGCTGGGCAACTACAACGGCTACCCGTCACGTTCGACCACCGCGCTGGCGGGCATCCAGAAGCAGTTCCCGCAGGCGCGCGTCGTCTTCGAGCCGGGCACGACGTACCTTCGACCCGACCTGCCGGTGCCGACGTCGGCGCTGGCCACCGACACGGGCGCCCCCGGCCTCAAGGCCGAGGTGTTCGAGAAGCCGGACTTCAGCGGTACGCCAGTGGAGACGAGGACCGACGCCCAGGTCCTCGTCGGGCGCAATTGGTCCGAGGGGCCGCCGCCGGGCTTCGATGCCGCCCCGCCGGCCCCGCCACGCCCGACGCGCTGGACCGGCTTCCTGACGCCGGCCGACAGCGGCACCTCCCGCCTGGGCGTGGAGGGATGGGGCAACCGGTTGTTCCTCGACGACAAGAAGCTGGTCGACTCGGCGGGCGGATTCCCGCCGCCTCCGAGCGTCGTCGACGTCACCCTCGAGAAGGGCCGCCGCTATGCCATCCGGATCGAATCGATCCCGCGCCGATTCGCGTCCACACGGCTGGTGTGGATGCCGCCGCAGCCGGATGCGGAGACCCGTGCCCTCGCCGCGGCCCGGGACGCGGACGTCGTCGTCGCCGTCGTCGGCATCACGTCGGAGCTGGAGGGTGAAGAGTCCGGCGTGCAGCAGGACGGTTTCAAGGGCGGAGACCGCACCAGCCTCGACCTCCCACGCGAGGAGCAGCGACTCCTCGCGGCCGTCAAGAGCAGCGGCAAGCCTCTGGTCGTAGTGGTGATGAGCGGAAGTGCGATCGCCCTCAACTGGGCCAAGCAGAACGCGAACGCCATCCTCCAGGCGTGGTATCCGGGCGAAGAGGGCGGCACTGCGATCGCCCAGACGCTCGACGGGACCAACAACCCGTCGGGGCGACTGCCGATCACGGTCTACACCGGCATCGACCAGTTGCCCGAGTTCACCGACTACTCGATGGCCCGCCGCACGTACCGGTACTTCGACGGTCAGCCGCTGTTCCCCTTCGGCTTCGGGCTCGGCTACTCGACGTTTGCCTACTCCGACTTGAAGGTACCGGCGACGATCGCTGCGGGCGAACCGCTCCCGGTCCAGGCACAGGTCAAGAACACCGGGACGCGTGAGGGCGACGAGGTGGTTCAGGTGTACCTGACGTTCCCGAAGCTGCCCGGCGCTCCCTTGCGCGCGCTTCGCGGCTTCACACGCGTCCACTTGAGGCCCGGCGAGCAGCGGGCGGTGAGCTTCACGCTCGTGGACCGGGACCTGAGCCACGTCAGCCCCGTCGGCATGCACCTGGTGCGCACTGGGCAGTATGGGATCAGCGTCGGCGGTGGGCAACCGGGAACCGGCGCACCGGTCGTGACGGGGACGTTCGACATCCAGGGGGAGCGTACGCTGCCCCGGTGACATGGGTCTGTTCGGAAGCGATCAAGGAGACAGGCAATGCGACAGGTTGGATTGGCTCTTCTTCTTCTGGCGAGCATCTGTACCGCTCAAGAGTCGGCTGACTTCCGGCCGGCCACGACCAACGTCTGGGGAGCCGAGTACCCGCGCGTCGACGGCGCCGGGAGAGTGGAGGTTCGGATCAAGGCTCCCGAGGCCTCGAAGGTCCGGCTGAACTTCTGGAGCGGGCCGAAGGTGGACATGGTGAAGCAGCCCGACGGGTTCTGGACGGTCACCACGCCGCCGCTCGTTCCCGGCCTCCACTACTACACGCTGATCATCGACGGCGCGGAGGTCAGCGATACCGGCAGTCACGCGTTCTTCGGCGGCGGCAAGTACGCGAGCGCCGTCGAGGTGCCGGAGGCGGGCGCCGACTACTACGCGATCAAGGCCGTCCCCCACGGCCAGGTGCGCGAGGTCTGGTACGACTCGAAGGTGGGCGGCACCTGGCGCCACGCGCTCGTCTATCTCCCACCCGGCTACGACGAGCAGACGACGACGCGCTACCCGGTGCTCTACCTGCAGCACGGCGGCGGCGAGGACGAGACCGGGTGGATCCGGCAGGGGCGCGCGAACTTCATTCTCGACAACCTGATCGCGGCGGGTACCTGCAAGCCGATGATCGTCGTGATGGCCTACGGGTACGCGCGGCGCGCGGGTCAGCCCGCTCCCGACCTCGCCGGGAAGCCGTTCGGCTCGCCGGAGATGCGGAAGGCGATGCAGGACATGGCCCAGGCGTTCGAGGACGACGTCACGCAGGCCCTGATCCCGTTCGTCGACGCGACCTACCGGACGCTCGCGGACCGCGACCACCGCGGCATGGCGGGCCTGTCGATGGGCGGCATGCAGACGTTCCAGGTCACCCTGAACCACCTCGACCTGTTCTCCTACGTCGGCGGGTTCAGCGGAGCGGGCGGGCTCCAGATGATCGGCGACCAGAAGCCGGACTGGAAGGCCGCCTACAACGGCGTCTTCGCCGACCCCGCGGCCTTCGCGAAGAAGGTGCACCTGCTCTGGCTGGGCGTCGGGACCGTGGAGCCGGAGCGGATGCGCGCCGGCATCCAGGGGCTGCACGCCGCGCTGACGGAGATCGGCATCCCGCACGTCTACTGGGAGTCCCCCGGCACCGACCACGAGTGGCAGACCTGGCGGCGCGACCTCAAGGACTTCGCGCCGCGCCTCTTCCGGTGATCGGGTCCTGACCGCGATGGCCATGAACGCCCACAACGCCTCCGAGGCGCCGGACGGGGTGCCGCCGGCGGCATCCGGCGGAGCCGCGATCAGCGGCGACACGCTGGAGGTGAAGCTCCCTGCCAAGTCGGTGGTCGTCCTGGCGCTGAAGTGAGCGAGCGGGACGGCCCCGGCCCAGGCTGCAGGTTCTCCAGCGTCGCGAGGTCGACCCTCGCCTGCGCGGTCGCAATCGCGGTGCTCGGCCACGGTCCGGTGCGGGCGCAGAGCGCCGAGGGCCGCACCGACTGGCCCGGCCCCGGCCAGCTCTTCGTTGGCACCTGCTACCAGCCCGTCGACCGCAGCCCCGAGCAGATCCGGCGCGACGTCGCCCTGATGAAGCAGTCTGGCTTCAGGGTCGTGCGCATGGGCGACCTGTCGTGGGACTACTTCGAGCCGGCCGAAGGCAGTTTCGAGTTCGATCGCTTCGACTGGATCATGGACGAGATGCGCACGGCCGGCATCAAAGTGATCCTCGACATCCCCGGCCAGCCGGCGCCGACGTGGCTGCACCACCGTTACCCGGGCGCCGACATCGTCACCCAGCAGGGCATCCGTCTCCAGGCGGCTGAACGCTACATGGACGACATCACCGACTCGGACTACAAGCGCCTGGTCGCGCGCCTCGCCGACAGGCTGACCGGGCGTTACGCCACCCATCCGGCGCTGTTCGCGATCGGGTTCGACAACGAGATCGGCAACGGCTTCATGTCGTATTCCCAGGCCGACCGCGAGCGCTTCATCGGCTGGCTGAAGACGAAGTACGGCAGCATCGAGGCGCTGAACAAGGCCTGGGCCACGCAGCGCTGGTCGCGCCGGATCGGTGCCTGGGACGAGGTGGAGCTGCCCTATGGCGACGGGCCGGGGCCCTTCGAGCGCCAGCTCGACCTGCGTCGCTACTGGTCCGACGTGACGATCGGCGCGCTCCTCGACCTGGAGGCGATTCGCAAGAAGAACACGCCCGACAAGCCGGCGATCTCCAATCTCTGGGACAGCTCCGGGCGCAAGGGCTTCGACTACCTGTCGAGCTACCGCGGGTACGTCAGCTACGGAGCGACGGGCTTCTACCCTGGGGAACCCGTGAGCGCCGGCTTCGAGGCGCTGATGATGAAGGCCGGCATGTCGGCGCCGATCTGGTTCAACGAGTTCACGGCCGGCGGCGGCGGCGACTACGGCACGAAGGGTCGCTCGCGAATGTGGGCCCACATGGGCTTGCTGCTCGGCGCCCAGGCGGTGCTGGCCTGGACCTTCAACAGCCACCTCGGCGGCGAGGAGCAGGCGCTGTTCGGCCTGCTGGACCACGACGACCGGCCGTCATGGAAACTGAATGAGTTCGCGACCATCGCTGCCGAGTTCGGCAAGCTGGAGAAGCTGGGCTTCCCGCGGAGGATCAGGCCCAAGGTGGCGATCGCGTACTCGTTCGACAACATCGTGGCGTCTAGCCCGAACGGGCCGTCGAACACGGTACGCCAGTACATCAGGACGCCGTATCTGACGCAGGCCCACAACGCCTTCGCTCCGCTCTTCAAGGACAACATCGACGTGGCGGTGATCAACGTCGCCCACGAGGACCTGAGCCGCTACAGCCTGGTCGTCGTGCCCGGCCTGTACCTGCTGGACCGAGCTGGTGCCGACGCGCTCAGGAGGTTCGTGGCCGACGGTGGCACGGCGATCATGACGGCCCACTCCGCAAAAGTGAACGAGAACAACCAGTGGTACGACACGCCGTTGCCTGGCCGCCTCACCGACGTCTTCGGCTTGCGGACCAACGAGTTCTACGACGCCGGCACGGTGATCACCCGGCTCGGCGACGAGGAGATCAAGAGCGAGATCGGCTCGTACGAGGTGCTGGAGCCGTCGACCGCGGAGGTGCTGGCGCGCTTTTCGAACGTGGACGGCACACCGCCGTCGATCACCGTCAACCGGTTCGGCCGGGGCCGTGCGATCTACGTCGGCACGCCGGCGCAGCCCCGGATCATGCGGCGGTTGTACCGCCAGCTCTACGCCAGCCTGGGCATCGAGCCCGGGCCGAAGACGCCCGAGGGCGTTTACGCGCGCGTGGTCGAAGGCAGGACGCTCTACGTCAACACGACGGGCGAAACGAAGGAAGTCACGATCGATGGCGCGATGTCGGGCGTGCTCAGCGGCACGCGCTGGACCGGCATGCTGCGGCTGGCGCCACTGGGAGCCGACCTCCTCGAGAAGTAGCTTCCGGCTCACGACACGCGAACGAAGCGGCGTCCTCGGCGTCGCCCGTCCTCTCGTAGTGGGCGTGCGACGGGTAGGGGCACAGTGGCCGGCTGCGCGACCACATCCCCGACCCCGGACAGCACCGCACGTTCTCCTACGCCGAGTACTCCAGTCGGGTACGAGGCATCGCGCCCGCAGATCGAAAGGACCATCGGTCGCTGCCCCACACCGCGCTCCCGGCT
>Ga0335082_10008958_pt1 | contig 10884 bp, 6 predicted proteins | sample Lox_Sample_41_FD_206718 | JGI IMG/M metagenome (GOLD analysis project Ga0335082, IMG submission 206718) | Soil microbial communities from Loxahatchee National Wildlife Refuge, Florida, United States - Lox_Sample_4.1 | ecosystem: Environmental > Terrestrial > Soil > Wetlands | place: USA: Florida... | reverse complement strand
GCACGGGGTAGGTGGCCTCATTGAAGTAGCCGGCACCCGTGCCGATGCAGGCGTAGTAGGAGCCGAAGATGCGCATGTAGTTCGAGTAGTCCTGCTGGCCCTCGATATGACGGACCATGTAGCTCCCTGCATAGACCAGGCTCAGCGCGTCGGCAAATCTGCCGTTCACGACCAGCGCGGTGCTTTCATAACGATCCCTGTTGTAGTTGGGCCTGAAGGCCTGGATCTGGTAGGGCTGAAGCGAGGCCCCATCCACACCGCTTGGGTAGCTATAGAAGTAACCGTCAGCCTCCATGTTCTGGTAGTTCTGTTGCAACAGTGCATCCCATTGGTCGTTGATCCTCCAGAGCGCCGACAGGCGCAGACCCTGGTAGTCGACGGGGTTCGTGTTGTTGCCGATCAGGGAGCCGTTATTGGCGGTCGGGCCGCCGTTTGGGAGCGACGCTGGTACGGTGCCGGGCGCGTAGCGCATCGTCCCGGAGACGTTGTCGATATAGCCGCCGCGGCGTTCGCTGAAGGCCACACCGCGCAGCGCGAGGGAGTCACCGAACGGAAGGTTTAGAACCCCGCTCGCTGTGGTGTTGGGGTCGCCACCGGCGGTGGTGCCGTAGGCGACGTTCGCTTCGCCGCTCGTGACGCCGAGCTGCGGCTTGTTCGTGATATAGCGGATCGCACCGGCCTGAGCACCGCCGCCGAAGAGCGTACCCTGCGGGCCCTCGAGAACTTCAATGCGCTCCAGGTCGACGATGTAGACATCATTGTTGCGTGCCGGGAACTGCATCGCCTGCTCATCAAGGTACAACGCGACGTTCGGGAAGGGACCGGCGGTGGACTGGTTCTGGTCGCCGGTACCGGCGGAACCCAGACCGCGAATGAAAATATTGCCCGTGCCGGGACCGAGACCGCTGTAGGTGACATTGGCGGTGTACTTCTGCAGATCATTGAACGTACTGACTCCGAGCTCAGTCAGCTGCACACCACTCACGGCCTGAATGGTAATCGGAACGTCCTGGATGGACTCCTCGCGGCGACTGGCAGTGACGATGATCTCGCGGGATTCGCTCTCCGCGACGGTCGGTGGGCTGCGCGCCGCTGCGGCGGCGGTCGCGATGCGGATGGTATCCGCAGTCAGGTATTCAAACCTCAGCCCGGTGCCCTTGAGCAGGCGGGTAAGCGTTTCGTCCGCACCGAGGCCCGCGGAAACCGCGTGCGATCTTTTGTTGGCAACTACATCGGACACGTATACGAGCTGCAGGTTGGTCTGCTGCGCGAACGTTGCCAGCGCCGCCGGCAGGGGTTGCGCGGGAATGTCCACGCTCAGCCGCGCCGGCTGGGTGCTCTGGGCGAGAACGGCCGGGACATCCAGCAGCAAGACCGGGGTGCACAAGGGCAGGCCCCCGAGCAAGCTACGCACCGCATTTGCAATCTCGGTCCGCGCGCGACGCAAGCGACCCTCCCCCAGTGCACCTGCCGCTCAGCCGGAGTGAAGTGATTTGAGCCGAAATTCATGCGTCCATCAACGTCCGGTCCCGCGCTGGCCATGGGGATGCCCGATCGGGTCCAGAGGATTGGTCCAGGCGCGCGGTCTACGTGGGATCGAGGGGCTGGAGTGCGCCCATCCTATCGTGCGCCGGATCTTGATCACCAGAATGAGCGAACGCTTCAGGCAGGGGAGCCCGTGCGTGCACTCAGGCTGACGGGGATCGTTCTCGGCGTGCTGGTTGCATCAGCACCGGCCGCACGGTGTTCGACTCGTTCAAGGCCACGGCGGACATCGCCGCCGGCGTGGCCACCAACAAGGATCTCAGCATCGTGTCACAGAACTTGCGCATCACCCAGCAACCTGGGGCTTCGTTGTCGGCGAGGACCCGCGTGCACGTTCGTGGCGAGAATTCCTCGTCCGGTCACAAGGTAGAGCTGCTCTTTGGCGCAGTCGCCAGATAGAGAGGCATGACCTGAGACATATGGCTCTCAAGATCGGCTATGCGGTTCGCCGACGCCGGGTGCGTGCTCAGGAACTGGGGCGGCGCGCTGTTCTCGGCCGCCATCATCTTCTTCCATAGGCTGAGCGCTTCATGCGGGTCGTACCCTGCTCGTGCCATGAGCTCGAGTCCCATGACATCTGCTTCTGCTTCCTGTTGCCGGTCGTGCGGCAGTTCGAAGGTCGCGGAGGCAACCTGGTCGGCGAGTTGCATCGTGCCGGGATCAGCGCCGATTAATACCGCGAGTCCTAAAAGGGCCGCCTGCTCCTCATAACTCCTGGAGACGCGTTCGCGAGTATGCTCGCGCAGCGCGTGTGAAATCTCGTGGCCGAGAACGGCGGCGATTTCCCCGTCGGTTAGTTGGAGTTTCTCGACCAGGCCGCTGTAGACCATGATTTTCCCGCCCGGCATGGCGTACGCATTCATCTCCGGCGTGGTGAGGGTATTCACCTCCCACTTCCAGCTTGGCGCGTCCGGCCGGAAGGTCGCCGTGGCGGGAATGAGCCGGTCGGTGATGCGGTGGATCCGTGCGTTGAGCGCGGGATCCGCGTTGAGCTTTCCACTCGCGGTGGCCTTTTGCAGTTCGCCAAGATACGCCTGCTGCGCGCCCTGTTCGACCGAGGCCTCGGAAACCAGCATCGTCTGCTTGCGCTCGATATCAACAGCTCCCGGTCGCGTCGTTTGCACGGTGGCGCAGCCCGAGAGCGCAACGGCAACCAGGAGCATCGGTGCCTGGTTTAAGAGAACCCTGCTCATTTGCGTAATTCCTAGTCGGCTGACTATCGGCCTCCGGGCTAATCGTCTCCCGGCCGAAGCCCGCACTTAGCCTTTCTCCAAGAAGTCCCTTGATTGCAATTCTGCGCGCCGACGATGCGGCTGTGTATAGCAGCGAGTGCGGGTCATGACTCTTGCCGCCGCTGTGCTTAGGGACCAGGGCCGCTCCTATAACTCCTCAGTTTGGAACGGCAAATTTTCCGTCCCGGAACAAAACTCAGTGCGAGGGGTGGCCGGCGTCGATATACACGTCCACGAGCTGCCCGGGGTAGAGCTGCACCTGTTGGGGTTTGGCGAGCCGGAAGATGACTGGCAGAACCCGCAGATCGACCCGCTCAGTGCGCTCGTTGGACAACTGCACTTTCGGCGACACGTATGGCTGCACCCGCACGAACTGCAGCGGGATACTGATATCCGTGCCGCGCACGAACAGGCGTGCCTGCGTCTGTGACCCCAGCGGTAGTCGATGAATCAGGATCTCATCGATATAGCACCGCACTGAGAGCGAGTCTGCATCGCCTCCGCCCATAAGCATGAGCGGCGCATTGCTGCCGAGAATCACGTCGTAGGTGCCTTGGGCAGAGGCGTAGCTGCCGACTGCAGTTTGTATAGAGAGGATGCGGCCATCGACCGGTGCGCGTACGGTGTATTTGTCTAGCTGCTCCGCGGCCGCCCGATAGGCCTTCTCGAGCGCCGCGACCTGATGAGTCTGATTATCGACGTCGTATTTCCACGCTCCGGCCTTGGCAAGGTCATATTGACGCCGGCTCACCGTGAGGTTGGCTTCTGCCACCTTCACCGCGTTGGCCGCAGAATCGAGCTGGTCCTTGCTCACGAGGTCTTCGCCGAGCTCGCTCGCCCCGAGAAGCTTGATGTAGGAGTCTTTGCTGAGCTTCAGTGCTGCCGCTGCGGCATCCACCTGGGCGCCGAACACGGCGAGAGATTCCGGCCGCGGCTGCGCCCGCATCTCGGCAAGCGCGGCACGTGCGGCCTCTGCCTGCGCTTGGAGCTGCTCGGCGGTAGCACGCTGCACGCGACCATCGAGCACGAGCAGTACATCGCCCTTGCGGACCGACTGGCCCTCCTTGACGGCGATCTCCAGCACCGTTGCCGCCACCTCCGCGTAGATGGGGATGTTGACGCCATTGTCCTGATCGCTCTGCACGATGCCGTTGGCATAGATGCCATTAACGAATGGATTCGGCGCCGGGTTGTAGATCGGCGGCAGCGCCTTGGGCTGTATCGAGTAATAGATGGCACTCACGACGCCAATCAGTACGCCAACGCCAGCCAGTATGAACAGCCAGCGGTTGCTCATGACGCACGCCTCTCCTCGAATTGCGTGACCCGCCCGTCCTCCATGTGCATGATTCGATCCGCGAACTCGAAAATGCGGGCGTCGTGTGTGACGATGAGAATGCAGCGCCGTTCATTTAGGACATCGTTGCGGACGAACTCAATGATGCGTCTGCCCGTATCCCCGTCGAGGGAGGCAGTGGGCTCGTCCAGGATCAGGAAATCCGGTCGACCAACCACCGCGCGCGCGATCGCGACCCGTTGCTGTTCACCGCCGCTTAGTTTCACGGGGGCTAGAATCGCGTGAGTTTCAAGACCAACGATCTTCAGACACTCGGTGGCCTCTGTGATCGCGCGATTCCAGGGGACGCGCCGCAGAATGAGCGGTATAGCGACATTCTCGGCCGTCGTTAGGCGCGGAAAAAGGTGATAGTCCTGAAACACGAACCCAATCTTTAGCAGCCTGAGATCGGCGAGCGCGTTCTCATCGAGTGCCCACATGTCCTGCCCGGCGAGCTCCACCGCGCCGGCGCTGGGGCGGAGAATTCCGGACAGCATCGAGAGCAGCGTGGTCTTGCCGCTGCCAGAAGGTCCCACGACGTAGAGCATCTCGCCGAAGTTCGCCGTGAAACTCGCGTCGCGCACGGCCATAGTGCGTGCAGCACCCTCGCCGAACCACTTGGTGAGACCTTGGCATCGTAAGGCCACATTGCTCACGGGCTAGCCCCGGAAGATCTCGAACGGCTCGATGTGGATGACGCGCCTCACGCCCACGTAGCTGGCGACTGCAGTGATGATGAGCACCATCGCGAAGGCAACGCCGAGGTTCGAGAAGGTGACCATTGCTGCGTAATCAGGCAGGCGCAGCTTGGCGACCGCGATGAGCAGTGTACAGATGCCTACGCCCAAGCCGTAGCCCGTGAGCCCGGTAAAGCCGGCCTGAAAGAGGATCATCGCGATGAGTTCTCGGCTCTTGGCGCCGATGGCCTTGAGTGCGCCGAACTTGTCGAGGTTTTCGAGGATGAAGCTGTAGAAGGTTTGCCCGGAGATCGACAGACCAACGAGGAAGCTGATGGCGGTCATGAGCAGGATATTGGTTCCCACCCCGGTCTGGTACTTGTAGAAGTCTGCGGTACGCTCGATGAACTCCTCACGCGTTAGCGCGAGATACTCTAGCGTAGCGACCCGCCGCTTGATGCCGGGGATATCGCTAGGGCTCTTGGGCTCAACCAGGACGAAGGCCATCGTGAAGCGCGTCGAAGGAAGATCCTGAGTGGCACGGCTATAGGTCGTGTAGAGCGTCGGTATGCCGAAGAGGCCACCGGAGGCGACTCGTCCCACACCGACGATCACGGCACGGTGATCGTTGATCTCGAACTGCGCCCCGACTTGCGGCGAGCCGAGCTTCGAGTACTCCGCATCGTGCACGACGATGAAGGCATCATCGGCGTAGATATCGTTGATCTGACCCTGAAGTAGCGCCGGTCGGCCGATGAGACTCGTATCGTCAAGGCCAATGATCGACACGGCCTGGTAGTCGCCACTTGTGAGCTTAACCAGACCGGAGCCGATATAGATGGGGACCGCGTACTTCACTCCGGGTATGCCGCGCACGGCATCCAGGACGTAATCCGGCAGCGGAACGTTGTTGCTGACCGTATTGACCGCGCGGTCCATTATCCAGACTCGCGCACCGGTATTGATAATCGTCGCCGAGGCACGATTCATGAGCCCCGCGAAGAGCGAGGTCATCATTACCATTAAGAGCACCGCGAAGCTGATACCGACCAGTAGCGCCGCGAACTTGCCACGATCGTTGACCAGCAGCTTGTAAGCGATACGGAATAGGCCGGGCATCTTGCGCAGTTTTGAAGAAGCTGCGGCTCCCGTGAATAAGTACTTCCACGCACGTTCGGCCTCGGGCAGGCCAGGGCGGAACTCCCAAACGCTTAAGGGCACCAGTATCGCTGCGCGAAGCCCAAGCTTGTGCACCGGGCCGTGAGCCCTACAGAGGCGCGCGGGCTTCTTATCCGGATCGGGCGGGCGCAGTGAGAGATGGCTTGGGGCAGAACAGCGAACGGAGCCAACGCATGCGGTTTAGAACCGGTAGCCGAACTCCGCCATCAGGACGCGCGGTCGAAGTGGAATCGTCGCCTTGATATAGGGAGCGGATGAAATGTTCGTCGCCGCATTGGAGTTCGACAAATTGCTGCCCGTGAGCTGCGCGGTCCAGCTGTCCTTCGAGACACCGATCGCAGCGTCGTAGGTGGTATAGCCGGGTATCGTGTACCTGAGTACCGTGGAATTCGGAGGATTGTGGGCCGGGTCGAGCCCATCGGGAAAACTGGCCGGCTCACTGTGCATCGAAGCGATGTGGCTGGCGCCGACCCAGGCGAACGGCCGGTACTCGCCCGTTGTCCAGTCATAGCGGGCCCGCAGGTTGAACAGCACCGGCGGTGAGAAGGGTAACGAGCTGTGGAGCGTATCGAACGGACTCGTGTACGGAGCGCCGGCAACCTGGGTGATGCATTGACCGGCTGGCGTGGGGTTATGCGGTGTGATCGCCGTGACGCCAGCTGATCGCAGGCATGGCGCGGTCGACTGATCCGAGCTATTCCACGAACCAGCCCCCTGCACGGTCAGTGCCTCGGTTATACGCGCGATCACCTGCAGCTCGATCCCGGTGATCGTGTAGCTCGGTCCGTTGACATTGACGACAACCAGATTCACGGGCTGGTAGAGGAGCATCTGTACATCGCTCCAATTCATGCGGTACACGGAAGTATTCACCAACACCCGGTGGTTGAGGAGCTCGCTCTTCATACCGAGCTCATTGTTTACCAAGTTGTCGGAGTCATAACCCGCCGGCGTAATGTACTGTGAGGTGTCTGGGCGGTTCGGAAATGGCGGACAGATCGGACCGGTCGACATCGGGCCGCACCACCGCAGGCGGCCCGTTTGCACGGGCCCAACACGATTGAATCCCCCCGGACGGAATCCCTGTGAGAAGGTGTAATAGGCCATGACATCCGGAGTCACGTGCCATGTCAGGCTCGCACGGCTGCGGAAGCCGCTTTCGCTCTTGGACAGGCTTATCGGATACCCGCACGCCATGTCCGCCACGTCGGCCGTGCACGCCCCGTTGGGATGATTGACGATGAGACCCTTGGTGGTGTCCTGGGAGTACCACACAGACCCGGCCTCGAATTCGTCGTAATGGTAGTGGCGCGTGCCGGCGGTCACGGTCAATACCTTCGGGATGATGTCGAAGTCTACGGAGGCGAAAAACGCCAGCTGCTTGTAACCGCGCTGCACGTCCCCGCCAAATGCGTTGTTCATGTTCTCGCGAAGGCTGGGATCACTCGCCCAGGCGCCGGGCACGGGTCCCACGGCCGAGAGGCAGTCGGGGCCCCCAGCCTGGGCGTTCGCGAGATTGGCGGGGTCGCACTGCGGGATAGTGAGATAGTTGAAGTTCATCTGGTCGTCGATGACAAATTTCTCCCAATAGGCGCCGACCAGTGCGCGCGCGCGCCGCTCGACGTCGGTAGTTACGCGGATCTCGTGGCTCTGGTGCTCGTTCTGAACGCTGTCGTGCCACGCGGCTACCGGCGGGTAGCACCGCAGCGGCCGGTCGGCTAGGCCCGGAAACGGGCCGCCGAAGTTGCTCTGATTGAAATACGCGGCGCCCGTGCCGATACAGCCGTAGAAGGAACCGGCGTAACTGGCGAGGTAGTTCGAGTAGTCCTGCTGTCCCTCGATGTGGCGCACCATGTAGTTGCCCGCGTACACAACGCTCAGCAGGTCGCTCAGCCTGCCATTAACCGTCAGCGACGTACTCTCGTAGCGATCCTTGGTGTAGGCGGGCGTGAAGGCTTGGATCTGGTACGGACCGAGCGGTGCGCCGTCCACGCCGCCCGGATAGGCATAGAAATAGCCATCCGCTTCCATGCTCTGGTAGTTCTGCTGCAGCAGAGCATCCCATTCGCCGTTGATCTTCCAGAGCGCTGACAGGCGCAAACCCTGGTAGCCGACGGGGTTCGTATTGGGGGCAACCAGTGAGCCATTGTTGGCAGTCGGGCCTCCGTTCGTGACCGTCGGCGGCAGAACGCCTGGCAGGTAGCGGAGCGTCCCGGGCACATTGTCGACGTAGCCGCCGCGACGCTCATTGAAGATCACCCCGCGTAGCGCGAGCGAGTCGCCCAACGGGAGGTTGAGGACTGCATGCGCTCTGCTGTTCGGATCGCCGCCCGCGGTGATGCCATATGCGGCGTTCGCTTCGCCACCGGTGACGCCGAGCTTCGGTTTGTTAGTGATGTAGCGGATCGCACCAGCCTGCGCACCGCCGCCGAAGAGTGTGCCCTGGGGGCCTTCGAGTACTTCGACGCGCTCCAGGTCTACCATGTAGACGTCATTGTTGCGCGCTGGGAACTGCATCGCCTGCTCGTCCAGGTAGAGTGCGACGTTCGGGAAAGGCGCGATCGTCGACTGATTCTGGTTGCCTGCGCCGCCGGAGCCCAGGCCGCGGATGAAGATATTGCCCGTGCCCGGGCCGTTACCGCTGTAGGAAATATTGGCGGTGTATTTCTGCAGATCGCTGAAGGTCTTCAGGCTGAGTTCGTTCAGCTGCATGCCGCTGATGGCTTGGATCGTGATCGGTACGTCCTGGATGGACTCCTCGCGCCGATTCGCCGTGACGATGATCTCGAGCGGCTCGCTCTCCGCGCCGATCGGCATGCTGTGCGCAGGCGTCGCGGCGTTCTCGATACGGATCGTATCTGCGGTCAGGTACTCAAATCGCAGCCCCGTGCCCCTGAGCAGCAGGGTGAGGGCGTCATTCGCGCTGAGACCTGCGGAAACAGCGCGCGACCTCTTGTTGGCCACAACGGCAGAGACATATACGAGCTGCAGGTTGGTCTGTTGCGCGAACACTGCCAGTGCCCCCGGCAGAGGTTGCGCCGGAATGTCGATGGTGAGCGGCGCGGATTGAGCAGTTTGGGCCAGCGCCGCGGGGGCATCCAGCAGCAAAACCGGGGCACACAAGGGAAGGCACCCGAGTAAGTTACGCACCGCGTTCGCAATCTCGGATCGCGCGCCACGCAAGCGATCTCCCCCCTACGCACCGCCGCCCGGGCGGAGCTATTTGAGCCGAAATTTGTCCGGCTATCAACGCTTGGTCCGGTGGCCATCGCCTGGGCAGCCGCGCCACGTTTACGCAGAACGCGACCCCCTATATAAGAGTGCCGACGACAACAACGTAGACGGCGGGGTAACTCGTGAAGCCGCACGCAAGGGTCGCTGCGACAGCAGCACTGGTGATCTTGAGCGCCAACGCGGATGCGGGGAAAAAGTCCTTCGCTTTGGAAGAGGCCACCATTGATGAGGTGCAGGCGGCATACCGCTCGGGTGCCACGACTGCAGAATTCGTGATACGGGGCTACCAAGCGCGGATTCGGGCGTACGACAAAGCCGGCCCGAAGTTGAATGTCGTCGTCTTTCTGAACCCCAAGGCTCTCGAAGAGGCGCAGGCGCTCGATCAGGCTCTTGGCCGCACCGGGAGATTCGTCGGGCCGCTCCACGGGATCCCGGTGCTTCTCAAAGACAACATTGACACAAAGGACATGCCGACTACGGGGGGCTCGCAGAGTCTCGCGGGATACACGCCTGCGAGCGACGCCGCTGTAACGGAGAAACTGCGCGCGGCGGGGGCGATCATTCTGGCGAAGGTGAACCTGCATGAATTCGCGCTGTGGGGTGAGACGGTCAGCTCCATCCTCGGGCAAACCCTGAACCCCTACGACCTTACCCGGACACCCGGCGGTTCGAGCGGTGGCACTGGCGCGGGGCTTGCCGCGAACTTCGCCGCGGTGGGAATCGGCACTGACACAGTCAACTCCGTCCGTTCACCCGCATCAGCGAACTGCCTGGTCGGCATCCGTCCTACTCTCGGGTTGATCAGTCGCGCGGGTGTAATCCCCTATTCATTTACACAGGATGCCGTCGGCCCGCTGGCCCGCACGGTGACAGACGCAGCTAAGGTACTCAACGTGCTAGTCGGCTATGACCCCGCGGATGCGGCCACTGCCTGGAGTGTCGGACACGCTGAGAAAGACTACACGAAGTTCCTCGAGCCCGATGGCGTGCGAGGAAAGCGGATTGGCGTGCTGCGCAGCTTCTTTGGCAAAGCTGCTGTCAACGAGGACGTCAACAGGGTTGCAGACGAGGCGATTAACCAGCTGAGGAGGTTGGGCGCAACTGTCGTCGAGCTCAGCACGCCGGATCTGGACAGCGGCGCAATCGCATCCGACATCAGTGTTCACTTCTACGAACTGAAACCGGCTCTCGATGAGTACTTGACCGCAGGTGGCGCGCCGGTCAACTCACTGCAAGGGATCATCTCGTCCGGAAAGTTTCACCCGAACATCGGTGACAGCATCAGGAAGGCGCAAAGCCTGGAACTCGATGATAGTTATCGCGTACGCCTGCAGAAGCGCGCCGAGTTACAGCAACGAGTCATGAAGATCATGGCTGACAGCCGACTCGACGCCATCGTGTTCCCGCACCAGAAGCGACTGGTGGTTCCAATCGGGGAGACCCAGGTGGAGCGTAACGGTGCTCTCGCATCGGTAACCGGGTTTCCCTCGATTGTCGTACCGGCAGGCTTTTCGCCACCGACATCGACGGCCGTGCTCGGCGTCCCCGTGGGCATAGAGTTCCTGGGAAGGCCGTGGTCGGAGAATGTCCTGCTTGAGATAGGCTACGGCTACGAGAGGGCGACGCGGCACCGGCGCGCGCCCGCGACCACCCCCGCACTGTAAGAGTCCGTGTCGAGCCC
>Ga0335082_10008956_pt1 | contig 10886 bp, 8 predicted proteins | sample Lox_Sample_41_FD_206718 | JGI IMG/M metagenome (GOLD analysis project Ga0335082, IMG submission 206718) | Soil microbial communities from Loxahatchee National Wildlife Refuge, Florida, United States - Lox_Sample_4.1 | ecosystem: Environmental > Terrestrial > Soil > Wetlands | place: USA: Florida... | reverse complement strand
TATGCCGTTCCGGTTGTGGTGGAGAGCCACGAAGGGCGTCCGACCAAAGTGGAAGGCAATCCCGATCATCCGGCGGGGCTGGGCGCGAGCGATGTTTTCGCCCAGGCTTCGGTCCTTGACATGTACGACCCCGACCGGGCGCAGATCGTCACCTACCGCGGCGGCATCAGCAGCTGGGAAGATTTTGCCGGCACAATCAAAGGCCCGCTGAGCGCGCAAAAGGTGGTGCAGGGCGCCGGGCTGCGGATCCTCAGCGGCGCCATCAGCTCGCCCACCATGGTCTCGCTCATGGACGCGATGCAGGCGACGTACCCGGAGTCCAAGTGGGTCCAGTACGAGCCGGTCAATCGCGACAACGTTCGCGCCGGCTCGCAGATGGCCTTCGGGGAATTCGTCGAAACCCGCTATGACCTTGAGAAAGCAGACATCATTCTGTCGCTGGACGGGGACTTCCTGTCGAGCGGCTATCCGGGGTTCCTGGTTTACGCGCGCAAGTTCGCCTCGCGTCGCAATCCCGACTTGAAAGAAAAAATGTCGCGCTTCTATTCCGTCGAGAGCACGCCGACCAATACCGGCGGCAAAGCGGACCATCGCCTGCCGGTGCGCGCCTCGGAGATCGAGCAGGTGGCGGGCGCGATTGCAGCCGGCCTGGGCGTGGGAGGCGGCGAGGCGACGAAGCCGGAGCACCAGAAGTTCGTCGCTGCGGTGGTGAAAGACCTGCAGGCCCACAGGGGAGCGGCTGTGGTCATTCCGGGCGACAACCAGCCCCCCGCGGTGCATGCCCTGGCCCATGCCATGAACCAGGCGCTGGGTGCGCCGGGCAACACGGTCATCTTCACGGAAACCGTGGAGACCAAGCCGCAGATTCAGACCGCGGCGCTCAAGCAATTGGTGGATGAGATGAATGCCGGCCAGGTGGACTTGCTGGTCATCCTGGAAAGCAATCCGGTTTACGACGCGCCGGCCGACTTCGAATTCGTCAAGGCAATGGACAAGGTGGGACTGCGGGTGCAGTACAGCACGCACCAGGACGAGACCTACGAGCACGTTCACTGGCACGTCAACAGCGCACACTATTTCGAATACTGGGGCGACTGCCGTGCATTCGACGGAACCGCCAGCCTCATCCAGCCCCTGATCGCGCCGCTCTACGGCGCCAAGAGCCCCTACGAGTTCGTCTCCACCCTGATTGGCGGGCCGGAGATGTCCGGCTACGACATCGTGCGCAAGTACTGGCAGGGACAGATGAAGGGCGGCGACTTCGAGACGTCATGGCGCAAGGCCGTACACGACGGCTTCGTGGCGAACACGGCATTTCCGGCGAAAAGTGTTTCGGCGAAGTCGGCCACGTTTCCGCCGAAAACCGGCGAGAAGGGTGGGGCGCCTGCCGAGCTGGAAGTTATCTTCCGCCGCGATCCTTTGATTTACGACGGCAGCCGCGCCAACAACGGCTGGCTGCAGGAGACGCCGAAGCCGCTTTCCAACCTGTCCTGGGACAACGTTGTCATGATCAGCCCCAACACGGCGAAGAAACGCGGACTGGTCACCAGCGACATCGTCGAAATCAGCGTCAACGGGCGCAAGGTGAAAGGGCCCATCTGGCCCCAGCCGGCGCATCCGGATGACTCCATCACCGTTTTCCTCGGCTACGGCCGTACCCGGGCGGGCCGCGTTGGAGATGGCGTCGGCTTCGATGCCTACCCGATCCGGACCAGCGACGCCATGTGGATCACCAGCGCCAGCATCACTAAGGTTGGTTCGGGATATCCCCTGGCTCATTTCCAGGGCTTTTCGTACATCGATTACTCGGACCTGCCCAAAGGCACCGAGCCGCTGAAGAACCGGCACATCATCCGCAAGGCGACGCTGGAAGATTTCATGAAGAACCCCAACTTCGCCCACGAAGAGGAAGAGCCGGTGCCTCCGGAGATGACGCTGTACAGCAACGTATCAGGAGGCCCTCTTTATCAGTACACCGAGTTGAAGTGGGGCATGACCATCGACATGAACTCCTGCATTGGCTGCAAGACCTGCATTCTGGCCTGTCATGCGGAGAACAACATCGCGGTGGTGGGCAAACTGGAGACCATGCGCGGCCGCCAGATGCAATGGTTGCGCGTGGATGTGTATTACGAGGGCGGGACGGAAAACCCGGCCATCTACTACCAGCCGGTGCCCTGCCAGCAATGCGAGAATGCGCCCTGCGAAGTGGTTTGTCCGGTGGGCGCCACGGTGCACAGCACCGAGGGCCTGAATGACATGATCTACAACCGCTGCGTCGGCACGCGGTACTGCTCCAACAACTGCCCATACAAGGTAAGGCGCTTCAACTTCTTGCTGTTTCAGGACTGGACCACGCCGCAGTACAAGATGATGCGCAATCCCGAGGTCAGCGTTCGCAGCCGCGGCGTGATGGAGAAGTGTACGTACTGCATCCAGCGCATCGCCCACGGGCGCATCACGGCAGAGAAGGAAAATCGGGCTGTGCGCGATGGAGAAGTGCTTACCGCCTGTCAGCAGGCGTGCCCGACCGGCGCCATCGTGTTCGGCAATCTGAACGATAAAGAGAGCCGCGTGGCGAAGATCAAGCAGCATCCGCGCAACTACAACCTGTTGGAAGACTTGAACACGCGTCCGCGCACCTCCTACCTGGCGGTGGTGCAAAATCCCAATCCCGAGCTTGAGTCGGAGTCCAGTTAACCATGCAGCAGGGACCGGAAGAAAAGACGATCCTGCAAGACGTGCCGTGGGTGGATGAGCCGCCGGTAATGCTGCCTGGGCAGACCTACGGCGGCGTGACCGATCAGATCGCCGACGCCGTACTAAAGCGTCCCATCGGCCTGGGCTGGTTGGCTGGGCTTTTCCTTGCGATGACCCTGGTGGCGCTGCTGGGCGCGGCCGTCACCTACTTATTCCTGGTCGGCGTCGGCATCTGGGGTATTCAAATCCCCGGCGCGTGGGGCTTCGCCATCATTAATTTTGTCTGGTGGATCGGTATCGGTCACGCCGGAACGCTGATTTCCGCCATCTTGCTTTTGTTGAAGCAAACCTGGCGAAACTCCATCAACCGCTTCGCCGAAGCCATGACGTTGTTCGCGGTGGCCTGCGCCGGCATGTTTCCTGTGCTGCATATGGGCCGGCCCTGGCTTGCATACTGGCTGTTCCCCTACCCCAACAGCATGGGTGTGTGGCCGCAATTCCGCAGCCCGCTGGTATGGGACGTGTTCGCCGTCTCGACGTATGCAACCATTTCGGCCGTCTTCTGGTATGTCGGACTGGTGCCCGATCTGGCCACCATGCGCGAGAAAGCCACGCACCGCTACACCAAAGCCGTGTACGGAATCCTGAGCATGGGCTGGCGGGGCTCGGCACGGCACTGGAAGCGCTATGAGGCGCTCTACATCTTACTGGCAGGCCTGGCGACGCCGCTGGTGCTGTCGGTCCACACGGTCGTGAGCTTCGACTTCTCGATTGCGATCCTGCCCGGCTGGCACACGACAATCTTCCCGCCTTACTTCGTCGCGGGAGCTATCTATTCCGGCTTTGCCATGGTGCTGGTGCTGGCGATTCCCATCCGTCACTACTATCACCTGGAGAACATCATCACCATGCGCCACCTGCAAAACTCGGCCAAGATCATGTTGGCGACCGGGTTGATTGTGGCCTATGGATATTTCTTCGAGGCCTTTATCGCTTTCTATAGCGGCTCCACTTACGAGCGGTTCATGATGGAAAACCGCTGGTTCGGGCCCTATGCGATTCTTTACTGGCTGCTCATCATCACCAACATTGTGCTGCCGCAGGTCCTGTGGATACCAAAGGTCCGGGCCAATACCAAGCTGCTTTTCCTGATCTCTCTGGATGTGCTGGTGGGCATGTGGCTGGAGCGCTTCATCATTATCGTCACCAGCCTGAGCCGTGACTTCCTGCCCTCGTCGTGGGGGCATTACGTGGCGACGCGATGGGACTACGCGGTGCTGGCGGGGACCATCGGCTTCTTCTCAGCGGCCATGTATATCTTCATTCGCATCATGCCGGCGATTTCGATCTTTGAAATACGCCAGTTGCTGCCGGAGTCGGAGGTGAAGCTCCATGAGTCATAGAGCGGCCGCACCGGCGATTTATGGCCTGCTGGCGGAGTTCGACAGCGCCACCGAGTTGGTAAAGGCGACCCGGGCGGCCTACGCGGCAGGCTATCGCAAGATGGACGCCTACAGTCCGTTTCCTATCGAAGAGGCGAGCGATGCGGTGGGCTTCTTCAAGACGCGCGTGCCCCTGGTCGTGCTGCTTGGCGGCTTGCTGGGCGGGCTGTCGGGATTCGGCCTTCAGTACTGGATCAACGTCATCTCCTATCCGCTGAATATCGGCGGACGGCCGTACGACTCCTGGCCGGCGTTCATCGTCCCGACCTTTGAAATGACGATTCTCTTTGCCGGACTGTCGGGCGTCTTCGGCATGTTTGCATTGAATGGATTGCCCATGCCTTACCATCCATTGTTCCACGTGGAACAATTTTCACGCGTGACACGGGACAAGTTCTTCCTTTGCGTGGAGGCCGCCGATCCGAAGTTCGATATTGTTGATACACAACAATTTATGCAGAGTCTGGGGCCGATTTCGCTGGAGGAGGTGCCGCATTAGGGCGCGAACCCAATTCCGGCTTGACGTCAAGGCAAGGCCTCAGGAGCGCCGCCGTGACTTCGCGGTCAAGGCTGCCACCCACCTGCTGCTGGCAGCAGGTTTGCTGACTATGGCAGGCTGTCGCTCCGACATGCAGGAGCAGCCTTATTACCGGCCATTGACGGAGAACACTTTTTACGCCGACAAGCGTTCGGCGCGGCCCCTGGTCGGCGGCACCGTGGCCCGCGGACATCTGGACGCCGACGTTTATTTCTACAGCGGCAAGATCGGCTCGAACGACGGCGATTACCTGCCGTTTCCGGTGACTGCAGAGGTGCTGGCTCGCGGCCAGCAGCGCTTCAACATCTACTGTTCTCCCTGCCACGGCGAGACCGGTGACGGCAACGGCATGGTGGTGCAGCGTGGATTCAAACATCCACCCTCATACCACATTGAACGCCTTCGCCAGGCGCCCCTGGGCCACTTTTTTGACGTCATGACCAACGGTTATGGCGCCATGCTGGATTACGCGGAACAGGTCCAGCCGGCTGACCGCTGGGCAATTGCCGCCTACATTCGTGCGCTGCAGTTGAGCCAGAATGCCAGCCCGTCAGATGTGCTGCCGGGCCAGCAGATCGCGAGCGAGCCGCCTCAGGGCATCGTCATCCCGCCTCTCTATGACACCCACGGATCGACGACTGCCAACCCTGCTCCGCCGACGCCCGAACAAGGGAGCGAGCGCAAGCCATGAGCAACGAGACCATGTACCGCCAACAGACCGATTATCCGGTGCCCGTTGAGGCGGCGCAGTGGCAGAAGCGCGCGCTGATTGTCGGCATCGTAGGGGCGCTGGTGTGCGTGGCGGGCGCTATCACCTCGCTACAGCAGTTCCTGCATGGCTACTTGATCGCCTACGTCTTCTGGACTGGCTTGAGCGTGGGCTGTCTGGCGCTGCTCATGGTGCAGTACCTTTCCGGTGGCTTGTGGGGACTGGTCATCCGCCGGGTATTGGAGGCAGCGAGCAAATGCCTGCCACTGATGTTCATCCTCTTCCTTCCGATCCTGGTTCTTCGTACCCATCTTTATACCTGGACGACAAATCCGGAATTGACTGCGCGGAACCACTGGTACCTGAACACCCCGGGATGGATCATTCGCTGGCTCGTCTATTTCGCCATCTGGATTGGGCTGACCGTGATCCTCACCAAGAGGGGCGACCGGCAAGACTCGCCTCTGGGCGACGTGCGACTGCATTTCCAGGGAATCTGCGGCTTGGGGCTGGTGTTGTATGCCCTGACCGTCTCCTTCGCCATGGTGGATTGGGTGATGTCGCTGGATCCGACCTGGGGCTCGACCATCTACGGTCTCATCTTTATCGCGGGGCAGGGGCTGTCGGCGCTTGCCTTCAACGTCATTCTGCTGACTGTTTTCACGCGCCATCGCCCCTACCGCGACATCATCAAGCCGATGCAATTCCACGATATCGGCAAGCTGATGCTGGCGTTCGTGATGCTGTTCGCCTACTTCTCGTTTTCCCAGTGGCTGATCATCTGGTCGGGCAATCTGCCGGAGGAGATCAACTGGTTTCTGAACCGCATACGCGGAGGATGGGGCGTAGTTGCGCTCATCATTATTCTCTTCCACTTCGCTCTGCCGTTTGCGCTGCTGCTGTCGCGCGAGCGTAAGCGGGCGGGCAGCCGGCTGATCGGGCTGGCGCTGTTGCTGTTGTTCATGCGGTTGGTGGACATCTACTGGTACGTGGTGCCGAACTTTGCGCATGAGCAGGGGCATTTCTATCTGAGTTTCTGGTATATCGTCGCGCCGATCGGAGTCGGTGGGTTGTGGCTGGCGCTGTTCTTCTACAACCTGCGACAGCGGCCGCTGTTGCCAAGCTACGAACCGCAAATACCGCTTTTGCTTCATCAGAGGGGCCATGGCCACTGAGAACTCCAATTACGATCCGTTGCGCAATCCACTGGTTGACTTCGACCGCACGGACTTGAGCCCGCGTGCCATCCTGTTCTTCCTGATTGGCCTGTTTGTTTGCGGCGTTTTCATCGAGCTGGTGATGTGGGGAATGTTCCGGTTCATGGCGAAGAGCGACGTTCTCTTCCCACCACAGCCAACCAATCCCATGGCGGTCTCGCAGCCGGCGACGCCACAGCCGGCTTCGCGCTCGATATTCCAGAACACCTCGGCGACGGTCAATCTGGGGGTCTTTCCGGAACCGCGTCTGCAGGTGAACGACGCCGGTGATATGAACCAGTTCCTGGGCTGGGAGAACCAGCTGTTGAATCCGCCGCAGCCTTTTAAGGATGCCAGCGGAGCGATACACATTCCGATCTCGCAGGCGATGAAGATTATTGCGGACCGGGGGTTGCCGATGCGGCCGAATTCCGAGGCCCAGGGCACAGCTGAGTCAAAGGGACGTAAGTGACCATGGTTCAACGTAGAAAGGAACTAAAACGCGCTTCGCGCGAGAAGTGGATGTAGCGGCAGTGGTTGTGCAGTCAAAAATCGCGAAAGGTTTGGGCATTTTGTTGCTCGCGTCGGCTTCGTTCGCAGTGGCCCAGCCGCCGTCATCATTTCAGGACAAAAGCCTGCAGCCTGCGGCGCAGGTGAATCCGGCGGACTTGTCGAATGTCGGCATCGACCAGCGGCTGAATCAGCAGGTGCCACTCGATCTGCAATTCAAGGACGATACCGGAAGAACGGTGAAGCTGGGCGACTACTTTCAGGCGGGACGGCCAGTCATCCTGAACCTGGTGTATTACACCTGCCCCATGCTGTGCGGCGAGGAGTTGGCCGGTGAAGCAAGCGCCCTGGGCGTGCTGCGGTTCACTCCGGGAAATGAGTATGAAGTTGTTTCCGTGAGCTTCAACCCGGATGAGACTCCGAAAGACGCAGCGGAGAAGAAGCAGGTCTATATCTCGCGCATGAACGAGCACCTGGAGCATAAGACAAACGGTGACGGCTGGCACTTCCTGACGGGTGAGCAGGCAAATATCAAACAACTCGCCGATGCCGTGGGGTTCCATTACCGGCGCGATCCGCGCACCGGGCAGTTCATTCATGCGACTGCCATCATGATCGTGACGCCCACCGGCAGGATTGCCCAGTATTACTACGGGGTCGAGTACTCCCCGAAGGACATTCGTCTGGGCTTGATCGAGGCGTCGAAGGACAAGATTGGAACGCTGGTGGACCAGGTCGTGCTGTACTGCTATCACTATGACCCCAAGACGGGGCGGTACGGCGCCGTGGTCACCAACGTCATGCGGTTGGCGGGAGCAGCCACCATGCTGGTTCTCGGCGGTTTCCTGATCGTCATGTACCGCCGCGATCACAGCAAAAAGGGAGCAGGGCGGGCCTAAGCAATTATGTGGAAGAACTTCCCATTCTTTCCGGAACAAGCCTCGGCCATGGCGTGGCAAGTGGACGGGCTTTATTTTCTGCTGGTCGCAGTGTCGGCGTTTTTCACGCTGCTGATCTTTGCTCTGGTTCTGTACTTTGCCGTGAAGTATCGCCGGTCGGTGCATCCTCATCCTGCGCAGATCGAAGGCTCGTTGCCTTTGGAGCTGACCTGGACCCTGATTCCGCTCGGCATCTGCATGGTGTTCTTCGCCTGGGGCTCGCTGATTTACTTCCAGGAGGCGCGGCCACCCAAGGACGCGATGGAAGTGTATGCCGTAGCCAAGCAGTGGATGTGGAAGTTCGAGTACGAAAACGGCCAGCGTGACATCAATGAGCTTCACGTCCCCGTCGGCCGTGACATCAGGATGGTCATGAGCTCGCAGGACGTGATCCACAGCTTTTTCGTGCCGGCCTTTCGCGTCAAGGCTGACGTCCTCCCCGGCCGCTATACCGAAACCTGGTTCCGTCCCACCAAGGTCGGCACCTATCATCTGTTTTGCGCCGAGTACTGCGGTACGAACCACTCCGCCATGATCGGACAGGTGATTGTCATGGCCCCTGAAGAGTATCAGGCGTGGATGAACAGCGGAGGAGGCGGAGGGCCGACCGGGTCGCTGGCCGCGAACGGCGAGCGGCTTTTCGGGCAACTGGGATGCGCCACCTGCCATGGCCTGGAAACTCAGGGCCGCGGACCGAACCTGGCCGGCCTCTACGGCAAGCCGGTCCTAATGGCTGACGGACGGACGGTGACCGCCGACGAAAACTATATTCGGGAATCGATCCTGAACCCGGGCGTCAAGATTGTCGCCGGGTTCAAGCCCATCATGCCCACCTTCCAGGGCCAGGTTTCGGAGGAGGGTTTGATGGCACTTGAGGCATACATCAAATCGCTGTCTCGACCGCAAGCGGAGGGAGCGGCAGACCACCGGCCGCCGGCTCCCGATGAGTCGAGCACAAAGTGAGGTTGTTAGGAACCCTGAGGGTGTGAAATGGCTACCGCTGCTGTACAGACCGTCGAACGCGAGAACTACCTGAATTCCAACTACGGCATCAAGTCGTGGCTGCTGACCACCGACCACAAGCGGATCGCGATGCTTTACCTCATCTCGATCACGGTCATGTTCTGGATCGGTGGCTTCTTCGCGATGATGATCCGCCTGGAGTTGCTGACGCCGGCGGGTGACCTGGTTTCCTCCGACACCTACAACAAGCTGTTCACCATGCACGGGATCGTCATGGTTTTCTTCTTCCTGATCCCGTCGGTGCCCGCGGTGCTGGGCAACTTCCTCATCCCGCTGATGGTGGGCGCGAAGGACCTGGCGTTTCCGCGGGTCAATCTGCTGAGCTGGTATCTGTACATTATCGGCGCCACGACTGCGCTGGTCTCGATGGTGAGCGGCGGCGTTGACACCGGCTGGACCTTCTACACTCCGTTCAGCACGACCTATTCCAACACTCATGTCATCGGCGCTGCCATCGGCATCTTCATTGCCGGCTTCTCGTCGATTCTCACCGGACTGAACTTCATCGTCACCATTCACCGCATGCGCGCGCCCGGCATGACGTGGCGCCGCCTGCCGCTCTTCTGCTGGTCGAATTACGCGGCCGCGCTCATCATGATGCTGGGAACGCCGGTCATTGCCATCACCCTTTTGCTGGTGGCGCTGGAGCGCGCATTTCACATCGGCGTCTTCAACCCGTCGCTGGGCGGCGATCCGCTGCTGTTCCAGCATCTGTTCTGGTTCTATTCGCATCCTGCGGTGTACATCATGATTCTGCCCGGCATGGGCGTCATGAGCGAAATCGTCACGTGCTTCTCGCGCAAGCGCGTCTTTGGCTATGAGTTCGTCGCGCTGGCCTCCATCGCCATCGCGGTGCTGGGCTTTCTGGTGTGGGCGCACCACATGTTTGTTGCCGGAATCTCGGTTTACGCCGCGCTGGTCTTCTCGCTGCTGAGCTATTTCGTGGCCATCCCCTCGGCGGTGAAAATCTTCAACTGGACGGCAACCTTGTACAAGGGCTCCATTCGCTACGAGACGCCCATGCTCTATGCATTCGGCTTCATCGGGCTGTTCACCGTCGGCGGTTTGACAGGTGTGTTTCTGGCTTCGCTCGGACTTGATGTGCATGTCACCGACACCTACTTCGTGGTCGCGCACTTCCATTACGTGATGGTGGGCGGCATGGTGATGGCCTACCTTGCGGGACTGCACTTCTGGTGGCCGAAGATCACCGGCCGCATGTATCCCGAGGCCTGGGCCAAACTTTCTGCGCTGCTGGTGTTCGTGGGATTCAACACCACATTCTTCCCGCAATTCATCCTTGGCTATTTGGGCTCGCCGCGCCGTTATCATGCCTATCCGCCGGAGTTCCAGGTGTGGAACGTGCTGTCCACCGCGGGCGCCTCGATCCTGGCTGTCGGTTATGTACTGCCGATGATTTACTTCCTGTGGTCGCTGCGCTATGGAGAGCCTGCGGGCCCGAATCCCTACAACGCCGTCGGCCTGGAGTGGATGACGCCGTCGCCGCCGCCCACGCACAATTTCGACGAGACTCCGGTGGTGACATGGGAAGCCTACGACTACGAACATCAGCCGCAAGAGGAGGTAACCGTTGGCCACTAGCGAAGTCGAGATCCAGGTTGCTGAGCGGTCGCTGCAGCACCACTTCGCCGACATGGACCAGCAGAAGGAAACCTCCACCTTCGGCATGTGGATGTTCCTGCTGACGGAGATCATGTTCTTCGGCGGAATGTTCTGCGCGTATCTCGTGTATCGCTCCTCCTACTACGAAGCTTTCGTCGAGGGCAGCCGCAAGATGAACATCTGGGCGGGCGGCATCAACACCGGAGT
>Ga0335082_10008955_pt1 | contig 10886 bp, 13 predicted proteins | sample Lox_Sample_41_FD_206718 | JGI IMG/M metagenome (GOLD analysis project Ga0335082, IMG submission 206718) | Soil microbial communities from Loxahatchee National Wildlife Refuge, Florida, United States - Lox_Sample_4.1 | ecosystem: Environmental > Terrestrial > Soil > Wetlands | place: USA... | reverse complement strand
GGGGCCTGCAGATCGCGATCCGCTACTGAGGGGCTTCCCGGCGCCTGGCGCACAGCCCGTCGAACGCCATCGCGCAGACCGCGTCGGCGAGCGGGCCGGTCTTCGGCCGGCGATCCGGCCTGTACCACTCGACGATGGAGTTGATCAAGCCGAACAGCAGCCGGGCCGTGATCATCGCGTCGGCGTCAGGCCGGATGTCACCGTCCCGCACGGCCTCGGCCACCAGCTCGGCCACGAACCGGTCGAAGGCGCGGCGCGCCTCCAGCGCGGCCCGCTCGACATCGGTGTTGCCGCGCACCCGGAGCAGCAGGGTGACGTAGGGCGATTCGGCCTCCAGCACCTCGACACTGCCCCGGACGAGGTACTCCAGACGCTCGACCGCCGGGGCCGGGAGCGCGCGAGCGCGGCTGATCACCACGGCCAGGCCGTCCAGGGCCCGGTCCAGGGCCAGGCTGAGCAGTTCCTCCTTGCCCGTGACGTGGTGGTAGATGGCCGACTTGGCGATGCCGAGCCTGGCGGCCAGGTCGCGCATGCTCGTGCCCTCGTAGCCTTTCTCGTTGAACAGCTCGACGGCGACCGCCAGCACCGAGGCGAGATCGTAGCCGGGCCGACCGCGGCGCCGGGCCGACGGGAGCACGGCCGGGGAGCTCACGAGGCCGGCCCGAGCTGGTGACTGCGGCCGCGGAACTCCGCGATCACGTCGCCGTCCCGGCGCACGGTCACGTCGTAGAGCCCGGACCGGCCGAACCTGGTCCGCAGCACCGCCTCGGCCACCAGCACGTCCCCGGCGCGCGCGGGCGCCACGAACACGATCTCGGCCGACGCGGCCACGGTCACCGGCCCGAAGCTGTTGCAGGCGCAGGCGAACGCGGTGTCCGCCAGCGCGAAGACCAGGCCGCCGTGCGCCATCGCGTGCCCGTTGACCATGTCCCCGCGCACCGTCATACGGGTCACCGCTCGTCCCTCGCCCTGGTCGATCAGCTCGATGCCCAGGCCGCGGGAGGCTTCGTCGTTCGCCATCATCGTCTCCACGCTGGGCAGCCGCGGCACCGTCCTCGCCTCCTTCATTACTGACCGAACGTCCGGTATATAATACGATGAACGACAGGGCGCGGACGGTCGCGCCGTGCCTACGATGGTGCCGGAAGGGGATGGTGGCGATGGCAGCGCTTCCCGAACACGGAACCGGCGAACTCCAGGTTCACTTCGACCAGACTATCGACCACGAGCGGCGGATCGAGCCCAGGGACTGGATGCCGGACGCCTACCGCGCGACGATGATCCGCCAGATCGCCCAGCACGCCCACTCGGAGATCATCGGCATGCAGCCGGAGGGCAACTGGATCACCCGGGCACCCTCGCTGCGCCGCAAGGCGATCCTCATCGCGAAGGTGCAGGACGAGGCCGGCCACGGCATGTACCTGTACTCCGCGGCCGAGACGCTCGGCGCCGATCGCGCCGATATGACCGCCAAGCTGCTCAGCGGGCGGCAGAAATACTCCTCGATCTTCAACTACCCGACGCTGAACTACGCCGACGTGGGCGTGATCGGCTGGCTGGTGGACGGGGCGGCCATCTGCAACCAGGTGCCGCTGTGCCGCTCCTCCTACGGCCCCTACGCCCGGGCCATGATACGCATCTGCAAGGAGGAGTCCTTCCACCAGCGGCAGGGCTACGAGCTGCTGCTGACCATGATGCGCGGCACGGCGGCGCAGCGCGCGATGGTGCGGGACGCGACGAACCGGTTCTGGTGGCCGTCGCTGATGATGTTCGGGCCGCCGGACGACCAGTCGCCGAACACGGCCCAGTCGATGGCCTGGGGCATCAAGCGGCACTCCAACGACGACCTGCGGCAGCGGTTCGTGGACATGACCGTGCCGCAGGCGCAGAAACTGGGCGTCACCCTGCCCGATCCCGAGCTGCGCTGGAACGCCGAACGCGGGCACTACGACTTCGGCTCGGTGGACTGGGACGAGTTCATGGCCGTGGTGAAGGGCAACGGCCCGTGCAACGCGCAGCGGATGGCGCGCCGCAAGGCCGCCCACGACGAGGGCGCCTGGGTGCGGGAGGCCGCCGCCGCCCACGCCGCCAAACATGCCAGCAGGAAGGAAGCCGCCTGATGGAGGAGCTGCAGGTGCGCTCGGCCTGGCCGCTGTACGAGGTATTCCTGCGGGGCAAGCGCGGGCTCAACCACGTGCACGTCGGGTCGCTGCACGCGGCCGACGCGCAGATGGCCCTGCGGCACGCCAGGGACCTGTACACCCGGCGGAACGAGGGGGTCAGCATCTGGGTCGTGGCGGCCGCCGACATCACCGCGTCCAGTCCGGACGAGAAGGACCCGTTCTTCGCGCCCTCCGGCGACAAGGTGTATCGGCATCCGACGTTCTACCGGCTTCCCGATGACGTCCCGCACATGTAGGGGGTGCCGGTGACCGAGGACGAGTTCGCCGCGTACCAGAGCCTGAACGAGGAGGCCGAGGACCACCGCTGGGCGTTCGGCACCGGGTTCACCGACCCGCTGGAGGGGATCGACACGTCGGTCCCCGACGGCGTCGACGCGGCCGCGCTGACCGCGTACTGCCTGGCGCTCGGCGACGACGCGCTGATCTACTCGCACCGGCTGCAGCAGTGGATGACGCGCATGCCCGAGCTCGAGGAGGAGACCGCGCTGGCCAACATCGCCCTGGACCTGCTCGGGCAGGCGCGGATGCTGCTGGCCCGGGCCGGGCAGGCCGAGGGCCGCGGCCGCCGGGAAGACGATCTGGCGTTCTTCCGCGACGAGCACGAGTTCCGCAGCGTCCGGCTGGCCGAGCACACCGACGCCGACTTCGCCCAGCTGGCCGGCCGCCTGCTGGTCTTCTCGGCCTGGCGGCTGGCCCTGTTCGGCCGGCTGGCCGCCTCGGCCGACCCGGTGCTCGCGGCGATCGCGGCCAAGGGCGTCAACGAGCTGGCCTACCACCGGGACTACGCGGCCCAGTGGGTGATCAGGCTCGGCGACGGGACTGCGCTGTCGCACGACAAGATGGCGGCCGCGCTCGGCGTCATCTGGCCGCTGACCGACGAGCTCTTCCAGGCCGATCCGGTGGCGGCCCGGCTGCCCGGGGTGGCGGCCGACCCGGCGGAGCTGCGGGCCGAGGTGGACGCCGTACTCGACGCCGTGCTCGGGGCAGCCACCCTGGACCGCCCGCAGGGCGCGCCGCTCGCCCGGGTGGCGGGCAAGTCGGGGCGGGACGGCGTGCACACCGAACCGTTCGGCTACCTGCTCGCCGAGCTGCAAAGCGTCGCCCGCGCCCATCCGGACGCGACATGGTGACGGCGGCCGGGCTCGCCGCGGCCCGCGCGGTCGCGGCGGCCGTGCCCGACCCCGAGCTGCCCATGGTGACAGTGGCCGACCTGGGCATCCTGCGCGGCGTCGGCATCGAGGGCGAGCGCCTGGTGGTGACGATCACGCCGACCTACTCGGGCTGCCCCGCGCTCCGCGAGATAGCCCACGACCTGCGGCGCCGGCTCGCCGCGTCCGGCTTCACCGAGGTCGACGTGCGGACCGCGCTCGCGCCCGCCTGGAGCAGCGACTGGATCACCGCGGAGGGCCGCCGCAAGCTGTCGGCGGCCGGCATCGCCCCGCCGCACGCCGCGGCCGCCCGCTCGGGTCCGGTCCCGCTCACCCTCACGACGCGGGGGGGTTCGGGGGGGATCAGGGTTTCGTCCCCCCCGGAGCTAGCAGAGCGCGAGCCGGTCGCCTGCCCGCGCTGCGGCTCGGCGGATACGACGCAGACCGCGGCGTTCGGCGCGACCGCGTGCAAGGCGCTGTTCCGCTGCGAGAGCTGCCGTGAGCCCTTCGAGCACGTGAAGGCCATCTGATATGCCCAGGACCGAGTTCCACAAGCTCACCGTGGCGCGGGTGGACCCGCTCACCGGCGACTCGGCCGCGGTAACCTTCGACGTTCCGCCCGGGCTGGCCGAACGGTTCGCCTTCGCGCCCGGGCAGTCGCTGACGATCCGCCGCGGCGAGGAGCGCCGGTCCTATTCGATCTGCGCGGCCCGGGGCCGCGCGTTGCGCATCGGGGTGCGCGAGGTGGCGGGCGGCGCCGTTTCCGGCTGGCTGGTGCACGAGGTGCGGCCCGGTGACGTGATCGAGGTCCAGGCGCCGTCCGGCTCGTTCACCCCGGACCTGGAGGAACCCGGCCACCACGTGCTGATCGCGGCGGGCAGCGGGATCACCCCGGTGCTGTCCATCGCCGCGTCCGTGCTCGCCACGCAGGACAAGTCCTCCGTCACCCTGCTCTACGGGAACCGGCGCAACGACTCGGTGATGTTCGCCGACGAGATCGCCGACCTCAAGGACACCTACCCGGAGCGGACCTGCCTGGTCCACGTGCTCAGCCGCGAGCCGCAGGAGGTGGAGCTGTTCACCGGCCGGCTCGACGCGGCCAAGCTGCGCGCGCTTCTGCCGGTCACCGTCGACGTGGCCGCGGTGGACCACTGGTGGCTGTGCGGCCCGTTCGGCCTGGTCGAAGACGCGATCGGCCTGCTCACCGAGTTCGACGTGCCGCGGCGGCGGATCCACCGCGAGCTGTTCTACGTCGAGGATGCTCCGCCCGCCCCGGCCACGCACGCCGAGCAAGCCGCGGGCCCGGGCGCCGAGGTGACCGTGCTGCTCGACGGCCGCACCAGCACCGTCACCGTCCCTTACGGCACCCCGGTCCTTGACGGCGCCCAGCGGGTCCGCCCGGATCTGCCGTTCGCGTGCAAGGGCGGGGTGTGCGGCACCTGCCGCGCCCGGCTCACCTCCGGCAAGGTCACCATGCGCCGCAACTACGCCCTGGAGCAGGAGGAGCTCGACGCGGGCTTTGTTCTCACCTGCCAGTCCCTGCCCGCCTCCGATCAGGTTACCGTCGACTACGACGCCTAGCCGCAAGGAGCCAGCGATGCCGGACCTCACGTCGCCGGGCGGCGACCTCGAGCCCATCGAGCGGGCTTCGGCCGACGAGCTGCGCGCGCTGCAGCTCGAGCGGCTCCGCTGGACGCTGCGGCACGCCTACGCCAACGTGCCGCACTACCGTGCGGCGTTCGACGCGGCGGGTGTGCACCCGGACGACTGCAAGGACGTCGCCGACCTGGCCAAGTACCCGGTGACCAGCAAGGCTGACCTGCGGGAGAACTACCCGTTCGGCATGTTCGCGGTGCCGCGCGAGCAGGTGGTCCGGGTGCACGCCAGCTCGGGTACCACGGGCCGGGCCACGGTGGTCGGCTACACCTCCGGCGACATCGAGGTCTGGGCCACGGTGATGGCCCGCTCGGTCCGGGCGGCGGGCGGCCGCCCCGGCCACGTCCTGCACAACGCCTACGGCTACGGGCTGTTCACCGGAGGCCTCGGGGCGCACTACGGGGGCGAGAAGCTCGGCTGCACCGTGGTCCCGGTCTCCGGCGGGATGACCGAGCGTCAGGTCACCTTGATCAGGGACTTCCGGCCGGACATCATCATGGTGACGCCGTCCTACATGCTCGCGATCCTGGACGAGATGGAGCGCCAGGGCGACGACCCGGCCGCCTCCTCGCTCCGGTTCGGCATCTTCGGCGCCGAGCCGTGGACGAACAAGATGCGGGCCGAGATGGAGGCCCGGGCCGGGCTCGACGCCACCGACATCTACGGCCTTTCCGAGGTGATCGGGCCGGGGGTGGCGCAGGAGTGCGTGGAGACCAAGGACGGCCTGCACATCTGGGAGGACCACTTCTACCCCGAGGTGATCGACCCGCTGACCGGGGAGCCGCTGCCCGACGGCGAGGAGGGCGAGCTCGTCTTCACCTCGCTGACCAAGCAGGCCATGCCGGTGATCCGCTACCGGACCCGTGACCTGACCCGGCTGCTGCCGGGCACCGCGCGCACCATGCGGCGGATGCAGAAGATCACCGGGCGCACCGACGACATGATCATCCTGCGGGGGGTCAACCTGTTCCCGACCCAGATCGAGGAGCTCATCATGGCCATCCCGGCGCTGTCCCCGCACTTCCAGCTGCACCTGAGCCGGGAAGGCCGGATGGACCAGCTGGCCGTGCACGTCGAGTGCCGCCCGGGCACCGCCGGTCCCGACGCGGCCGAGGCGGGCGCCACGCTGTCGGCGCGGGTCAAGAACACCATCGGCGTCACCGTCACCACCAGCGTCGAGGCCCCGGGGACGATCGAGCGCTCGATGGGCAAGATGCGCCGCATCGTCGACCACCGGCCGCGCTAGCCAGGCAGAATACCGGTATGACCGACGACGATCTGCCTATTTCGTATCAGGCGGCGGTCCGCGGGACGCCGGTGCTGAGCAGCAGCGGCGCCACGATCGGCACCCTCGAGCACGTGCTGGAGGTACCTGAGGTCGATGTCTTCGACGGGATCGTGATTGCCACCGACGGCGGCCTGCGCTTCATCGACGCCGACCAGGTGCTCCGGATCACCCGGAGCCAGATCCGGTCCACCGTGGACGACGCCCGGGCCAGCCAGTTGCCGGCGCCCGACGGGCCTCCGGTGTACCGGGTGGACGCACTAGCCGACAGCGGGCCCAGCCTGCATGACAGGCTGGGCCGCCTCTTCCGGCGTCCGCACTGGATCCGCGAGGACAAGCGATGAGGGGATAGCCAGCCGCGCTCGCCGAGCTTGAGGGCCCAGCCCTCGCCGTGCCCGCACTCACCTTGACTCAGGAATGAGTCATGTCACGGGTGGAACCGGGTGCCGGTCACCTTCTCCGCGATCCCGGCGCGGTCCAGGTAGGGCGTGATCCCGCCCAGGTGGAACGGCCAGGCGGCGCCCAGGATCATGCACAGGTCGATGTCCTCGGGCCCGGCCACGACGCCCTCGTCGAGCATCAGGCGGATCTCCTCGGCCAGCGCCTCGAGGGCGCGCTCCCGGACCTCCTCGGCGGTGGACGGCCGGTCGCCGCCGGCCAGCATGTCGGCGACCGACTCGTCGACGGTGAGGTCGGGCCGGTAGACGGCGGTCTTGCCCGCCGCGACCAGGGCGCGGAGCTTGGGCGATACCGCGAACCGGTCCGGGTAAGCCGTGGCCAGTGTCTCCCCCACGTGCAACGCGACCGCCGGGCCGACCAGCTGGAGCAGGAAGAACGGGGACATGGGCAGGCCCAGCGAGTCGGGCGCGTGCTCGGCCACCTCGAACGGCGTGCCCTCGTCGACGCAGGCGAGAATCTCGCCGAGGAACCGGGTCAGCAGGCGGTTCACCACGAAGGCCGGCGCGTCCTTGACCAGCACGCAGTTCTTCTTCGCCCGGGCGCCGACGGCGAGCGCGGTGGCTGCCGTCGCGTCGTCGGTTGCGGCACCGCGGACCACTTCGACCAGCGGCATCATCGCCACCGGGTTGAAGAGGTGGAAGCCGACGACCCGCGACGGATGCGCCAGCCCGGACGCCATCTCGGTCACCGACAGCGAGGAGGTGTTCGTGGCCAGCACGCAGTCCGGGCGCACGACCGCCTCGACCTCGGCGAGCACCCGCTGCTTGACCGCCATCTCCTCGAACACGGCCTCGATCACGAAGTCGGCGTCGGCGAACGCGTCCCTGGTCAGCGACCCGGTGACCAGCGCGGTCAGCCGCGCCGCGGCGTCGGCGCTGATCCGGCCGCGGTCGCGCAGCCTGGCCACCTCGGCCCGCACGTGACCGAGCCCGGCGTCCAGCCGGGCCTGGTCCAGGTCGGTCAGCACCACCGGCACCTCGAGCCGCCGCGCGAACAGCAGCGCGATCTGCGCGGCCATCAGCCCGGCGCCCACCACCCCGATCTTGGTGACGGGCCGGGCTAGCGACTCCTCCGGCGCCCCGGCCGCGTGCCGGGCCCGCTTCTGGGTCAGGTCGAAGGCGTAGAGCCCGGCCCGCAGTTCCTCGCTGAGCAGCAGGTCGGCGAGGGCCTCGTCCTCGGCGGCGAACCCCTCGTCGCGGGTCCGGCCGCGGGCCGCGGCCACCAGGTCGATGGCCCGGTAGGGGGCCGGGGCGGCGCCGTGCAGCTTGCCGTCGGCGAACAGCCGGGCGTCGGCCACCGACTGGTCCCAGCTCACCGTGTCCCACCCGCCGGCGGGCACCGCCCGGGTGACCACGGCCGATCCTGTCAGCACGCGGGCCGCCCAGCGCAGCGACTCGGCCAGGAAGTCGGCTGGCTCGAACATCGCGTCGGCGATACCGAGCGAGTAGGCCTGCGCGGCGCGCAGCATGCGGTTCTGGCTGAGCGGGTTCTCGACGATGACCGTCAGCGCGTTTCGCGGGCCGATCAGGCGCGGCAGAAGGTAGGTGCCACCCCAGCCGGGAAGCAGGCCGAGGAAGCACTCGGTGAACGCGGCCGCGGTGACCCCGGAGGAGATCGTCCGGTAGGAGCAGTGCAGCGCGAGTTCCAGGCCGCCGCCGAGCGCGGCGCCGTTCACGAACGCGAACGACGGCACGCTCAGCTCACCGAGCCGCCGGAACACCGCGTGCCCGAGCCGGGCGATGGTCAGCGCCTCGTCGCGCGCGGCGATCAGCGGGGCGCCGCTCAGGTCGGCGCCGACCGCGAAGATGAACGGCTTGCCGGTCACCCCCACGGCGGCGATGTCGGTTCGCGTCGCGACCGCGTCCAGCGCGTCGTTCAGCGCGAGCAGCCCGGCCGGGCCGAACGTGCTCGGCCGGGTGTGGTCGAGCCCGTTGTCCAGCGTGATGAGCGCCATCGTGCCGGCGCCGTCGGGCAGTTCCACGTCGCGCACCAGCGCCCTGGTGACGACTTCCTCCGGGAACAGCGAGGTGAGAAGCGACGCGTCAGGCATTGAGGTTCTCCCACAGGACGGTGCCGCCCATGCCCAGCCCGACGCACATCGTGGTCAGGCCGTAGCGGGTGGCGGGCTGCCCGGCGAACTCGCGGGCCAGCTGGATCATCAGCCGCACGCCGGAGCTGGCGAGCGGGTGGCCGAGCGCGATCGCGCCGCCCCACGGGTTCACCCGCGGGTCGTCGTCGGCGATCTTGAAATGGTCGAGGAAGGCGAGCACCTGGACGGCGAACGCCTCGTTGATCTCGATCAGGCCGATGTCGTCGATGGTCAGGTCGTTGCGGGCCAGCACGGCCTCGGTGGCGGGGACCGGGCCGATGCCCATCACCTCGGGGTCCACCCCGGCAAAGGAGAAGTCGACCAGCCGCATCCTGGCCTCAAGGCCAAGCTCGGCGGCGACGTCCGCGGCGGCGATGACGCAGCCGGTGGCGCCGTCGTTCAGCCCGGCCGAGTTCCCCGCGGTGACCCGGCCGTGCGGCCGGAACGGCGTCTTCAGCCCGGCCAGCGCGGCCAGCGTGGTGCCCGGGCGCGGCGGCTCGTCGGCGGTCGCGAGCCCCCAGCCACGCTCCGCGCTGCGGATCGCGACCGGCACCAGGTCGGGCTGGATCTGGCCCGCCGCGTAGGCGGCGGCGACCTTGCGCTGGCTGCCCAGCGCGTACGCGTCGGCCCGCTCGCGAGTGATGGCCGGGTACCGGTCGTGCAGGTTCTCCGCGGTCGAGCCCATCACCAGCGCAGACTCCTCGACCAGGCGCTCGGAGATGAACCGCGGGTTGGGGTCGACGCCGGATCCCATCGGATGGTGGCCCATGTGCTCGACGCCGCCCGCGATCGCCGTGTCGGTGGCGCCCAGCGCGATCGACCCGGCGGCGGTGGTCACGGCGGTCATCGCGCCGGCGCACATGCGGTCGATGGCGTAGCCCGGCACCGACTTCGGCAGCCCGGCCAGCACGGCGACGCTGCGCCCGATGGTCAGTCCCTGGTCGCCGGTCTGGGTGGTAGCGGCGATGGCGACCTCGCCGATCCGCTCGGGCGGCAGCGCGGGATTGCGCCGGAGCAGTTCGCGGATCACGCTGACGACCATGTCGTCGGCCCTGGTCTCGGCAAACAGGCCGGCTGGCCCGGCTTTCCCGAACGGGGTGCGAACGCCGTCCACGAAGACGACGTCGCGTGCGGTACGGGCCACGTGGCCTCCCCTAGCTGCGGAGAACTATGACCCCTTTATATTACCCGTCGGTAACTATGCGGCGGCGCCCGGGCGCCGACCCAGGTAACCGACCAGCCGGTCACCCGGGCTGGCCTGGGCCGGAACCTCGACCGGGACGCCGAACAGACCCTCCCGGCCGGCCACGAGCAGCGGGCCAAGCCGCAGCATCGGGGTGGCGAGCGCGGCCGGGATCGGGGTTTCCCTTACGTCCCCGTCACGGCCGGCGCCGGCCCGGCCTGCCCGGGCACGGGCCGCCGAGACGTCCCAGCCGTGCACCGCGATCTCCACCGCCCCGGTGCAGGCCACCAGGCCGGCCGGGATCGGCAGGCCGCCCACCGCCACGAAGCGCTCCGGGCCGCCGAAGCAGTAGCCGGCGCTCAGCAGCTCGGCGGCCCGGTCGCGGAGCGCCTCGACCGGGTCGCCTCGGAGGCGGCTGACCTGTTCATCCAGCTCCAGGCGCCCGGTACGCAGCGCCGCCTCCAGGTCCGCCATCGACTCGCACAGGTGGCCGAGCAGCCTGGCCAGGTCCCAGTGCGGGCACGGCGTGGGCAGCGCCATCTCCCCCGGGCCTAGCGGCGCGCAGACGCCGAGCATGTAGCTGACCGCGCCGGCCAGCAGGCCGATCGCGCCCGGAAGCGTGTCCATGCCCGTATAGACCGGCGCAGCCGCCGATTCTCACCGGTCCTTGCGAAGGAAGGCGCGCAGCCGGTCCAGCGGCCAGGTGTTGATCACGTCGTCAGGGGTGAGCCAGCCGGTGATCTGGGTGAGCTCGGCATACTCGCGGAGCAGACCTGCTATTTCTTCGTTGAACCAGGCCATGTCCTTAGGCGTGGCAGGTCAGCGGCTGGCCGCCATTGTAGGCGATCATGTCGCCGAGGGCGCGGACGAGGTCTACCTCGGC
>Ga0335082_10008953_pt1 | contig 10889 bp, 11 predicted proteins | sample Lox_Sample_41_FD_206718 | JGI IMG/M metagenome (GOLD analysis project Ga0335082, IMG submission 206718) | Soil microbial communities from Loxahatchee National Wildlife Refuge, Florida, United States - Lox_Sample_4.1 | ecosystem: Environmental > Terrestrial > Soil > Wetlands | place: USA... | reverse complement strand
CCTGGCCCCGGCCCGCCCGCTGGCCGCGGCCGGGTGCACGCTCACCCTCGGCAGCGACAGCCACGCCGTCATCGACATCCTGGAGGAAGCCCGCGGCGTCGAGTACGCCGAACGCCTCGGCCGGCGCTCGCGCGGCCACTTCACCGCCGAGACCCTGCTCGAGGCCGCCACCTCGGCCGGACATACCAGCCTGGGCTGGCCCGACGCGGGCCAGATCGCACCCGGCGCCCGGGCGGACCTGGTCACGGTGTCCCTCGGCAGCCTGCGGACCGCCGGCGCCCCCGACGACCTGGCCCTGGAGACCGCGGTCTTCGCCGCCTCGGCCGCCGACATCGACACCGTCGTCATCGACGGCCGCGACGTGGTGCGGGACGGAGTCCACCTGCTGGTCCCCGACGTCCCCGCCGGGCTGTCCCGCGCGATCCGTGCCGTCCTGACGTCGGCTGACTGACTGTGGCGTCATCCCGCCTTCCCTCATCCGGGACGACGGTTGCGACAATTGAGGCATGACCGAGATTCCGTCCGTGGACCTGGGTAACGGCGTCGCCATGCCGATGCTCGGCTTCGGTACCTGGCAGCTGCAGGGCGAGCTCGCCTACGAGGCGACCCGGCACGCCCTGCTGATCGGCTACCGGCATATCGACACCGCCACCATGTACCGGAACGAGGAGCAGGTCGGCCGCGCCATCGCGGACAGCGGCGTGGACCGCGCCGAGCTGTTCGTCACGACCAAGCTGCCACCCGGCAACGCGGGCCGCGCGCGGGCCACCATTACCGAGAGCCTGAAGGCGCTGGGCACCGACTATGTGGACCTGTGGCTGGTGCACTGGCCACCGCGCGGCCGGAACCTGGTTCCGCTGTGGCGCGACTTCCTCGCGGCCAGGGACGACGGCCTGACCCGGACGGTCGGCGTCAGCAACTACAGCATCGGCCAGATCGACGACCTGATCGACGCGACGGGGGAGCAGCCCGCCGTCAACCAGATCCCGTGGAGCCCCTCCCGGTACGACGCCCGCCTGCTGGCTGCGCACGCCGAACGCGGTGTCGCGGTCGAGGGCTACAGCCCGCTCAAGGGCACCAGGCTGCGCGACCGCACGCTGGCCGAGATCGCCGGCAAATACGGTGTCACCCCGGCCCAGGTGGTCCTGCGCTGGCACATCGACATCGGCGTCATCGTCATCCCCAGGTCCGCCCGCCCCGAGCGCATCGAGCAGAACTTCGACCTCTTCGACTTCTCCCTAACCCCCGAAGAAATAGCAAGCCTCAACAACCTCTAACCCACCCACCCCCGTCACACCGACCTCTCCGCCCCCGCAACGAACCTCAGTCACCCTGGCACCACCCCACGCCGGGTGGTTACTACGCGGCATCCACGCCGTCAGGTGCGGTCGGCGGCCCGATCAGGGGCCGAGCGGTCCCGTCACTGCGAGCGGGGCGCGCATCCTTCCGCATCATCTTGCGGATGGCAAATAGTTGTCCACAGCCGAAGCCGTCGCGATGACGTTATCCACAGGCGGATCGCGTCACCGGCGCCGCACGGGCACGCTCCGGCACGGTGAAGGGAACCCGGTGGCGTCGGGCCGCCGGGAATCCAAGGAGGATCGACATGAGTCAGGGCGCCTTTGTGACCCTCGTCGGCTACGTGGCCCAGGAGCCGAGCATTCGCACCACCAGAACCGGAAAGACGGTTACCGATCTTCGCGTCGGCATCACGCCCAGGTACCGCGACCAGGCCACCGGGGAGTGGCGCGACGCGGAGTCCTCGTACTTCACCGTCAGCTGCTGGGACCGGCTGGCCCATCACGTGCGCGCCAGCATGCACAAAGGTGAGCCGGTCCTGGTCAGGGGCAAGTTCAAGACCAGCACCTACGAGGACAAGGACGGCCGTCCCAGGACCGACACGCGGATCACCGCGGACACCGTCGGACACGACCTGAGCCGGGGCATCGCCAACTACATCAGGCACCGGTCCAAGCAGCCGCCCGCGGAAGGCGACCAGACGGGCGACCAGACGGGCGACCGGACTCGTGAGCAGATGCCAGGAAACCCCGAGTTGCCCGGCGGACCGGAGGGCATGATCGACGAAGAGGCCATCGAGCGATTCGGCCGGGACCTAGACGACGCGGATCTCGCCGCGCGGGTCCTCACCGAAGACCCGGACACCCAGGATCAGGATGAGGACGAGGGTGACGAGGAAGACGGGGATGCGGCCGGCACCGCCGCGTCCGCGGTCCCCGCGACGCCCTACTAACCACGCCGCGCCGCGCCCGCACTAACCCACGGCGCGTCCGCACTAACCCGCGCTAACCCGCGGCGCGTCGGTACTAACCCACGGCGCGTCGTGAAGCCCGTTTAATCGTGCAGCTCAACGCCTTGCTGAGCCTCAACCGCAGATAACGCCTCGCATAGAAAACCACTCTCCCCCTGGTTCGCCGGCCGTTTCGGGTCTGTCAGGTGCCGCACGGAGCGGATGCGTTTGACGTCATAGCGTAACCATCCGTGCGGCGCCATGGCACCCTCCGTCACTACCGACATGCCTGCCTGTAGTGATGTCATATCTGTCCGTAGTGGAGAGGTGCGTTCATCTCTAGGCTGGTGCCCCGGAAACCACACTGAGCAACATGCCGGTTTCGCAACGCACTGGCACGAATCGCTTCTATTGTGTTACCTAACGTGATGAGCGGCCCTCGGCCGCGTCATCCTGGCTCATGATGGGCAGGGGGCATGTCAGCAGTACAAGAGGCGATAGGGCAACGGGAGCGGGGTCAAGGGCCCCTGCGGCGGCTGATCAGGTGGCCGTCGGGCTGGCCGCTGCTGGCCATGCCGACGTCACTCATTGTGTACGTGCTGGTCGTGCTGGCCTGCGACATGGCCCTGATCGGCTGGGAGCTGGCCGCCACCCCGCCGCGCCCGGGTGACCTGCTGCTCTTCTGCGCTCTGCTGGCGGCCGCGGTGATCTGCATCGAGGCCATGCGGCGGCTTGGCCAGCCGTCCGGCGTGTCGCGGGACCTCCTGTCCGCCTGGTGGCTGCCGATCGCCCTGCTCCTACCGCCGCTGTACGCGCTGCTCGCGCCGTTCGCCGTCGGTGCCGTCCTCTACGCGCGAGCCCGCCGCATCCCGGTCTACGGAAGAGTGTTCAGCTCGGCCGCGCTCGGGCTGGCGGGCGCCGCCACCTCGGCCACCTTCCACCTGGCCATCCCGAACGCCGTATTCGCCACGCCGACCGCCTCACGGGCCTGGCTGACCCACCCCTCGGTGGTGCCGACCGCGGTCGCCTGTGCCGTCGTATTCGCCGTGGTGAACTCGTTCACCGTCGCGGTCGCCGCGCACCTGGCCGAGCCCGGCGAGCGGATCAAGAAGATGCTCTGGGACCGGGAAACCCTGCTGCTCGACCTGACCGAAACCTGCGTCGGCATCCTCGTCGCGGTCACCTGCGCGCTCAGCTACCTGCTCCTGCTGGTGGCTCTGCCGCCTGTCATCCTGCTGCAGCGGAGCCTGATGTACCAGCAGCTGGCCGCCGCCGCCCGCACCGACCCGAAGACCGGGCTGCTGAACGCCACCGCCTGGCAGCGCGAGGCCGACGCGGAGGTCGCGCGCGCCCAGCGCACCGGCTCACCGCTGGCCCTGCTGCTGGTCGACGTCGATCACTTCAAGCGGGTCAACGACAGCCACGGCCACCTGATCGGCGACGAGGTGCTGCGCGCGCTGGCCACCGAACTCAGGCAGCAGGTCCGCGAGTCCGACGTGGTGGGCCGGTTCGGCGGCGAGGAGTTCACCGTGCTGCTGCCGCGCACCGACGGCGTCGGCGCGTACCGGATCGCCGAACGGCTGCGCGCCAACGCGGCCAGCCTGAGCGTGGCCGCCGCCGACGCGCGCATCAACGTCACGGTCTCGATCGGGGTCGCGGTGCTCGGCCAGCACGGCAACGACTTGTTCGAATTGCTCGCGGCCGCCGACGTGGCGCTGTACCGGGCCAAGGACGCCGGCCGCGATCAGGTGCGGATTTACGCCCGCACCGCGGGGAACGCCAGGGAAAACAAGGACGAGGCAACGGACGCGTGCCCGTAGGCTTGACTGCATGCCTGAGTTCATCTATCAGATGCGAGCCGTGCGCAAGGCGCACGGCGACAAGGTCATCCTCGATAACGTCACGCTGGCCTTCCTGCCCGGCGCCAAGATCGGCGTCGTGGGCCCGAACGGCACCGGCAAGTCGACCTTGCTCAGGATGATGGCGGGCGTGGAGCAGCCGTCCAACGGCGACGCCCGCCTGCTGCCCGGCTTCACCGTGGGCCTGCTCGCCCAGGAGCCCGAGCTGGACGAGACCAAGACGGTCCTCGGCAACGTCGAGGGCGGCGTGGCCGAGACCAAGAAGCTCCTCGCCGAGTACAACGAGATCGCCGAGAAGATGGCGACCGACTACTCCGACGAGCTCCTCGAGCAGATGGGCCAGCTCCAGGAGCAGCTCGACCACCGGAACGCCTGGGACCTGGACAGCCAGGTCGAGCAGGCCATGGACGCGCTGCGCTGCCCGCCGCCCGACGCCGAGGTCACCAGCCTGTCCGGCGGCGAACGCAGAAGGGTGGCCCTGTGCCGGCTGCTGCTGTCCCAGCCCGACCTGCTGCTGCTCGACGAGCCCACCAACCACCTGGACGCGGAGAGCGTGCAGTGGCTGGAGCAGCACCTGGAGAAGTATCCCGGCACCGTCGTGGCGGTCACCCACGACCGGTACTTCCTGGACGACGTGGCCCAGTGGATCCTCGAGCTGGACCGCGGCCACGCCTACCCCTACGAGGGCAACTACTCCACCTACCTGGAGACCAAGGCGGCCCGGATCAAGGTCGAAGGGGCCAAGGACGCCAAGCGCCGCAAGCGCCTGGAAGACGAGCTGGAGTGGGTCCGGTCCAGTCCCAGGGCGCGTCAGACGAAGAGCAGAGCCCGGCTGGAACGGTACGAGGAGATGGCCGCCGAGGCGGACAAGAACCGCAAGCTGGACTTCGAGGAGATCCAGATCCCGCCGGGTCCCCGCCTGGGCAGCGTCGTGGTCGAGGTCGGCAACCTGGTTAAGGGCTTCGGTGACCGGTGCCTGTTCGAGAACCTCTCCTTCAGCCTGCCCCGCAACGGCATCGTCGGCGTCCTCGGGCCGAACGGAGTCGGCAAGACCACCCTGTTCAAGATGATCGTCGGCGAGGAGAAGCCGGACTCCGGCATGATCCGCATCGGCGAGACGGTCACGATCTCCTACGTCGACCAGTCCCGCGGCCGCATCGACCCGAAGAAGAACGTGTGGGAGGTCATCTCCGACGGCGAGGCGCACATCCGTGTCGGCAACGTCGAGATCCCGAGCCGCGCGTACGTGGCCGCGTTCGGGTTCAAGGGCTCGGACCAGCAGAAGCCGGCCGCGGTCATGTCCGGCGGCGAGCGCAACCGGATGAACCTGGCCCTCACCCTCAAGCAGGGCGGCAACCTGCTGCTGCTGGACGAGCCGACCAACGACCTGGACGTGGAGACCCTGGCCAGCCTGGAGAACGCGCTGCTGGAGTTCCCCGGCTGCGCGGTCATCACCAGCCATGACCGCTGGTTCCTTGACCGGGTGGCCACGCACATCCTGGCCTGGGAGGGCGGCGCGAACTGGTTCTGGTACGAGGGTAACTTCGAGGCCTACGAGAAGAACAAGATCGACCGTCTCGGCGCCGAGGCCGCCCGCCCGCACCGCGTCACCTACCGCCGGCTGGGCCGCGATTAACCGGACCAGGCGCAAGAAGGTCCGCAACTCCCGCACGAACAACGCAGGCTGCTCGAACGCGGCGAAGTGCCCGCCGCGTTCGGGCTCGCCCCAGCAGGTCGTCCCGGCTGAGCACGGCGTCCAGGGGGCCGTCATGGTCCGTCCAGGACCAGAACTTCTCCACGATCCAGGCGGCCAGCTCGGCCTCTGGCACCTCGAGCAGCTACGGCTGGATCTGGGGTCCCATGGTTCGAACCCTATGCATGGGTAGCATGCGGGCATGACGATCACCCCGGACACCAAGGACAGGACCTGGGTTCTCGAGCGGCCGTGTCCCGAGTGCGGCTTCGATACCCAGGGCTTTCCCGTCGAAGCCGTCCCCGGCATGATCATGGCGAACACCGCGGCCTGGCAGGCCGCGCTGGACGGCGCGGGCGACGCCCGGGCCCGCCCGGAGCCGTCCAAATGGTCCCCGCTCGAGTACGCCTGCCACGTCCGCGACGTGTTCCGCCTGTACGACCAGCGGCTCGAGCTGATGCTCAGCCAGGACGATCCGCTGTTCCCGAACTGGGACCAGGACGAGACCGCCGTCACCGACCGCTACGGCGAGCAGGACCCCGCCGAGGTCGCGGCGGCGCTGCGCCAGGCGGCCTTCGCCATCGCGGGCCGGTTCGAGGGCGTGACCGGCGGCCAGTGGCAGCGCACCGGCGCCCGCAGCGACGGCGCCCGCTTCACCGTGGAGACCTTCGCCCGCTACTTCGTGCACGACCCGGTGCACCACCTCTACGATGTCACCGGCCAGCGCGCCGTACCCGGCTAACCGACTCCGGTGACGGTACCGTCGGGGCCGGTCTGGAAGGTGCCCTTGGACAGGTCGAGGAGCACGAGAGAATTGCCGAACGGGTCGGCCACCACCGCCACCCTGCCCACCGGGATGTCCTCCGGCCTGGAAAGCACCGACCCGCCGAGCTCCTCCACCCGGCGGACCGCCTCCTCGGCCGAGTCGAGTCGACCTTCCGCAGCAGCGGATCCATCCTCAGGCGGGCCTCAGCCCGAGGTCCGGGCGCCCGTGCGCCTTCGGGCCCGGATCAACGTTGACCAGGCTGTGCGCGGCCATGACCAGGTAGTCCCAGAGCTGGGCGGCGAGCGCCTCGTCCAGCCCGAACTCGTCCAGGGCCACCCGCATGTGGTGCAGCCAGGCGTCCCGTTCGGCCTCTCCGATGGCGAACCGGGCGTGCCGCATCCGGAGCCTGGGATGCCCGCGCAGCTCGTCGTAGGTGCGCGGCCCGCCCCAGTACTGCATGAGGAACAGCCGCAGGTGCTCCTCGGCCGGGCCGAGATCCTTGGCCGGGTAGACCGGGCGCAGCGCGGGGTCTTCCGCCACGCCCTGGTAGAACCGGTGGACCAGGCGGGTAAAGAACTCCTCCCCGCCCACCGCCTCGTAGAAGCTGACCGACTGGCTCATGAATGCCAGCTTACGGGGTGCCGGAAGGCATCCCGCCGGCGCTGGCCCCGCAGGCTCGCCCACCCGCCGCCGGACGCAATGGAACCGGGACCGGCGCACCCGGACCGTGATGCTGATGATGCCGACGTGACCTGAGTTCGGTTCCCGGGAACTCGCCGGCCGGCCGCGGCCCGTAGCTGACTGGGAGTATGGTGCTGGTGGTGGTGCTGGTGGTGCTGGTGGTGCTGATGTGACTGGCTTGTACTCCGCGCTCGCGCGACACCATGCGTCCGCTCTGCGGCTCCAGCGTATGTCAGGGCGCCGTGCCCGGCGGAGCGGCGTCGTTCGGCGCTTCCTCGGCGGCCACCAGCGTGTCTTCGGCCACCGGTGGTTCCCCGGATTCGGTCCCGGCCAGCGGATCCGCCGCGGGAGCCCCGGGAGGCGCGATCGCGGGCGGCGCTGTGATCACGATGGTGTCCGGGCCGGCCGGCTGGACGCCGGCCTCGTCCAGCGTGGCCTTCACCCGCGCGCGCAGCTCGCGGGCCACCTCCAGCTGCCGCATCGGGGCGGTCTTGGCCACCAGCCGCATCGTCACTTCCCGGCCGGACAGTCCCTGAGCCCCCCACACCTCGGGTTTCTCCAGTATCAGCTTCTTCCAGCCGCGCTCGCGGTACAGGCTGTTCGCGGCCTGCTCCATCAGCGCCCGGATCCTGGCCAGGTCCTCCTCGTAGGGGATCGGGTAGTCGATGACGGCACGGGACCAGCCCTGTGACTCGTTGCCCACGCTGTCGATGGTGCCGTTCCTGATGTGCCACACCACCCCGTTGACGTCCCGCAGCGTGGTGGTGAGCAGTGACATCGCCTCGACCGTGCCGGTAGCGACCCCGGCGTTGATCGTGTCGCCGACCCCGTAGTGGTCCTCGACCAGCATCAGCAGGCCCGCCAGGTAGTCCCGGACCAGGTTCTGCGCGCCGAACCCGAGGGCCACGCCGAGCACCGCCGTGCTGGCCAGCAGCGGGGCCACGTTGAAGCCGAGGATGGACAGGATGGTAAGTGCCGCGATGCCGAACACGATGACCGAGATCGCGCTGCGCAGGATCGAGCCGAGGGCGCGGGCGCGCTGCTCGCGGCGCTCCGTGCCGGCCATCCGCATGGTCGCGTCCGCCTTGTGCGCCCGGCCGTTCGGGGTTACCGCGAGGGTGGCCGTGGCGGCCCGCTCGGTCACCTTGTTGATCAGCCGGTGGGAGATGAACCGAACGAGCAGCGCCAGCACCAGCACGAACGCGATCCGTCCGGCCTGGCTGACCGGGCCGCCCAGGTAGACCTTGACCACCTGGGTGGCGGTCGTGCTGTGGCTGATGTCCCAGGTGAGCCGGCAGGCGATGCCCGGGTCGCCGCCGCAGTTGCCGAGCAGCGTGCCCGGCACGTCCGCGTGAAACACAGAGAATCCTCCCGACGGGTGCCACTGCACGCGAGGCTACCGGCGGGGTTCGCCTCAGGGGCTGTCTTCACCCTTGCGGGCGGTGAAGACCAGGTTGTAGGAGACGTGCAGGGCGATCGTTGCGAAGCCGACCGTCTGCAGCCGGGTGAGGAACGCGGCCGGCTCGACCGGGTTATAGGTGTCACCCTCGTGGAACTGGTGCAGATCGTCGCTGGGCAGGCTATCCGAGCCGAGGAAGGTACCGCCGGGACGCAGTACCCGGAACGCCTCGGCCAGCACCTTGTCCTGCAGCGCGCGGGTGGGTACGTGGTGCAGCATCGTGCAGGTGACGACGGTGTCGAAGGACGCGTCCGGGTAGCCAAGTCCCGGGTAGCCGAGCGCGGCCGCGTCGCCGCGCACCACCTCGACGTTGGTTCCGGCGAACCGGCCGGTCAGCCGGGCGGCGGCCGCCTCCTCCTGCTCGACCGCGACCAGCCGGGCGACCCGGTGCCGCAGCCACTCGGTGGCCGCACCCGGCCCAGGGCCCAGCTCGAGCACGTCGGTGCCGAGCTCGACGCCCGCCGTCGCCTGCGGCAGTACCTCGTCCTGGATGTGCGCGGCCCACTCCGGGCTCGGCATCAGCTTGGCGTGGTTCTCGTTCATGAGACCGACGCTAGGCCGCGGGGCCGCCGGAAGGTAGCGCGTAAGCTGCCATGTTGTGTCGCGAGCCGGTCAAGCTCCGGACTGCCGCGAAGATTCCGGAGGTGTCCACCTGGGTGCTGCCGCCGACCAGGGCACTGTGGATCCCGGCCGGGCTGCCGCACGAGACTGCCTCCGACGGCGTCCGCGCCACCATGCGCTCGCTGTACATCAGGCCCGGGCTGTTCCGGGTCAGCTGGGACGAGACCGGCCAGACTCCCGGGGCCCTCTTCAGGAACTGAGCCTTTACACCGTGAGCCCGGTGTGCCGCGCGGCGAACGACAGCGTGTCCCCGGACAGCTCCGCCATCCGGCTCACCGCCCTGGCCCCGTGTCCCACCTGGGCCTCGGCCCGCAGCAGCGCCGGACGGTGCGGCCCGGAGGCGGTGGCGTGCTGCAGCGCGGCGCACATCTTGTACGCGTGCACCGGATCCACCCTGGTGTCGTTGGTGAACACGGTGAACAGCACGGCCGGGTAGCGCGTTCCCTCCGTCACGTGGTGGTACGGCGAGTAAGCCAGCAGCCAGCCGAGCTGCTCGGCGTCCGACGCGGTGCCGTATTCGACGTTCCAGGTCTGCCCCAGCCCGAACCGCTCGTACCGCACCATGTCCAGCAGCGGCGCGGAGCAGACCACGGCGGCGTAAAGATCGGGCCGCTGGGTCAGCGCCGCGCCGACCAGCAGGCCGCCGTTGGACCCGCCGGAGATGGCCAGTTGCTCCGCGGTGGTCCAGCCGTCCCGGATCAGTGTCTCGGCCGCGGCGTGGAAGTCGTCGAACACGTTCTGCTTGCGGTCGAGCATCCCGGCCCGGTGCCATTCCTCGCCCTCCTCGTTGCCGCCGCGCAGGCCGGCGACCGCGTAGACGCCGCCTGCCGACACCCAGGCCAGGATGTTCGGCGAGTAGGCCGGGGTGAGGCTGATGTCGAAGCCGCCGTACCCGTACAGGATCGTCGGCCGCGGGCCCGCAGGCGAGTCGCTAGAGCTGATGACGAGCATCCGCACCGCGGTCCCGTCCTTGGACCGGTACGTCACCTGCCGCGCCGTCACGTCCGGAACCTCGACGCTGCCCGGCGCGGCGGCCCACGTGGTCACCGAGGCATCCCGCGCGTCGAAGCGCAGCACCACCGAGGACGTCGTGTAGTCGGTGTAGCCGAACCACGCCTCGTGTCCGCCCTCGGGCCGCTCGCTGGCCCCGCCCACGGTGCCGAGGCCGGGTAGCGGCACCTGGCCCACCCGTTCGCCCGTGGCCAGGTCGTGCACGGTGATCTCGCTGACCGCATGCCTGGTCCACTCGGCCAGCAGGACCGGCCGGTCCAGCTCGGCCCCGTCCAGGATGGCGTATCCGCTCAGCACCGCCTCGGGATCCTCGCCGATCAGGTCGCGCCAGGTGGCCGGGGTGGGGCCCCTTGAGTCAGCGGGGTCGGTCACCGCGATCCGGCCGCGCGGCGCGCCGAGGTCGGTGAACACGTAGAGCCGCCCGTCCCGGCCCACCCGGATGCCGGTCTGCGCGTCGATTCCCTCCTGAATCACCCGCAGCTCGGGCGTTGCGGGGTCGGATTCGGACAGGTCGGCGATCCACAGGTCGTTCCGCGGCGCGGTGCCCCGCG
>Ga0335082_10008951_pt1 | contig 10890 bp, 11 predicted proteins | sample Lox_Sample_41_FD_206718 | JGI IMG/M metagenome (GOLD analysis project Ga0335082, IMG submission 206718) | Soil microbial communities from Loxahatchee National Wildlife Refuge, Florida, United States - Lox_Sample_4.1 | ecosystem: Environmental > Terrestrial > Soil > Wetlands | place: USA... | reverse complement strand
GACGGGCCAGGCGACGTGGTGGTGCCCTGCCCAGTTGTCGTACCGCCGAGGCCACCCGAGAGCGCCGAAACGAGCCCGCCATAGAAGTTGGCCTGCTGGTACGGAAACTGCGACTGCTGCACTTGCCACTGATAGGGCGCGTTGAGCTGAGCCTGCGCGAGCTGCTGCTGCAGGCCGCCCGTGCCGAGCAGTGCCTGCGCGCCCTGCAGCGCAGAGTTCTGTGCGCCCTGCCCAACCGCCGCCGTCCCATAGCCGGCACCCTGCAAGACGTTCTGCTCCTGCAGCGCGGCCTGAAGCGATGGCGCATAGAGCTGCGAGAGGGTTTGCCCGGCCGAGAGGCCCTGCTGCTTGGCGAGATCGGCTTGGCCGACTGCAATGCGATCGGCGCCGACGCCGCCTGCGGCCTGCGTCAGGTTGCCGGTCGTCTGCGTCATCTGCTGCCCGAAAATGTCCTTCAGGTTGTTGGTGACGGCGCTGGCATAGGGGTTGAAGAACTGCGAGACGTCCGGCCCCGCTGCGCTCTGCTGGAAATAATTGCCGGCCTGGTTGAAGTAAGGCTGCGCGGCATTGTAGCCCTGCCCCACCGCATTGAAGGCTTGTTCCTGCTGGCCGGAGAAGCCGGCAACCGGCGCGACGGGGAGATTGAAGCCTTGGTTGGCGGCGCTCTGCGCGCGGCCGAGCGCGTCGGTGATGTAGCCCTGCGCAACCGGATTGGGCGAGTAGGTCTGCGTCTGGTTGGTGGTGGTCGTCTGGCCCTTGCTACCCATGGCTCACCTCACGCCGCTGCTGCGCTGGAGATCGCGACGCTGGTCTGCGGGTCGTACATGAAGAAGGCGCCGATCTTTGGAACCATCCGGCTATAGAGATTCACCTTCGATTCGGTTCGCGTGTTCGAGATCACGCCGGTAATCAGCTTGAGCTTCGTCCGCTCGCTCTGCTGCTTCATCCATGTGATCATCGCGCGGGCGTGGAACGATTTGCGGCACTCGGGGTCGACATAGACAAGGAACTCTTCGAGATGCTTGTCGTGGGAGTACCAGAACGTCGAGATCGTCACGAAGACGACGCCTTCGAGATGGCCGACGTCGCCGATGACACCAATGACGCCGCGCGGCCCCGTATCCCATGGCGGGATCATGTCGGGCCAGAGCGCGCGGTTGATGAAGAAGTCGACCTTCTCCGGCGCGAGCGTGAACTGGCCGTTCTCATTGTGGCCCTGCAGGAACAGTCGCCAAATCTCTTGGCGATCCTCCGGCCTTGCGACGCGAACCACGGACGGGCACGGCATCGATCAGTCCTTCTTTGGCGGTTTCAGCTTGCGCAGTGTCTTGATGTGCTTCTTGCGGGTCGACACCACCCATTCGTCGAGAGCCTTGTGGCCCTTGTCGAGATCGCCGAAGCGCTCGATGATCTTCTCGGGCGGGATCACGATCTCGCCGCCTGCAGCGATGATCGGCGTCTCGTCACCCTCGGTCTTGCCGCCATCGGCACGGTGCGCAGTGGCCTTCAGCGATAGATGAGCGCCTTGCGCGCGCATGCCCTTCAGCGGCATCGGGTTGGTGCCGTAAGGCCCCATCTTGAACATCTTGTTGACGGTGTTGGCGCCAGCCAGCGAATTGCCCTGGCCGAGCGCGGCGACATGATCGGCCGGCAGGACGTAGGCGCCGCCCTTCACCGTGATCGGCAGCTTGTCGGTGCGGCCGGGCACGGAGGAATGAAGGAACCCTTCGTGGGTCAATTGGCGGGCGGCCATGCGCTCGCCGAAGGGCGTGCCACCACCGCCAGCCTTGCCGGCGCGGCGCTGCGTCTCAAGGGCGATGGCAATGGCCTGTTTCCGCGACTGCACATGCGGGCTCTTGCCCACGTCATGCATCAGCGTCGAGATGTTCTCGTGCAGCGCGTAGGGCGACTTGCTGTGAATGAGCGGCATTTTCCGAGTCTATCCTCAATTCATCGGCGCATCAATTAGGCCGCGCGGATCAGACGAAGCCCCGCCACAAAGGCCGGCGCAGTGAGGCCGACCGCCTGCGGCGAGGCATTAGTATAGGTGACGGAAACGTTGTTGCTCCCGCTGAATGCCGTAGCGCTGTTGATGTCGTTCACGCCGATCGGCGGGGTCGGACCATAGTAACTGCCGCCGCCGCCGATGTTCCAGTTGAAGGCGCTCCACGCTGCGCCGCGAATGGGTACATAGGTGGCACTGCTCCCGTTGGGATAAACGGTGGTAGTGTTCGTGCCAGAGGACGTCAATGTCGGGATGTTGCTGGACTTCAAAGCCACGCCATCGCCGCCACCGACCGACAGGACGGTGTTGCCATTGATGCCGGCGCCACCCGAGGACAAGCGAGCCGTTCCTTGGTTGAGATAAAAGGCGTTGCGACCGCGCGCATCAGGCAGCGTGGTGCCCCCAAGGATGTTTGCGAGTTGCGGATACACCGCCGAGCTAAACGTCGAACCGTCGCAGTTGAGATAGGGCGGAACGGTGCAGCCCGTGACCCACGCCGGAACCGAGGAGCCAGCATAGTCCCAATAAGCACCAATCCGATCAAGGTTGCGATACTTGAGGTTGCCACCGCTCACGGACATGACGTCGATCATCTCGCCAGGAGGCGCGCAGATATGCTCGGCAGACGCGATAGTGGTCTGCAACGTGACCGTGAAGGCACTCGATCCGGTGCATTGGTTCTGGATGATGTACGGCTTCGAGAACGTCGCCGGGAAAGTGATCGTGACGTTGGCCGACAGCGTAGAGACGAAATTGATCTGGGCGCACTGGAACTGCGCCGCCGAGAGCACGACAGGCGAGTTGTTCAACGTGATGTTCACCGTGCCGCCGCACACGAGATCGAGCAACGTCATGTTGCTATTGACCGGCGTGTCCCAAGTGCCGACGTCGTCGCCGCGCGCCGGCTCTTCGAGCTGGATATTTGGAGTGAAGGCGGAAACCATGGGTGCTCCTCGTTTAACTCGACGACGGGAAGATCGACTTCATCGTCTGTGTGAGATTGTTGATTGCGGTCACGCCCTGCTGTAGCGACGTCAGGATCGCGGTGAGGCCGCCACCATATTGCTGAGATTGTGGTTGCTGAGGCTGGCTCATGTGTAGACACCTCCGTTGGTCGTGCTGCCTGCGACATTGCCAGGGAAGAACGCGGCGCCGCCGCCATCGGTGCGGATTACGCCATTGGTGTCAGCCTGATAGCGCTGGCCGGAACTGCCGGCACCGGCGCCAGCGCCGGTAATCGAAAGGATGCCGGCCGTCGCAATCACGGCGCCTGTCGTATTCGCGGCCACAAAAGAGCCGCCCGCCGTAAACGACAATGCGCTCGGGATCGAGATCGAGTTCGTGACTGGCGTGAAGCGAACGACGCCGGCAACCGTGACGATGCAATAGCCACCAGCCAGGGGCGAGGCCGAGATGATGAGCGTGCTGCCGGTCGTTGCGATAGTTCCGGCATCGATCGCGCGCAACTGCTGCAGCCAACCAGCATCAATCTGCATGTTCTGGTGACGGATCAGACAGCCTTGAGCCTGCAGCGCGAATGTCGTGCCACCCCCTGTCGCGACCCAATTGACGCCGCGCACTTCATAGACGGTGGAGACGTAGGAATTGTTCAAGCCGATCGCATTGGCCGCCGAGCATGTCAGGGTGACGTTGGATGGTGTTGTCTCGTCCCCGAGAATGATGATGTGGCCACTGCCCTTCATCGCCTGGCCGGTGAGCCCAGAAACCAGCGAATAGTTGCCACTGAGCTGGAGCGTGACGTCAAAGCCGTTGCTGTCCAAGCCAGCCGCGACGCTGATGGCGTGCTGCGGAGTCAGGAACGCGGATGTCGAGGCGAGCCCGGTGTTGCTGTCGCTGCCGGAGGTGCTGACATAGTAGGTCCTCGGCGCAGTGAGCTTGGTGCTGCCATTGGCCGTGAGGGTCGCGAGCTGCGAGCTGATGTTGTTGAACGAACCGGATGTCTGCGTCACGAGGTTGTTGACCGCGATGACGCCCTGCTGCACCGTCGTCAGGATGTCAGTGAGAGACACCATCAGCGCCTCCCCGAGCTGGCGAAGCGGAAGCGAATGCGGCCGAGCCGCCAGAACTCGCTCGACGCGCTGCTCTGAATGAAAGCTGACACGAGCCGCGAGCGAATGCTGGTATTGATGAAGTTGGTCGACTGCGTCACCGTGTAGGGGCCATAGGTCATCACGGGGCCGCCGGGATAATCCGCGCCATAGAAGGTGATGTTGATGCTGGCATTCTGCGCGCCCGAGCGCGTGCCCCAGATGAAATCGGGAATCACGTAGTCGACGATCGGGATTTCTTCACCCTCGCCAATCGTCCACCAGCCGGTCTGAAAACTCGGCAGGCCGACGCCCGTGATGGATGTCCCCGTTTCATGCTGCCAAAGCTGGCCGCTCGTATCGGCGCTGATCGGCATCCCGAGGATCGAGACGTCAGTCCACGCGGTTCGCTGCATCGAGCCGTAGTCCCACTCGTACTCGTTGCCTTCGATGTGGACCTTCACATAGCTGTCGTTCTCGGTCGCACTGGCGGACGGATAGAAGAACATGATCTCATTGAACGCCGAGTTGACCGCGCAGCGCACCTTGCTCTGGTTCGCGGCCGACAGGTTCTGGAACACCTGATCCCAAACCGTGCAAGGGAGCGGCTGGACGCCTTGTCCCGAAAGCGTAAAGAAGTTGTTCGTGCCCATCCAATACGGATTGCCAGAGAGAATGCCGCAGGCATGCGGGCCGATCCAACCGCAGCCCGTGCCGACCTTGTTGAAGTTGAAGATGACGGTGCCGCCGACATACGTCATCGTCCACACCTCGATGTCGGTGGAGACGAGCCCGAATTGCGGGCACTGAATGCCGCCAACGATGTAGCTGCCGCTGGAGAAGTGGAATGAGCCGGCGGTGGTCTGGTTCGACACCGTCCAGTTGGTGTAGTCGCCGGCATTGCTCCAGCGAATGACGAGCGGGTCTTGGACCCCCGTCGACTGCACAGAACGATAGGCAACCAGAATCTGCTGCGGCATCGAAATGAAGATGCCGCCATTGAAGATGGGCGCGGTGGCGATCACCTGCGTGTTGGTGTAGCCGAGGTTTGGCGACCACGCGTAGATGGCGCCATCCTTCGGGCAGGCCAGAAACACCTCACCCCAGTTATCCGTGGTCCAATCGGTCGTCGTAATCGGCGTTCCTGCCGTGCCGGACGTCGCAGTACCCGTACCGAAGCCGCCGGAGCCGAAGCCGCCCGCACCGAAGCCGGAGCCAGGAGTTGGCGGCCCGAGCGTCACGTAATAGACGAGCTGGGCATTGCCGCCATTCATCGTCGCGGTTGCCGTGGTGCTTGCCTGAGTCAGCGCTGTGATAACGAAGTTCGTCGAGTCGACGACGCTCGCGACCTGATATTTGCCCTGCACCACGATGCCGTTCGAGGAAGTGCCGACTTGGGTTGGAGGAATAAACTGCTGAAACAAACCCGGCGTCGCCGTGTAGCCGTTGTTGGACAACGTCACGGTGATATTCGGCGAGCCATTGGCGATTGCGAATACCGGCAACGTGCCACTCGACGTTACGGTCGACGTGGAGTTCGATGGCAGCAGGATCGTGTAGATCGTCGAGCCGAGAACCGAGTTGACCCTGTAGGCGCCGTTGACGAGAAAGGCGCCGATTGCGATCGGCGTGTTGAAATAGACGGTGTTGTAGGCAGACAGGTTCGCGCTGGCATCCACGATCGTCAGCAAGTTGCTGCCGGACGAGATCGAGAAGTTCGGCGTTGGGTTGGTCGTCGTCTGCTGCGGCGTGATGTCCTGCTGCGATCCGGCCGTTATGACAACGAGATTTTGCGTGGCGCCAACGCCGAGATGCTTATTGCCGTTGACGTCCTGCCACGGGTGCAGATCGCGGATCGTCGAATTGATCGAGCCGGAGATATAGGTCTGAAACCCGCCGTAGGTTTGGACCAGGCCTTCCTTGTACCTGATCATCTGCGACACAGAGATGCCGGCCGAGTTGTCGGTCAGCGTCTTCTGAGTATCAACGCCGGGGATGAGTTTGATTGCGCCCCAAGGCATGCTTACGCCCTCGGCGGTGTTGCAGCCTGGTTCGGCTGCTGCTGCGTCCACGCGTCGGACATGAACTTCATGCGGAGGGTGTCAATCTTCTGCGTGCCGAGGAGCTGCTGGTACTGCGTCTCCCAGCTCTGCGACATGCGAGGATCATCGGCCTGCGCGCCGTAGTTCCGCATGTAGCCCGCCAAGAAGACCATCGAGGCCGCCACCATCAGCTCCGGCACATTCTGCGTCAGCCAAGTCGACGAGTTGGACGCCGAAAGCGGATTCGGCCGCACCGTGGCGATCACCTCGGTGCCATAGGCCTGATCCGGCGACGGGCCAAGCATGATCTGCGTGTCGGTGACGCGGGCAAAATACTCTGGGAGGCCGCACTGCGACGAAAGCTGCGTCGGATAGATTATATCAATCACGGCCTTTGAGGTTGGCGTCAGAGGAATGCGCGTACCATTGGCGGCGGTCGTGCCGGCCGAGGAGAAGAGGTTCAGCGTCTCGATCGAGAGCAGCGTGCCCTGCGTCGTCGACAGCGAAATCGTTCGGATGCCGGAGGTGCAGATGACGGAGGTGTCGGTGACGCGCGCCGCCGGCAGATCGAGATCGCGATAGATGCGGCCCTCGGCGTAGTTGATCGCGGCGTCCATGATGCCGCCGAAATTGGTATCACCCGTAACAAGCGTCGTGGACGAGATCGCGGTGATCGTCGCGCATTCAGAGACCAGAGAGGAGTAAGTGATGCCCATAACGCCTCAGATGTCGTTGGGGAACGAGTTCGCCGCGTTGAACTGCACCTGCGCCACGTTCACCGCCGAAACGCCGTCGCCCTGGATGTTGAGCTGGTGATAGGTGTAGGAGCCAGTCGAGGTGATCGTGCCGCTGATCGTCTCGCCAACGGTGCCCGCCGTGGCGCCCGTGTAGATCGTCGTCCACGTCGAGGCGTCGAGCGAGCCTTCGATATTGAAGTTTGTGACACCTGTCGCCGAATTGAGAATCTTGGTGTCGTTCGGCCCATAGATCGTGAAGGACGCGAGGATGTAGCTCGCCGCTGTCGCGGTCGACGGCAGCGTCAGCGTGACGCCGGAGGGATCAGCGTTCCAATTCTTGCCGACCGTGTTCTGGAAGCCGGCGTTCGAGATTGAGAGGCCGGCGCAGAACGGCGAGCGCTTGTTCGTCTGGCCGTCGAATGCGGCGTTGACGCCGGCATTGAGCGTCATGTTGCCGATGTTGGCGCCGAGTGATTGCAGCGGCGTCGGCAGGAAGGCATTGGCGACGTTGTAGCCAACGCCCGTCACCGGATTGTCGGCCTGCGTCAGATATTCCGGGCTTGCGTAGTCAACTGTCTCGGGATCGGGAGGCAGAACGATAGGCCGTCCGCTCGGCTGCGGCTTGTCATAGCAGTCCTCGCAGACGATCGTCCCGATGTTGTGGAGGCGCGGCCCAAACTGCCAGTCGAACTGCCATTTCAGATCGTCGCGGTTGTAGGTGAACCCGCACCTGTAACAGATGCCGAGCGCTTCCGGATGGCGCGAGTCGATCCTGGCGTGGCCATGCGGGCGCATCAGCGATCCCAGTAGCCTGCGAGGCCGGGCGTCAGATAGAGCGGCACCCATTCGGTGTCGTCGGTCGCGGCAATTGACCACGCCTCATCGCGGTCCTGCCTGCGCGCCATTTCGAGCTGCGGCCGGTAGATGCGGGCCAGACGATGCGCGAGATCAGCCGTGATCGCGTCGAAGAAGCGATACGGCAGTTCCATGTTCTGGCCATTGAGAACTTGCGCGTCCTGCACCTGCCGCGCGCGGTAATAGTAGAAGGTGTAATTGAAGGCACCGTCCGGCACGAGGAAGAACGTGACCGTGGGCGAAATCACCCGATCAAACCAATACTGCGACGGGAAGCCCTGATTCGTTTTGTTCGAGATCGAGGCGTATTCGTCGCGGCCGATCGGGTAGACATAGCGATCGAGCTGCGGGGTATTAGAATAGCGGATGAACCCCGAAAGGATCATCCGCGTCTCGCCCGGAATTGAATACTGCGCGACGCCCTGCACGAGCGGCACGGATTGCAGATCAATGGTCCAGAGGTTTTGCCCCGGCATCGTGTTGAACCTGACCAGCGCCAGATTCAGTTCCATGATCGCGCGCGACATTTGCGTCTGCTCGATCTCCGTGGGCCTGATCTGAATCCGGTCGAAGGCGTTCAAGATGAACTCCCCCGCCGTTGGGTTGAACGTATATGTCCCCGACGTGACCGGATTCGCGTTGAACGGGTTGCTCATCAGGCGCCCTCACTTGGGCGTCTTTACCATGATCTGAGCCGTCGCTCAAATCATTGGCCTTGCGACGGCGACGACGTTTTGGTGCAGGCGCGCCAGCCGACACCGTCCATACGCCAGGCATCAACATTGGCTGCGGCGGTGTCATCGTGATCACCGGCTGGCCGATTGTGAGTGAGCCGCCGATCGTCATCGAGGCCACCTTCGCCTCAAGCTCAGCATTGCGCGCCCGCAGCTTGGCGTTCTCATGCTGCAGCCGGCCCATGTCATTGGAGACGCCCGACCAGATGCTCTCGAAATAGTCGAGGTCTTCCTGCGCGCCCTTCAGGTAGTGAATGTTCTGGCTCAATTGGGCGTGCTGCTGTTCCATGCCGCTGATGCGCCCGCTGATCTCCTGCCGGCGCGCCAGAATCTTGCGGCCGAACGGCGTCGAGTCCGTGTAGGCGTAGAGCGGCGGCGACTGCATGATGTCGCTCTCATGCGGCGCCGAAACCTTGATGCCGCGCTTGATGGCCTCGCGCTTGAAGTAATAGAATCCGGGCCGCTGCCGGATGTATTCGTCGCGGCTCGCCATATCGATGCCGTAGAGCGCGATCTCGATGGCGCCCATCTTCATCGCCAGCGCCATCATCCACGCAAAGGACGAGGTGAAGAACTCGTCGCCGAACTCCTCGACGAGATCGCCCTTCGGGAACGGGATCGCGCTGGGAACGATCTGCTTGACGGGAATCTGATCGCCGGTCGCGTTCGGCCAGGTTTCCTGCATGTAGACCGGAAACTTCACGGTCTTCAGCCATTCGATGTAGGGCTTGCCGTAGCTCTCATGCTCGGGCCAGAGCAGATTGGAATGCAGCTCGAACCACGCGTCGGCGCGCGGAATCTGGTTCATGTTGCCGGGCGAGCAGGCCCAGATCGCCCAGCTCGTATCGTTGAAAGGCGCAAGCATTCTCGACGATGGCGCAGTGCCGACGAGCGCGACCTTGAGTGGCTGCTTTTGCTGGACGACGGCTTCGGGGGTGTTTGGCTGCTGCGCGATGGCCGGAACTTCCCCGGCCTTGGTCGGCTCATGCGCGGCGGTGACGTGCATCGGACCTGCGCGCTCGGCGAAGGTCGGCGTCAGAATGGTCAATCGAGTTCCTTATGCTAGAGATGGCGCAGAACAATTGAGCGCCATCTCATAACATCAGGCGGCCGGAGTCGTCGAGTGCGCCGCGACAGCGGCGTCGAGTTTCGCCTTGGCGTCGTTCACCTGCGCGGCGAGCGCGGTGAGCTGGGCGGCATCGCTGGCCGGCGCGGAGCCGAGCGCGGCGACAGCCGCATCCACGGAGGCCGAGAGGCCGGAAACGGCGGTGGTGAGATCGTCGAGAGCGCTCATGATCATCTCCATTTTCAAGAGCAGGCGGTAGAAGGCGCGGTTGATGCGGCAGATCATGATTCTATCATACTATCAAAACGCCTCGCACCGCTCTCCCTGAGGGAGTGCGCTACACACACTTCTGCATCGTCAGGCGATTGACCTTGATCACGATGTTTGCGGCGCCGGGGTTGAGGTAGATTTTCAAGTCGGTAAAACGATAGTTCGGAACGCCTGTGCCGACGTTCGCAACCGGAACCTGCGGGCTGCGGTTGACGTAGTTGCCGGCCGCGCGGGCCATGTCCGCTGCGGTTTCCGCGACACCAGGAGCATAGAGCGACGAACCGGCACTCGCCATCGTCACGAAGCCGGAATCCCAGATAGTGCCGTTTGCGTAGATCGCGAGCAAACAGGTTTCGCTCACGATATTGTAGTCGATCAGAACCTCAATCTTGTCGCCAACCGCAGGTTTCGGCGTGTTGCTGGAGTTGCGGAAGATGTCGATATAGTTCCCGGTCCCGACGACCGCCCCGCCGATCGTCATCGTCTGCGTGGAGGCGTCCCAAGCAAACGTGGCGCCGCCGCCATGCGAGGTGTCCACCGTCCAGCCGCTCGGACCAGACGAGTTGCCGCCAGTCATGCCAGGATTGTCAGTGTATTCCGTGCTTAAGTTGGAGATGACAGAAGCGGACGGAAGCCATGCGGTGAGCAGGCCGGAGGACTGGATTGCCGCCGCAGCCTTGTCCCATCCATTGGTCTTGAGATGAATTTGGTTGACGTAATCGCCGGCCACGAGGTTAAGGGTGTCGTAGTCGATTACCTTGACATCCTTGGCCGCAAGGGCGCGCGTGCCTACATTAAACAGCCCGCGCTGCGTTTCCTGTGCGCCAGTGAATGGGTTGCCCGGCTGCGCTGGAGGACACGTCCCAATGATGCAGCGGCCACCGGCGGCGCGGACCGCCGCAATGTCGGTAGCCCAGTCTGCAAGGCCGGAGGTGGCTGGCGTGCCTGCAAGGAGGCTGTTCAAAAACCGTTCGGGGCAGAACCAGACAAACGGCGTTGAAGCAGGGACCGTCGAAAGAGCTCCCGCGAGCTGGGCCGCGATCTGCGCCGATGTCGTCCCGGAGACGGCCTTGTTGCCTTGGACCGTATAACGCCACTTGTTGCCGAGATACTCCCACAGCGCATCAGGTACG
>Ga0335082_10008950_pt1 | contig 10891 bp, 7 predicted proteins | sample Lox_Sample_41_FD_206718 | JGI IMG/M metagenome (GOLD analysis project Ga0335082, IMG submission 206718) | Soil microbial communities from Loxahatchee National Wildlife Refuge, Florida, United States - Lox_Sample_4.1 | ecosystem: Environmental > Terrestrial > Soil > Wetlands | place: USA: Florida... | reverse complement strand
CTGATGCTGACGAGCAAGGGAGTGGCCGGTGTATCGCGGGCGTCGCTGGTGATCCTGATGGCGACCGCGTCGTCGTTCGGGCTGCCGAGCGAGCCGGTGTTCGTGCTGCTGGGCATCGATCCCATCATGGACATGGCGCGGACGGCGGTGAACGTCATCGGGAACTGCCTGGCGACGGCGGTGGTGGCGCGGTGGGAGGGGGACCTGGGAGCAGCGCAGCCGACGCCGGCGGTGTTGCAGGGTGCGGCGCAATAGGTTTTCACCGCCGAGATCGCAGAGAACGCCGAGAAATCCAAAGAAAGAGCTGAACCACGGATTCACACGGATGACACGGATGGCTTTTTCCAATTCTCGATCCGTGAAAATCGGTGGTAGAGAATCTCCCGGCAGTAGCTTTTCACCGCCGAGATCCTGTTTTCGGTAGGGGTCCTTCGACTGCGCTCGGCTGCACCTCGCTTCGCTCAGGATGACAGGTGGAAACAGTCTCGCTGGTCAAGCAGATGGCAGCTGTAGCGTTTTAGGGGCGGAGAGCAGTTGCTGGCGCAGGAGCAAGTGCTTGGCGCGGAAGTGGGCCTGGGCGCGGATGCCCCAGGCGCGTACGAAGTAGTAGTTGAGGCCGGCGCCGATGGCGGCGCTGAGCACGGGGATGAGGCGCCCGGTCCACTTCTCGACGACTTCCGCGCTGGCCTGGGCGGCGATGCGGCGGATCACGCGGGGCACGAAGCGGTTCACGATCTCCTTCTCCACCAGCTCGCGGCTGATGTCGACGCCGGCGGCGCTGGCCATCGCTATCCAGAGCTCGGCGACCTCCTCGTCGGTGTTGAATTCGAAGCCGTAGATCAGGCTGAGCTTCTGCACGGTACGGAGAGTGATGGCGGCCAGGATTCCCATGTCGGGGACGACGGTGAGCATGCCGCCCAGCCCGAAGCCGGCGCCTTCGACGGCGGCGATCTTCATGCCGGCGCGGATGGTCTGGGCGGCAATCTGGTCCACGGTCTCGACGGGCAGGGTCGCCATCCCGCGGAAAGTCGCAATGGGCAGGCCGTGGGCACCTTGCAATTGAAAGAGGAACCGGGCGGGATCGACGCGGACGGTCTGGTAGGCCCGGGTCATGCCGTCGCGGACGGCATCTTCGATGCGGCGGGAAAGCCAGCCACGAGTAGACATCGTTCTCAGTCTATCGCGAATCGACTCGATGGGATCGGTCCATCGAGCCATCGGGTCATCGGGTCAAGCAAGAAGAGTGTGCTAGCATCAATGGTTTGACCATGCCTGCGGGAAAACTCCATATCGTGCCGCTGGGCGGCCTGGGCGAGTTCGGGATGAACTGCATGGCCGTGCGCTGGGGCGACGACATCATCGTCATCGACGCGGGCCTGATGTTCCCGGAAGCCGAGCTGCTGGGGGTCGACATCGTGGTGCCCGACATCACCTACCTGCTGGAGAACCGCGACAAGGTGCGCGCCATCATCCTCACGCACGGGCACGAGGACCACATCGGGGCGCTGCCCTGGATCCTGAACGAGTTGAACGTGCCGGTGTACGGCACCGAGTTCACGCTGGCGTACGTGGAGAACAAGCTGGAGGAACACGGGCTGCTGGAGAATGCGTTCCTGGAGGACATCCAGCCGGGGACGCGGATCACCATCGGGCCGTTCACCATCAATCCCATCCAGGTGACGCACAGCCTGGTGGACTGCGTGTCGCTGGCGATCCACACGCCGCTCGGGGTCATCATCCACACCGGGGACTTCAAGGTCGACCCGACGCCCACCGACAACCGCCTGTTCGACCTGCACACCTTCGCGGAATACGGCAAGCAGGGAGTGCTGGCGCTGTTCCAGGATTCCACCAACGTGGAGCGGCCGGGCTACACGCCCAGCGAGCGCGCGGTGCGTCGCAAGTTCGACGAGGTGTACCTGAGGGCGGAGCGGCGGCTGTTCATCGCGTGCTTCTCGTCGTCGATCCACCGCATGAAGGTGGCCATCGACATGGCGGTGGAGCACGGGCGCAAGGTGGCGCTGATCGGGCGCTCGATGAACGAGTCGGCCGAGATCGCGATGGACCTGGGCTACCTGGACATTCCGGACGGGACGCTGATCCATGGCGGGCAGGTCAAGGACTTCCCCGCCGACAAGGTATGCGTGCTGATCAGCGGGACGCAGGGCGAGCCCATGTCGGCGCTGTCGCGGGCCGCGGTGGACAATCACAAGCACGCCAAGATCGAACGGGGCGACACGGTGGTGCTGTCGTCGCGCATCATCCCGGGCAACGAGAAGAGCATCTACCGGATGATCGACCACCTGTTCCGCCGCGAGGCGCTGGTGGTCTACGAGGACGGGACGTCTCCGCCGGTGCACGTCAGCGGACACGCCAGCCAGGAAGAGCTCAAGCTCATCATCAACCTGGTGAAGCCGAAATATTTCATCCCCATCCACGGCGAGTACCGGCAGTTGCGACGGCACTGCGAGCTGGCCAAGACCATGCACGGGGCGGTCGGCAACGTCATGCTGCTGGAGTCGGGGGAGATCCTGGAGTTCGACGAACTGGGCGCGCGCAAGGCGGGCAAGACCACGGTCGGGCGAGTGTGCATCGATTCGGGGTCGAGAAGCGACGTGGTCGAGGACCTTATCATCAAGGACCGGCGCGCGCTGAGCGAGGACGGGATCGTGCTGCCCATCATCGCCATCAACAAGCTGACCGGCAGGGTGGAGCGCACGCCGGAGATCGTGATGCGGGGCTTCGCGGCGGCGGGCGCGGAGAACGGTTTCATGGCCGAGGCCCAAAACGTCATCCTGAAGACGCTGGACGAATCGAGCGAAGAGGAAAAGGGCGATTACGGGGTGATCAAGGAGAAGATCCGCGCCGACCTCAAGCGTTACATCGTGAAGAACACCCAGCGCAGGCCGCTGATCATGCCGGTGATCCTGGAGATCTAGCGCATAGTCCATAGCGCATAGTTCATAGCCCATAGCGCAGAGCCGATGGTCACACTCGACGACATCAAGAAGGCACAAGAGAGGATCAAGGGCGTGGCGGTACGGACGCCGCTGATCGCCTGTCCGCACGGCGACCCGGAGCGCCAGCTGTACTTCAAGCCGGAAAGCCTGCAACCCATCGGCGCGTTCAAGATCCGCGGCGCGTACAACAAGATCGCGGCGCTGCCGGACGCCGAGCGCCGCCGAGGCGTGATCACCTACTCCAGCGGCAACCACGCGCAGGGGGTCGCGTACGCGGCGCGCGCGGTGGGCATTAAGGCCGTGGTGGTGATGCCCGCCAACACGCCAAAGACGAAGATCGAGGCCACCAAAGCGCTGGGCGCGGACGTGGTGTTCGTCGGGCCGGCCAGCAGCGAGCGTCAGGCCAAGGCGGAAGAGCTCGCGGCGCGGCACGGATACGCCATCATCCCGCCGTACAACGACGAGCACATCATCGCCGGGCAAGGGACGGCGGGGCTGGAGATCCTGGAAGACTTGCCGGACGTCGAGTGCGTGCTGTCGCCGGTGAGCGGCGGCGGGCTGCTCAGCGGCATCGCGACGGCCATCAAGCTGAGCCGGCCGGAGGTGAAGGTGATCGGCTGCGAGCCCGAGCTCTCAGCGGACGCGCAGGAGAGCCTGCGCTCCGGGCGCCTGGTGACGTGGGCGGCGGAGAAGACCACGCGGACCATCTGTGACGGGCTGCGCACCCAAAGCCTGGGCGAGCTGAATTTCGAGTACGTCCGCCGCTCCGTGGACGACATCGTCACGGTCAGCGAAGACGAGATCCGGGAAGCCATGCGCCGGCTGGCGCTCAACGCGCACCTGGTCGCCGAGCCCAGCGGCGCGGTGACCTTCGCGGCCTTCCTGTTCCGAGAGAATGAGCTGCCGAAGGTGCGGCGCACGGTGGCCGTGATCAGCGGCGGCAATGTCGAAGCCGATATGCTCGCCGACATCCTGAAGGGCACGGCGGTCCCTGTCCACGGCTGAGCGGCAGTGTAAAATCCTCTCTTCATGTTCCCTGGAACTTTGAGATCCCTGCTGGTGCTCTGCGTGCTGTGCGCAGCCGCGATGGCCGCCGACGATTCCCAGCGCGGCTACAACGTGCGACCGGCGATCATCTACCTGGCTCCAGACGCTTCATCGACCAGGATGGTCGAGGTGGAGCGGGGACGCGAGATGTCGATCGTGCCGGGAGGCGCGCCGGCCGGTTGGATCCACGTCTTGCCCACTCTTAAAGGAGGGCGCGAAGTCAGCGGATGGATGCTGAACAAGGGGCTGGTGCTGGGGAACACGCCGAATGGCGACCGCATCCTGTTCGGGGAGGCCGCCGACTCGGAAGCCGAGGCCAGCCGGCGTCATGGCCGCAAGGGCGCCGATCGTGACGCGCTGCGGCTCTACTACGCGGTGTACGACCTGTTCCCGCAGTCAGCGATGGCCGGCGAGGCGCTGTATCGCGCCGCCGACATCCAGTGGCAGCTGGAGTTCTCCGATCCCTACCTGCGACGCCCGGCCACGCTGGTCGGCCTGGGTACGACCGCCGATCTCGACGAGTCGCTGATGAAGATGGTCACCAAGAAGTTCAAAGGCACCAAGTGGGCGGAGCTGGCGGAATTCCGCCTGATCGACGTGAAGCTCTGCCGCGACTGGGAGGGCATGGTCACCTGCCCGGAAAAGGAATCGGAGCTGTACGAGAAATACGTGAGAGAGCATCCGCAATCTCCGGCGGCGGCCGAGGCGCTCTACGATGCGGCCTGGCGGCAGGCGGCGCTGGTCGACATGTACAGGAGCGGCAACGAAGCGGGCAAATCAGCGCAGGCCAAACAGCGTGCCCTCGGGCTGACCCAGCGGCTGCTCTCGACCTATCCGCAGAGCGATTGGGCGGTGCGCGCGCAAGGGCTGCTGTTCATGATCGAGCAGGGTGTGCCGACGTATGGGAATACGGTGGAGTAGGGACAAGTCGCAGGCCTTGAGTCGCAAGTCGCACGTCTGAATCGCAAGGGGAGACTGCACAGATTGAACGAATACCTGCTCGCACTCATCCTGGGAATCGTGGAAGGTCTCACGGAATTCCTGCCCGTCAGTTCGACCGCGCACCTGCGCATCGTGGAGGCGCTGCTGGGGATCAGCCTGACCAGCGGCTACTGGAAGATGTTCTCGATCGTCATCCAGTTGGGCGCGATCCTTTGCCTGCCGTTCTATTTCCGGGCGCGGTGCTCGAACTTCCTGGCGACTTTTCCGCGCGGCGAAAAGGGTGACCGGACGGCGCTGACCCATCCGGTGGGACTGACCTTGATCGCATTCGTGTTCACCGCGGTCCCTTCGCTGCTGATGACCAAGATCATCGGCAAGCACCTGGAGAGCCTGGTGGTGATGGGCTGCTCGCTGGTGATCGGCGGGGTGATCATGTGGGTGGTGGACCGGGCCTACGGAGCGAACGACAACCGCGGCGCCGACTTCCTGGCTTTCAACAAGCCGACCGCGCGGGTGGAAGACATGACCCTGCCGCAGGCCATCTGGATCGGCCTGTGCCAGAACCTCTCCGCCGTGTTCCCCGGGACGTCGCGCTCCATGTCCACCATCGCCGCCGGGCAATTGGTGGGGATGAACCGGCCCAGCGCGCTGGAGTTCTCGTTCTTCCTGTCGGTCCCGACCATGGTGGCGGCCACGCTGTACGACCTTTGGAAATCGCTGCGGCATCATGCCGGCGACGCCAGCAACATCGGGATCGCGCCGCATAACACCCAGGAGTGGATGGTGCTGGGCATCGGCTTCGCGGTGTCGTTCATCGTGGCCTACGCGGTGGTCGCCTGGTTCATGAGCTGGGTGCGGACCAGGGGATTTGTGCCCTTCGCGGTGTACCGTCTGATCGTGGGGGCAGCGGTGCTAATCTGGGGGATCCGCCGCTGAGCACCCACCACGAAGCCACGGAGGCACGGAGGAAGGCGTGCTGAGAACGACGCCGAATGGCTGTGTTTTTCTGCTTCTCTACCTATCCCTCTCTTGCGTTCCAGCGGGCGCACAGACATCACGGGGAGGCGCACGCTCCGCGGCGCCGGGGAACTCCAGCAAGCTGACCGAGATCCGAGTGCTCGGCTCGCAACGATTCCAGCAGAGTGAAGTGGTGCACGCGACGGGGCTCAAACCGGGCGACGACGGCAGCGAAGATGCCCTCAAGCGGGCCGCAGACCGACTGGCGGCAAGCGGCATGTTCACCGACGTCACGTACCGGTATGTGTCGGGCCCGGAAGGGACGAAAGCCGAGTTCCACGTCCACGACGTGGACAAGCTGCTGCCGCTACGCTTCGACAACTTCGTGTGGTTGCCGAAAGAGGAGCTTCTGACGCGGTTACGCCAGCGTGAACCCCTCTTCACCGGCCAGGTGCCGAACGCCGGCGAGATGTTCCAGAAGCTCACAGAGGACATCAAGAGCGTCCTGGCGGACCTGCACGTTTCCGCCGAGGTGACCGCCTTTCCGCAGGTCCCGCTAGGTGGGAGTGAGGTCGTCGCGTTCCTATACAAGGTCGAGGGGGTGAAGCTGCCGATCCGAGACGTCCGGTTCGAGGGGGCTTCGCACGAAATGGAAGGGGTGCTGCAGCATTCCGCAGCGGCGGCACTGATCGGCTCCGACTACTCTGAAACCAAGGTGGGCGCGGTTTCGGCTCTTGACTTCCTGCCCCAATATCGGATGCGGGGATATTTGAAGGCTGCGTTCGGTTCTCCGGCGGCGACGCTGCAGGATCCGGCCGGTGGGGCGGTCGCCCTGCAACTTCCGGTGCAGGAAGGTTCCGTCTACGGACTTGCAGCGATCCATTGGACCGGCAATGCGGCGTTTCCATCCAAAGAATTGGCCAGGGTCATCAGAGCGCAGCCAGGCAAGCCTCTTAACCAGGTGGAGTTCGAGGAAGATGTTCGCGCCATCTCGAAGATCTATGGCACGCAGGGCTACATGGAAGCTCGGCCGAAGCCTGACTATGTCTTCGACGATCCCGGCCAGAAGGTCACGGTAGAAGTGACGGTGCGCGAAGGTGACCGGTATCGCATGGGAGCTGTGCGCTTCGAGGGCCTGGGGGAGAATTCCAGGGCGATCCTGACGAAGCTTTGGGCGTTACGACCGGACGACTTTTATGATTCGAGCTACCCGCAGACCTTCATGACAACGGCCAGCAGACAGTTCGACTTCTCCGCCCTGAAGGTCCAATTCAACGAGAGGCTTAACCGCGAAAATAAGACGGTGGATGTGGTCTGGCGGTTCTCGGCGAAGTGACTGGCGATTCGCGGCTGAACACCCACCACAGAGGCACGGAGCTCTCTTCGGCCTTTCTTCTCCGTGTCTCCGTGTCTCCGTGGTGAAGAAACCTCTTGTTTTGCATAAGCTTTCTGCCATAATCAGCTTGGCTCTGGCGTACTTCGTGGATTCTCAGCAGTGACAAGCCACTTTTGTCTCTATTGAGGACGAATACGCCTACATGAAGCTCTTCTCGAGGCTGTTCACACCCACGGGGAACCGGCGGCTCAACGAGCTGGTCGGGTTCCTGCTGTTCGTCTCCGCGATCCTCCTTTTCCTCGCGCTGGCCTCCTATTCGCCGCACGACCGCTCGCTGAACACGGCGGCGCCGGCGCCCCCGTCGGGCCCGGCGCGCAATTGGATCGGGCTGTTCGGCGCGCTCAGCAGCGACCTGCTGTTGCAGGCCTTCGGCATCGGCATCTTCCTGCTGCCGGTGATGCTGGCGATGCTGGGAGCGCGCTGGTTCAAGTCGCGTCCAGTGGCCTCGCCGGGCGCAAAGTTCGTGGGCGCGCTGGCTCTGCTGGTCTTCGTTCCCGGCATGCTGCGCCTGCTGCCTGGACACTGGCGCTGGGTGCACGCGGTGCCCATCGAAGGCCTGGTCGGACGCATCACCGGCGACGCCCTCATCCACTACTTGAACCTGACCGGCGCGTACATCGTGTGCGCGGCCATCATCGCGGTGGCGCTGTATCTGTCGACCGCGTTCAGCTTCGGCGCGATACGGATCTGGATGGAGACGCGCTTTGCCTTCGCCTTCGCGGCCTGGGACCGTCTCCAGGATTGGCGGATGGAGCGCGCCAAGCTCAAGGCGCAAAAGGAACTGGAGAAGCGCCGGCTGGCCAAGACCAAGCCGCTGGTCACCACGCAGCTGGTCACGGCGAAGCGGCCAGTGGAAGAGAAGCGAGAGAAGACTGGCATCGAGAAGGTGATGGAGGAGTCGGTGCCGACACCGGCAGCGGCCCCGCTTTCGGCTGCTGCTCCGGCGCCGCAGAGCGTTCCGGGCGCTGCCGCCAATGCTGCCGGCGGCCCGGGGATCGGCATGCGCGCCGACGTCGCGCTGAAGAACAAAACGGTGCTGCCGCGCGTCGCCGGCACTTACAAGCTGCCCTCGAGTTCCCTGCTCCATCGTCCCGACGGCCAGCAATCCATCGATGAAGAAGAGCTGCGCACGCTGGCCACGGTGCTGACCGAGAAGTGCGCCGAATTCGACGTCCATGGCACAGTCACGCACATCAATCCTGGCCCGGTGGTCACCACCTACGAGTACAAGCCGGAAGCGGGCGTGAAGTATTCGCGCATCACTTCCCTGTCCGACGACCTCTGTCTCGGCCTGCGGGCGGAGAGCATCCTGATCGAGCGCATGCCGGGCAAGTCCACAGTGGGCATCCAGGTGCCGAACCGCGAGCGCGAGACCATCTGGCTGCGCGAGGTGATCGAGGCGCAGGAATTCGCCGCCCACAAGTCGAAACTGACACTTTCGATGGGCAAAGACATCAACGGGCGCATCGTGACCGCCGACCTGGCGACCATGCCGCACCTGCTGATCGCGGGCTCGACCGGGTCGGGCAAGAGCGTGGCCATCAACGCCTTCATCATGTCGATGTTGTACAAGGCGACGCCCGACCAGGTGCGCCTGATCCTGGTGGATCCCAAGCGTCTGGAGCTGGGCGTCTATGAAGGCGTGCCGCACCTGTACACGCCGATCATCACCGAACCCAAGCTGGCCGCGATCGCGCTGCGCAACGCCGTGCGCGAGATGGAGAAGCGCCTGAAGCTGCTGGCCGAAAAGGGCGTGCGCAACATCGACCAGTACAACAAGCTCTTCGATGGAGAGACGCCGAGCCTGTTCGAGGACGGCGAGAGCGAGCACAAGCCGCTCCCCTACATCGTCATCATCATCGACGAGTTGGCCGACCTGATGATGCTGGACGGGCACAACGTCGAGGAATCGATCACGCGGCTGGCGCAGATGGCGCGGGCGGTCGGCATCCACCTGGTGCTGGCAACACAACGTCCGTCGGTGGACGTGATCACCGGGCTGATCAAAGCGAATTTTCCGGCGCGCATCTCGTTCCGAGTGGCGACGAAGGTGGATTCGCGCACCATCCTGGATGCGAATGGCTCCGAGTCGCTGCTGGGGCGCGGCGACATGCTCTACCTGCCGTCGGGTTCGGCGCGGGTGCATCGCTTGCACGCGCCCTACGTGACCGAGAAGGAGATCGCCGCCGTGGTCGAGTTCTGGCGGCAGCAGGGCACGGCGCAGTACGAGCAGAAGTTCCTCGAGCCTCCCAAGGACGAGAACGGCAAAGCGGAGGGCGGTTCCACGGGAGCGGGCGAAGGTGGCGACGAGGAGAACGACGAGCTTTACGAAGACGCGGTGCGCCTGGTGCTGGAGTTCGGCAAGGCCTCCACTTCCCTGCTCCAACGGCGTCTGCGCATCGGCTACGGACGGGCCGCGCACCTGATCGACCTGATGGAACAGGACGGCATCGTAGGCGCCGCCGACGGGCCGAAGCCGCGCGAGGTGCTGAAGCGTCCGGACTGGCTGAGCGAAGTGGAACAGTCCCTCAGATAAGACTTAGCTGGCCAGCACTTCGTCGGCGCGTTCCTTCGCGATCTGGCGGACCTTTCCGAGGTCGATCTTTCCCGTGCCCAGATACGGCAGCGAGTCCACGCGGTAGAACTGGTTGGGGCGCGGCTTCCATAGCGCCGGCAGGTCTTCGTCGGAAAAGCGGCGCAGCACCAGGGTGAGCTTGTCGTCGGGCAGGGTGTGCAGGACGGCCAGGCGCTCGCCCTTTCTCTCGTCGGGGACGGCGGTGACGGCGAAGGTTTGCTCAATGGAGCCCACGATCTCGTGCAGCTTGTCCTCGATCTTGAGGTGCGGGACCATCTCGCCGCCGATCTTGCTGAAGCGGCTCAGCCGGTCCGACATGGTGAGGAAGCCGTCTTCGTCGAGCGAAGCGATGTCGCCGGTGATGTACCAGCCGTCGTGGATGACCTCGGCGGTCTTCTCCGGCTTGTTCAGATAACCCTGCATGATGTTGGGACCGCGGACCAGCAGCAGGCCGGTCTGGCCCAGCGGCACCGGCTCCATGGTGTCGGGATTGACGATCTTGACGCTGACGCCGGGCAATGGGTGTCCGATCTTGCCGCGTTTGGCGCCCACCTGGCGGAAACCGGGCGCGCGGTACTCGCGGCAGTTCACCGCCACCACCGGCGCGCACTCGGTGCAGCCGTAGCCCTCCAGCGGCCGGATGCCGAACTCCTCCTCGAAGGCCTGCGCCAGACGGGTCGACAGCTTCTCGGCCCCGACGATCACGTACACCAGCGACCCGAATTCCTCGGGAGTGCAGCGTCGCATGTAGGTCTGCAGGAACGTCGGAGTGGCCACCAGCAGCGTGCATCTGTACTTGAGAGTCAGCTCGCCGACGGCGCGCGCGTCCAGCGGGTTCGGGTGGTAGACGGTCCCGATGCCCAGCACTGGGGGCAGCCACAGCAGCACGGTATAGCCGAAGGCGTGGAACAGCGGCAGGATGCTCATGACGCAATCGCGCTTGTTGAGCATGAAGACCTGGCCCATGCCGTCGATGTTGGAGACGATGTTGAAGTGCGACAGCATGACGCCCTT
>Ga0335082_10008949_pt1 | contig 10892 bp, 9 predicted proteins | sample Lox_Sample_41_FD_206718 | JGI IMG/M metagenome (GOLD analysis project Ga0335082, IMG submission 206718) | Soil microbial communities from Loxahatchee National Wildlife Refuge, Florida, United States - Lox_Sample_4.1 | ecosystem: Environmental > Terrestrial > Soil > Wetlands | place: USA: Florida... | reverse complement strand
CCGCTCACCACCTCGCCCGCGACGCGGAGCTCGAGGAAGACCCGGCGTCCGTCGGCGTACCCGGTGGGGAGCTTGTGCCCGGTCAGGTTGAAGACCCGGACCTTGACCACCACCTCCTGCTCCACCGGCAGCGGCCCGTCGGGGAGCAGGATCTCCAGCCGCGCGGCCCCGGCGAGGTTGTCCAGCGCCGCGCGGTGGTTGGCGGCGAAGCCGGCGTCGAGCGCGTCCAGCTCGCCCGGCGCCGCGGCCATCCGGACCGCTTCGAGCCCCCAGACATTTCCGCCGACGAAGGCGTGGCGGCTCGGTGAGGCCCGAAGCGGGCCGCCCTTCCCCACCGGCAGGTCTCCAGGCTCGGGGAGCATGTGGCAGCCCTGGCAGCTCTTGGGCTGCGTTCCGCCCGAGTACGCCGAGTGCAGCCACTCGGTGTAGGTGGTGTCCAGGGGAAACGGCGCGGGGGGCGCGACACCGGCCCGCTTGACGACCGGGTTTCGCACCTCGTGGCACTGGCCGCAGAGCGTGCTCTGGCTGACCGCCAGATCCTGGACCGCGCTGTGCGCCGGGCTGTCACTGCTGAGGTAGGGGCCGTAGACCGTGAAGCTCGGCTCGAAGGTGAGCTGGGCATTGCCGATCAGACCCGCGTCGGTGTGGGTCCGGTGACACGCCTCGCAGCTCACCCCGGCGCGGTCGACCCTGTCGAGTGCACTGCCGTCGGTGGGCACCCCGTGGCCCTGCACGTACGACGTGGGCGAGTGGCAGCGCAGGCACCACTGGCCGATCCCCAGCACGTCCTGGTTGGCGACGCTGAGCGCGGCCTGGTACAGCGGGTCGCGGATCGCGTTCGCCATCATCGTCGCCCCCCAGCTGTCCCAGGGCATGTACGGCGTCCCGCCGTCGACGGACGCGCTGGAGTGGCAGTTGACGCAGGTGTCCGGCCCCTGGAACGGAGCGCCGCCGGCCAGGCCTCCGGGAGGCGTGCCCCCGCCGAAGTCGATGGCCCCGGCGTCCAGCGGTGGTCCGGCGTCGCCCCGGTGGCCGGCGTCGGGAGGGCCCGCGTCGGGAGACCCGGCATCGGGAGGCCCCGCATCGGGAGGTCCTGCGTCTGGCGTCCCCGCGTCGATCCCCGGGCGAACGGTGATGCGGAAGATGCTGCCCTCCAGCTGTCCGATGTAGAGCTGCCCGTCGGTTCCGATGAGGAAGCGGATCACGGTTCCGAAGCCGCTGCCGAAGTCGGATCGCGGATTGGTCACGAACCCGTCGCGGGCCGCGTTGGGTGTGAGGGTCCAGACGTTCCCGTTGGCGTTGTCCCCGAAGACGTAGCTGCCGCGGAAGGGCGCCGGCCAGCTGGAGACGTCGGCGAAGATGCCCCCGGTGATGCTCTGGCAGTTGCCGTCGTTGTTTCCCACGGCTCCGTTGTGCTCGCAGAAGTAGGCCGGCTCGACGCAGTCGGCGCCCACCCCGTTCGGTCCGAGGGTGTCGCAGACCGTCCGGGGATGCCCGTAGGTGCCCTCGCGGTAGGGCCAGCCGTAGTGCTGTCCCTTGGTGACGAGGTTGACCTCCTCGTAGCTCACCTCGCCGACGTCGCCGACCCAGAGCCGGCCGGTCTGCGGATCGAAGGAGAAGCGAAAGGGGTTCCGGAATCCCCAGGCCCAGATCTCGCTGCGCGCTCCGGTGATCAGCGTGCCCGCGTCGGGCCCGTTCCCGCAGGTCCCGTTGCAGGCGGGGACGCGCGTTCCCGGCGCGGCCAGCGGGTTGTCCGAGGGGATGGTGCCGTCGAGGTTGATGCGCAGCAGCTTCCCGTTCGCGGTCGTCAGGCAGGTGCCGATGTAGTTGGTGATCGCGTCGCCGGGAGGGAGGTTGGAGTTGCATCCGGTGTCCCCGACCCCGACGTAGAGCTTGCCGTCCGGGCCGATGGCCAGCCCCCCCCCGTCGTGGTTGGCCGGCCCCATGAGGTTCTGCAGGAGCACCAGGGGCTCCGGCGACGAGCTGCAGGTCGCGCCGCTGCAGACCAGCGTGCTGTCCGGGTTGAGCGCCACGCGGAGGACGCGGTGCTTGTTGGCCGTGCTCGGGCCGTCGGAAGCGTAGAAGTAGAGGAAGGTGTTCGTGGAGAACTGCGGATCCACCTCGACGCCGAGGAGGCCCTTCTCGCTCGAGGAGTCGACGGCGAAGGTTCCGGCGGTGACCACGCTTCCGTCGGTCCGGCGGATCTTCACCGAGCCGTCCTTGGTGGTCATCACCATCCGGCCGTCGGGGAGGAACCGAAAGTCGGTGAGCTGCCCCAGGCCGGAGAGGTAGGTGCCGATCTGGAAGGTGCTCGCCGGTCCGCCGGGCGCGAGCGTCTGGGCGGAGGCGGGGAGCGTGGCCAGCAGGGCAGCGACGAGGAACCGGCGCATGGAGTGACACCACAGCAGAGCAAGTCCCACGCCGTGATGGAAATCCGGAGGGGCACTGGAGAATTGCATTCCCCATCGACGGCCGGGGCGGCCGGTGAAGACGTCACTCCCCCCGCAGCGGTGGGGAGTCCACCCCAGCGCGCCGGAGCTCGGCCCCGAGGCGACCGGACAGCGCGAGCCCCCACATCTTCCAATCCGCGGCGAGCGACCAGAGCGGATGGCGGAAGGTCGCCGGGCGATTCCGCTCGATGAGGAAATGGCCCGCCCAGGCGAAAGCATACCCGGCGAGGACCGCGGCGAGCAGGAGCAGCGGACGGCCGAGGAACGCGCCGGCGAGGAGCAGGAACACGGCGAGCGTCGTTCCGAGCAGGTGGAGGGCGCGTGTTCCTGGTCGGCGGTGCTCCCGCAGGTAGTACGGCCAGAACTCGGTGAAGCTTGCGGCGTGGGGCTGGGAACTCACCGCGCCGGCAGATCCTTGAGGATGGTCGCCGCGTCGCTGACCTCGAACTTGCCCGGGGCCTCGACGTGGAGGGACTTCACCACTCCGTCCTCGAGCAGCATCGAGTACCGCTGGGAGCGGATGCCCATGCCCTTCGCCGTCAGGTCCTGGTCGAGCCCGAGCGCCTTGCTCCACAGGGCGCTCCCGTCGGCGAGCATGCGGATCTTCCCCCCGGTCTTCTCCTCGCGACCCCAGGCGCCCATGACGAACGCGTCGTTCACCGAGACGCACCAGATCTCGTCCACCCCCCGAGCCTTCAGGTCCGCGAAGCTGGCCAGGTAGCTCGGGACGTGCTTCGCCGAGCAGGTCGGGGTGAAGGCTCCCGGCAGGCCGAAGACCACGATCCGCTTGCCGGCGACCAGCTTCGACACCTGGAAGGTGTTGGGACCCAGGGCGCAGCCGGGGGTCTCCTGCTCGATGAACTCGCCGAGCGTCCCGTCGGGAACGCGCTGGCCGATCTGGATGGGCATGGCGGCGGGGCCTATCACGCTCCGTGGAGGCAGGCGAGGCGTCCTGCCGCTCCGGTCACGCGGCGACCAGCCCGTGGCACCAGAGCAGGAAACGGAGGAACACCCGATGTCACCTGAACCTGCTCGGAACCTGGTCCACCTGGCGCTGCTCGCTGCCTGGGCGGTGCTGGGGATCGTGATGACCTTCGGCGCGCTGTTTCATCCCGCCGCCGCGCCGGCGGTCGGCGTGTTCTGGCTGTGGTGGGTCGGCTTCGCCGTGGTCACCACCGTTCTGGTCGCCCGGACCGCGAGCCCGCTCGGGGCGCTGGCGATGCACGGGCTCGTGCTGGTGATCCTCGCGGTGCTGCCCCGCATCTTCCCGCTCTCGCTGCTGCGGGCCGGGCTCGACATCCTGGCGAGGGGCTGACCCATGCGCGCACAGCCCGAGCTGCCGCCTGCCCACAGCGCCGCATGGGTGCTCCAGTCCTGGATCTCCTTCTTCGCCTCCGTCACGGCGACCGCACTGGGCATCTACTGCCTTCCCGACGGGGGATGGGTGAAGGGGTTCCTCGCCATGGGGTTGCTCTTCACCGTCGGCGCCTCGCTGAGCCTGGCGAAGACCGTGCGCGACCTGCACGAGTCCACCCGCCTGACCGCGCGGATCGACGAGGCGCGGGTGAGCAAGCTGATCGCCGAGCATGACCCGCTCAAGCCGGCGATCTGATGAGCCCCATCAGGCTTCCCGGGGAGAGGGTGCGAAGATGACCCGGGGCGGCAGGCGCACATCCACCGCCGCTGCCGACGGTGACGGATCGCCCCGGGTCGCGGCAACTTCACGGTGCACGCCCGATCGTCCGCTCCGCCGGTCCCGAGGTCCTCGCCGATGCGCCGTCTGCTGTCCTCGCTCTTCGTTCTCACCGTCGCCTGCGCGCTCGGCGACTACTCCGGGGGCACCGGGAATCTCCAGACCGGCGGCGGAGGAAACCCCGACGGCGGGCTGGTGGCCGGCGACATCCCCTGCGACGTCGCGGCGGTGCTGAACAGCTACTGCGAGAGCTGCCATGGCGCGACTCCGACCGGCGGCGCGCCGATGTCGCTGAACAGCCTGGCGGCCCTCACCGCGGCCGCGTCCGGATACCCCGGGCAGAACAATGCCCAGCGCTCGCTGGTCCGGATGCAGGACGCGGCGAACCCCATGCCACCCGGGACCGGCGTCACCGTGCCCGCGGCGAGCATCACGGCGTTCGGGAACTGGGTCGATGCCGGAACGCCGGCAGGGAGCTGCGGCACCGCTGGCGGGAACGACCCGTTCTCCGCGCCCCACGTCTGCACCAGCGGCCAGCACTGGAACGGCCGGGACGGAAGGGACATGCGCCCCGGCGAGGCCTGCGTCGCCTGCCACATCGGGAACAACGACGGTCCGAGCTGGCTGGTGGGCGGAACCGTCTACCAGACCGGGCATGACCCGAACGACTGCAACGGCGCCAACGTCGCGGCGGTCGTGACGGTGACCGACAAGAACGGAAGCTCGCAGAGCGTCACGGTGAACGTGGCGAGCTCGGCGGGGAACTTCTTCATGCCCACCAGCTCCAGCTGGCCGGTGTTCCCGATCACCGCCACGGTCACCTACCAGGGGAAGACCCGCAGCATGGTCACCCAGGTCCCGTCGGGCGATTGCAACAGCTGCCACACCGAGAACGGAACCAGCAACGCGCCCGGCCGCGTTGCGCTACCCTGAGGCGGTCTTGAACCGCGCCCTCCTTGCCCTGACGGTGGTCGCCGGCGGGCTGGCCCACGCCTCCTCGGCCTTCCCTGGCGAGGTTCGCTCGCACCTGGCGCTGAGCTACACGCCCGACTGCGGGATCTGCCACTCCAACGGTCAGACCGGGTTCGGAACGGTCAACACCCCGTTCGGCACGTCGATGCGCTCCCGGGGGCTCGTGGCGGGAAACACCGCCAGCGTGGATGCCGCGCTCGACGCACTCGCCGCGGAGCACAAGGACAGCGACGGCGACGGCGTGGGCGACATCGACGAGCTGAAGGCGGGCACCAATCCCAACGTGGCCGGAGGGGGAAACGTGCCTCCGGTGAGCTACGGCTGCTTCGACGTCACCGGGCAGCCGGGATCTCCGCTCGCGTTGCTTCCCGCCGCTCTGGGCCTGCTCCTCGGGTCAGTGCACCGTCGCCTCCGTCCTCCGGACTGACGCGAGGTCACACCCAGCTCGGCGAGCAGGGTGCTCCGGGAAGGATCACCCTGCCCTGATCGGGGCCGAGCCTAGACCGTGCGTCCTCGTCCGAAGATGAGGCTGAGCACGGCGAGGATCAGGAAGAGGAAGAACAGGATCTTCGCGACGCCCGCCGCGCCGGCGGCGATTCCCCCGAAACCGAAGACCGCGGCGATGATCGCGATCACGAAGAAGACGGCAGCCCAGTACAGCATTCGTGTGACCCCCTGCTGGAGTTGAACGCCTGCAAGCTGGGCAGGTTGCTTCCGCGGCGGAAGTCCTCCTGTTCACAGCGGAACGAACGCCGGCGCAGGGACCGTGCCGTCAGCGCCCGGCTGCCGGACCTCCGCCCTTGGCGGCGAGCGGCTGCACCTTGTCCCCGTCGGAGAGCTCGGCGCTGGGGTTGAGCACCACCTGCTCTCCCCCCTGCAGGCCGCTCAGGACCTGGACGCGGCGGCCGTCGTCCTCGCCGGGCTGGATCCGGACGAGCTTGATCCGGTTCTCCGGCTCCAGCCTGGCCACGAACAGGCCGTCACCGCGCCAGACCAGCGCGTCGCCGGGGACGACCGGCGCCCGCTTCCCCGGGAAGCGGATCTTCACGTTGACGTAGCTGCCCGGATAGAGCCGCACCGGGTCGTTGGGCACGTCGACCTCCACCAGCATGGTGCGCGTCCGGGCGTCGATTCCCTGGGAGGTCCGGGTGACCTTGGCCTCGATGGGATGGCCGGGATCGTCGGGGAGCGCGATGCTCACCGGGACACCGGGACGGATGTCCGCGGCGTCGTCCTGACCGACGTACACCTGCACCCGGACCGTCCGGGTGTCGGCCACGTCGAACAGTGGCTGCACCGACTGGTTGGACGAGGTCCCGGCGGCGACGAGCGCACCCGGGTCCACGTACCGGGCCGTCAGCACGCCGTCGAACGGCGCACGCACCTGCTCGTAGCCCTGCAGCGCCCGCAGCTGCTGCAGCGTCGCCCGGGAGACCGACAGGGCGCTCTCGGCGTTGTCGAGGTCCTGCTGGGCGATGAAGCCCTGTGGCCGCAGCTTTCGCGCCCGCTCCGCCTGGACGAGCTTGAGCTGCAGGTCGGCGCGGGCCCCCAGGACTTGCTGGTCCGTCTCGGGGGATTCCAGCCGGGCGAGGAGCTGGCCCTTCTTGACCCGGGTGCCCTTGTCCACGAGCACGTCGCGCACGTACCCGGCCACCTTCGAGTAGAGCGTCGCCTGGTTCCAGGCCCGGACCTCGCCGGGGATCCCCAGCACGCGCTCGGCGGTGGAGAGCTCCACCTGGGCCAGCCGCACCACCGGACCGCTGTCCTGGGCCACCGCCCGGGCCTCCCGCTCCCTGGCCTCCGCTCCCCGTCGCAGAAGACCGATGACCACCACCCCCAGGAGGGCAGCCGCCACCAGCACGATGGTTCCGATGGTGAGGGCCCGGGGGCGCTGCCCCTCCGCGCTCCGCGGCGAAGAGCCTGGCTCGGGAGTGGACTCGGGGGTCTTCACGGCCTGGACCTCGGTCATGCGAGCGCTCCGGGATGTGCGCCCTGGCTCTCCTCCAGGAAACGCTCGTCCAGCCGGTGCGCCTGCGGCTCCTTCCGGCGGAGCACCGAGTACACCACGGGAACGATGAAGAGGGTGACGAAGGTCGCGACCAGCAGTCCGCCGATCACCGCCCGGCCGAGCGGCGCGTTCTGCTCGCCGCCCTCTCCCAGGGAGAGCGCCATGGGGAGCATGCCCAGGACCATCGCCAGGGCCGTCATCAGCACCGGCCGGAGCCGGATCTTCCCCGCCTCGAGGGCCGCCTCCAGCGGCGACAGGCGTCGCTGGCTCCGGACCTCGTTCGCGTAGGAGACCAGGAGGATGCTGTTGGAGACCGCGATGCCCACCGACATGATCGCGCCCATGAAGGACTCGACGTTGAGCGTGGTCCCGGTGACGGCGAGCATCCAGAGGATGCCGACCAGGGCGCCCGGCACCGCGGCGAGGATGATGAAGGGGTCCAGCCACGACTGGAAGAGGACCACCATCAGGAGATAGACGAGCACCACCGCGAGGATCAGCCCGGCCCCGAGCGCGCTGAACGAGGTCCGCATGCTCTCGATCTGGCCCCGGACGGAGATCTTCATCCCCTTCGGCACGTCGTGGAGCGAGGCGATGGTCCGGTCGAGGTCACGGGCCACCGAGCCGAGGTCCCGCAGGCCCGCGGCGGCCTGGACGTTGATCACCCGCTGGATGGTGGAGTGGTTCACCGAGGCGAGCGTCTTCCCCGGCGTGAGCTGGGAAAAGGTACCGAGGTAGAGGCTTCCCGCGGGCGCCGCGGAGTCGGTGAGCGTGCGGGTCGGCGTCTGACGCAGAGGCTGGGTGCCAGCGGCGGTGAGCGGCGTGGCGAGCAGGTCGCTGGTGCTCCGCATGGCCGGCAGCGGCGTCTGCACCGCCACGATGTAGTTCACGTTGTTCTGCGGGCTGAGCCAGAAGTTCGGGTTCACCAGCGAGCTGCTGGACAGGGACGTCAGGAGGTTGTTGGCGACGTCGCGCTGGGAGAGGCCCACCTCGGCGGCGCGGAGCCGGTCCACGTCCAGGTTGAGCGTGGGGTAGTCGAGCACCTGAGGGATCCGCACGTCGACGACGCCGGGAATCCTCCGCATCCGGGCGGCCAGCTGGCGTCCGACGGTGAAGCCCGCCTCGAGGTTGTTCGACTCGATGACCACGTCGATCGGTGCGGGGAGGCCGAAGTTCAGCACCTGGGTCACGATGTCCGCGGGCTGGAAGTACAGCGAGCTGCCGGGGAACGACTTGGGGAGCTCGTCGCGGATGCGTCTCATGTATCCCCGCGTCGGCTTGTGTCCCGCCTTGAGCGAGATGAGGATCTCCGCGTCCTGGGGACCGATGTTGTCGGTGGAGACGAAGGCCAGGTTGTAGGAGAGCGGGATCCCGATGTTGTCGTTCAGGCCCTCCAGCTCCGCCCGGGGGATGATCTCCCGGATCTTCCGTTCGGCCTCGAGCACCAGCCGCTCGGTGTCGGTGATCCGGGTCCCCACCGGCGCCCGGAAGTGGAGCCGCATGAGTCCCACGTCGACGTCGGGGAAGAAGTCGAGCCCCACCGCGAAGATGGGAAGCGTCGCCGAGATCAGGACCACCAGGCCGAAGGCGGCGAGCATCCACCGGCGGTGGTGGAGCGCGACGTTCAGCATCCGTCCGTAAGCAGCCTGGAAGCGGGCGAAGCGGGCGTCGCGCCAGCGGTTGAAGCGGGCGAACGCCCCGCTGCCCTCGTGGTCGGCCTCCGCGTTCTCGGGCTCGAGCAGGCGCGCCAGGGCCGGAACCAGGGTCCGGCTCAGGACGTACGAGGCGAGCATCGAGAACACCACCGCGACGGCGAGCGGGGTGAACAGGTAGCGGGCCGGGCCGGTGAGGAGCACCACGGGGAAGAAGACGATGCAGATGGTGAGCGTGGCGGCGAGGGCAGGGGTGGCGACCTCGTGCGCACCGTCGAGGATGGCGACGGTGAGCCGCTTGCCGCCCGCGTGGTTCCGGTGGATGGATTCCACGGCGACCGTGGCGTCGTCGACCAGCATCCCGATCGCCAGCGCCAGTCCGCCGAGGGTCATGAGGTTCAGGGTGTTGTCGGTGAGGAAGAGACCCGCGATTCCCACCAGGATGGCCAGGGGGATGGAGCTGGAGACGATGGCCACGCTCCGGAAGCTCCCCAGGAAGAAGAGGATCATCAGCGAGACCAGGATGGAGCTGATGATCGCCTCGTGGAGCACGTTGCTCAGCGCCGCCCGGACGAAGATCGACTGATCGAAGTCGAGCTTCAGCGCGATCCCCTCGGGTGCCGAGGCCTGGATGGTGGGCAGGAGGTCCTTCACCCCGTCCACCACGGCCAGGGTCCCGGCGTTGGAGTGCTTGAGGATGACGATGTAGCTCGCTCGCTTGCCGTCGATGTGGACGATGTTCTGCTGGACCGCGAAGCCGTCGCGGACGTGGGCCACGTCGCGAAGCAGGACCGGGGCGCCGTTCACCACCTTCACCGGGATGGCGTTGAACTGGTCCACGGTGCTGGGGCTCGAGTTGAGCTTGATGTTGTACTCGGTGGAGCCGATCTGCGCCGTGCCGGCGGGAACGATGACGTTGGACTGGAGGAGGGCCTGCACGACGTCGTTGGGGCTCAGGCCCTTGGCCGAGGTGGCGGCCGGGTCGACGTCGACCATGATCTGCCGCTGCTTGCCACCGTAGGGTCCGGGGATGGACGTCCCGGGGATGGTGAAGAGCCGGACCCGCAGGAAGTTCAGGCCGTAGTCGAAGAGCTGCTGCTCGCCGGCGGTGTTGCTGGAGACGTTGATCTGGGCCACCGGCACGTTGCCGGCGTTGAACCGGAGCACGTTGGGCGGCTGGATGCCGGGGGGCATGATCCGGCTGGCGGTGAGCGAGACCGAGGTGATCTGCGAGATGGCCGTCCCCAGATCCGCATCGGGCTCGAAGTAGAGCTTCAGCAGGCCAACCCCGGCGATCGACTGCGACTCGATGTGGCTGATCCCGTCGATGACCGTGGAGTAGGCCCGCTCGCTGATCAGCACGATGCGCCGCTCCATGTCCTCGGCGGACAGTCCGGGGTAGCTCCAGACCACCACGACGACCGGGATGTCGATGGAGGGGAAGATGTCGGTTCGCATCCGGGTGACGGAGAGCAGGCCGCCGATGAAGATCAGCGCCGAGAGGACGGCCACCGTGTATGGCCGGCGCAGGGCCAGCCGGACGATCCACATGCGAGTCTCGTGTTCCGATTCACCGGTCCCGGGCGCCCCGGAACCGGAAAGAGCGGAGTGTCGTACTAACGCGGCCCCGTCCGCGAGCCCACCCGTCCTCTCATTGGTGGCATGCTGTAGGCGCGCGGCCGGGCGACGCTTGTCATCACAACGTTTCGCCGGGCGGGGTGTGACGCTGGCAGACCCGATGAACCTCTCCCAGGAAACCCGTGCAGGCCGGGCCGGAGTGGAGCATGAGGTGCCGGTGCTCTCTCGGACCGTGGTGTTCCTCCTCCTGATGGCTGCCGGGGGTGCCCGGGCACAGTCGCTCGCCTCCGATGCCGGTACAGCCGCCCCTGCCCCGGGAGCCTCGCCCGACGCTCCACGCCTGTTGCATCTGGACGAAGCCGTCCGGACCGCGATCCAGAACCAGCCCCAGCTGGTCCAGGCCCGGGCGAGCGCCTCGGCGGCCGAGGGTCGGGTCATCCAGGCCCGCTCGCCGCTCCTCCCCCAGCTGACCCCCCAGGCCTCGTGGACCCGGAGCTACAAGGCGCTGACCTCGACCGCGACCGGTGGCGTCGGTACCA
>Ga0335082_10008948_pt1 | contig 10893 bp, 8 predicted proteins | sample Lox_Sample_41_FD_206718 | JGI IMG/M metagenome (GOLD analysis project Ga0335082, IMG submission 206718) | Soil microbial communities from Loxahatchee National Wildlife Refuge, Florida, United States - Lox_Sample_4.1 | ecosystem: Environmental > Terrestrial > Soil > Wetlands | place: USA: Florida... | reverse complement strand
CCAAGGCACCAATGCTACCGCCATCAATTCGACGGGTATCATCTCAGGAGACTACGTCGACACGAACGGCGTTCCCCACGGTTACGTGCGCTCGCCGGACGGCACGATCACTAGCTTCGACCCTTCGGACAGCGTGGATACCGCCGCGGACACCTTGGGTCTTAATAGAGCGGGGGCCATCACGGGACCCTATACGGATGCCAGTGGCGCGCAGCACGGCTTCGTGCGTGCCCCTAACGGCAGGATTACGACCTTTGATGCCCCGGGAGCGACGGGCTCAGTTACCGTTCCCTCGATGATTACCGACAGGGGAACGATCCCCGGTGCGTACCTGGATGCGAACAATGTAATTCACGCCTTCCTGCGTTTTGCGGACGGCTCTTTCTCCACCTTTGACGTGTCGGGCGCCGGGACAGGCACGTTTCAGGGCACACTCGCCAACGCAGCCAATCTGGAGGGCTTCACCGCCGGAATGTCCATCGATGCGAACGACGTAAGTCACGGCTTCGTGCGCACTCCCGCCGGTAAGAATTCCCTCTTTGATGCGCCGGGCGAGGGGATACAAGCTACGATACCTTTGAGCATTAACTTTTGGGGCGTGGTCACGGGATATTTCGTCGACGCGAATGGCGTCAGCCACGGCTTCTTGCGTTTACCGTAAGCGCATTGAGGCTTCGCTAGCGCATGACGATTTTTGTGCCGCTTTCCGGTAGGCCAAGAACCACGCGGCCTACCGGAAGGCGTCGGCGTCCGGGTGAAGCATATGGTTCAAGCCGCGACTCAAAGCTCGGCCACCCTCGTGGTTATTGTTTGTATGTAGAGGTGAAATTATGTCCAGTCTTAGGTCTTTCCGGATTCCCGCAATTGCCGGAGTCTTGCTCCCCTGCTTGGCAATACTTCTTTGTGCCTCGCCGTTGCTGGCGCAGAACAACGACGGCAAGTTCCTTTTCCTGCTCGCTTCTGGATTCCTTTGCGATCCGGGCGATGCCTCCGCTTGCCCGGCGACGGCCAAGTCCAATCAAGGCGATAGCTACGAGATGAGTGGGGCGGGCACAGTCGACGTGCAAAGCAAGTCCGTGCGAGCTGCCGGCACTTACACCCACAGGTCTCCCAGTGGAAATGTGTTGGAGACCGGTGTGTGGCTGGCGGGCGAGTTGTTGAGTTTCAACTCTTACGGCGCCGCACCACAGGCGCTGCCGCAGCAGGGTTGGGCGCCCGGCCCAGCATTATTCCTTTCCAAGCGCTTTCCTATGCGCTCAAGGCCTGTGCCGACCGGTGGCCTTGCCGTATTGCGTATCCGCCTGTTGCCGTTGCAAGGCCCATCCAGAAACGCCCGGCTGCAAGTGAACTGCGCTCTGGGAGATGTCCCTCGCGAACGATCCGTAGAAGGGATTCAACTGAGCATGGAAGGCAGCGCTAGCGACTTTTCGGAAGAAGTGGCTGGGCGCGTTATGTTCCTCTCGATGCCGTCGGAAGCAAGCCCGCATGCCGACGTGCCACGGAGCGAACCTGCCCCAGAACCTTCAGCGCCACAACACAAGTAGCCCAAGAGTAGTAATACGTCCTGGCAAACGCGTGTGGCTCCCGCTAAATGCATCTTCCGGGGTGGCCTACCCTTTCGCTTTTGGAAAGGGTGGGCCACTCTTCGCCTCCCGGCATTCCAACTATCAGCAAGCAGTGACCGCTAAGCCTTCCTTCTGTCGGGTACTCGGGGTTGCTGCGAGGTTCTTTCTCGACACCAACATCTTCGTCTATTCCTTCGACGCCAGTTCGCCCAAGAAAGCCGCAGAGTCCACGCGACTGATCCGCAGAGCCATCGAGACCCGCGGCGGCATTGTCAGCTACCAGGTGGTGCAGGAATTCTTCAACGTCCCGCTGCGGCGTTTCGCGAAGCCCATGACCACCCTCGAGGCCGAGCAATACCTCGCCACCACTTTTGCTCCTCTGCTTTCCGTGCATTCTTCCCAGGCCTTATACGCCGAGGCCTTGCGCCTCTCAGCCAGGTTCCACCTCGCCTGGTACGATGCCCTGATCGTCGCCTCCGCCATCGAAGGCCAATGCGACACTCTCCCCAGCGAAGACTTCCAGCACGGCCAACAATTCGGCCCCGTCACCACCTCCAATCCGTTCGTTTGAAGAATAGTGATCGCCTGATCAAAGACGCGGATCAACCGGCTCGCTTTCCAAGGCGAGGACGCCGAAAACGCACTCGTGAACGCGGCGCAGCGGCTCCTTTCGCACGAAGCGTTCCAGTGCCTCGACGCCCAAGGCAAACTCGCGGAGAGCCAGCGAACGCTTTCTACCCACAGATCGTTTCCGCAAGCGCTTCAGGTTTTCCTCTTCCAAATACTCGGAACCATAAATAATGCGCAAATACTCGGGGCCACGGCATTTCACCGCGGGCTGCACGAGACCGCGCCTGCCTCGCACAATAAAGTCGATAGGCTTCACGACCATGCCTTCGCCGCCGCGCCCCGTCAATTCTTCCCACCAGCGCACGGCTTCATTGGTGCTGTTCGTATCGGTGACGTCTACATGCTTGCAGGCAGTAGATAGAAGCGTCCCGGAGCCAGCCCGGCAGATGGCCTGAATCTTTTCCATGTGCCAGTTGTGGTTTTGTTCGACGTGTGCATTACCCTCTGTGGCAAGCAGATGAAAAGGAGCCAGTCTCAAGTCGTCAATGGAATCGACCTTCCAGCAATAGCGACGGTAAGACTCCCGAAACAGGTGGGTGTCGGCTGCACGGCGTTTGTAAGCTTCAATCAGCGTACTCAACTCTATCGAGCTGATTGCAGTTTTCTCCAGAAGAGCAACCGCCGTCGAAAGCGAAGCTTCGGCCGCTACGCCGACCGCTGCGTATTGTTGCTTCAACAGTTCCTGCGCTTTGGCCGACCAGGGCATCAACTCGGCGTCAAGACACACCCAGTCCGTGCCAAACTCCTCCCAGATTCTCGCGGCGGTGATCGCCTGGTACAGCCGTTGAAGTAGCTGGGATTCAATCTCCGCATTGTCAAAAAACCGGCGCCCCGTGCGCGTGTAGCAGATACCGATTCCTTCCCCAATCACACCGAACCGCTTTCGTGCTGCGTCCTCGTCCCGACACACAACGACAACTGCTCGCGAACCCATATGCTTTTCTTCGCAAATCACCCGCGCGATTCCCTCCCGGCGAAAGTAGGAAAAGGCCTCGTCGGGGTGCTCAAGCAAGCCGGGCTGCAGCGTGGTCTCCGTGGGAGACATTGTGGGAGGCAGATAAATTAACCACTTCGGGTTCGCCGCAAAGCGGCTCATCACCTCTAACGCGGCAAGGGCATTTTCTTCACGGACCGTCACATTGTGGTGCAACCGCGTTGTTACAATTCGCTTCCCGATGACGTCTTCGATATCCAGCAAGTCGTCATGAACTTGTTGCGACGTGAGAGTAACATCGGTTTCAGCCTGCGGCTTCAAGGGCCGCACGGGGTCTGCATAGGTTTGCTTAGCCGGAACGGAGACCAGTTCCTTTTCCGGATATCTCAACGCGGTCAGGCTTCCACCGAAAACACACCCGGTATCAATGTTGATCGTGCGGTTCAGCCACTCCGCCTCTGGAACCGGTGTGTGGCCATACACCACCATCGCTCTTCCTCGATATTCGGCGGCCCAGTTGTAACGAACGGGCAAGCCAAATTCATCCGTTTCTCCCGTCGTTTCGCCGTAAAGTGCAAAATCCCGGACCTGGCCCGAGCCTCGTCCTTGCATGGACTCCTTCATCCCGGCGTGCGCTACCACCAGTTTGCCGTCGTCCAGCACGTAGTGGCTCACCAGATCATCCAGGAATTCACTTATCTTCTTGCGGAATTCGGGCGGCTCTTTTTCAAGCTGCGCAACAGAGTCCGTCAATCCATGAGTGATCTGCACGTCTTTGCCGCGCAGCTTCCGCAGCAGCTTGATATCGTGATTTCCCGGCACGCATAGTGCATGGCCCGATTCCACCATGTCCATCACCAAACGTAGAACTTCCGGGATTCTCGGCCCGCGATCCACAAGATCGCCCAGAAAGATGGCTTTGCGTCCGGCAGGAGGAACGGCCGTTTGGCCGTGGCCTTCAGCTTTCGTCATCGTATAGTCGAGACGAGACAGCAGTTCGAGCAACTCTTCATAGCACCCGTGCACATCCCCGATGATGTCGAACGGTCCGTGCTCCTGTTTCAAGTTATTCCACAGCGGCTCGAATTCAATTTCCGCGGCATCCACCTCCTCCGGTGAACGAAGAATGTGGACCCGGCGGAAGCCCTCGCGTTCGAGGTTCCGCAGGGACCGTCGCAGTTCCTGTGACTGCTGGCGAATTACATGTGGCCCAAAATCCCGACCCGGCCGCAACGCGTTTCGCTCCTGGCACAGTTTCTCAGGAAGATCAAAAACGATCGCTACCGGAAGGCAATGAAACGCCCTGCCCAGCGCGATGACGGGCTTGCGCGCTTCCTGCTGGACATTTGTCGCGTCCACGACAACCAGCTTCCCGGCAGCCAGCCGTTTCGCCGCGATGAAATGTAGAATCTCGAAAGCGTCTTTGGTCGCGGCCTGGTTGTTCTCATCATCCGAGGCGAGTCCTCGGCAAAAATCAGACGAAAGCACCTGTGTTGGCCGAAAGTGCTTTCTGGCAAAGCTCGACTTTCCGGACCCGGAGGGACCGACCAGCGCAACCACGGCCAATTCTGGAATGGTCAGTTTCATTGCCGAGTGAAAATCCCCATCTGCGTCGGACTGCCTACTGTCGCGTCCTCCGCGCCAATGGGAAGAAAACGGACAGAATACCCAAAGCGCGCAGCCATTCGTTTGCCCCAGGATTGGAACTCGCTGCGGGTCCATTCGAAGCGATGATCTTTGTGGCGGAACTTCCCCGCGGGCAGCGTCTCGAACTTCACGTTGTATTCAACATTCGGCGTCGTCACCACCACCGCCTTCGGCCGCGCGAATTCAAACAGCACCCGCTCAAAAGCGGCCAGGCGCGGCGGGTCCTGGTGCTCGATCACTTCCACCACCGTCGCCGCGTCATACCCTTCGAGCCTTTTGTCCCGGTAGGTGAGCGAACCGTGAAGCAATCGAATCCGCTGCTTCTGCATGGGCGGCAAATGCTCGAGCTTCAATTTTCGCGCCGCGATTTCCAGCGCCCAGTGCGACACGTCCATTCCAACGATTTCGGAGAGTTCCTTGTGCTTCAGGAGTTCCCGCAGCAAATTGCCTTCGCCGCAACCTAAATCCAGAACACGCTTTGCCTCGCAACTCCGTAGCGCCGCAATCACCGCTCCCCGGCGCTGCTCAGCCAGGCTGATCGGCTTTTCAATGGCCTCTTCTTCCTGGGAGTGAACTTCCGCGGCTTCGTCAGCTTCCGGACTTTCCTCTTCTACGAGACGATTCAACGCGGCTTGCGTGAGATGTCGCCAGTGTTTCAGGTATCGCTGGACAATCAGCTCCCGCTCCGGATGGTCCTTCAACCAGCCTTCACCATGGCGCAGCAACTTTTCTACTTCCGCCTCGCCCACCCAGTAGTGCTTCTCGTTGTCCAGAACGGGAATCAAAACGTAGAGGTGCGTCAGAACATTCTTGAGCTGTGCAAAGATCCGAAGGTTCACTGAAAAATAGGCGCTGTCTCCCCATTCCGGAAATCTTTCGTCCAGAGGATACCGCTCCGCCTTCACTTCATATCCCAGCGGCTCGAAAAGTCTCCGCAGCACCTCTTCCCCACCGCGGCAGGGCAAAGTGGAAATATGCACCTCCAAAGGGAGGGGTGAATCTGCCAGTGCTTGGCGCTCCTTGCTGCGGCCATTCATGGCCGTGCCGAAAGTCCGGGCCAGCGCGACACTCAGAAATGAAGAGGCGGCATAGGGCCTATCATTGACGTATTGCTCCAGGGAAAAGGATTCCGCGCCCGCACCGCGCCGGTTTCGAACCAGGCCAATAGGATCGATTTCAAGAAGAAGTGCCGCTGTACAACGCTCCTCGGTGCTTTCCGGATAAAAAACATGACACTTGCCGAATTCCAGCTCGTTGGAATGAAGACGCGCCGGATTCTTGTGTAGTAAGTAGCCCAGCTCCGTCGCTGGCTTGCCGGTATACGAGATGGTCAGAAGCATTCGAGCCCTCGGCGCCAATCCTAAAATTCGATCAAAATTGCTGATGTTCAACAATCGTACATATTGTTAACTCGATACTCCATAGCTTAAACGCAGTTGTGAAACCAATTAATCAGGGCGACAGGGGGGCCCGCTAAGTGCGCCTTCCGGGGTGGCCTACCCTTTCGCTTTTGGAAAAGGGTGGGCCACTCTTCGCCTCTTGGCATCCCGAACATTGCGATTGCCCCTCGGACTTTTCGCCTCCGCACCCTCCAATACGTCAGCGCGCGGCGACAGCTAAAGCTTCCTTCTGCCGCGACTCTTTCCAGAGCGCGATGTAGGGTTGCAGGTCAGCCATCATTTTGGCGAATTGTGCCAGGTCGAGCGATTGCGCGCCATCGCTCATGGCGCGTTCCGGAGCGGGATGCGCTTCGACGATCAGTCCGTCGGCGCCCACCGCCACCCCTGCGCGTGCAATCGCTGGCACCAGGCTGCGCTTTCCTGTCGCGTGGCTCGGGTCGAGGATCACCGGCAGGTGCGTCAATTCATTCAGCACTGGAATCGCGGAAATGTCGCAGGTGTTGCGCGTGGCCGTTTCAAACGTGCGGATGCCGCGCTCGCACAAAATCACGTCGGGGTTTCCGTGCGCCGTAATGTATTCCGCGCTCATCAGCAGCTCCTTGATACTGCTGCTCAGTCCGCGCTTGAGCAGCACCGGTTTCCCGCACTTCCCCAGCGCCTTCAGCAGCATGAAGTTCTGCATGTTGCGCGCTCCCACCTGCAGCACATCGGCGTACTGCGCCACAAGCTCCACCTGATTGTCGCCCATCACTTCGGTGACGATCGCCAGCCCCGTCGCCCGCTTCGCCTTCTGCAGCAGCTTCAGTCCTTCCTCTTCCATCCCCTGAAAATCGTAAGGCGAAGTGCGCGGCTTGAACGCCCCCCCGCGCAGCAGCTTGGCGCCGGCCTTCGCCACGCCCTCCGCCGAGCGCATGATCTGCTCTTCGCTCTCGACCGAACACGGCCCGGCAATCACGATGAACTCATCGCCGCCAATCTCCGAGCCGTTCACCTTGATGCGCGTCTTGCCGGGCCGAAACTCTTTGCTGACAAACTTGTACGGCGCGGTGATACGCACCACTTTTTCCACCTGCGGCAGCGCTTCCACGGAATCTTTGCAGGCGGTCACATCGCCAACCCCGACAACGCCGATCACCACGCGCTCTTCGCCTTCAATCGAGTGCACCTTGTAGCCGAAGTGGTGCACGATCGCGGTCACTTGTTCGATTTCCTCTCGCGTCGAATGCAGCTTCATCGAAATAATCATTGCGGTCCGTTCCCTTTCGCGTTGACCCATCGTTAGTTCGGGTCGCTATCTTTCTTGGCCCAAAAATAAAAAAGCCCACTCTTTGCGAGTGGGCCAAAAACCTTTGATGCGCTCGTTCTAGACGGTGGCCCCTCGCTGCTGGTTAGTCCGGCAGGTAAATCGCCACGCGTAAAAGTAGAACGAGGACGTCATGCGCCAAGTCTACCGCGTCCAGCCGAAAACGCAAGTACCTGCATCAAGCGGCCTCAAATCTTGCACCGTTGAATTCTTGGACCTTGCACTATTGACTTTCTGCGTGTCGCTAATAAAACAGTATCGCAAAGCGGAACCGCGCGAACGTCCCCGAGCCAGTGGCTTCGCAAGCCCCGACCGCCGCCGAATGATACTTGCCGCTGTGCGCTTTCTGCTCCACTTCTTCCGGCAGTTGGCTCAGGTCCGCCATTTCATACCGCAGTACGCTCAGCGGACGCGGCCCCGACCAGCCGCGATCCATCGCGCAGGTCTTCCGCGCATCGGCAGTATCGTTCACCACCTGCAATCCGTAATCCACAAGCTGCGCGCGCACTTCGGCTTCCTGCTGTTCCAGGCTAAGCTGCGGCACGCCAACGGAAAAATCCTCCACTGCAAACAGCATTCCTCCGCGCTGCATCACCGAAATGCCGATGGAGTTCAGTTCCGGATCGAGCAGATTGGCGCGGTGCGGAGCGGAATTCATCCACTGCGACTGAATTCCCTGCGGGTTCGGCCCTTCGGCGACGTTCTCGGCAATCATGCTGAAGCGCGCGCCCGCCTGGCGTCCGCGATCCTGCAGCGGCGGCTCGCCGGGAAACTGGTGCGAAAGCGTGTTGCGCTGCGCCATGGCTTGCGCGTGCAGGCGCGCGGCGTCGGCGAGGTTCGCGTCCCACTGGAACGCAGGCAAGCCCGCGGCGGCGCGATCGCGATTGGCGGCGTTGAACAGCATGCCTTCGGGCGTGTTCGAGGGAGGCGCGGAGGAAGCAGCGCGCAGCGCCGTGGGCAGGAATGCGGCGGCAAGCAGCAAAGTGAATACGGTGGCGATCCGGCGTGCGTTCGTGCGCATACAAATCCCTACGAATATTGAACACGAGAGCTGGCAAAACGATGCGCGCGGAATACGCGGAGCGTGGAGAAAGAGGAAGCTGGACGAGAGGACAGGAGGTAAAGGAAGTTGAGGAGGTAAAGGATTTCGCAGCGGACCGCTTCAGAAGGCGGTCCCTGTAAAACCCCATTCGCTTTAGCCGCGGACGTTGATGGCGCTGAAGCTGAGGACCACATGGCCGCCGGGCGTCGGCCGGCCGAAGCTCAGCATCGGGCGGAAGCGCGAGAACAGCAGCACCTGGTCCAGTTGGTGGCGCACCGTGGGCGTGTCCGGGCCAGCAATGATGTCGTAGGTGGACATCTGCCCCTGCGCATCCACGACCACGTCCACCAGCAGGTCGTGCTGCAACTGCACATCGGGCTGCACCATCAGCGGCGTGGCCGGCATATCCGAAAGCGAAATCAGTTCGGCGGGCTGCAACAGGCCCGTCGGAACGTCGTTGGGGTCGGCCTGCACGGTGATGCCGGGCAGGATGATGTGCAGCACGAAGACAAAAATGATGATGGCGGAGAAAAAGCCGCCGGTGGCCGGAACAGTCAGCGGACGAAACACATTATCCAGCAAAATATCCGCGCGATCCTTGATGTGCTGCCAGCGGCCGCTCCAATCCTGCGTAGCCTGTGCCTGCGAAGCCGCCACTTTGATTTTCACCGCCAGGTCTGCCGGCGGCACCGCGCGCGGCACGCGCGACATCAATACCGCCAGCTTGCGGTAACGCTGCAACTCTTCACGGCAGGATTCACAGCCTTCCAAATGCTGGCGAATCGAGGCGCGCTCCGCAGAGCGTGCCGCCGACACACTGGCATCGTCGAGATACCCGGCGAGGCGGCGATGGACTTTCTCGCACGTCATGGGAGATCCTCGCGCGCCGTCTGCGGGCGCGACTCACTTTCTGCCGTTGCCGGCGGGCTCACGCGAACATAGGCGAATTGCAGACCCACTTGATTGGCGGAATACAAGCTCGCGGCAGCGGCATTGCGGGACGCCTCCGCAGCGCGCCATTCGGCTTCCGGCGCCTGCGTATCGCGTTCCTGGTTACGGCGTTCGATCGATCCGCTCGCGACCTGCTTTTCGCCGAGCAGCGGATCGAGAATCTCTTTCAGGTGGCGCCGGCCGCGCAGGATGCGCGACTTCACCGTGCCCACGCTGCATTCCAGCACTTCGGCCACTTCCTCGTAGCTGAGCCCTTCGATGTCGCGCAGGATCACCGCGCTGCGGAACACGTCCGGCACCTGCTGCAACGCGTTCTGCACCGTCACTTGAATCTCGTGCGCGGCCAGCTGGTCAAACGGCGTGGCGCTCAGGTCTTCGATGTCGATCGGAGCGGAGCCGTCTTCGGGCTCCGCGTCGATCGAAACGTTTTTCTGGAGATGGCGCTTGAACCAGCGGCGGTGATTCAGGGCTTCGCGAATGGCGATGCGATAGAGCCAGGTCTTCAGCGAACTGCCGTGGCGAAAGCTGCGAATTCCCTTGAACGCTTTCAAGAAAACTTCCTGTGCGGCGTCGGCGGCATCCGCCGTGTCTCCCAGCATCCCCAGGATCAGGTTGTAAACGGGAGCGTGGTAGTGATTCACCAGCCAGTCGAAGGCGGTCTCCGAGCCAGCTTGCAGTTCGGTGACAAGCTCGGATTCGTCTCTGCCCCAAGAGAGGGCGCTGGCCCAATCGGACACGGTCGGCCTTTCTGCCCCGCCTGCGAATCGCAACCTCATCCTCGCCGGGGAGCCTGCTGGCAATCTCCGGTTGGGCCTCTCTACGGCCAGAGCGCCCCAACCTTTGTCCGCTCTTACGATTAGACACCACCGAGCGGTGGAATGTTTCCTGCAGCCAGCGACATTGTGATTCTTGCACCTTGTGCCTGTGAGCGCAATGGGACGGGAGAACCAGTGGCGAGTGACGAGTGGCGAGTGGCGAGCGCGGAAAAAGGCGAAGATAGAAGATGGAAAATTGAAAATGGGAGGAGGTTGGGTGCAAAGGTGTTCGCCTTTGTAGCGGCCGCCTTCTGAGGTGGGCGCATTGGCGGGTGTAGCGCAGGTCGAGCGGGTTTTGCTCGGCCTGCGGGTTTGGCTAGCGGATTGGTTGGACCAGGGGGTACCCACCCCACCCTGGGGGGATAAGAGGTTGAAAATGGGAGGGATAGGTTGCGGGCGCGCAAGTGGCGGAAGGAAAAGAGCCGTAAGCCGTTAGCCAAGAAAGGGATAGGGCGGGAAAGCGGCAGAGTCCTATTCAGCATCTTCGTCATTTAGGAAGGCGGAGACAAAGGCCCAGTCGGGATCGGGGTTGGCGGCGGGATGGGATGCGTCGCGGGCTACGCGACAAGAGTGGATAAGGAGATTGCAGAGGTGGGCGAGGGTGGC
>Ga0335082_10008947_pt1 | contig 10893 bp, 12 predicted proteins | sample Lox_Sample_41_FD_206718 | JGI IMG/M metagenome (GOLD analysis project Ga0335082, IMG submission 206718) | Soil microbial communities from Loxahatchee National Wildlife Refuge, Florida, United States - Lox_Sample_4.1 | ecosystem: Environmental > Terrestrial > Soil > Wetlands | place: USA... | reverse complement strand
ACGTTGAGCGCGATCATCTCGGCGAACCTGGGCCCCTTCACGAAGCCATTGCCGTACCTGGAGTCGAATTCGGCCGTGGGGTTCGCGGCGACGATCTCGTCCACGTTCCTGCCGTCGGCCACCATCCGGTGGATGCGCGCGGAGATCGCGGCGAGCATGTCGCGCCACGCCCTGAGCTCGGCCTTGCTGGAAAGCGGACCGTGCCCCGGGATGATCTTCGTGTCGTCGCCCGCGATGGCGAGCACGCGGTCGCACGCCGCCACCATGCCGTCGATGCGCCCCCCGCTCGAGGTGTCCACGAACGGGTACATGCCCGAGAAATACGTGTCGCCCATGTGGATCACGTTGCTCTTCGCGAACACCACGATTGAATCGCCGTCGGTGTGCGCCGGCGCGACGTGCATCACCTGGATGTCGTCGCCGTTCAGGTGGAAGGCGAGCGCGTCGCCGAAGGTGACCACCGGGAGCGCGACGTGGGGCGCCGCCGCCTCCTTCATCTTCAGGAAGTCGATGAACTGGTCGGTGCTCATGCGCTTGTACACGTTGTCGTGCGCGACGATCACCACGCCTTGCCGGGCGAGGTTCTCGTTGCCGCCGGTGTGGTCGAAGTGCCAGTGGGTGTTCACCACGAACTTCACCGGGTGCGCGGCGATCTTCGCGATGGCGGCGGTGATCCTTTCCGTGAGCGGCGCGAACTGGTCGTCGACGAGGAAGGTGGCGTCGTCGCCCGCGGAAAGCCCCATGTTGCCGCCCGCGCCCGTGAGCATCCACGTGGTCGGCGCGAGCTGCGTCGCCTTGATCTCGACCTTGGAGTAGTCCTGCGCCAGCGCCGCGCACGCCGCGAGCGCGGCGGCCATCGCGAAGAGCCGTGCCTTCATCCCCTCTTGTCCTTCGCCTGCTTCTCGCGGGCGATCCATTCGTCGATGCGCGACTCGAGGATCGTGAGCGGGAGCGCCCCGTCGTCGAGGAGCGCGTTGTGGAAGCGGCGGATGTCGAACGCCTCGCCCAGCTCCGCCTTGGCCCTCGCGCGCAGCGCCTTGATCTTCAGCTCGCCGATCTTGTAGCCCAGCGCCTGCCCGGGGTCGACGATGTAGCGGTCGATCTCGGCGGCCACGATGCCCGCGTTCATGCCCGTGTTCGCGGCGAGGTACCTGATCGACTGCTCGCGCGTCCATCCCATGCTGTGGATGCCCGTGTCGATCACGAGGCGGCAGGCGCGAAGCATCTCGTTGGATAGGGCGCCGAAGTGGGAGTACGGATCCTTGTAGAAGCCCATCTCGTAGCCGAGGCTCTCCGCGTAGAGCGCCCAGCCCTCGCCGTAGGCCACGTACCATCCGGTGCGCCGGAAGGTGGGTAGTCCCTCGATCTCGAGGGCGCGCGAGTTCTGCAGGTGGTGCCCGGGCACGGCCTCGTGCAGCAGCGTCGACTCCATGTCGAGCCAGCCCTTCTTCTCGGCGTTGTTCACGTTCGCCTCGAAGAAGCCGGCGCGGCTGCCGTCGAGCGCCCCCGGGGAATAGTGATCCGCGTTGTCGCCCTCGTAGGCTTCCATCGGCCGCACGCCGTAGGGCAGGCGCGGCAGCGTCGCGAAGAGCCTGGGCAGCTCGGCGTCGGCGCGCTTGGCGATGTCGCGGTACATCGTGAGGCGCTCCTGCGAGGACTTGGACAGGAACCGCGGATCGGTCTGCGTGTACTTGATGAACTCCTCGAACGTGCCCTTGAAGCCCGTCGAGGCGATCACCTTGTCCATCTCGCCGCGGATGCGCGCGACCTCGGCGAGGCCCGTCTTGTGGATGTCGGCCGGATCGAGCGGCAGCGTGGTCATCTCGCGCACGCGGAACGCGTAGTACGCGGGGCCGCCGGGCAGCGCCGAGGAGGCGAGCTCCTTGCGGCACGCGGGGATGTACTCCTTCGCGACGAAGTCGCGGTACCGCGCGAACGCGGGATGCACGGCCTCGGTGAGCACGCGGCGCCCCTCGGCGGCGAGCGCCTGCTGCGTGGCGGCCGGCATATCACCGGGAAACTTCGTGAACGGCTGCCACAGGGGCGAGCCCGTCACGTCCGCGGCGGCGAACGCGTCGAACATCGCCGGCACCGGGCCCATCGCTTCCTTCGGCGGCATCCAGCCGCTCTTCATTCCCGCGCGCAGCAGGAAGATCTCCTGGTCGAGCCAGCGCGGAACCTTCGCGAGGCGCGAGATGTAGTTGCGGTAGTCGGCCTCGGTGGCGAAGCGCGTCGCGTTCACCATGTACGCGGCGACGAGCTGCGGGCCGCGCTGCGTGGACACGAGGTTCCAGCTGTCGCCGAAGTCGGAGCCGAACGGCAGCTCCCCGTAGAAAGCGTCCTCGCGCTCCTGGAGCTCGGCGCCGTCGATGGCGATGTCGCGCGAGATGCGGTCCTGCGTGTTGAGCGCCGCCGGGTCGAAGGCCCTGAGCTCCGCCATCACGGCCTTCACGTGCGCCTTGCGCCGCGCGACCGCTTCGGGCGAATGGTCCGTGAGCCGGTCGTCGAATCCCGGCACGCCGAGTATCGTGCCCAGCTCCGGGTGCTCCTCGATGGCGAGCTTGAACTCCCGGTCGAAGAGCGCCGCGAGATCCTTGTTGGGCGCCGGCTCGGCGAGCGCGGCCGCGGCCGCGAAGGCAGTCGTTGCCGCGAACGCGGGGACCCAGCGGAAAGGACGCAAGCGGGCGTTCCTCATTCCACCTTCCCGATCTTCTGCACCACGCCGGCGAGCTTCTTCGCGTCCGCATCCCAGAACGCGCGGAACTGCGGCTGGTCGAGGTACTGGATCGGCGTCTCCACCTTCGCCATGACCGCCCGGAAAGTCGGGTCGTTCACCGCCGCCTTCGAGGCCTCGCGCAGCTTCGCGATCACGGGCTCGGGCGTTCCCGCGGGCACGAACAGTCCCGTCCACTGCGAGAACTGCGCGTCGTAGCCCAGCTCCTTGAGCGTCGGCACGTCCGGGAAGGCGGGATGCCGGGAATCGCCCCACGTGGCGAGCACGCGGACCTTGCCGGCCTTCACGTGGCCGGTGACGGTGGACGGGCCCGTGGCGATCGCCTGCACCTGGCCGCCCAGCAGCGCCACGATCGCGGGACCGGCGCCGGTGAACGGCACGTGCAGCATCTTCACGCCGGCGACCTCGTCGAGCATCTCCATCGGCACGTGCATCGTGCCGTAGTTGCCCGACGAGCCGTAGGGAATGGTGCCGGGCGCCTTCCTCGCCGCGGCGACGAGGTCGGCCACGCTCTTGTACGGCGAATCGGCGCGCACCGCGAGCACCGTGGGATCGGCCGTGAAGCGCGCGACGGGGACGAGCTGGTTCAGCTGGTACATGGGATCGCGCCCCAGCACCTTGTCGGCCTCGGGGATGATGGAGACCGACGAGAGCGCCATGAGGATCGTGTAGCCGTCGGGCTTGGCGCGCGCCACGTACTGCATGCCCAGGCCCCCGCCCGCGCCGGACTTGTTCTCGACGATCACGTTCTGCTTGAGGATGCGGGTCATCGCCTCGGCGAGCGGGCGCCCCGTGATGTCGGCCACGCCGCCGGGCGGGAACGGCACCACCATCGTGATGTTGCGGCTGGGATAGTCGGACTGGGCGGCTGCCGCAAGGGGCAGCAGCGCCGCGATCGCGATCGCGGCGAAGCGTGCGGACCTCATTTCTTCTTCCCCTTGGCTTTCGGGTCGGGTTCGGGTTCGGGCGGCGGTGTCCACTCGACGCAGTTCACGCCGCTGGGCGGCGTGATGTCGTTGCCGTTGGGGCCCGTCACGCGCATCACGTACGGGAATGCGCTGCCCTTGCGCGGATTGGCCAGGATGTGCACCGTGCCCGCGCTGGGAATCTTCATCTGCTTGGCGCCCTCGGGCATCACGCACGAGTAGGTGGGCGCGCCCTCGATGTGGACGATGTCGAAGTTCACCGAGGAGTTCACCGAGCCCTCGGGATTGCAGTCGAGCTGCTTCACCTCGCAGCAGAGCTTCGCGCCGGGCTTCACGACGGTGTCGATCTTGCGGTCGTCGCGCAGCGGGTCCGGGTGCATCTCCTGCAGCAGCTTCACTCCCCGGTCCTTCGTGTCGTTGTAGATGCAGTACGCATGCGCCGGGCCGGCGGCGAGCAGGAGCAGCGCGGCCAGCGGGTAGAAGAGGCTTTGCATGAACTCCCTCCGAATTGGCATCCCGAAGTATCCACCTTGTCCGCGGGCTCCCGCCAGCGGCCTAGCCCGACGATTTCTCGCGATACATGGCCTCGTCGGCCGAGGCGAGCAGGGCGGCCGGATCGCGGGCGTGGTCGGGGTAGAGCGACACGCCGACGGAGGCGCCGCAGCGCACCCCGAGCCCCTTCCACTCGAAGTCGTTCGAGAACGCCGAGCGGATGCGCTCGCCGATGATGCCGGGCGTGTCGGGGCGCACGTCGGTCTCGAGCAGCACCACGAACTCGTCGCCGCCCAGGCGCGCGACAGTGTCGATCTCGCGCACGCACGCGCGGATGCGCGCAGCCGCCTGGCGCAGCACCTCGTCGCCGGCGGCGTGGCCCAGCGTGTCGTTCACCTTCTTGAAGCGGTCGAGGTCGATGAAGAGCAGCGCCAGGCGATCGCCGCTGCGGTTCACGCGCATGATCGCGTGCTCGAGGCGCGCGGCGAGGGAGTTGCGGTTGGGCAATCCGGTGAGCGCATCATGCACCGCGGCCTTCTGGAGGTGCTCCTCGGCGTCGACGCGCGCGGTGACGTCCTCGGCGAGCGACAGGATGGAAGCGATCTTGCCGTGCTCGTCGAACACCGCCGAGTTGTACCACTGGCACCAGATCGCGCCGCCGTCCTTCCTCACGTTGCGCGCGAGCATGCGGTTGCGCGGCACCACGCCGGAGAGCAGCTCCCGGGTGAGCGCGCGAACCGTCGCGAGCGACTCCTCGTGCACGAGGCCGATCTCGCTCGACTTCCTGCCGAGCACCTCCTCCGGCTTCCAGCCGAAGATCGCCTGCGCCTGCGGCGACCAGCGCATCACCTCGATGGCCGACGACCACTCGATCACCGCGAGCGGCGTGTTCTCGATGTGGCTCGCGAGGTGCTGCAGCGCGCGCGAAAGCGCGTCGTGCGTGCGCTTGAGCTCCTGGACCTCGAGGGCGCACGAGAAGTAGCCCAGCACCTTGCCCTCGGCGCCGCGGTGCGGGCGCAGGTTCACCGAGAGCCAGACGAGCGAGCCGTCGCGCGAGCGCCCCTGGCGCTCGTAGTGCACGTCCTCGCCGGCGAGCGCGCGCTGGGTCCAGACCTCGAACTGCGAATAGGTCTGCGGGCCGTAGAGCTCCGAGAGCGTCTTGCCGACGGCCTCCTCGGGCGTGCAGCCCAGCCAGTCGGCGAGCGCCTTCGAGACGTAGCGCACGCGCTGGCGCGAATCCACGTAGGAGATGAGGCCGCCCACCTCGTCGGCCATCGCCGCCACGAAGTTGTTCGCCGAGCGGAACCCGGGCGGGATGGGGATCTTCCTGCCGTCCGTCATCGCGAGGCCATCTCGAGCTCCTCGCAGATCGGCGGCGCGGGGAAGTGGAAGCGCACCGGGCCGTCGGGCTCGGCATGCAGGAACTGGTGCACGAACGGATCGCGCGAAGCCTTCATCTCCTCCGTGGGCCCGTGCCCGACGATGAGGCCGTCGTTCAGCAGGTACAGGTAGTCGGCGAGCTTCATCGCCTCGTTCACGTCGTAGGAGACGACGATCGAGGTGGCGCCCAGCGCGGCGTTGAGCGTGCGGATGAGGTTCGTGATCACGTTGAGCGTGATCGGGTCGAGCCCGGCGAACGGCTCGTCGTAGATGATGAGCTCGGGGTCGAGCGCGATGGCGCGCGCGAGCGCCACGCGCCGCGACATGCCGCCGGAGAGCTCCGCGATGCGCAGGCCCTGCGCGCCGCGAAGGCCCACGGCGTTGAGCTTCATCAGCACGAGGTCGTGGACCATGGCCTCGGGCAGCTTCGTGTGCTCGCGGATCGGGAAGGCGACGTTCTCGAACACCGTCATGTCGCTGAAAAGCCCGCCCTTCTGGAACATCATCCCCATCTGGCGGCGCAGCGCGAGCAGCCCCGCGTTGTCGAGCGAGCCCACGTCCTGCCCGCACACCGTGACCTTGCCGGCATCGGGGCGCACGAGACCGCCGATCAGCTGCAACAAAGTGGTCTTGCCCGACCCGCTCGCGCCGAGGATGGCGACGATCTTCCCGGCGGGGATGCCGAGGTCCACTCCGCGCAACACCGGGCGCCGGCCGTAAGCAAGACGCAGGCCGTCGATCTGCACCACGGATTGCGGAATATTCATGGATGGCGATTATCTCACCTTGAAGTACACTCGCGCTTTCCAAAGCAAGATGCGAGGGGAGAAGCCATGAACATCGTGGAACGCGCCAAGAACATCCTGCTCAGCCCTGCGACAGAATGGGACAAGGTCGCGGCGGAGACCACCGCGCCCAAGGACGTGGTGATCAACTACGTGATACCGCTCGCCGCGCTCGCCGCCGTCGCCCACTTCGTGAGCATGGTCGTGATCGGCACCCGCATGCCGTTCGTGGGCACCTACCACATGGGCGCCGTCTGGGGGCTCGTCGCCGCCGTCTACCATTTCGTGATGGCCATCGTCGGCGTGTTCGTGATCGCCTTCATCACCGACGCGCTCGCGCCGTCCTTCGGCGGCACGAAGGACATGAACCAGGCCGTGAAGCTCACTGCATATACGTTCACGGCCTCCTGGGTGGGCGCGGTGTTCGGGATCATCCCGTTCATCGGCTGGCTCATCGCGCTGCTGATCGGGCTCTACGGCCTGTACATCCTCTACCTCGGCCTGCCCAAGCTCATGAAGAACCCGGCCGACAAGACGATCGTGTACGAGATCGTGCTGATCATCGTCGCGATCATCGTGTTCGTCGTGATCGGCGCGATCGGCAGCGTGCTCACCGCCGGAGGGATGATCGGCGCCGGCGCGATGGGCGGCATGGGCATGGGCTCGCGCCACTCGGAGGTGACGCTCGATCCCAACAGCCCGCTCGCCAAGTACTCGAAGAACCTGGACGAGGCCTCCAAGCAGATGGAGGCCGCGCAGAAGAGCGGCGATTCGTCCAAGCAGATGGCCGCGGCCATGGGCGCGATCAACGCGGCCATGGGCGGCAAGGGCGTGGACCCGGTGCAGACCGACGCGCTCAAGCCCTTCATCCCGGATTCCTTCGCCGGGTTGCCGCGCAAGGACATGAGCACCGAGCGCGGCGGCGTGCAGGGGATGATGACCGCCAAGGCGAGGGGCGTGTACAACGACGGCGCGGGCAAGAGCGCCACGCTCGAGGTCGTGGACTCCGGCGGGGCCGCGGGCCTCGTGGGCCTCGCCGGATGGGCAGGCCTCCAGGCGGAGAAGGAGGACTCGAACCACAAGGAGAGCACCCGCAAGGAGAACGGGCGCCTCGTCCACGAGCGCCTCGACAAGCATTCGAACTACGGCGAATTCACGGTCGTGCTCGCCGACCGCTTCATCGTCACGGCGAAGGGCAACGTGGGGCTGGACGGGCTGAAGGCCGGCGTGGGATCCCTCGACCTGGGCAAGATCGAGTCGCTCAAGTAGCGCGATGACCCCTCCCGGCGCGCGCTTCGCGGCGCGCGTCTTCTTTTGGGCCGGCGTCTACGGCCTCATGGGCCTCATGCCGCAGTACTTCCTCGAGGCGCGCATCGGCGTGGACGCGCCGCCGCCCATCACGCATCCCGAGTACTTCTACGGATTCGTCGGCGTGGGCATCGCATGGCAGCTCGCGTTCCTCGCGATCTCGCGCGACCCGCTGCGCCTGAGGCTCGTGATGCTGCCCGCGGTGGTGGAGAAGCTCTCGTTCGCGGGATCGACCTTCGGCCTGTACCTCGCCGGGCGCGCCACGGCGACGGTGGCGGCCTTCGCGACGATCGACCTCGCGCTGGGCATCCTGTTCCTCGTCGCGTTCCTGCGGACAAGGAGTGAGGCATGAAGAAGATGGGTGCGGTGCCCCCGGGCAAGAGCGCCTCCGAGCTCATCGACGGCCGGATCGAGGAGCTGGCCGACTGGCGCGGCAAGAGGCTCGCGGCCCTGCGGGCGCTCATCCGGCAGGCCGATCCCGGAGTCGTCGAGGAATGGAAGTGGGGCGGCCCCGTGTGGTCGCACGACGGACTGATCTGCACCGGCGAGAGCTACAAGGCGGTCGTGAAGCTCACGTTCGCGCGCGGCGCGTCGGTGGAGGACCCCGCGCGGCTCTTCAACTCGAGCCTCGAGGGCAGCACGCGGCGCGCCATCGACTTCCGCGAGGGCGACAAGGTGGACGAGAAGGCCTTCAAGGCGCTCGTTCGCGCGGCCGTGGCGCTCAACAAGTCGCGCGCGTCCGGGCGCTAGGCGCGGACCCTCGAGGCGTTCGCCGCGCAAACCGTCGCGGATCCATGACCAGGAGGCAAACCGCGTGGCACGAAAGATCGTCTTCACTCCCAGGGCCGCGAAGCCGCCGGCCACCTACAGCCAGGCCGTCAAGGCGGCAGGCCTGGTCTTCGTTTCCGGCACGGCACCGCACGATCCGGAAACGGGCCGGATCAAGGGATCGACGATCCAGGAGCAGACGCGCCAGTGCCTCACCAACATCGCCGCGATCCTCGAGGAGGCCGGCAGCTCCATGGATCGCCTCGTGAGCGTGACCGTCGTGCTCGCCGAGGAGGACGACTTCGCGGGCATGAACGAGGAGTGGCTGCGCTGGTTCCCGGCGAACCCGCCGGCGCGCCAGGGCGCCAAGCTTCCGGTGCGCGTGCCGGGGCTCAAGATCTCGATCGCCGCGATCGCCGAGTGCGACTCGAAGGGATGAGCGATCCCGTCGATCCCGTCCAGCGCCAGCTCGACGCCTACAACGCCCGCGACCTCGAACGCTTCGTGGCCGAATACCACGACGACGTGCAGGTCTTCCGCCCGCCGGCGAAGGAGCCCGCGATCTCCGGCAAGGCCGCTTTCGCCGCGCACTACGCGAAGAACCGCTTCACCCTGCCCAAGCTGCACGCGAGACTCGTCAATCGCATCGTGTCGGGGCCCATCGTGGTCGATCACGAGGCGATCACGGGACTGCCCGAGGGCGACCGCAGCGCCGTCGCCGTCTACGAGGTGGCGGACGGGCGCATCCGCACGGTGTGGTTCTTCTGAAGGTGCGGCGCGGGCTCTAGCAGTCGTATTGCGAGTCGGCGCCGGGTTGCCGGACCTTCTCGATCGCGTCGGCCAGGAACTTGAGCTTCGGGGCCTCCAGCGCGCAAGACGGCACCATGCGCGCGCCCGGGTCATTGCGGCTCGCCGCTTCGTAGAGCGCCGCGACCTGCGAGGCCGGGAGATCGTGGCGCTTCGCGTCGGCCCAGCGGCCGTACAGCGCGAGCGAAAGCGACTGGCGCGCATGCGGATAGTCGCGCATCGACAGCGCCTTGCGCGCGAGGCGCTCGCCCTGGTCGAAATCGGCCCAGTTGGTCATCACGTCCCTCGCGTAGTCGCCATAGAGCGTGGCGTGGTTCGGCCTGATGGCCACGACCTGCTCGAAGGCCGCGTCCGCCCTGGCGTGATCGAGCCCCACATAGTGTTCCATCAGGGCGTACTCGGCGTCGAAGCGCCGACCGGGATTCCTGTCGCCCGAAGCAAGGTAGCGCTCGTAGTACGGAATCGGGTCGCCCTGTCCCGCCTGGGCGAAGTACTTCGCGTTGTAGAAGAGGAACAGGGGATCGTCGGGCACGAGCTTGCTCGCGCGGAAGAAGGCCTGGGCCGCGTCGGCGACTCGATCGAGCTTCATGTACACGTAGCCTTGCCAGATGTACGCGGGCCCGTAGTTGAAGTCCATGTTGCGCGCGCCCTGCAGGAGGAGCTCCGCCTGCTTGAGGGACTCCTCGCTCTCTCCTCCGAGGATCATCACGAGCCGGGCCTTCTGCACCAGCGCGGGCGAATAGCCAGGGTGCCTCTTCAGGGCCTCGTCGATGGCGGCCTGCGCCTTGTCGAAATCGGGCGCACGCTGGTCCAGGATCTCCCCCGCCTGCCGGGCGAGCTGTTCCGGCGTGGCCTCGTCGGCGGCGAGGCTCGCGCCGTGCAGGCAGAGGCCCGCGAGGAGGATGCAAGCGATCGTATGGCGCATGTTCATTCCACGATCAACGTGTAGGTGATGTCCTGCTGCAGCGTCGGCAGCGTGCCGCCGAAGTGCAGCTTGTGCCGTCCCTTGGGAAGCGGCGCGAACGCGAGCCAGTAGCCGTTGGCCGCTGCCGGTCCGATCCTGGGGTAGCCGGGGCGCTTCTCGCCCGCGTAGAAGCAGTTGGCCGAGCTCACGCGGTGCTTTTCCAGGTCGCCAATGGGCGCGCCGTCCAGTTCCGCGAACAGCTCGGCCGAGTCCGTCACCTTCCGCGCGCTGCGGATCATGTCGGCACAGCCGCTCGCATCGTCGGTCGTGCTTACGATGTAGGTGATCACAGGGAAGAAGAGGGTCTTGCCCGCGGGGATGTGGCACACGCGCTGCGCAGGCGCATCGCCCACGACGCCGGCGAGGAACCAGACCGGCCCTTCCTGTTCCGCCGTGCACCTCGCGCCCGTGCGATCGGTGAGCGGGCTCTCGTCCGGAGGGAGGGAAAGGCCCCATTGCCACCAGCGCGTCGCGAGATCCTTCTGCGCGATCCCGGCCACGCTCTCGTCCGGGGGGATCGGCGCCGGAGCGGCGCACAGCGCATCGGCGGAGAACAGGATCAGTGCAAGGGCGGCGAAAGTCTTCATGTGGTTCACTTCGTGGTTGGAAGGCAATTGCTAATTTTATCGTTAGACGAATGTCAAAAGTTTGCAATGTGCGGCCCCCGAGGATAGTGTTTCGAGGATCCGGCGTCGCCGAACGGCGACAGCGGACATCGAAATTGCATCC
>Ga0335082_10008946_pt1 | contig 10894 bp, 10 predicted proteins | sample Lox_Sample_41_FD_206718 | JGI IMG/M metagenome (GOLD analysis project Ga0335082, IMG submission 206718) | Soil microbial communities from Loxahatchee National Wildlife Refuge, Florida, United States - Lox_Sample_4.1 | ecosystem: Environmental > Terrestrial > Soil > Wetlands | place: USA... | reverse complement strand
GGGGTTCGCCAACCGGATCATCTGGCCGCTGTTTCATGACCTGCAGTCGCTGTGCGATTTCGAACCGACCTACTGGCGCACGTATCGAGAAGTGAACGGTAAGTACGCCGCGTGCATCGCCGAGCACTGCGCGCAAGCGGATCTCATCTGGGTGCACGACTATCATCTGATGAATGTGGGCGCGGATCTGCGTGCGATGGGTGTGCAGGCGCGCATCGGGTTCTTTCTGCACATTCCATTTCCGCCGCTGGACCTGTTCGTCAAGCTGCCCTGGCGCATGGCCTTGCTGCACGCGCTGCTCCAGTACGATGTCATTGGCTTCCAGACGCTGCGCGACCGACGCAACTTCGTGCAATGCCTGCGGATATTGGTTCCGGAGGCGCGGGTGCGCGGCCATGGCCAGGTGCTGGTGACCCACTACGGCGGGCGCGAAGTGCGCATCGGCGCGTTCCCGATCAGCATCGACTACAACGCCTTCGTGCGCCAGGCTTCGCAGCCGGAGATCAAGCAACTCGCGGCGCAGCTTCACGAGAAGCTGCCCAATCGCAAGCTCGTGCTGGGCGTCGATCGCCTCGACTACACCAAGGGCATTCCACACCGGTTGAAAGCCTTTCGCAGCGCGCTGGAGCGCTATCCGGAGCTGCGCGAGCGCATGTCGCTCATCCAGGTGGTGGTTCCCAGCCGCGTCGACATCGCGGACTATCACGATCTCAAGCTCGAGATCGAACAGCTGGTGGGCCAGATCAATGGCGAGTTCGTGCGGCCTGGCGGCTGGGTCCCGGTCTGGTATGTTTACGGGAGCTTGAGCCGCAGCGATCTGCTCGCCTACTATCGTGCGGCCGACATCGCGTTGATCACGCCACTCAAAGACGGCATGAACCTGGTCGCAAAGGAATACTGTGCCTGCAGCATCGAGGAGGACTGTGTGCTCATCCTGAGCGAGTTCGCCGGCGCGGCCGCACAGCTCAACCGCGGCGCGATCCTGGTCAATCCCTATGACACCGACGGGGTAGGCGATGCTCTGTGGCGGGCTTGGAGCATGAGCGTGGAGGAGCGCGAATCGCGCATGCGGCGGCTGCGCCGCTCGGTGCGCACGTTCGACGTGTTCTGGTGGGTGGATGCGTTCCTGAACGCCGCGATATCCCACGACCTGAGCGCGTTCCCCGCTCCGGATGAAAGCATGGCACCGGAAGTGGCTGCAGATTTTCTGCCGATCTGACTGGGAACCTGGATATTTCATGAAGACGCCCCGCAAGCGCATGCCTCGTTGGAGGCGTGGCCGCTTTCCGAGAGATAGGCTTAGTACGGTTCGTACCGCCGGGCTACTCGGGCGCTGGCGGACGATTTCCGGCCATTTTCGACTCGCCCGTCTTGCCAATAGTGCGAACTATTGGCCGCGACGGGCGAGTCGAAACTGACTCGGAAATCGCCACGCCATCATCCCGAGTCCCTCATGAATTATCCAGGTCACGCTTGAGCGAGCTCACCTTCCTTCCGCACTTCCCGCCAACGTTCGGTAACGTGGTGGTGGTTGCGTTGATCCTGTTGGCGGGGCTCGCGTGCGGGGAATTATTCCGCCGCGTCCTGATGCTCCCTCGAATCAGCGGCTACGCGGTCGCTGGTCTCGTGGCAGGCCCCGGCAGCGGCGGCCTGCTCGAGGTGCAGATGCTGGAGGATGCGCGGCTGCTGTTCGACATCGCGCTCGGGCTCATTTTGTTCGAGCTCGGTTCACGGCTGGATCTGCAATGGCTGCGGCGCAATCGGTGGCTGCTTGCGAGCAGCATCGCGGAGATCTCACTTTCGTTCGGGTTGATCGCTGTGGTGCTGCTGGCGCTGCGCGTGCCGGTGCTGCAAGCCGCGATTGCCGCCGCTATCGGTACCGCGAGCGGGGCGCCGGTGCTGCTGCTCATCATCCATGCGCAGCGTGCGGATGGTCCGCTCACCGACCGTGCGATCAACCACACGGCGCTCAACAACGTGTTCGCAGTCGTTGCAGTCACCATGCTGCTTTCGTTCCTGCACCTGGAATACCGTGCAGCGGCATACCTCGTGGTGCTGCATCCGCTGTATCTGTTGCTGGGCTCGATGCTGCTGGGCTATCTGTTCAGCGTCTTCCTGGTGCGGTTTGCTCGCTGGCTCGGCAAGCGGGAGGATCTGCAGTTCATCCTACTGGTGGCGATGGTGCTGCTGACCGTCGGCGTTGCGAAGGCGCTGGGCCTCTCCATGCTGATTGCTCTGCTCGCACTCGGTGTGATGGCGCGCGGCCGCGACGCGCGGCGGGATCTGCTGCCCGTCGAGTTCGGTGCGACGGCGCAGGCGTTGTTCGTCATTCTGTTCGTGATGACAGGCGCTGCGGTGACGCTGGGCGATCTCGCAACCGGTGCGTGGGTGGGTCTCGCTTATGCGATCGCCCGGATGGCCGGCAAGCTCCTTGGCGTTCTCAGTTTTGCTCAGCTCTCCGGCCTGCGCCTGCGCAAAGCCGCGCTGCTTGGCTTGACCTTGACACCGATGTCCGCCATTGCGGTGGTGCTGGTGGAGAACACCGCGCAGTACTACCCCGAGTTCGGACAACGGCTCGCGGCAGTGGTCATGTCGGCGGTTCTGATTCTCGAGCTATCGGCGCCGCTCCTCACGCAGCTTGCCCTGCGCGCGGCAGGCGAGACGCATCCCGAAGCGCCGTGGAGCTGAGGCAGGGACAGCGCTCACGGGCAGAGAGTGTATCCATATGGCGACATCTAGCCTCATGGTATCCGAGATCGGAGGAAGAAATGAAGGAATCGCCATGCAGCAACGCGGTCATAGGGCGAATACTGTTGCCCGGCTGGTTAGACTCGCGAGCGACCGGTTCATGACCACATTGCCGTTTGCAACCTCCCGACCGTACACGCTTGGCGTGGAGCTCGAGCTGCAGGTGCTGAACACGCGTGACTACAACTTGACCGGCGCGACCGGCGATCTGCTCGCTCTCTTGCGAAAAACCGCACATCCGGGGGACATCAAGCCCGAGTTGACCGAGGCGATGATCGAGATCAGCACTTCGATCCAGAGCGGCTACGGCGGGCTGCTCGCGGAGCTGCACGGGATTCGCCAGGCGATGGTGCGCGAGGCCGACCGCTTGAACCTGGGTATCGCGGGCGGCGGCGCGCATCCGTTTCAGAAGTGGCATGACCAGCGCATCTTCGATGCGCCACGCTTTCAGCACATTCATGATCTCTATGGGTACCTCGCCAAGCAGTTCACGGTATTCGGCCAGCACATCCATGTCGGCTGCGAGAACGGCGACACGGCAGTGCGCCTGGCACATCTGTTCTCGCGATATATCCCGCACTTCATCGCGCTGTCCGCTTCTTCGCCATTCTTCCAGGGCGTGGACACTTTTTTCGCCTCCTCACGCCTGAACAGCGTGAGCGCGTTTCCGCTGGCCGGGCATCTGCCGTTCGTGTCCGATTGGGCCGGCTTCACGGAGTACTTCGAGCACATGCGCGCGCTGCACGTGGTGGAGAGCATGAAAGATTTCTACTGGGACATTCGCCCCAAGCCGGAATACGGCACCATCGAGATCCGCGTCTGCGATACTCCACTCACGCTCGAGCGCGCGGCTGCGCTCGCCACGTACGCGCGCGCACTCGCCCGCTACCTGATGGAGAAACGGCCCATCGAGCCATCGCAGGACGTCTACCGCGTGTACGGCTACAACCGCTTCCTCGCGTGCCGCTTCGGTCTCGATGCCGAAATTATCGATCCCTACGAGCGGCGCAAGCGCCTGCTTGCCGAAGACATTGGCCACACGCTGACCAACGTCGCGCTGTTCGCCGATGACGAGGATGGCGCGAGCGCTCTGCTCGGCCTGCGCGAGGTGGCTGCGCAGCGTCGCGGCGACAGCACGCGGCTGCGCGAGCATCTGCAGCAGACCAAGTCCCTGTCCGACGTGGTGCGCTGGGCGGCGGGCGTGTGGATGCAAGGCGAGCAGACCGCGCCGGGGTCATGACGGGTGCCGTCGATGCCGCATAGTCGTCCGCCCTTGAAGATCGGTCTGTCCCCGCGCTTCCTGCACAAGAGCCCACCTGAGCTCGGCTTCCGCGGCAAGGCGCTGCAGTATCTGGAGCCCTCGGTTGCCCACTGGGTGATGAGCGCAGACGCGCTGATCTTCATGATTCCGTCCACGGAAACGGGTGGCATGATCCGGCGCAGCAATCTGAGTGCGGTGGATTATGCCGATGCGCTGGACGGACTGGTTTTGCAGGGGGGCGCTGACGTCAGCCCGCGCACCTACGGGCAGGAGCCGCTGCATCCGGAGTGGGAAGGCGATCGCCTGCGTGATGAATACGAAATTGCTCTGCTGCGCGGGTTCATGGATCGCGGCAAGCCGGTGCTCGGCATCTGTCGCGGAGCGCAGCTGATCAATGTCGCCCTGGGCGGAACCTTGTGGCAGGACGTCGACACGCTGGTGGCGGGCGTGCTCGTGCACTACGACGCCGAAAAGTACGACGAGAACTTCCATGAGCTGCGCATCGAAGAAGGCTCCGCCCTGAGCCGCTTATTCCCGAGCGCGGACCCGTTTCTGGTCAATTCCATTCATCATCAGGCGGTACGCGAGCTTGGCCATGAGCTCGAAGTCGAGGCACGCTCGGATCCCGACGGGATCGTCGAGGCGATCCGCTGGCTTGGGCCGAGCTATGTATTCGGCATGCAGTGGCACCCTGAATTCCATGCGGGGCGTGAGGGATTGCTCGATTGCGCCCCGGTGCTCGAGGAGTTCCTGATCGAGGCTCGCCGCCGCCGCGACCGCTGATCCATTCCGGACGGCCCGTCGACCTAGTCGGACTGGGCAGCGTACCCAGTGGTCTTTCGCCGTGTACTTACTGCATCGCGTCAGGCGCCCCAATAGCCGTGAGATAGCGCTCCGGATGGTCGACTTTACGGCATTGCGATAGCGATGATCGCAAGGTGGACCGAGCGCAGATTGAGCGCCCCAGCAAGTCACGGCCCCATTCTGTCAGCCGCCCAGCCACCGTTTTTGAAGACTGGCACGGAAACACATCCCGATTCGTCATGCGTCGTTATATTCGCACAAGCGTAAGTCGTTCTGTGCCTGCGGTGAATCCTGCGCAGTCTACATAAGATATTGATATAAATAAGTAAAGATCTGATTAATGTGGCCCTGAATGGTTGGCGACCGCCATCTCGCCTGTCTACGCTCAACCCTTGCAGTCGGATTCCCCTTCAATGTACTCTCCACCTCTTGCAGCGTTAGGGGAGGGCTCGCGGGCTTTTCACGGCTTGAAATCCGGTTGGCACCAGGGCTTGAGGCTCGCGCTATACCCGACGGGCTACAACCGTGGTGCCGCAACGGATCACCGGAGAACCGCAGATGAAGAAAAAGGTGCTCGTCGCGCGCGAGGTGTTCGACGAAACCCTGCAATATCTGGCTCAACACTTCGAAGTTGCTTCCAACCAGGCCAACGCTCCGCACACTGCCGAAGAGCTGGCGCGCAAGCTGGCCGGGTTCGACGGCGCCATCGTCATGACGGGCGATCGTATCGACGACGCATTCCTGGCGAGTTGTCCGACGGTGAAGGCGGTGTGCAGTGCCAGCGTGGGTTACAACCACATCGACCTCGCCGCCTGCACGCGCCATGGGGTGATGGCAACGAACACGCCCGGCGTGCTGACCGACAGTGTGGCGGATTTCGCCATCTGCCTCACACTGGCGACCTGCCGGCGGCTTACGGAGGCTTCGGCCTTCCTGCGCACCGGCCAGTGGCAAGGCACGCATCTCAAAGAGATGCTCGGGATGGATCTGCATCATGTCAGCGTGGGTATCTGCGGGTTTGGCCGTATCGGACAGACCATTGCGCGGCGGCTGCAGGGCTTCGAGGCGAAGATCTTGTACACCGCACGCAACCGCGTGGCGCCGGAGATCGAGCAGCGCTTGAACGCACGCTTTGCGGCGAAGGACGACCTGCTGCGCGAGTCGGACATCGTGATTCTGATCCTGCCGTATGTGCCGCAGACGCATCACTACATCGGCAGCCGCGAGCTCGGGCTGATGAAGCGCAACGCCGTGCTGGTCAACGTCGCGCGCGGAGGCATCGTCGATGATACGGCGCTGGTGGAAGCGCTCAAGTCGCGTCGCATCTGGGCCGCGGGACTGGACGTCTACGAAAATGAGCCGAACGTGAATCCGGGCCTGTACGATCTTACGAATGTGGTGTTGTCGCCGCATATAGCGAGCGCGTCGGAGCCCACCCGCCAGGCGATGGCGATGAGCGCTGCGAAGAATTGTGTCGCCGCGCTGAGGGACGGCAACCCGCCGAATCTGTTGAATCCGGAAGTACGCCAGCACGGGCTGCGTGCATGAGAGCTCTCGCGATGAATGCGAATCTGCCCTTCAATCTGATCCGGCCACGCCCCGCTGTCGCGGGCGCAAGCCAACTTTGACATGGACGAACTGTTCAGCCTGAGCCTGATGGACGCGGTGCGCAGACTCTCTTCCGGCGAAATCACCAGCGAGGCCTACACACGCAGCCTGCTAGCGCGCATCGATCTGCTGGAGCCGCGCGTCCAGGCCTTCCAGTTCCTGGACAAGGAGCGCGCGCTCGAGCTGGCACGGGAAATGGATCGACGGCGCCAGGCGGGCCGCACGCCGGGTGCGCTGCATGGAGTACCGGTGGGCGTGAAAGACATCATCGATGTGCGCGGCGTGGTGACCAGCATGGGTTCGCCGATCTACAAAGCGTACGTGCCGGAGATGAATGCCGAGGTGGTGGATCGCCTGCACGCGGCGGGTGCACTGGTGCTGGGCAAGACCGTAACCACGGAATTTGCCCACATGACCCCGAACAAGACGCGCAATCCATGGAACTCGGCGCACACGCCTGGGGGCTCTTCCAGCGGTTCGGCGGCCGCGGTCGCCGCCGGGTTCGTCCCGGCTGCGATCGGCACGCAGACCAATGGCTCGGTGATTCGCCCCGCTGCCTACTGCGGCGTGGTCGGGTACAAGGCCGGCAAGGGTGTCCTTTCCACCGACGGTATTCTGCCGTTCAGCCACACCCTGGATCAGCCCGGCGCTTTCACTCGAAACGTCGAAGATGCTGCCTTGGTGGTCGCGAACCTCGCCCATTCGCGTTGGGTGATCAGTCCTCAGATCAGCGCGCTCAAGCATGCGCCGCGTCTGGTGGCAGTACGCAGCCCCGTGTGGCACCTTGCCGAACCGGATCAGCGCAGCCGCTTCGCGACCGACGTCGCCGTGTTGCGAGAGGCCGCCGCAATCGTGGACGAGATCGAGTTGCCATCGAGTTTCAACGATGCGCACAAGGTTCATCGCACTATCATGTTGTACGAGGGTGCGGCTGCTTCGCGCCAGGTGCGCAGCCACTATCGCGCACAGTTCAGCGATTTCTTGAATCGCGCTCTGGACGAGGGCGATCGCATCTCGACTTCGGAATACGAGCGCGCTCTGCGCAAACGCGAAGCGCTGCAGCGCGACTTCTCGCGCTTCCTGGATGACTATGATGCGGTGGTCACGCCGCCGGCTTCGGGAGAGGCGCCGGGCTCGCTCGATACCACCGGCGATCCGAGCTTTTGTACCATCTGGACTCTGCTCGGCGTGCCGGCCATCACCATTCCCACGGGGCTGGGCAGTCATGGCATGCCGCTGGGATTGCAGATCATCGGCAACCAGGGTGAGTCCAACCATCTGCTCGCCACCGCGATGTGGTGCGAGCGGCAGTTGCCGTTCCGCGGGTTGATCGCGCGCGAGAAAGGTCTCTAAAGCCAGTCTCTCAGCCGGTGTTTGACGCAGGACTGATCGCGGCTATCGCCTCAAGCGGCTGCATGGTGCCTCCGCCCCACCGTGTAGGTCACGCCGGCCGGCCCGCACTGCTCCGCATGTTCGCATCCGGCGGTCATCGTGAAGATGTCTCCGGCTCGGTAGGTGTGGCTCGCACCGTTGAACGTCAGCGTGATCTCGCCGGCCAGCACCTTCGCGCGCACATCGAACGGGTGGGAATGTGCGCCTACGCGTTTGTTGCCTTCCACCGACTTGGTGTCGATGTCGACAAACCCGTCGCGTTGTAACTGATCTTCGAAGCTGAGGGTGTGCATGGCGAGCTCCCAAATAGAGCACCGCTAAAACCTAGCACATTCGGCCAATGCACGATACCAGCCCACCTCACTTGGCGGTGGTCTTCGATTTGCCAGCGTCCCCGGCTGTTATGCGTTACGCGGCGGCGTTCCATACCCGGGCGAAATGGTCTTGTACGCTCGGATTGAACAAGTAGACGAACGCCCAGGCGGTGAACAGAACATACGCACCTACCGTCGCCAGGATCGGGACCTCGTTGCCATGCAGTCCCCATGCGAAGGCGACGAACAAGAACGCCCAGCCGATGGTGGAGAAGACCAGCACATGTGCGATCAGCTGCGCCAGTGCGAGGTAGCGGAACACGCGCCAGCCTAACACCAGCCCGGCGGCGAGTGCGATCTCACACGCGATCATGAGCCACAGCAGAACGCTCTTCGTGCCATTGGTATCCGTGGCCAGCAGCACCGCCGGAACGATGTGGGCCACGGACCACAGCGCGAGGATCCATATGCCAATGAGCTTATCCTTGAGCACCATGCGTTGATCCTAAAACGGTCATGCGCGTGAAACGCGCGGGACGTGAGACGCATTCAGTCGAATCGAATGCCAACCGTCCATTCCCAAAGCAGAGAGTGGGCCCGGGCGGCAATCCGCGGCGTGAAATGAAGCACTTGTGTGTTTCAGTTCATCTGCATTCTGAGATCGGGGGCGCGGAACGTGCGACGTGTGCGGTTGGCTACGGTGCACGCGGTAACGTGGGTGACGACAACGAAAACAGTTCCGGTCCTATGGCGATAGCACTGGTACATTGGTGCTTCTCCTCCGTGCGAAGGTGAAGCGAATGGATAACGAATCGAAACGCGTGGGGCCTGATGGATATACCTTCCTCAAAGGTGGATTCCCCTACTCCCAAGGCGTGCAAGCCCTTCCGGGCTACGCAATCGAGCGGGTGCGCTTCACACATCCGCTGCCGATGACGCAAGGCTTCGCCGCTATACGGGCGTATCTGCAGTCGTTAGGACGTCCTTGCACCGCGCTCTGCGCGGCCGAACTGCGCTCGCCCCGACAGTTCAGCATGAGCGGTTTTGGCGAGTTCAATAAGAGCTACGTGGAAGTACTGAAGCAGTGGGGATTGTTTCACGATGGGTTGAATCCCGTGGCGCGCTCGAATGTCGCGCCGGATATCGACCCGCCGGCCGAGCCATCGTTCTATGCGTTTTCCCACACGGTCCCAGCGCAGCGGGCGGTGAGTGTGGTAGTCGCGGGCAGCGGCGAATGGCCGGAAGGCGGCCGCTTTCCCGACGACATCGTGGCACGCGGCGACGTGTCAGCCGCGGGATTGCAGGCCAAGGCGCGAAGCGTATTGGATACGATGCAGCGGCGGCTCAGCGCGCTGGGAGCAGCCTGGTCCGAGGTGACCGGAGTTCAGGTGTACACCGTGCACGATATCCACGCGATCGTCCGCGACGAGATCATCCCGCGCGCCGGGAATGGCGCGGGAGTCTCCTGGCACTATTGCCGCCCGCCGATCGAAGAGCTCGAATACGAGATGGATGTGCGTAGCGTTGCAGTAGAGCGCGTGCTGGCGCCCGTCTGAGTCTCGGCCGTTACTGCTGCCCGACTGTGGCCGGCGCTTTGAGCTCGATCACGCCGCGCGACCAGCGGCGAGCGATGGGAAACTCCGAATCTACGCCTTCGTTCCACGATAGGGTGATGTAGCCCGGGGCTTTGGCCTGCGCTGCGATCTGCTCCGCCTGGCGATGGAACAGATCGATCGACTCGCCGTCGCCACCGGTGGTGATGCGCTTTTTGCGCAGGTCAATCCGGTAGCTCGTGTCCGATAGCTTGGTCTCGTGGATTTCCCAATTGGGCGCGAGCGGATCCACCACCACATAGAGGATGCCGACCGCGGCCACGGTCATGAGCACATCGGAAAGCGGCCAGCTGATGGTGCTGGTGAGGTGGACGGTCTCATCCGGAATGATCGGGTTGCAGCCGGCGAGCAGGCAGGAAAGGGCAATGGCTCCGGCAAAGCTGCGTCTCATGGTGAACGCTCCACAGGTCGATCCACTGATATCGACGTTTCCAGGGCGAGGTTGAGGCTTTTGCATGGCCGCTGGGCCTCGCATGCGCTAACCGCCCTGGCGAATTCAGGTGTCCGCGGCACATCGTATAAGGTAAAATCGCGACTTGCCTCGTGCGCGCCTTCGAATATTCGCATCGCGCCTCATTCGTGTCTTCCGTCCCGCTAACCGCTCCCTCTTCACCCAGCATCGCGCAACTGCGTGAACGCATCGACAGCGGCTTGCTGCGCGAGCGTCATCGCTTGCGCCGTGCGCTCGAGCGCGCGCAGCAGTCGGGGGACACCGCTGAGCTGCACGCCCTCGCCCAGCGCATCGAGCAGTCGCAGGCGCAGGTGCATGCGCGCTTGCAGGCGCTGCCCGAAGTGACCTACCCGGAGGATCTGCCGATTACCGCGCGCGTCGAAGAGATTGCGCGCGCAATCGAGCGACATCAGGTGGTCATCGTCGCGGGCGAGACTGGGTCGGGCAAGACCACACAGCTGCCCAAGATCTGCCTCGCGTTGAAACGCGGTGTCGCCGGAATGATCGCACACACGCAGCCCAGAAGGATCGCGGCGCGCACGGTAGCGGCCCGCGTCGCCCAGGAGCTCGGCCGGCCGCTGGGTGAGCAGGTCGGATTCAAGGTGCGCTTCAGCGACCGCGTGAGCGACCAGAACTACATCCGGGTCATGACCGACGGCATTCTGCTGGCCGAGACGCAGACCGATCGCTTCCTCGAAGCCTA
>Ga0335082_10008945_pt1 | contig 10895 bp, 8 predicted proteins | sample Lox_Sample_41_FD_206718 | JGI IMG/M metagenome (GOLD analysis project Ga0335082, IMG submission 206718) | Soil microbial communities from Loxahatchee National Wildlife Refuge, Florida, United States - Lox_Sample_4.1 | ecosystem: Environmental > Terrestrial > Soil > Wetlands | place: USA: Florida... | reverse complement strand
CGTCATCCTGAATCTTCTGTTTGCCGATCTTGCCCCAGCGCGGCTCTTCAGTCGGGTCGTCTTTGTCGGTGGCCCAACTGTGAAGCATATTGCGCGGCCCGACTGTCGCCTTGGCTGCCGGCGGGTAGTTGGGATGGCAGGGGTCTTCCATGGCGTCGAGGTGGTAGAGGTAGCCATAGAATTCATCGAAGCCGTGGACGGTCGGCAGGAACTTGTTCAAGTCGCCGAGGTGGTTCTTGCCGAACTGCCCGGTCGCATAGCCCATGGATTTCAGCACCGTGGCGATGGTCGGCGCTTCCGCCGGCATGCCAATCGGCGAGCCAGCCTGACCAACGGTGGTCAACCCCGTGCGGATCGGCAACTCGCCGGTGATGAAGTTGGCGCGACCCGCCGTGCAGCTAGCCTCGGCGTAGTAGTCCGTGAACAGCATCCCATTCTTGGCCAGCCTATCGAGGTTCGGCGTCCGCCCGGCCATCATGCCGCGATGGTACGCGCCGATGTTCCAGATGCCGATGTCGTCGGCCATGATGAACACGATGTTCGGTTTCTTCGCTTCAGCCGCCTGGCTGCTGCCGGCGGCCATCAGCGACGCCAACGTCAACGCTGCGAACAGCGACACGTTGCGCCGGGTACGATGCTTCGTTCTCATTGTACTACTCCTTTTTAGTTTGGTGGGCCAAGCAGCGTTGTGCTGCGTTTGGTGGGAAGCGTAAACAAAACTCCTACCCTTGGAGTTCGCAACGTCACCGATAAGTGCCAGCCACGGCTTCTCGCAATTCCCTTCGCCTCCACGACTCAGGGCTCACACTGCTGCGCACAGCCTGCCAAACCCCCGATGGGGTGTCAACAGAACTCTGACCGGAATCGGATGACGCTGATCGCGTCGCCTCAAGCGGCAATTCCGTGGACCCGGTCAGCAGTTCGTTCCAGCCAGAATCACTTCTTCTCCTGGTGGTTCTCCCACGTCGTTTGAGTCATCACACAGCGGAAACCGAGATGATTCGTGCCGGTGTCGGGCTCGCCCTTGCCGCGACCGCCGGGCTCATAGCGCTTGCAGTATTGATCGGTGCAGAGGAACGAACCGCCTTTGTGAACGCGCTTCTTTGTGCCTGGTTCGCTCGGATCGAAACTGTCCGACGGCCCTTGTGGATTGCGGGCCACACCGCCGTGGTCGGCCAGCGTTTGGTAGTAATCCGGCCGGTACCAATCGCTGCACCATTCCCAGACGTTGCCGGCCATGTCGAAGAGGCCGTACCCGTTCGATGGAAACGAACCGACCGGCGCCGTGGCGACAAAGCCGTCTTCGCCGGTATTCTTGTCGGGGAAATGTCCCTGAAACGTGTTGGCCATCCACTTGCCGCCCGGTCGGAACTCGTCGCCCCACACGTACGACTTGCGATCCAACCCGCCACGCGCGGCACGTTCGAATTCCGCTTCCGTTGGAAGCCGCTTGCCAGCCCACTTGCAGTAGGCGAGCGCGTCCTCGTAGGCGATGTGCACGACCGGATTTTCCTCTTTGCCCTTGAGGTCGCTACCCGGGCCGGTCGGATGCCGCCAGTTCGCGCCCTTCACATAACTCCACCACTGAAGATGATCGTCGAGCGGCACACGATGGTCGGGCGGCGTGAACACGACAGAGCCGGCCACAAGATTTTCCGGCGGAGCGGTCGGGAACTCTTCCTTCGTCGGCGCCTTCTCCGCAACGGTGATGTAGCCGGTGGCCTTGACGAATTTCTCGAACTGCGCGTTGGTGACTTCCGTCTTGTCCATCCAGAAGCCGTCCACATACACGCGATGCCACGGCCGGGCGTCCGGGAACTCCGGCTCGTCCGACCCCATCCAGAATTCCCCGCCCGGTATCCAGACCATGCCGGGCGGTGGCTTCGTAGATTGCGTTTCGGCGGAACTTACCGAGACGATGGCCAGCAGAAGAACGCAGCACTGACGACTGAACACTGACAACTGGCTGCTCGTCATTTCCGAAGTTGTTCGCGGACGCGTTTCAGGTTCGCGACGACTTCGTCCAGCATTTGACCGCGACCGATGCTGTGTTTCATTCCGCTGCCAAAGCCTGCCACCTGATCGGTAAACGTGCGGTTGACGTAGAACACTATGGTGCCGCCTTGCACCTCGAGACAGCCGCCGGCGATTAGGTTGGAGTTGTAGCTGTGCCCCACGTAAAACTGCTCCTCGGTCAGCAGCGCGGCGTTCGCGGTATGGCGTTCGGCCCGATGCGCGAGGACGAACGTCGGACGGTTTTCCACCGTTGTCTTGAACCAGTAGAACCGATTCTCCACGTCTGGCAACGGATCGGCTGGAAAGTTGAGCAACGAGTTGAAATAGTCCTGCTGTCGGGGCGCCGCCGGCATCGTCTCCTTGATGGCCAGCTCCACCTCCTTGCCGGGCGAGGACTCTTTGCCGCCTCCGCGCGTGTACGGAGCGACGCCCTTCAGCCCGCTCTTCCGATAAGCCTCGTATCGCGCCTTGAGCATCGCCCGCAACTGTGGGTTAACAGAATCCGGCGTCGGTTGCACATTCTGAAACAGCGCGATGTCGGACGTGGAAAGATTGAGCTTGCTGCCGGGGGAAGCGTTCGCAAAGATTTTCGCCTCCCCGGTTTCTGACCCGCTCAACCCGACGTCAGCGAACGCTTCATCCGCGGACGCGTCCGGCTTCCAAACACGGAACGCCAGCATGTCCTTAGCCGTCTCCAGCATCTTGCCCTGCATGGCTACCTCAACGAGTTGGCTGGCCGGCTGACTGAAGAACGCGCCCACGACGCCAGCCAGTTCCTTGTCCGAGCCTTCCTTCAAGTCCTTGCGGATGATCTGGCCGGCTTTGATCTGCGCGACCTCCGCATCGGTAAAGCCCAGCCTCTTGGCCACTTCCTCCGGCGTTGCCACAGTGGGAGCCTGTGCGCCGGCACATGTGACCCACAGTGAAAGTGCGGCCAGAATAGCGATGCTGATGTGTTTGATATGTTTCATGGCTGTCGTTTCCTCCATAGTTGACGCTGAGCAGTACTATATCGCGCGCCCGCCCCGATGCGAGAACTATCGCGAAGGGCTGGGTGGCCAGACTTCGCGCCGCCGCGTCTCGGCGGGTCATACCAGCGGACAACCAATCCAGCGACACCGCGTCCGCAAACCAGGGCCCAAGCTTCCTGGCCACTGTCGGTACCGATGGGTTCCCGCAACTGGCTCAGAAACTTCTCCCCGCCTAACCGTCGCCAGGGGCACAGCAGTCACCCAAACAATGCGGCAGCAAATATACCGGGCCAATGTTTCACGCGCGGCTCAATGGCGCACTGCGTGACACGCCGCGCGGTGATGTGCGCCGTCCTATTCGTCACGAACCAGAGCGGCTTCGGGGCGATGTGCCACTCTCCATGCCGCCACGCGCGCGGGAAGGGATAGAAGGAGCCGCGTACGACGGTCTTTTGCGGTCGGTCGAACATGAAGCAGTTGTGCACGCATCCCATCCCGCTTTGGATATCGTCAAACCTGTGACCGGGGTAAGCGCCCCATGACGCCTGCGCCATCAAAAACGCCAACGCATTCCAAACATTGATCCCAATCGAGCCATAGCGCAACGCCGCGATGGCTTGCTCGAACTCAGCCCCTAATTCCGCGAGCGTGCGTGGATGAATCAGTATCGTGACACCCAATGTTCCTTGCAGCGTGTCATTGCAGAAGCTCACGGCCCGGCGCAGAAACTCGACCGCCGTTTTGCCGGGCAGGCTGGTCTGGGCGTAAACCGGGCCGAACACTTCCTCCGTGAAACAATACTCATCCGCCGCCGTCGGATCCAAGTTCGTGATCAGAGTCCTCAGGGCCTCACGCGGACCGAGCCGCTCGGCGTCAGGATGCCGGGTCAGTACCTCTTGTTGGCGCTGCGCGTTTCCCGGATAGTACGGCGCCCGCGCTGGCAAACGGTCGAACAGCGTGCGGACGGCACCGAGCAAGTCGGCACTCTGGTCCCACGTTTCCGGCAGGATCAACACCTGCGATGCAACGCAATTGCAGCCGCCGTTGTGCAGCTTCATCGTGACGATGTTCTCGGCTTGGTACCGAATATCCGCCGCTGTCCACGGACCCGGCACGACGATGGTGGGGCCGACGCCGCCCAATTCACTCGTCATTGGCTTTGTCAGGATCGGTTCCTGGCGACGTTTGCGCGCCGCGCCTTCCGCCCCCGCGCCGTAAACGATGAGATCGTGCGTGCGCGCGCTGCCGGTGATGTGAATCGAATCAATGCCCGCATGCCGGGTGAGATACTCGCCTACGTCCGCGCCTCCCGGGACGACGCGGAGATAGCCGCCGTCAATCAGTTGCGCAAACACGGTCTCCAAGATCGGCCCCATGTAATCATTTGCCGGATTCAGCTTGAGCAGGACGACCCGGCCTTCCACGAAGAGTCTGTAGAGCACGTCCAACGGGGCGATGCTGTTGACATTGCCGGCGCCCAACACCAGCGCCACGTGACCGGCGGGTTTGGGCCGTCTGTAAAACGCTGCCATGTGATCCGGCAACGTCTCGACTGTCACGCCGGGCTGCATCCACACTTCCGCGGTGACACCGCTCAACAACAATCTTTCGAACAGGTTGTTCGGGAAAACACGCGCGACAACCTGTCCATCCTTGCGGGAGGTGACCCGGGACAGGGTCGGCGAGTGACCGGCGGCCAACGCTCTCAGCGTCGCCAGCAACCCGTTGATGCCCTCCGCCAACGCCCACGGTCCCGTCACCCATTCTTCGCCGACCCACGGCGATGATGGATCAATCCCCTTGGCCGCCACCGCCGCCTCGACCCACCGCGACGCAGTTTGGCCAAGATTGTGACGCACCTTCAACAATAAATTGATCTTCTGCTGGATCGGCAGACGAGCCCATTCTTCGCCGTGCACCTGTAAGACCTGAATCGACTGATCGAGATGAGAGGAATCCATGCGCACCAGTGCGCATCCTAGGCCGCTGTGTTGACCCGTCAAAGCAAAAACCAAGAACCAGAGCCTCTGCTTGCAAGCCTTACTGGCTCGCATGCTTCCCGCCTGGCACTTCTCGACTGACTTCGGCTGCGTTGTCACGCTGAGCTTGTCGAAGGGTCTGTGCCTCGCTACACTTTGGACGGCATGAATCGGTGAGTACGGCTCCCGATGTTTCGCAATACTCGTCAAGAAGCTGAGGCTCTTAGTGGAAAAAGCCGAACGTGATTCACAGAAACAAGAGAGTGACCAGAGCCTATCAGATGAAAGCAGAATTAGACCCCCCGAAAATACTGAGTTGTGCGGTGCTGATCATCGCAGTTGCTTTGAACGGATGTTCCTCGACCGGTTCTTACAGTTCCTTCGGAACCGACGAAAAGATCCTTGTCGGTGATACGTCGCGCAAAGCCTTTCAATATGAGGGGATCGAGCGCCATCCTGTCATCGTGATCCCGGGGGTCTTTGGCACCCAGCTTACAGATCCTAAGACTAAGACGATTGTCTGGGGACAATTTACCGGTGAGGAAATGCTGGCGAATTTCTCGGCCGAGCAGCTACGTTTACTGAGCTTACCGATGGAGGAAGGCAAGAATCTCGACGACCTTCGGGATGCCGTAATCCCTTCCGGCGTCCTGAAAGTGGTGAAAGTGAGAGTGCTGGGACTTCCTCTTCACGTGAATGCCTATAAAGATATGATCGACGCTCTGGAGTTCGGGGGCTATCACGGCAGTGGCACCAACGCGGCAGCCGGAAAGGAGTACGACACATATTTCACCTTCGGATACGACTGGCGCAGGGATCTTGTAGACACCGCCAAACAACTGCACACATTTCTCCAGGAAAAGAAAAAGTATCTCCAGAAGAAATATGAAGAGGTCTATGGGGTTAAGGATTATGACGTGAAGTTCGATATCGTCGCCCACTCCATGGGCGGGCTGATCGCGCGCTATTATTTACTGTACGGGGATGCCGATCTGCCGGCGGATGGCTCGGCGCCGAAAGTAACGTGGGAGGGCGCCCGTAATATCGATAAGGCGGTCATCGTCGGTACACCCAATGCTGGATACCTGGACGCATTTACCGAGTTGGTGGAGGGATTGGTATTCGCCCACGGGGTTCCCCGGATCGAACCAGCGACCGCAGGAACCTGGTCAACGCTTTACGAGATGATGCCGGCCCCAAGTTTAGGGATGGTTGTCGATGAAAGAGGCGAAAAACTGGATCTCTATGATCCGGCTTTGTGGATACGGATGAAGTGGGGATTGGCTGATCCCCGGCAGGACAAGGAACTGGCAAAACTCCTTCCGGGTATCGCCAGTTCTGAGAAGCGCCGTGACATCGCGTTGGATCATTTGAAGAAGTCTCTAGACCGCGCCAGGCAGTTTGCCGGTGCTGTAGGCGTGGACGAGGTTCCTCCGGCCGGTTTGAGCCTGCATCTGTTCGTCGGTGAATCGATCCCGACCAACGCCCGGGCCTCCGTCGAGGAAAAGACCGGGAAGTTGAAGGTCGTGAAACAGATGCCGGGGGACGGCAAGGTGGCTTCCGTCAGCGCAATCTTCAATAAGAGCGCTGGAAGTAAGGAAGATAGACCTTTTGTTGGATCTCGCATCCATTGGGATTCGGTCACTTTTCTATTTGCCGCGCATATGGGTATCACGAGGGACCCTGTGTTTATCAGCAATATGCTCTACATCCTTCTTTCGGGCCGTCCTAGAGCTTGAGACCGGAAAGGAAGAGCAGGCTTTCGCTGGGGTCACATCTCTTGCGGCGGTGACGGAGGGAGAGAAGTGGGAGCGGTGGCGAGATCCCCGCTTCGCGCTCCCTGAATGCCGAACCGCAGCTGAGGCGTTATCTGGAACAACACACGCACTGAGCTACAGCTTTGTGTTCTGATGTGGCTTGTGGTTCTTCCGGCATTGCACTAGCCTATCGATGCGGCGGACGCATCTCAGGTCAAGGCTCTGTTCCCAAAGCATTGAAGGCTAAACATGAAGATCTTTCTCACGGGTGGCACAGGTTTTATTGGACAACCATTGACTCGATCTTTGATTGCGCGCGGCTGGAGTGTCGTCGCGCTCGTGCTCAGTTCCGAGAGCGCACAGGCGGCCACCTTGACCAGGATGGGTGCGCAGTGTGTGACGGGCGATATCATCGACTACGAGTCGATGCGCGCATGCATGAAGGGCGCAGACATTGTCGTGCATAATGCCGGCTTGTATGAATTGGGGGTGACCGGGGACGGCCGTAACCACATGTATGCCGTCAACGTCATCGGCACAGACAACGTGTTGAGCATGGCGCTGGAATTGGGCATCCCTCGCTCCGTGTATGTGTCATCCACCATCTCTTGGGGCGAAACCGGCCCCGACGCGTGTGATGAAACCTATCAACGGCAGAAACCCTACAATTCCTATTATGAACTAACCAAAAGCGTAGCCCATAAACTCGCCCAGGACTATCTGCAACGTGGATTGCCGCTGGTCATTGTCTGCCCGAACGCCGTGGTGGGGCCGAATGACCATTCCAGTTATGGCTATTTTTTGCGGCTGTACTTGAATCACCTATTGATGCCCTATGGGTGGGCGCCGGACGTCGTTTGTTCTCTGGTCCACGTTAACGACGTGGCGGAAGGCATTGCGCTGGCGGCCGAGAAGGGGCGGATCGGCGAGACGTACATCCTGGCCGGCGAACCAACCAGTCGTCGGGAGATGGTCGACATTTGGATGACCAGACCCGGCGGGTTCAAGGTTGGGTTTTATATCCCGGACTGGCTGACAAAAGTGCTGTTCGCACCGGTGGAACCTTTGGAACGGCTAGGCGGACTACCAGCAGTTGTCTCCCGCGAAACCGTTTCGGCCAGCGTGTCTATGAATTACTCCGGCGAAAAAGCCAAACGCGAATTGGGCTGGACGTATCTCCCCGCTAGAGAAATGTGGCTTCGCACCATAGACCGGGAACTCGAATTGTTAGCCGGCCGCAAGAAGCGCGATCTGGTGTCACGGCTGAACCCTGTGGAAACGAGCGAGTAGTCGAACCAAGTGCATTGGTCGAGCAACTGTACCCGACACGGGCATGAATCCAACGCGCGCAGTTGATACCTAATGTTTGGTTTTCAGAATCTGTTCGGTGTCAATTTTGTGTCAATATTCATCTGACTGGGATCAACTCTGGACTCGATGACACATCGTCTTCAGCGAGTTTTCTTAACGAAGCGGACGCGAACAACGTAGCGGGTTGCCTCGGCCGTGAGCGCTTGCTGTGTGTAGTAAGTTGTTTGGTTCGGTGAAAGCACCAACGTCTGCCACGCCGCTTCGCTGCCGGGCTGACTGTACAAGACGCGGCCGGTCTCGTCGAAGAACAGCGTTTGCACCTGGATGCGTAATCGTTCGTCATCCGTGCGATTCCGCAGGCCGACTTGAATTTGCAGGAAGTTGTTGGCATTGCGCTGCACGATCGGCGGGCGATCGACGGCGAGTTTGTCCACCAAGTCGCTATTCAACAGCACGACAGGTGCGCCCGCGGCCTCGGGGCTGTTCGGTTTGGCTACCGCCATGTACGGACCTTCCGGCGTGTTGTTCGACGCGTCCGGATTGTAAGGTTGGGTGGGGTCGCGGTGGGAACCACCTTGTGGCGCTTGGCAACCGGCCCACGCAACCACCCCGACTAGCAATGCCATCGCCATCCATGAGTTGATCTTCATAACGTAGTCTCCTCTCACATTCTGACAAACACGATCTGAAGCGGATCACCCGCCCGAACGACCGGACTCGCTTCCACCGTCTGCGGGTACGGCCCAAGTCCGCGCACCTCAAGTTTCTGCTCCCCGGGCGGCAGCGTCAAGCCAATCAGAAAGATTGAATGCGGCAGGTTGTCCCACACACGAATATCGGCCTCGGGGGTCGTGGCCGACGAGATCAATGCGCTGATCAACGCCAAGCCGGCCAAGACGCCGGTCGCCACATCGCCGTTCTTCTGTTGCGACGCGATGACGGCGCCTGCCCCGAGAACGGCGGCAGCGGTCGCCGTTCCCTGTTTGAAGTTGGCTTTGCCGGCCAAGAGGTAATCCACCTGCCGGGTGCCGCGGGTGGTGGCCTGCACGTACAAGCTTTCCGCCGGCGCCGAGCGCGCCAAGACCTGGTCGCCCTGACGAATCTCCACTTCAGTCACCGGGTCCGGGCCATCAAGGTAGACCAGTCGCTCGCCATACTGGCCGGCGCGCGTCTTGATCGGGCCGCCGCCGGTCAGCACGACGACGAGCACGTTCCGGTTCGGCTCGGGCGGCGGAACTTCTCCCTGCCGCGTCGAGAACTTTGCGGCGCGTTCCATAGCCTGTTGGGCTTCCTCGGGGAAGCCCTGTTTGTATGCCGCAAACGCCAGTGCCCATTCGCAACTGTACCAGTCGCCGGCAAATCCGGGCGCGTCGTCGCCGGTGATGTCGTAGAGTTGCGCCCGTTTGAAACACGCCGCCGCGTTGCCAAAATCATTCGTGCCGAGATACAGCAGACCGCGGAAGAAATACAGCGCTGAGCGTTCGTAGTTCTCGCCCTTGAACCATTTCTCCTGTTCGCGGACAAACTTGCCGCTCGCCCGTTGCGCCGCTTTAGCCCCAGCCATCAGCGAGTCCACGTCGGCAATGGCCTTGTCCAGCGTGCGCGCCGCGAGCGGAAAATTTCCAATATACGTGGCGGCAAGACCGGCGCGCATGGCGTACAGCGCCTGATTCTCCCGGCCCTCGGCGTACATGGCGACAAACGGCGGACGGATCGACTCGGGAATCTGTTGCTCCTCGACGATGCGCACCGCGTTGCTGACGGCTTCGGGCGAAATGGGTTTGCCCGACGCCGACAACGGGCCCTTCGTCGTCGCGCAGGCAGCGGCCGACAGCAGAACGAAAGGTAAGAGCCATCCCTTCACGACGAAGCACGCGGACGATCAGCGGTAGATCGTATGATCGTTGCCTTGCTTCTTGATTTCGTACTGGTTTTCCCAAATGAGAACATCGTTCATATCCACGAGCTTGAACGCGACAAGGAAATACTCGCTGCGACCTGAACCGCTGGAGGCGGAGATTCCACGCACTTCAGCCGTGAGAATGTAGTCGTAGGTGGCCGCGTTGCGGGCCGGACCCTGCTGGACTTCGCCCCGCTGTCGCAAGGCCATCTCGTTGTTGTTGACGTTCCAACTGACATCGCGGTCGAGGAAGCGCACCTTGTTGGTGTCGTATTGCATGAGGATGCCGCGCAGTTTGACTGTGTACAATTCCGTGTCGATGGGCGCGGCGCTGCGGTTGACCACTGGAGTGATTAACACGGTCGGCGGGGTGCTGGCCTGCGCGATCTGCGGCAAGTTGACGATGGACTCAGCGGCCTTCTGCGCTGCCGCGCCGATGTCCTGCGATTCGATGCCGGTGCCGGCCTTGGAACCGGGCGAGCCGGGGTCAATGTACTTCACGTTCGGCTTCTCGGGAGTGCTGCACCCGGTAATGAGCGCAACGCCGATTGTGGCTACGACAGGTCGAAAGAAATTCGTCTTCATACCATCCATTGTTATCCACGTTTCGAAAGAAGTCCAGCGCGAGCTAGGTTCAACTCAGGAACAAAAAGCACAACGCCATGATGACGGTTGCCGGTAATGCTCCCAACAGCAACCCCATCGGCGAAATTCCGGTGGGGAAAAAGCGGGCGAGAATCGATTGGCCGGCGGGATTCGGCGCGTTGGCGATCACGGTCAACCCACCGCCGGCGATGGCCCCGGCCACCACGGCGAATTTCATGGTGTCGGTCAAGCCCGGCACCAAGGTCGAAAGATACGTGATCGCCGCATTGTCATTGAACGCCGTCAGACCGATGGCCCCAAGCATGAGCGGCACTTCGCGTAGTCGGCGCAGGACCGGAGCAATCCACCATTGTTG
>Ga0335082_10008944_pt1 | contig 10896 bp, 13 predicted proteins | sample Lox_Sample_41_FD_206718 | JGI IMG/M metagenome (GOLD analysis project Ga0335082, IMG submission 206718) | Soil microbial communities from Loxahatchee National Wildlife Refuge, Florida, United States - Lox_Sample_4.1 | ecosystem: Environmental > Terrestrial > Soil > Wetlands | place: USA... | reverse complement strand
CTGGGTGTACCACCCGCAGCGGCGCTCCATCGCGTTCGCGAGCGACGGAACGGTCGCATGGTTCGACGAGGACCTGATGGGCGAGCGCGCCGGGCCGACGCGCGGCAGCGGCGTGCTCGTCGCGTCGGGCGGCCGCTGGCTCATCGTGCAGTACAACCTCGCCTTCACCATCCCGAACGAGCGCTTCGAAGACCTGCGCAAGGTGCTCGAAGAAAAGAAGAACTAGAACTTGCCGTGTCGTCCGGCGCCGCCCGCGAAGCGCGTGGCGCCTTCGAGGGTCTCGCCCGACGCGATGGTCGCGAAGCCCAGCTCGAACTCGCGTCCGATGGCGGCGTCGAGCGGCAGCGACCACTGGTCGTACGCGGAGCGGCGATCCGAGCGCACGCAGCGCTGCGGGAAGCGTGCGATCTCCGCCGCGAGGGCCTCGGCTTCCTCGCGCGCCTTGCCCCGGGGCACGACGCGGTTCGCGAGGCCCCACGACAGCGCCTCCGCGGCCGCGACGGGCCTTCCCGTGAGGATCATGTCCATCGCGCGCGAGGCGCCGACGAGGCGCGGCAGGCGCACGGTGCCACCGTCGATGAGGGGAACGCCCCAGCGTCGGCAGAAGACGCCGAACACCGCGTCCTCCTCGGCGACGCGGAGGTCGCACCAGAGCGCGAGCTCCAGCCCGCCCGCGACCGCGTGCCCCGCCACGGCCGCGATGACCGGCTTCGAGAGCAGCATGCGCGTCGGGCCCATCGGGCCGGCTCCCGTCGGGTCGACGCGATTGGGCGTCCCCGCAGACAGGGCGACGAGATCCGCACCGGCGCAGAAGGTGCCGCCCTCGCCCCAGAGCACGGCGACGTGCGCGCCGTCGTCCGCGTCGAACGCCTCGAACGCGGCGACGAGCGCGTCTGCCGTCGCGCGGTCCACGGCGTTGCGCCGCTCGGGGCGGGAGATCACGATGGTCGTCACCAGGCCGGACTTCTCGGTGCGCACGGACATGGCCGCCAGCTTAGCGTGGCGTCACGACGCGTCCTTCAGACTGGGCAGCGCGATGCCGCGCGTCTCGGGCAGCACCCAGACCCACGACGCCGTCGCCAGCGCCAGCACGATGGGCACCGAGAGACCTCCGGCGAGCCCGGCGTGCGACACCGCGGCCTGCACCACGACGGGCGCGAGGAGCTGCGCCGCGCGAGCCAGGTTGTACGTCGTGCCCATCGCCGCCGCGCGCACCTCGGTCGGGAACAGCTCGGCGAGCAGCGCGCCGAAGCCCGCCGTGCAGCCCGACCCGACGCCCAGGGCCAGCATGGCGGCCCAGAACGCGAACGGGGGCATCTCGCGCCAGAGGAAGGCGAGGGGAACGAGCGCGCACGCCGTCACGACCGAGAAGATGGTGAACGCCGGGCGCCGACCCACGCGGTCGGCCACCACGCCGAAGGTGAGCATCCCGACGAGCTGACCGCTCTGCGCCGTGAGCATCCACGCGAGCGAGCGCGCGACGTCCTGGTGCATCTCGCGGTGCAGGAACGTCGGCAGCCACGTGTAGCAGGTCCAGTACGTGCCCAGCTTGAAGACGCCGAGCAGCCAGGCCGCGCCCAGCCGCCGCGCGAGGCCGGCGCGCACGAGGGTCTGCAGCGGCATGCCGTGGGCGGCCGGCTCGTCGGGCAGGTGCACCGAGCGGCGCGCGGCGAGCGCGATGAGCGCGGTCGCGCTCGAGCCGACGAGCACCCAGCGCCAGCCGGCGTGCGGGAGCACGAGGTAACCGACGGTCGCGGCGAGCGCGACGCCGAGCGGCTCGCCCGACTGGAGCGCCGCCGACCATCGACCGCGCCGCGCGGGCGCCACCGACTCCGCGAGCATCCCGTGCCCGATGGCCCACTCGCCGCCGACGCCGAGGCCCACGACGGCGCGCCCGAGGACGAACACGGACGCGTGCGGGGCGAGGCCGCAGAGCAGCGACCCGATCGAGTACACGAGGACCGTCCAGGCGAGCATCGTGCGCTTGCCGACGCGATCGGCGAGGGCGCCCGCGACGATTCCGCCGATGCCCGAGGCGCCGAGGGCGACACCGAGCAGCCAGGCCCGCCCCGTCTCGGTCAGCCCGAGGTCGTGCGCGACGGGGTCGACCAGGAACCCGAGCAGGACGAGGTCGTAGAAGTCGAACGCCCAGCCGAGAAGCGCGAAGGCGTAGATGCGGCCGACGCGGGGCGCTGCCGCGTTCACCGCGCGCCCCGCTGCCTCACGGCCTCGTAGAGCGCGATGGCCACCGCGACCGAGGCGTTGAGCGAGCCGATGGGCCCCGGCATCGGCAGGCGCGCGAGGACGTCGCACGCATGCTTCACCGTCTTGCGCAGGCCCTTGCCCTCGGCGCCCACCACGAGCGCCACGGGCCGCGCGAGATCGACGCCCTCGATGCTGGACTCGCCGCCCATGTCGAGCCCCACGACGGTGACGCCGCGATCGCGCAAAGACGCGAGCGCGGTCGGCAGCGATGCCACGCGGCAGAGCCGCGCGTGCTCCACGGCCCCGGCGGAGGCGCGGAAGGTCGCTGGCGACAGCGGGGCCGAACGGTGCTCGGGCCAGACGACGGCGCTCGCGCCCATCGCCACGGCCGAACGGATCACGGCGCCGAAGTTCTGCGGGTCCTGCACCTCGTCGAGCGCGACCACCAGCGTGCCGGCGTCGACGGGCACGTCCTCGAGCTGCGAGAGGCGCAGCCCGGGCGCGAACGCGATGGCGCCCTGGTGATGCGCGCCGCGCGCGATGCGGTCGGCCTCCGCCCGCGGCGCCCGCACCACCGTCGCCCCATGGTCGCGCGCGTAGCGGGCGAGGGCCTCGAGCTGGGGCGACGCGCGCCCGGCGTCGCTGACGACGAGCACCCGTTCGAGCCGATCGCCGTGCGTCCGGATCGCTTCGCGGACCGGTTGAAGCCCGACGATGAGCCTCCCGCTCACCGCGCGCCGTCTTCTCGCCCCTCGCCGGAGGGGCGGGCGGCGTCGACCTCTGCGGCGATCGCGCGGGCGGCGGCGAGGCGGTCGCTCGCGTCGCGGATGGGTCTTCCCACGACGACCCAGTCGGCGCCCGCGCGTACGGCTTCGCCGGCGCTCATCGTGCGCTTCTGATCGTCGCCGCCGGTCGCGGCCGCGCGCACCCCGGGCGTGACGAGCACCGCGTCGCCGCCGAGCGCCGCGCGCAGTCTCGAGGCCTCGTGGGGCGAGCAGACGAAGGCGCGTACGCCCTCGGCCCACGCCATTCGTGCTAGCCGCTCCACCTGCGTGGCCACGTCGCCGCCGACGCCCATCGCGCCCAGGTCCGTCGCGTCGAGCGACGTGAGCACGGTGACGGCGACGATCTCGAGGCCACCGCCCTCGCGGCGAGCCCTGTCGACCGCCCGCCGCAGCATCGCGGGACCTCCGCCCGCGTGCACGGTGAGCATGTTCGCGCCGAGCGCCGACGCGCGCGCGACCGCGCGGTCGACGGTCTCCGGGATGTCGCACAGCTTCAGGTCGAGAAAGACGGGTCGTCCCGCGTCGCGCCCCAGCGCGACGGCGTCGGGCCCGGCGTGGACGAAGAGCTCCAGCCCCACCTTGAGCATCCCCACGGCGTCGCGCACGCCGAGCGCCAGCGCGCGCGCCTCCTCGAGCGAGGGCAGGTCCAGGGCGACGATGACCCGCGAGCGCGTCACGCCGTCACAGACAGGAGCAGAGCGGGTCGCCCGGGGTGCAGTTGCACGGCTTGCCGCTGCCGCCGCTGCCGCCACCCGGCTTGGGCGCCACGGGGCGCGCGGGACCGACGGCGGCGCCGCCGCCACCAGGGCGGGCCGCCGCGCTCTGGAGCTGGGTGTTGCGCGCCTTCTCGGCGTCGAGCTGCGCCTGGAGGGCCGCGACCTCGGCGGGGTCCTTGGCCTGCGCGAGCTGCGCCTGCAGCTTCGCTTCCTTCTCGTTCGACTCCTCGATCTGCGCCTGCAGCTGCGCGGCCTGGGCCTTCGCCGCCGCCGCTTCGTTCATGCTCTTCGAGATGGCGATCCCGCCGCCGATGCCGCCGACCACGACGACGAGCCCGAGACCGATGAGGATCATCGTGAGGCGCTTCTTGTGCGTGTCCTGCCCGATGGCGTGCAGCTGCCGCTCGTGCTCCTGCCGCGACGCCATCTCGGCGAGGCGAGACTGCGCTTCCGCCTCCATGCGCGCGCGCTGGATGGCCGCTTCCTGCAGGGCGTTGATCTCCGCCTGGCGCCTCTGCTCCTCGAAGGCGCGGCGCTGGCGCTCCTCTTCCTCCGAGCGCAGGCGAGCCTCTTCCTCTTCCTGCCGGCGTCGGAGCTCCATCACGCGCTTCTCTTCGTCCTCGCGCGCGCGCCGCTCTGCCTCGACCTTCTCCTGCTCCTCGCGATCCTGCGCGTCGCGCAGGATCTCCTGGATGGAGACCATCACCGAGGTTTCTTGACGTTCCGCCATGGCTGCTCCTGGGTAAAGGTACCGATTTGAGAGCACTTTCGCAAACGTCGTCGATCTCCGAACGGGATCGGCTTTCCCTCAGCCTTGGGCTAGCTTGCGTCCACCCATGGCAGGTACGACAGCGGCCGCGCATATCACCGGAACTGTTTGGAAGATCGAGGTCAAGGAAGGCGAGAGCGTGGCCGAGGGCCAGGTGCTCGTGATCCTCGAGTCGATGAAGATGGAAATGCCCGTGGAGGCGCCCTCTGCGGGCAAGGTGGACAAGATCCACGTGTCGGAGGGACAGGCCGTGAGCGAAGGGGATCCCCTCGTTTCACTCGCCTAGCGGCAGATTGCAGGTAAGCTGAACAGGGTGCGACGCAGGGCTTCCACTTGGGCGAAGGCGGGGTTTTTCACGGCAATCGCCGGGTTGACCGGTCTACTGGGCGCACCCGCCTGTAGCTCGCCGGCGGCGCTGGTCGGCGCGGGCGGGGCGTGCTCGCAGACGAGTGACTGCGCCGACGGCTACGTGTGCATCAACGGCACGTGCTCGAACAACCTCTCGTCGATCCAGCACTCGGAGGCCGACGCGGGATACGAGGCCCAGCCCATGATGGGCGGCGATGCGACCACGGATGGCTCCGGCAGCAGCAGCGGCAGTGGGAGCGGCGGCAGCAGTGGGAGCAGCAGCGGGAGCAGCAGCGGAGGCTCCAGCGGCGGCAGCAGCGGAAGTTCCAGCGGCAGCAGCAGCGGCAGCTCCAGCGGGAGCAGCAGCGGAAGCTCCAGTGGCAGCAGCAGCGGAAGCTCCAGCGGCAGCAGCAGCGGGAGCTCCAGTGGCAGCAGCAGCGGAAGCTCCAGCGGCAGCAGCAGTGGCAGCAGCAGCGGCGGCACGGACGCCGCGGCCGACTGAAACCGCGCTCACTCGCGCCAGAGGAACTTCCACGGGTTGTGCTTCAGGTCGCGCACCATCTCCTGCACGTCGTCGTAGATCTCTTCGTCCATGACGAGCGCGCCCACGGTGCCCTCGCCCTTCTTGATGTGCGAGACGATGGCCTGCGCGTCGGACGCCGTGGCGTTCGCGCGCTCGGCGAGCTGCGCGATGTCGGCGAGCGCCTTCTTGATCTTCTCCTGCTGCGCCGGATCGCCCACGGTGCCCTCGCCCTTCTTGATGTGCGAGACGATGGCCTGCGCGTCGGACGCCGTGGCGTTCGCGCGCTCGGCGAGCTGCGCGATGTCGGCGAGCGCCTTCTTGATCTTCTCCTGCTGCGCAGGATCGCCCACGGTGGCTGACACGCGGTTCAAGTTGGCGAGGGCCTCCTTCGCGTCCTTGAGCATCGGCCCCGAGTCCTCGCGGATCTTGGTCGTCAGGGCGTCGATGTTGTCCACCGTGTGCACGAGCTTCGGGTTGTCGACGTAGTTGACGCGCGCGTCGTGCGTCAGCGTCTTGGCCTCCACCGTCATCTCCTCCACGTTGGCCACGATGCGGTCGATGCGCTCCTTGTTGCCCGTGACGATCACGTTGAGCCCCTTGAGCAGGCCCGCCGTGTTGTTCGCGATCTCGGCGATCGTCTCCCGGTTGTTCTTGATGCCGGTGACCGTCACGTCGAGCAGCTCGTAGGCCTTCGCCAGGAACAGGTCGAGGCGAGGAGGGTCGATGCCCTTCACGATCGCGCCCTCCTCGAGCACCGGCTTGTCGGGCGAGCCGGGATCGATCGCCATGAACTGCTCGCCCAGCACTCCCTGCGCCGTCACGTAGAAGTCGGCGTCGCTGTGAATCGTGTCCTTCACCTTTTGCTCGATCGCGATGTCGCACCGCACGAGCACGCGGTGGCCCGACTTGGGGTCGATCTTCCCACCCCGGAACTCCATCGCCTTCACGGTGCCGGCCTTCACGCCGGCGATGCGCACCGCGGCGCCCGACTGCAGGCCGCCCGGGTTGTCGAAGTCGGCGTACACCGTGTACGTCTTCTCGAAGCTCAGGCCCCCCATCACGAGGATGAAGGCGCCCAGGATCACGAGGGAGACCAGGATGAGGGCTCCCACCTTGACCTCGATCGAGCGCTCCTGGGCCATGGCCTATCTCTACTACAGGTCCATGGGGCCCTTGGCTTCCCCACGTATGAACTGGCGCACGATTCCGTCGGCCGTCCCCTGGAACTCGTCGCGCGTACCGAGCAGGCGCACCTTGCCCTTGTAGAGCATCACGATCCGGTCGGCGATCGAGAAGATGCTCACCAGGTCGTGGCTCACCACGATCGAGGTGACCCCGAGCTTGTCCGACAGCTCGCGGATGAGGGCGTCGACGCGCCGGGCGCTCACCGGGTCGAGCGACGTCGTGGGCTCGTCGAAGAGGACGTACCGCGGGTCGAGCGTGAGGGCGCGGGCGATGGCGACGCGCTTGCGCATGCCGTCGCCGAGCTCCGCGGGGTAGTGGTCCGCGAACTCCTCCATGTGCACGATCTCGAGCCTCCGCCGCGCCTCGGCGAGCGACTCCTTGGCCGAGTGACCCTTGTGCTTGCGGAGCGGCAGGGCCACGTTCTCGACGCACGTCATCGAGTCGAAGAGCGTCGAGTGCTGGAAGACCATCGCGCACTTCTTCCGGACGGCGTACATGCCCTGCTCGTCCTTCTGCGAGATCTCCTCGCCGTCGAGCCAGATCTCCCCGGCATCCGGGTAGAGCAGGCCGACCAGGTGCTTGATGAGGACGCTCTTGCCGACGCCCGAGGCGCCGATGATGAAGAACACCTCGCCGTCGCGCACGTCGAAGGTGACGTCGTCGAGCACCGACTTCGGTCCGAAGGACTTCTTGATGTGCCGGAACTCGATCACGCCTCCGGCAGAGTACCAGGGCGCTGCCGTTTCACACGCGCGCGACGCGGCCGAGATCGAGCACGTGCGGTTCGACGGTGTCCTCGACCCCGAGGAACTCGGCGAGCTCCTCGATGGTCGACTGGCTGTCGTCCAGCTGCTCGACGACGCGGTCCAGCTCCTCGGTCGCCCCGCCTGGGTCGAGAGGCGCCGCGACCTGCTCGTGCGTGAGCTGGACGAGCTCCCCGATCATCGCGAGCTGGTGCGAGACCGCCTCCAGCGCCTCGCGTGACTTGTCCCACCGCGAAGCACGCTTGCGCGCGATGGCGAGACGCTTCTGAGCCAGCTCCCGGGTGTGCGGCGAGGCGGCAAAGCGCGCCGCCTCGAGCGACCGCATCTCGTCGTCGAGGGCGCGCCGGTCGACCGTGGCCAGGCACTCGCGCGAGACGTTGTACGCGATGGCGAGCCGTACGTAGCTCGCCAGGAGCCGCAGGCACTCGTCCACCGCGAGCTGCGCCGCCGTCCCGTGCGGCTTCGTGGCGTCGCGGATGCGGTCGATGACGCCCTCGAGCCGCAAGAGCTCCCGGCGGTGCTCGTCGCCCATCTGCAGCAGGAGCGAGGCCCGCTGCTCGGCTGCGCGCGCGCGCTCGATCTGATCGAGGCGCTCGTCGACGTAGCTCCGGAAGGCGCGCAGGTGCAGGACGATCCCGAGCAGCAGCAGCTCGGCGCCCCCGAAGACGAGGAGCAAGACGACGAGGCTCCAATTGGCCACGCCGAACACCGTCGCCCCGGCGAGCACCACCACGTGCCACGGGTGCATGAGCGCATGCTTGACGTAGACCCACGAGCTCCGCTTGTGAGCGGACTCGGCGCTCGAGTGCACGACGCGTACGCCACGCCTCGACGGGGGTGGCGACTTGGAGTGCGCGGGCGGCTCGCGGCGCCCATCCAAGGAGACTCGCGTGCGGGGCATCACGTCGGCGCTGCTCTGGAACTGCTGGCTCGCCATCGAGCTCCTCCTCGGTCGCTGCGGCATGTGGCGCAAGTCGCGTGCCTGCCGGTGCGATCGCTCGAGCTGTCGCGTCGGCCCGGGCGTCCCGCAGAGGCCGCAAGGCACGAATCGCGCACGCTCGCTCGCGCGGAGGCTGGAGTCATGCAGAACGTGGTGGCGCGGGAGTTCGCATTTCGAGCCGAGGGGGAGGTGTCGCTCGGATCGCGCGTGAGCTGGCAGGGAACCTGGGCCGGGACGATCACGACGCTGGCCGGGGCCACGATCCTGTTCGCCCTCTCGCTCGCGATCATCGCTCTCGCGATGCATCCCACCGTGGGGTCGCTGCGGGGCGCGACGATCGCGGCGTGGATCTGCATGATGGCCTGCATCGTCGTCGCGAGCTTCTTCGGGGGGCTGGTCGCCTCGCGCGTGCGCGGGAGCCCGCGCATGCGCGTCGGACTGCTCCACGGGTTCATCACGTGGGGGCTGACGTTCGTGCTCGGGATGCTCTTCAGCGCGCTCTTCATGCGCGGCCTGCTGGTCGGCCTGATCAACGCGCTGCCGGACGTCATGACCGCGACGCCCACGGCGCCGGCCGACCCGGAGCTGATGGATGAAGGGCGGAGCGCCCTCCACTACCTGATCGGCTTCGGCTGGTCCTGGTTCGGTACGTGGTTCCTGTCGCTGCTCGCCGCGCTCGTCGGCGCGGCCGTCGGTGTCCGACGCATGCGCCGCCTCCTCGAGCCCGAGGTGGAGGTCGAGCGCAGCAGCGAGATCCCGCCCATCACGCCGCTGACGCCCGCCCCCTCGGCGTGACGCCGCTGCTACTGCGCGATCTCGGCGTGCTTGATGCCGTCGAGCTTCGGGAAGTTCGCGTCGAGGTACGCGTTGCCCTGGCTCTGGATGGAGCCCTGATCCGGCCCGTGCCCCATCGGCGCGCCTTCGCCGTAGCCCTTGTAGAGGGAGTCGACGATGTCCATGCCGGTGACGACCTTGCCGAACGGCGTGAAGTGCGACGCGTCGAGGCGCGAGTTGTCGCCGTAGTTGACGAACACCTGCGTGGTGCGTGAGCCCGGCACGCCGCGCTGGGCGAAGGTGACCATGCCCTTGGTGTTCGACTGCGTCCCGGTGTCGTCCGGGATGCCCGCGTTCTGCCACTTCGAGTTGACCATCGGGTCGCCGTTGATCCCGAACTGGACCATGAAGCCCTCGATGGCGCGGAAGAAGCGCGTGTCGTCGTAGTAGCCCATCTTCACGAGGTTGTAGAAGCGGTCGGCGCCGTTGGGGGCCCAGTCGCGGTGGACCTCGATGACGAAGTCGCCCTTCGTGGTGGTGAACCTGGCCTTGAAGACGTCGGGCGCCTTGGCGCTGGCCTTCGAGGGGTCGAGCAGGTCCGGGTGGAGCACGTGAGCGGCCTGGCCGCTCGGGGCGGCTGCCGCGGGGGCGGCGCCGGACGCCGCGGTGGGGGCCTTGGTGGTGGACGGCTCGGGCTCGGTCTTGCCGCAGGCGGCGAGCGCGAGCACGAGCGCGGTCGGGACCAGAAGGTGGGCTCTCATGGGGGCGCGATGCATAACACGCGGCACGAGGGTTGCCGAGCAGTGCGCTGTGGGCATGCGCGGCGCTGCGTTTCTCGTGGCTTGGCTCGTCGCGGGCGGGGCGCTCGTTCCCGCGTGGGTGCCGGCGATTGCGCGAGCCGCCCCGCAGCGAGGGGAGGCGACGTTGCCGCGATCGGTCCTCGTGATGCGTGCGACCGCCGATGCCGGCGGCGTGGTCGCGTGCGTCGCGGGGGAGGACGGCGGCGCGCGCGCGCTCGTGCGGGTGGACGGCGACGGGCGCTCGACGACGCTGGCGCCGTCGGTGCGCGTGGAGGAGATGGCGCTCGATCGCGAGCGCGTCTACTGGGTCGGCGCCGACGGCGTGCTCTCGGTCGCCAGGGCAGGAGGTCCCGTCGAGCCGCTCGCGGCGCGCGACTGGAGCCTGCTCGCGGCGGACTCGGACCCGTCGCGATGGGGCATCGCGGTCGACGGGCGCGACGTGTACTTCAGCATCGACGACGCGGTCGGCCTCGTCCCTCGGGGCGGCGGTGAGGCGCGGCGCCTCGACGGCGCGCCGGGCGCGATGCTCGTGGGGGTCGATGCGGACGACGTGTGGTGGCTCGAGAAGGTGCTCGAGGACGACGACTCGACGACGCAGACGCTGTGGGCGACTCCGAAGCGAGGCGGCGCGTCCCGCAGCGTGCTCGCGGGGCTGACGCGCGTGCTCTCGGCGATCGTCGCGGACGACGGCGTGTTCTTGCTCCGCGAGACCGACCGCCCCGGGCGCGGCGAGATCTCGCGCGTCGACGCGCGCACGCGCGAGATCGCCCCGGTGGCGATGGACGTGGCGCTCTACTACCCGCACGTGCTGAGCGCGCGGGACGGCTCGCTCTACTGGCTCGATTATCCCGACGGATTGCACGGCCCCACGCGCCTGCGCGCCGCTCCGGAACACGGCGGCGACGCGACGACGGTGGGATCGTTCTTCCCTCCGGCGAACCGACTCGTCGTCGGCGGCGACTGGGTCTACGGCTTCGGCGAGGGCCTCCACGCGATCGCGCTCCGTGGCACGAGCGGTGCTTCGGTTGGGCTGCGGAAGGTGGAGGTGATTCGATGATGCGCTCGAGAACAAGTGCGGCGCTCCTCG
>Ga0335082_10008943_pt1 | contig 10896 bp, 8 predicted proteins | sample Lox_Sample_41_FD_206718 | JGI IMG/M metagenome (GOLD analysis project Ga0335082, IMG submission 206718) | Soil microbial communities from Loxahatchee National Wildlife Refuge, Florida, United States - Lox_Sample_4.1 | ecosystem: Environmental > Terrestrial > Soil > Wetlands | place: USA: Florida... | reverse complement strand
TCTGTGACGGCCCCACGGCCCCAGACGGCCCCCGAATCTCGCCTGTTCCAGATGAGAAGGCGCAGCCCTGGTACTGCAGTGAAGTCCGCGTGCTTCACCCGAGCGAGCCTCTCAATTCGTCGCGGCCGGCACAACGATTGCTCTCCCCCCCGTCGCATGGGTTCAAAAGGTCTTCTGAGCATTCACTTGGTCACTGTCAGCGACAGGGTGATCGAAGTCGACACCAACCCATCGAATGCGCTGATTCGTCCAGTCTCGAATGCGCGACGCGCCGACTCGAAATCACGCGTGATCTGCTCTGCCCCCGAGCCAACGACCGGCGCATCATCACCAACGTCCCGCGCCTCGGCTCCTGGAGGCTCGTGGAAGTCCGACGGGGTTGACAGTGGGCCGCTGTTTCGACGATAGGTAGATGTAGATCTCTGGAGGCTGGTCCGTGGGCCATCTCCGACGATCCGCTCGCAAGCGACTGCTGGATCGCGCGGCGGGGCTCCTCGTCGCCGTCGGAGCCGTCCTGCCGGGCGTGGCGGGCGGCCAGGTCTCGAGCCCCACCACGGTCTACCGTCTCACCGAGGCGAGTTCGTACCAGGAGGGGTGCTTCGCTCCCTGTTTGTGCCCGATGACGGTGCAAAGTCCCGTGCTCGGCACCTTCAGCCTGCGGCTCACCGGGAGCGACGGCGGATTCGATCAATACGCCGTCGAGGACGTCCACTGGAAGGTATCGGACCGCGACCCGGAGCTGCGCGTCACCGGCTCGGGCATCTACACCGTCGGAAGTGCGGACCCGACGGCGCTCCCCAAGCAGCGCCTCGAGCTCGATCTCCAGCTTGGGGAATCGCCTGTCCAGCACTTCGATAGTGGCTGGGTGATCGGCCCAAGCCTCCCGCACATCCAGATCACCGTCTCGATGAATGGCATGTACTGCTACGACCGCGTCTTCGTCGTTGACGCCGATCCGGTTCCCGAGTCGGAGATCCAGCCCTACGCACTCGTCGAGGGCAGTACCTTCCAACGAGGCTGCTTCGCTCCCTGTGACTGTGCGATCGGCGAGGAGCAGCCTCTCGCCGGGACCTTCTCGCTGCTGCCACTTTCCGACAACGGCCTCTTTGCTGAGCACGGGATGGTCGACGTGCGCTGGAAGGTTCAGGGAAGCGCGTACTCGACACCTCCCGACGCGGAGATCACTGGCGCAGGCTCCTACAGCATCGGTGGGGAGTTCGCCGTTCAGCAGCGGATGGAAGCCGAGCTCCAGGTGGCCGACGAGCTCCCGGCGCCGTTCGACAGCGGGCTCGTCGTCGGCGAAGGTGGATTCCCGGCCAAGATCGACGTCGAGATCTCGAGAAACGGCAAGGTCTGCTTCGACACAGTGATGCACGTCGTGGCCCAAGCACAGCCGATTCCGATACCGGAGCCGAGGGCGACTTTGCAGCTTCTGGCTGGGGGGGTCGCTCTACTCGCGACCACCGCCTTGCGCTCGCGGCGGATAGGGCTTTCAAGCTGATCGTCGCGCACGGACAAATGCCCGAGCGCGGAGCTCGGGGGCAAGCCGTACTCGGTGAAGTACCACGAGCTGCCGGCGGTGCTGCTGAACGAGATGTAGGAGCAGCAGCGCACGATCGAGAAGCAGGCGGGCATGACCGAGGCGAAAGGAGGAGGACCGGCATGCGGCGATTCGGGGCGTGCGCATTTGCGCTCGCGGTGCTGTTGAGCGCGCGGCCGGCAAGCGCTGGAACGATCGTCTTCGACCCGGCTCCTCTCAACGAGACGCGCAGCAGCGACCTGCCCGAGGACGGCGGGACCGGGCTCAATGAGCGTTACCAGTTCTCGGGCAGCGCGCGCAACGACGCGTCCGGCGCGATCCAGCTCACGTTGACGGCGCGTGCAAACGGCGTGGACATCCCCGGATCGCAGCAGACCTTCACGATCCAGGCGCTCTCGACGACCTCGTTCAACTACGACTACACGTACGCGAACCACCTCTCGCCCGCGCAAGTCGGGCTTACCTTCGCGTCGACCGCGCCGCTCAACTTCGTGGCCGGTGTCTTCTCTTGGACCCACGATGCCGCGCCGGTCCCGGCCGTCCCCTGGCCGGCGGCGGCGGCGCTCGTCCTCGGCCTTTTGTTATGCACTCGGCAGCAGCTCGCTCGTCGGCCGACGGAACCCGGGGTCGACCCGCTCCGCCGATAAACGTTTCCTATGAGCCCGAGGGGCTAAATTCTTTAGGAAAATATGGGGAGTTGCGAGATGGGCGGACGCGGCTCCACGCGCTGGGCGAGCACACGAAGGCACCGCTGGTCGAGCAGACGCCCTCGCTCTCCATCGCGACGCTGCGCCGAGCTCCGGTGTTCGCCGAGCCCGACGCCGCGCTGACGGGCGAGGTCACCGTCGGAGATGATGGCTACGGCTGGTTGGACATAGGTCCCCAGACCGACGGCCGGCGCGAATTGCAAATCCGGATTCGCTTCCGCGGCTCTCCTGAGGCGATCGATGAGCGCCTGGCGCTCGCCCGGTGGATGACGCCGATCGGGGGCGAGCGCTGGTTCTTCGTGTGCCCCCGAGCGTGCGGCCAGGAGGGCACAGGGCGGCGCGTCTCGCGGATCTTCATCGACACCGAGCACCGAACGCTGGCCTGTCGCGAATGCCTGGGTCTCCAGCACGCGAGCGCCCAGCGGCACGATGCACGGCGCGACCACGCGAGGCGCGACCGGCCGGCTTCTGGGAGAGCCGCGAGCACCTGCGGTCGACTCGGTCCGGGGCGCTGTCGGGGTGGTTCCTGATCGAGAGCGTGTCGCCTGCCCGCACGCCCGAGCGTGGGCGCGGGTGGGGGCGGAAGTCGATGACGAGCTGGAATCGGATTCTGGAAAGTGGCCGACTCACTCCAGACATCAGACAGGTGATTTGCGCGGTGGATATCGCAATTCCGGACAGCTTCTGGGATGACCGAGCGCGCGCTCCTGCGAGAGAGAGCTTCCTACACATCCTTGATGAGATTGAGCCGGAAGTGCTTCAGGCGCTGCGCGATACGTAAGAACAACACCGCGAGCGACTGGGGGAGCTGGCGAGGCGCTACGAATCCAGTTTACGCGTGGAACCCCGCGAACCGCTACCTGGGAAGCGGCATGGTGTGTATGGCCCCTGCCAACTCCTAGGTGGTCGCTACTTGAGTGGTTCGACCCTTCGCGCATAGACGATGCCGACGTCACGCACCTCTTGGAAGATCTCAAAGCGTGGATGAGGCGCTTCCACCTCGAAGTCGACTGGATTCGTGATGTCGCTATCTGGACCATGGACCATTGGCAGCAGAAGCCCGAGGCGCGAACCAAGTCCGGTTGGCTGATCCCCCCTCATGGAATCCTGTCTCCTCTGTCCAATGACGAGGCGGCGTTCTCGTTCAACGCCGAGTGGGAACCGACTCTTGAACCGTTTGAAGAAGCTCAGCGACGGATCACCGCGGAGTTCACTTCCACGCTCTCCGACTGGATGAACCATGCGGTGTGGTTGGCGCGGGAAAGAGGATTCCCCGCTCTCCCGAAGAAGAGAGAACTTGACCGCCATCTTCGCTGGCTGGTTCGACGTCAGGTAAAGGGTCACAGCTACATAGCGATCTTGAAGGACGACAAGGTTGCGAACTCGACCCTCGCAACGCTTTTCTACACGGGCCTCAGGCGTGGCGAGCTGCTCGGGTTGAAATGGCAGGACGTCGATTTCGACTCCCTTCGCATCCACGTCCGTCGCGCCTACGTACAGAGCGCCGTCACGACGCCCAAGAGCGGGCGTGCGAGACATGTGGCGATGGCTACACCACTCGCGTCCCTGCTGATGGACGTTCTCGGAGCCCGGCGGAAAGAGGCATTAGCGCGAGAATGGCCGGAAGTGCCGGAGTGGATCTTCTGCAGCGAGACGGGCGGGCCTCTGGATCAGGACAACTTCGAGCGCAGCTGGCGACGAGTCCGGCGGCGCGCTCAGAAGCTCGGCGTTCGCCCCCTACGGCTCCACTGCACGCGCCACACCTGGGCCAGCCTCGCCCTCGCCGCAGGGAAGTCCGTCCGATGGGTCGCGGACCAGCTCGGGCATGCCGATCCGGCGCTCACGCTCCGCGTCTACGCACGCGTGATCCCCGATCAGGAGAACGACCTCTCGTTCCTCGATTTCTCGGCTCACGACGACCCCCGACGGCCCCAGGCGGCCCCGGCAGATGACTCGAACGGCCGAAACAAAAGCGCCCCCGAACGCAACCGCTCGGGGGCACTGGAGATTCGTGGCGCGCCCAGCATGACTCGAACATGCGACCTTCAGGTCCGCAACCTGACGCTCTATCCAACTGAGCTATGGGCGCGAGGCGCGGGACTCTAGCGCGCGGGTCCTGACGTCGCTGCGGGCAGTGAGTGCCCAGCGACTGGACAGCGACGGGGTTCGAACGCAACTCTGACGGCGCGCGCCCCGACTCAGACGTGCCATCTTCCGGCACGCCATCGGTTGGCATGCCGCATGCTCTTGGGGGGTCGTCGACGGTCGGACTCAGTGAGGCAACGACTCATGCGGACTCTCTGGCTCGTTCCTCTCCTGGCAATCTGCGCGGCACCGCTCGCCTGTGGTGCGGGTCACGCCGATCACATCGCGATCGCCGTCCTACCTTTCGGTGTGTCGCATGGCAGCAAGGCGCCGCCGGTGGACGTCGCCTCGGTGATCCGCGCCGATCTCGCCTGGGGCGATCGCTTCACCCAGCTCGACATGGCGGATCTCCCGTCGCTGCCGACCCACCTGTCCGACGTCCACTTCGAGGACTGGGAGCAGATCCCCGTCGACTACGTCGTGATCGGCCGCGTCGCCCGTGTCCACGATGGCGGCCACGAGGTGAAGTTCCGCCTGCTCGACGTTCACACGCAGGAGGCGCTGGACGTGATGACCGTGCCGTCTGCTCCCCACGCGCTCGGCTACACCGCGCACGAGATCGCGCGGCGGATCGAGGAGCGGCTTGGAGAGGAGAGGGGCTTCGGGGTATAACCCCCGCCGTGCCGACGAGCACGGCCTCCGATCTCCCTCCCTATGACCCGCAGCGCCTGCTCGCGGCGCCCTTCCCGGAGCGCGTGCGGCTCGTCTGCCGGAGCTGGGCCGCGCAGGTGGCGCCGACGCCCCTGGTCGTGATGGCGATGTACTGGGCGAAGTACTTCGCGCTCTTCATCGGCGGCTGGGCCTTCTTCGTCTCGTTCGACGCCAACTATCCGGGCTTCACATCGCCCGGGGGCTGGGCCTTCACGCCGACCGCGTTCCAGAAGTTCGTGCTGTGGGCGATCGTCTACGAGCTGACCGGACTCGGCTGCGGCTCCGGTCCGATGAACGCGCGCTTCAACCCGCCCTTCGGCGGCTTCCTCCACTTCCTGCGCCCGGGCACGACGAAGCTCGCGCTCTTTCCGAACGCGCCTCTCGTCGGCGGCATCCGGCGCACGGGGCTCGACGTCGCGCTCTACGCCGCGAACCACCTCTTCCTGCTGCGCGCGCTGGTCGCGCCGGAGATCACGCCCGCGCTGCTGTGGCCTTCCGTCGTGCTGATCCCGCTGATGGGCGTCGTCGACGTGACGCTCTTCCTCGCCGCTCGCGCCGAGCACTACTTCGTCGCGCTCGTGTGTATGTTCGTCGCCGCCGGCGGCGCGCTCTGGATCTCGGCCTGCAAGGTGGTCTGGGGCGCAATCTGGTTCTGGGCGGCGACCTCGAAGGTCAACGACCACTTCCCCTCCGTCATCCAGGTGATGATGAACAACGGTCCCTTCTTCCCGAAGTGGCTGAAGCGCCGGCTCTTCGCCTCGTATCCGGACGACCTGCGCCCGTCGTGGGTCGCGGCCTTCATGGCGCGCATGGGCACCGCCACCGAGTACGCGCTGCCCTTCGTGCTGCTGACGAGCCACAGCGAGCTGCTGACGGCGCTCACGCTGGTCGTGATGGTCTGCTTCCACGGCTACATCGCGATCAACAACCCGAGCGGCATGCCGATCGAGTGGAACATCCTGATGATCTACGGCGGCATCTTCCTCTTCGGCTTCCACCCGGAGGCCAGCCCGCTCGCGGTGCTCCAGATGCCGGGCCTCGTCGCCTTCCTCTTCTTCTGTCTCGTCGTCGTGCCCGCCTACGGGAACTTCTTCCCGGCGCGCGTCTCGTTCCTGCTCGCGATGCGCTACTACGCGGGCAACTGGGCGTACAACATCTGGCTGGTGCGCAAGGGCAGCGCGCACAAGTTCAAGAAGCTGAAGAAGGCAGCGGGCACGATGCGCGAGCAGCTCGAGAAGTTGCTGCCCGACGCGACGACGGTGAACCTCGCGCTCACCATGTCGATGGCGCACCGCTTCATGCACCTCGAGGGGCGACCGCTGCTCGAGGCGCTGCCGCGAGCCGTCGACGACATCGACGACTACGAGTGGTTCGAGGGCGAGGTGCTCGGCGGCATGGTGCTCGGCTGGAACTTCGGCGACGGCCACCTGAACGACGCGCGGCTCTTGCGCGCGATCCAGCCGCAGTGCGGCTTCGAGCCCGGCGAGCTGCGCGTGATCTCCGTCGAAGGGCAGCCGCTCTTCGGGCCGACCATGCACTGGAAGATCGTCGACGCCGCGACCGGCCTGGTCGACGAGGGCAAGACCGTGATCGCGCGCATGCGCGGACTCCAGCCCTGGCCGACGGGCGAGTACGCGGAGGCGTTCCTGCGGCAGCGACGCGCGCGGGCGTAGGGCCCGAGCGCATTGGCCGAGGCAGCCCCGGACGCCGTCGTCGTCGGCGCGGGCCCGAACGGGCTCGCGGCCGCGGTGGCGCTGGCAAAGGCCGGTGTCTCGGTGCTCGTGGTCGAGGCGGCGGAAGAGATCGGCGGCGGCACGCGCAGCGCCGAGCTGACGCTTCCGGGTTTCGTCCACGACGTCTGCTCCGGCGTCCACCCGATGGGCGAGCTCTCGCCGTTCTTCCGCGAGCTGCCGCTCTCCGCGCACGGGCTCACGTGGCTGCATCCGCAGGCCTCGGTCGCGCACCCGCTCGACGACGGCCCTGCGGTGATGCTCCACCGCTCGCTCGAGCGCACGGGAGAAGGCCTCGGCCGCGACGCCCGCGCATGGGCGCGCCTCGTGGGTCCGTTCGTCGCCCATGCTCACGCGCTGCTCGCCGACGCGATGGCGCCGCTGCGCGTTCCGTCGCACCCGCTGCTGCTGCTGCGTTTCGGACTGCGCGCGGCCTTCTCGGCGAACCGGCTCGCGCGCCTCTGCTTCCGCGAGGAGCGGGCGCGCGCGCTGCTCGCCGGCTGCGCGGCGCACGCGATCCTGCCGCTGACGCAGCCGCTCACCGCCGCGATGGGCGTCCTCTTCGCGGTGACGGGACACGTCGTCGACTGGCCGGTCGCGCGGGGCGGCTCGCGCGCGATCGGCCGTGCGCTCGCCTCGTACCTCGAGAGCCTCGGTGGCCGCATCGAGACGGGGCGCCGCGTCGAGCGGCTTCGCGATCTGCCCGACGCGAAGGTCGTGCTCTTCGACACGTCGCCGGATCAGCTCGCGCGCATCGCGGGCGATGCGCTGCCGGCCGGCTACCGCCGCCGACTCGGTCGCTACCGCTACGGGCCCGGCGCCTTCAAGCTCGACTGGGCGCTCGACGGGCCGATCCCGTGGCGCGATCCCGCCTGCCGCGAGGCCTCGACCGTCCACGTGGGCGGCACGCTCGAGGAGATCTGCACGTCCGAACGCGACATGTACGACGGCCATCACCACGACCGGCCCTTCCTGATCCTCTGCCAGCAGAGCGAGGTCGATTCGACGCGCGCGCCCGCGGGCCAGCACACGGGCTACGCCTACTGTCACGTCCCGCACGGCTCGACGCTCGACCGGACCGACGCGATCGAGCGTCAGGTCGAGCGCTTCGCGCCGGGTTTCCGCGACCGCATCCTCGCGAGGCACGGGACGAGCCCGGCGGACTTCGAGCGGCTGAACCCGAACTATGTCGGCGGCGCGATCACCGGCGGCGTGGCCGACCTCTTCCAGCTCTGGAACCGCCCAGTCACGCGCCTCGATCCCTACTCGACGCCGAACCCGCGGTTCTTCCTCTGCTCCGCCTCGACGCCGCCGGGCGGCGGCGTGCACGGCATGTGCGGGTACTACGCGGCGAGGTCGGCGCTGAAGAGGCTCGCAAAGAAGAGTTAGACGCGACGCCTCGCGCGACCGGGTGCGAGGAGGAGGAGGCCTAGCATGAGCAACGCGCCGGCGTCGAGATCGTGCCATTCGCTCCGGCTCCCTACGCGCCGCCCTGCCCGCCCACTGCGATGGCATCGGCGAAGCGGAAGAAGTCCACGGCGCTGGCGTCGCCTCCGACCCCACCCGGACCGCCGTCGAGCGAGCCCGCTCCGCCTGGAGCGCCGTTCGCGCCCGAACTCCCGCCCACGATGGTGGTGGGCCACGCCGGTGCACGGACGAGGAGCGCGGCGACGACGGCCCACACTGCCCGAGTCGCGGTGCCGAGCGATACGGCGCCGCGTTCGCATCCCGGTCCTGACACGCAAAGGAGTGGGGGCCAGCCGGCCTCACGTGGCAACCCGGTAATCCCATTCGATTCGTGGCGGTCCATCCCCTCGATGACCGGGATGGAGAGCCGGCGTACCCTGGCCGACCCGGCACGGGCAGAAGGAGGAACAAGGCATGGGCATGCTCGACGGCAAGGTAGTGGCGGTGACGGGCGCGGGGCGCGGCATCGGGCGCGCGGTCGCGCAGGGCCTCGCGGCAAACGGCGCGAAGGTCGTGGTCAACGACTACGGCGTGGCGGTCGACGGGACGTCGCCGACGAGCGAGGTCGCGGCCGCGGTGGTGAAGGAGATCGAGGCGGCCGGCGGACGCGCGGTCGCCAACGCGAGCAGCGTCACCACGATGGAGGGTGGCGCCTCGATCGTGCGGAGCGCGCTCGACGCCTTCGCCCGCATCGACGCGGTCGTCTGCGTCGCGGGCATCCTGCGCGAGCGCATGCTCTTCAACATGGGAGAAGCCGAGTGGGACCCGGTCATCGAGACCCACCTGAAGGGAACCTTCACCGTGTTCCGCGCGGCGGCTCCCATCTTTCGCGAGCAGAAGTCCGGCACCCTGATCGGCTTCACCTCGGGCGCCTTCGCAGCGAGCGTCGCGCAGGCCAACTACAGCGCGGCGAAGGGCGGCATCGTGTCGCTCGTCCGCAGCGCGGCGGCCGGCCTCTACAAGTATGGAGTGACCGCAAACTGCGTCGCGCCGACGGCGAAGAGCCGCATGTCCGGCGCCGTGCCGATGGACTTCAAGATGGGCGAGCCCGAAGACGTGGCTCCGCTCGTCAGCTACCTCGTGAGCGACCGCGCGCGCCACCTGACCGGCCAGGTCTACGCGATCAACGGCGGCGAGATCGGCGTCTACAACCAGCCGGTGGTGGTGCGCACCATGTCGAAGCCCGGGCGCTGGACGCCCGAGGAGATCGCACAGCGGATCGACGGCGACCTGGGCTTCGAGCGCATGCCGATCCTCGACATGCTCGACACGATGGCCGCCGCGGCGGCGAGAAAGAAGAGCGCCTCCTAGCGGGCCTCCCGCTCGGGCTGCTCAGTCCCGGTACTCGTCGTGGCGGCACCACCAGACGCCGTCTGCCTCGTTGCGTCCGAGCGGCGCGCGGTCGAGCCACTGGTACATGGCCCAGAGGCCGTCGAGGCCGCGCGCATAGGCGGAATAGGTGTGGTAGACGAGGCCGCCGTCTTGCGCGAAGGCGCTCAGGCCCGGACGCTCGCGCGTGTAGGTAGCCGGGTCGGTTCCGCTCATCTCGGAATGCAGGGTGGATCCTTCGCCGCCCCCCTTCCACGCCGGCTCGCGCCGGTAGTTGTACTCGATGCCGCCATCGCGCTGCTGCTGGTCCTCGGTGAAGCGGACGTGGAAGTCGGCGTTGAAGTCGCTGCCGAAGGACGACGCCCACGGGAAGCTCCACCCCATCCGCCGCTTGTAGGCCTGTAGCTTCGCGAGCGGCGCCCGCGAGATCGCACACAGCGTGACGTCGTGGTGGGCCAGGTGCACGACGGAGCCGTCGAAGCCGTCTGCGATCGCCGAGCACGAGGGACAGCCGGCGGTGTAGTCGGGCCCGAACATGAAGTGGTAGACGAGGAGCTGCGAGCGCCCGCGGAAGAGGTCCGCCAGCGAGGCGCTGCCCTCGTCGGTCTCGAAGCGATACGGCTCGTCGATGCGGACCCATGGCAGCTCCTGCCGCCGCCGCGCGAGCTCGTCGCTGCGCCGCGTGAGATCCTTCTCGGCCTCGAGCAGCGCGAGCCGCGCCGCCAGCCACTCCTTGCGCGTGCCGGTCGTGTGCTTCGCCATGGAGGAGAGCCTAGGCGCGGCTCGAACGCCGCGCCGCGGCGCCTCGCTCGGCGCGCGCGCGCAGGAACGCGAGGCAGGTCGAGTCGGCGGGGATCTCGTCGAGCTCCTGCGCGACGAGCTGCGGCGTGATGTTCACCTCGTTCGCCAGCGGACGCAGCGCGTCGAGGTCGAAGCGGTAGAGCTTCGCGGCGTTCTCGCCGAGCATCATGCGCACTTCGGCCTCGGGCACGTTCGAGAACGCGAGCCGCATGTTCTCGCGGGAGTAGGGGTGGCATCCCTCGTAGTGCGGGTAATCGTTGCCCCAGAGGATCCGGTCCAACCCGACGATGTGTCGGCCCTCGATGTCGCTCGCGCTCGGGAAGCTCGCTCCGTACCAGCAGTTGCGCTTCACGTAGAAGCTCGGCGGCTCCTTCAGCGCCGGGTCGTTCGCGGCGTCGATCTCGCCGATCGCTCCGTGCTTCCACATCTGGAACATCATGTCCATCTGGCGCATCAGCCCAGGCGCCCACGCGCAGCCCGACTCGGTCAAGATGTACTTGAGTCTCGGGAAGCGCTCGAAGACGCC
>Ga0335082_10008940_pt1 | contig 10897 bp, 12 predicted proteins | sample Lox_Sample_41_FD_206718 | JGI IMG/M metagenome (GOLD analysis project Ga0335082, IMG submission 206718) | Soil microbial communities from Loxahatchee National Wildlife Refuge, Florida, United States - Lox_Sample_4.1 | ecosystem: Environmental > Terrestrial > Soil > Wetlands | place: USA... | reverse complement strand
CCAGTGTTACTCGTGCCACCAGCCGCGCAGCGCCGACGACTTCCTGTTCGGGGTCCCGACGGACGATCGCCCCTAGGAGGCCGTGGTAGCCTATTTCTCGGGGTTCCTTGAGCGCGGGCGGACTTCGTCGGTACTCGATTGTGACCTCGTGCCTCGCGGTTTCCACCGCGGCGTGCACGCTCTTCGAGCCGCTCGGTGGCCTCACCAGGGAGACGAGCTCGAAGGAACACGCGGAGGGCGGAAGCGAGGCCGGCCCGTCTTCCGACGCGGGGAGCGACGCGTCCACTGCCGACGTGACGAACCCGATGGACGCCCACGGCGAGTCGTCCGCGAGCGACGCGCCTGCGGTCGACATGGGCGGCGCCTCGGACACCTCGGCGCTGGGGTTCTGCCAGAGCGGCACGCACTTCTTCTGCGCGGACTTCGACGAGGGCAACGTGGACGCCGGCTGGTCCGTGGTGACGCCCGGCAACGCGGGGGATCTCGCGCTCGACACGCAGACGTACACGTCGGCGCCGGCCTCCGCGCAGCTCGGGGGCGACCAGAACGCGAGCGCCGCGCTGACCAAGTACCTCTCCCCCACCGTGCCGGCGCACGTCCACGTCGAGCTCGACGTCATCGGATGCGCCGTGCCGAGCGCCGGCGTCGTGTCGCTCGTCAACGTCGGTCAGGACCTGCCCGGCAACACCTCCGAGAACGTCCTGCGCGTCCAGTCCGACGGCTCCACGGTGTTCATCGCCGACCAGTACCCAGGCGACGGCGGCGAGGCCTACAACCGCTACATCCTGCCGAGCGGCCTCTCGACGACGTCGTGGACGCACGTGGTGCTCGACGTCTTGCTGAGCGAGACGAACGGCTCGGTGACCGTGACCTTCGGCGGCACGCAAGTCCTGTCCGTCACCGGCATCCCGACGTCGAGCGCGAACGTGACCGATACCTTCGTGGCGATCGAAGCGCGCACCTTCCAGGTGACGGCCGCCGAGACGGCCTCCTTCGACAGCGTCACGGTGGACCTGCAGTGAACGCCGCGACGAAGTCGCGGTGAAGCGAGAGCGCCGCGTCGGTGGCGAGCTGACTCGGGCGATAGCCACTCGCCGTCGCGCGGACGGTGATCACCCGCCCGTCGACGTCGAAGTCGACGCGCCACTCCTTGAGCGCGAGCCGGTAGCCCGCGCCGTGGCGGCGGATCCGACGGTACGCATGCGGCTGCGGGCCGAGCGCGAGGGCCTGCTCGATGCCTTGGCGGAGCACGACACCGCGGGCTTCGAGCCACGCGAGCTGCGCGAGTGCTTTCTCTCCGAACTGCACGTGCCATGCGGGTGCCGGATCGCGCGGCTCGAGCCAGCCGCTGTTCGCGTCGGGGCGGGCATCCGCGTACGGGACGTACGGCTTGATGTCGAGCACCGGCGTGCCATCGAGCAGATCCAGCTCGTGCACGTGGACGACGAGCCCCTCGATCCGCTCTATGCGCACGCAGCTCAGTCCGATCGGGTTCGGCCGGTGAGGCGAGCGCGTCGCGAAGACGCCATACTTCTCGTCACTCCGCGGCGGCTGCACCTTGGGAGACCACCCGCGTCCCTGCGCCACGTTCTCGTGGAACACGAAGAGGATCCACGCGTAGTTCCACAGATCGAGGCCCTCCAGGGCATCCTCGAAGCCGCGCCCGGGCAAGAGCTCGATCCGCCCCGGGGCGCTCCCGGGAGCCTGCCGCGGCGCCTCCATGCGCTCGGTGTACGGTGAGCGCGCGAAGCCGATGGGCTCGAACGGGTACTGCATCCGCGCGGAGCATAGGCTAATCCTTCGGCTCCCGATGGCCGCGACCCTACCCTTGCTGCTCGAGATCGGCGCCGAGGAGCTCCCGTCGTCGTTCGTGGACGCCGCCCTGGCGGCCCTGCCGAAGATCGCCGCCGAGGAGCTGGCCAAGGCGCGCCTGTCTCACGGCGCCGTGCGCGCCCTCGGCACGCCGCGCCGCCTCGCGCTGACCGTGAACGACGTGGCGACCAAGCAGCTCGACCTCGACGAGGAGGTCATCGGCCCGCCCGAGGCCGCGGCGTTCAAGGACGGCAAGCCGACCAAGGCCGCCGAGGCCTTCGCCGCGAAGCTGGGGATCGGCGTCGAGGCGCTCTCCATCGTCGAGAAGCAGGCGGGGCCGAAGCAGAAGGCCGGCCGCTACGTCGTCGGCCGGCGCGCCGAGAAGGGGCGCGCCGCGATGGAGCTGCTCGGGGACACGCTGGCGCGTGTCTGCGCGACCATCCCGTTCCGCAAGTCGATGCGCTGGGCGGACCTCGATGCGACGTTCGGGCGTCCGGTGCAATGGATCGTCGCGCTGCTCGGCGAGGAAGTCGTGCCGGTGGACTTCGCCGGCGTTCGCAGCGGGCGCGCATCACGCGGACACCGCTTCCTGGCGCCTGCGAGCTTCGACGTGCGCGCGCCAGGCTCGTACGTCGAGCAGCTCCGGGAGCGCCACGTCCTCGTCGACCGCGAGGAGCGCACGCGCGTCATGATGGAGCGCGTGGACGCCGCGGCGCGCGCTGCGGGAGGCGCGCACGACCGGGCGCAGATCCTCGTCGACGAGAACGCCTCGCTCGTCGAGGAGCCCGGCGTCGTCACCGGGTCGTTCGACAAGGCGTTTCTCGCCCTGCCGGCAGCGGTCATCCGCGCCGTCGCGCGCGGGCATCAGCGCTACTTCTGCGTCGAGAAGCCGGGCAACGAGGACGCGCTGCTGCCGAGTTACCTCGCCGTCGTGAACACGGCGAACCGCCCGGACCTCATCACCAAGGGCACCGACCGCGTGATGCGCGCGCGCCTCGCCGACGCGCGCTTCTTCTGGGAAGAGGACCAGAAGCAGCCGCTCGACGCGCGCTACGACAAGCTCGGGGGCATCGTCTTCCACCATCGCCTCGGGACGGTGAAGGAGAAGGTCGAGCGCATCGAGCGACTCGCCGCGCTGCTCGCGGATCTCCTGTCGCTCGACGGCGTCCGCAAGGCGGAGGTGACGCGCGCCGCGCGCCTCTGCAAGTGCGACCTGGTGACGCTCATGGTCGGCGAGTTCCCGGAGCTGCAGGGCCACATGGGCCGAGCCTACGCACTGGCGCAGGGCGAGACCGGCGAGGTCGGCGACGCCGTGCGCGATCACTACAAGCCCGTGGGCGCTCAGGACGACGTCGCGCCGAGCAACGTGTCGGCGGTCGTGGCGCTCGCGGACCGGTTCGACACCCTCGCCGGCTGCTTCGCCGTGGGCCTCGCGCCGACGGGAGCCGCCGATCCCTTCGCCCTACGGCGCGCGTGCATCGGTGCGCTCCGCACGCTGCTCGACCGCGGGTACGCCGAGCTCTCGTTCCCGGACCTCGTCGGCCTCGCGTACGACGGGCTCGCCGGAAAGAAGCTGGACCTCTCGCGCGTCGAGACGGTGGCGAAGCTGGAGGAGTTCGCGACCGAGCGCCTGCGCGGTCTGCTCGCGAGCGCCACGAGCAACCAGGTCGCTGACGCGGTGCTCGCCGGCTCCGGCGAAGCGGCGCTTCGCAACGTGGTCGCCGTGCTCGCGCGCGCCAAGGCGCTGCAGACCGTGGTCGACGCGAAGGAGCCCTGGCTCGACAAGGCGAAGATCGTCTCCAAGCGCCTCGCGGGCATCAGCCGCGAGGCGCAGCCGGTCCTGCACGATCCGGCCGATTTCGGCGGCAGCGCGAAGAAGGACGACGCGGTCATCCAGCGTCTCGTGCACGACCTCGACGCGACGACGGGCGCGCTCACCAGCGAGCAAGCCGTGCGCGCAGCCCTCGTGAAGATGGGGAGCGTCGCGACGGAGCTCGACCGCATCTTCGTCGAGACCCTGGTGAACGACCCGAACGACGCGCACACGAAGGTGCGCCTCGAGACGCTCGCGCACGGGGCGCAGTCGATGCTCCGCATCGCCGACTTCTCGAAGCTCGGTTGAGGCCCTACGCACGCAACGCATGCCGACGCTCGTCACGATTCCGTACAGCCACTTCTGCGAGAAGGCACGCTGGGCGCTCGACTGGGCACGCGTGTCCTTCGAGGAGCAGGGGCACGTCCCGGGGATGCACCTGCGCGCCGTCGCCCGTGCCAAGGGAAAGGCCGGCAGCGTCCCGGTGCTCATGCTCGACGGCGACCGGGTGCTCGACGACTCGCCGCAGATCGTGCGCTGGGCCGACTCGCGCGCCACGAGCGACCGCAAGCTGTTCCCGAGCGGCGGCCAGGAGCTCGAAGAAGCGCTCGCGCTCGAGCGACACCTCGATCTGGACTTCGCGCCGCACACCCGGCGCTGGGTCTACTTCCACCTCCTGCCGGATCGCGCGCAGACGCTCCGGCTCTTCGGCATCGCGACGCCCCGCGGGGAGCACACGCTGGCGCGCCTGGGCTTCCCGTTCCTGAGGCGAGTCATGCGCTCGCGGATGAACATCGACGAGGAGAACTCCCAGAAGTCGTACGACCGCATCCGCGCCGTCTTCGACGAGATCGACGCGCGACTCGCCGACGGGCGCCCCTACCTCATGGGCGACCGCTTCGGCGCGGTGGACATCGCCTTCGCTGCCTTCGCCGCACCCCTCCTTCACCCGCCCGAGCACCCCTACCAGCAGGTTCCCCTCGATGTGCTGCCTCCGGCCCTCGTGCAGGAGATGCGCGAGCTCCACGAGCGTCCTGCCGGCGCCTTCGCCCTCTGGACCTACCGCGAGCGGCGCCGCGTGCACTGAAACCGCGCTACATCATGGGTCCCTCCGTGGCTCGCCGTCGTCGAGCGCGGACTCGACGTGCTCGACGAGCTGCCACGCGTCGATAGGCTTGAGCAGGACGCAGCCCGGGAGCCTCGTCTCGCGAAAGGCCAGGGTCACCACCGGGACGTCCACGACTTCGCGCAACCCTCGCAACAGCTCCTGCCCCCCGTAGGGCGGCAGGTCCACGTCGATGACGATCAGGTCGATGCGCTGCAGCGCGATCGCCTCCCACACCTCCTGCGCGTTCGTGGCGTCGATGAAGGCCATACCGTCGCGCTCGAGCACCGCGCGCGCCAGCTGGCGCACGGACCAGGCGGCGTCGGCCAGCAGGATCGTCGCCATCACTGGCCCTCGGGACGCGACAACCGCGGGGGGCGCATGGTCGGCCGGGTGGTCGCGACGCGCGCGGCATGCAGCGCGACGGCGACTTGCGCTCCGAGCGCGGCGAGCAGCTCCTCGTCGAAGGCATCGAGGCTCGCCTTGTGGGCGACGAGTCGGTTGATGACGATGACGCCAAGCATCCAGTCGCCCGCGCCGAGCGGCACGCGTGCGATCGGCGTCCGGGAGGGAGCGCCTCGCGCGATGCGAGCCATCTCCTCGCGCGAGAGGCCCAGCGCGTGGAGCAGCTCCGGAGTCTCCCCGCTCGAATCGATGACGGCGAAGGCCGCGATCCCCGCGTGCTCGACGAGGATCTCGTCGACTGCCGCGAGGATCTCGCTGCGGGTCCTCGCTCGCCGGAGGAGCCGCAGCGCGATTGCCAAGGTCACGGCCCGGCCGTGCTTGCGCACGATCGCGCTGCGCTGCCCGATCCACGCACGCCGCTGCGCCACGATGGGGGACTCGTCTCGGTTCCATCGGTCCATGAGAGCGCGCCCTCCGCAAGCGCCGTGCCCATCGGACATGACGGAAATGCGCTCGACGAGGGGCATCGGCTCGTTCGGTTGTCGAACGATCGGCGCCCAGGGCGTCCGCTTTCCGCACACGCGACGGCCTGCGGTCGGCGGCAAAGCGCCGGCTTACGCGTCGCCCCTGCCCTGGACCGGGCATTGCTACAGCTCTCCGCCGGAATGATGGAAGCCGCCGCCCGCGACGCACTCGAGATGACCGTGCGCCTGTTTCCCGAGAATCCCTCGGCGCGCCACCTGCTGGCCCTCACGCTGTTCCGGGAGGGGCAGCTCGAACGTGCCCTCGTGCTCTACGAGGGGCTGGCGGCGGAGCACCCGGACAGCCTGGCGGTCCGGGTGAACCTCGCCGTCGTGCTCCTCAAGCTCGGGCGAGCCTCGTCGGCCAGGCCGCTGCTCGAGGAGGTGGTACGCCTCGCGCCAGGCCACCGCCGGGCATGGGGTTATCTCGGAGTGACGCTGGAGCAGCTCGGACTCATCGCCGAGGCCGAAGGCGCGCTGCTCGCGGGGCACTTCGGCGGGGCTGCCAAGCGTCTGCGCGAGCGGCACGCGGAGACTCTTGCCCGGCAATCCCTGGCTCCGGATGTCACGCCCGAGAACGCGCGTCGGGCGATGCCGGCGTTCCGCCGTCGCACGCTGCCGCCCCACCAGTGGGCGAGCCTTCCACCCGCGGTCACCGGAAGCATCGCGTATCCCTCGTTGCCGAAGTTCGCCGCGACGCTCCAGCCTCCGGACCTGCCCCCCGCCGACCAGGCGCGCCAGACGCGCACCGCTCCGGCACCGGCCCCTGACTCGACCGAACCGCTCCCCGAGATCGCGTTCGAGCAGACCATGACCGCGCCGAAGGAGCTGGCGCCGCCGCCCATCTCGCGCGCGCCGAAGCAGAGCAACCCGGTCATCCCGCTGCTCGACGCGGCGCTCTCGTCGCTGCTGATCGTCCCGCACGAGGCCGTCGTGGTCAGCCACCCCAGCGGGCTGGTGCTGGTGGGCCTGGAGCAAGCGGATTGCGCGGCCGAGGGTGGCTTCGCCGCGCGGTCGGACGCCGTGCACGCGTTCGCCGGATCGCTTCGGCGAGGGCCGCTGCCACGTCGCCCCTCCCCTGCGCCCGATCCTTTCCAGAGCGCGTCTTCCGCGTTCGTGCGTGTCGCAGGCGCGGGGCAGCTCGTGCTCGCTCCCTCCCGCGGGAAACGTCTCCTTCCCCTCGACATGGATGCGGACGTGGCGTTCCTGCGCGAGGAGCTCATCGTGGGGTTCGATCACGCGCTGCTCTACGACCTGGGCCGACTTCGCGGTCCCTCCAGTGGCGCCATCTCGCTGGTTCGCTTCCGTGGCGATGGCGTCATCGTCCTCGGTCTCGAGGGGCCGTTTCTCGCCTTCGACGTGCACGGCGACGAGGTGCTGACGCTGCGCGCCGCCGCGCTCGTCGGCTGGATAGGGCTGCTCGCCCCGGAGCCGGCGGCCGACGACCCGGACATGTTCACCTTCAGCGGCGAGGGCACGGTCCTCTTCCGGGCGCCGCAAGATCCCCGAAAGGAGCATCCATGACGACAGACACCGACGCGCGCGCGCTCGCTGACCTTGCCGGTCCGGTCGAGGACCCGATCCTGGAGCCGCGAGCCGCCACGCTGCAGATGCTCTCGCGCGTGCTCGAGGTTGCTCCGGTCGTCCTGTGGGCCATCGACGCCGAAGGCAACTACACGCTGTCCGAGGGGGGCGGCCTCGAGCTGCTCGGCTTCCGCCCCGGCGAGACCGTCGGCCTGAACGCCCTGGAGATGTACAAGGAGCAGCCCGAGATCGCCGGCGCGCTCGTGCGGGCGCTGTCGGGCGAGCAGTCGCGCGCAGTCGTCACCGCAGCCCCGGGCGTGCACCTCGACAGCTTGTATCTCCCACTACGCGGGCGTGAAGGCGAGGTGAAGGGCGCGCTCGGCCTGGCCATCGACGCGTCCGACAGGGTCCAGAGCGAGCGCGATATGCGCGACAAGGTCGAGCTCATCGCGCGGCAGAGCGCGACGATCCGCGCGCTGGCCACGCCCATCATCCAGGTCTGGGACGAGGTCCTCTGCTTGCCGGTCATCGGCACGGTGGACAGCGCACGGACCGCCGACATGATGCAGGCGCTCCTGGAAGCGATCGTACGAGAGCAGGCGCGCTACGCGATCGTGGACCTCACCGGGGTCGAGGTCGTCGACACCTCCACCGCCGACCATCTCATCCAGCTCTTTCGCGCCGCGAACGTGCTCGGCGTAGAGGGCATCCTGTGCGGTATCCGGCCTGCCGTCGCGCAGACGGTCGTGGCGCTCGGACTGGAGCTCGGCTCGGTCAGGACGATGCGCACGCTCCGCGACGCGCTCAAGTGGTGCATCCGCGCCGGGCGAGGAGAGCAGCCATGAACGCGGCTCGCATCCCCATCATCAACCTGTACGGCAACCTCATCGTGCCGGTGCAGGGCACCATCGGTGACGAAGCGATGTCTCAGCTCACGGACGACGTGACTCGCTGCATCGAGCGCGACGAGGCCCGTGGTCTCGTCATCGACGTTTCCGGCGTGGCGCTCATGGACAGCTTCATCACGCGCAACATCCGGGACCTGGCGCTGACGGCGCGGCTGATGGGTGTGAGCACGATCGTCTCGGGCCTGCAGCCCGCGGTGGCCATCACCCTGGTGGAGATGGGGCTCGAGATCCACGGTCTCGACACGGCGCTCAATCTCGAACGGGCGCTGGAGCGCCTGACCGAGATGCGCTCCGACGAGGACCGCTCACCCGGTGAAGCCGATGCTCTCGACTGAGGGCAACTCGGCGCTGCTCGACGTGCTGGGGCAGTACTTCTCCGGCTCGCTCGCGCGCGCGCTGCTGACGTCCACGCTTCGTCGCGCGAAGCTCGATGGAGGCGCGCTCGGCGCTCATTCCCTGGCCGAGGCGGTCAGTGCCCTCGAACGCGCGCTGCCCATGTACCTCGGAGACACGGGGCGACGCGGCGAATGCATCGCGCAGCTGCGCAGGATCGCTCCGGTTCCGGCCAGCCCGAGCGCGACGACGTCGACGGTCATCCAGGTGCGCACCGCCGACGACGTGTCCAACGTGTGCGAGGTCGGCCGCGACATCGCGTGCCAGGTCGGGTTCCCGCACGTGGCGCAGACGAAGATCGCCACGGCCATCGCCGAGCTCGCCCGCAACATCCTCCTCTACGCCATCGCCGGCGAGGTGCGCATCGCGATCCTCGAAGCTTCTCGGCGCGGAGTGGAAGTCACCGCGGTGGACCAGGGGCCCGGGATCGCCGATCTGGAGCTCGTCATGACCGGCCAGTATCGCTCGCGCACCGGGATGGGCATGGGACTGCGGGGCGCGAAGCGCTTGATGGACGAATTCGAGATCACCTCGTCGCCCAAGGGCACGCGCGTTCTCGCCCGGAAGTACCTCGCTTGACGACGCCGGCTCGCCAGCGGACGCCCGTGGCGATCGGCATCGCTCTCCGGGCGCTGCCGGGTGAGCATGTCTGCGGCGACGCGTGCGAATCGATCGCGTGGTCGCGCGGCGCCCTGATCGCCATCGCCGACGGCCTGGGTCACGGCCCCCAGGCCGCGGCGGCCTCGAAGGCGTTCGTGGCCTGCGTTCTCGCGCGCATGGAGCTCCCTCTGGAGGAGGTGTTCGCGGATGCGCACCGCGCGCTGCTGAGGACTCGCGGGGCGGTCGGGGCGGTGGCTCGCTTCGACGAGATCGCCGGGCAGGTGGAGGTCGCCGTCGTCGGCAACGTCGGCGCTCTGGTGGTCCGCGCCGGCGCTCGGCGCACCGAGCATCCTCTGGTCGCGTCGGGGGTGCTCGGCAGCGCGTACCGCACGGTTCGTGCGCAACGGCTCGCGTTCGGTCCGGGAGACCTGCTCGTCCTGCACACCGATGGGCTGCGAAGCCATCTGGATGTGAAGGGGCTTCACGAGCTTCCGGCGCACGCCGCCGCCCAGGCGCTGCTGGCGTCGCACTGCAAGTCCACCGACGACGCAGGGTGCGCGGTGGCGTTCGGCCTGCTCGAGGCATCGGGCGCGAGCCCATCGCCCCCCTCCGAGGGATCGGGGGTCATCCCCGTCCGCGAGCGCAGTGACGCCGAGTGCGCCGCGCTGGCGGCCCGCACCTTCTCGCGGGAGGCGGGCCTCGGCGTGCGGGCGCAGTGGGAGGTCGGCATCGCAGCCTCCGAGCTGGCCACGAACATGATCAAGTTCGCCGGCGGCGGCGAGATCCGACTGCGCCATGAGCACGCGCCGCGTGCTGCCGTCGTGGTGGAGGCGGTCGATCGGGGCGCGGGCATCGCCGACCTCGACGCGGCCCTCGCGGACGGCTTCTCGGAAGGTGCCTCCCTCTCGCCCGATCGACCGCGCCGCGAGGGTCAGGGTCTCGGCCTGGGTCTGGGCTCGGTGCACCGGATGATGGACCGCGTCGAGATCGCGACCGACCACCGCGGAACGCGCATCCTCGCGCGAAAGCTCCTCCCCTGAGCGCGCCAACGCCTCAGCGCACTCAGAGCACGTGGTGACTGCGTGCCAATCTCCGGCTGCGCATCCCAGCGAACAACCAGCCAAGGAGACCCCCGGTGTACCCCGTCGCGATCGATGCCGAGAACGTCAGGACCACCGCGAGGGGGCCATGGAACCTCACGAGCGTCGCCCCTATGGCGGCCATCACCGCAACGCCGAGCATGAACACTACGAACGTGCGCCTGAAGTTGGCGTCGCGTAGGGGTGCACGCCGATGACTCACCCCAAAGAAGGCGCCAATCGCAAGGGCGCCGGTCCCGATGGCCCAGAGCCCGCCGAAAGCCGTCGCGAGCGCGGCGGCCCCGACAAAAGGCACCGGCATCAGAAGCCAAATCGCGAGGTCACGATAGGGGCCACGTCCAAGCAACCGAGAGACCACCGTCGATGATCGTAGCAAGCCCTTGTCAGCAACCGGCTAGGGCACCACGTCCTATGTGACGTCACGTGACATGGCCGCGCGAACAAGAATACCCTCCCCACGACGCTCCTGCGTGTGGGGGACCTATTTCGAGGATCTCGAGGGCGCGGACTGGGGGGAGCGCTCGCCTCCCGAGCGAGCCGGATCCGCCTTCCGGGGCGCGGGGGCCTGCATGCATTGAGCGAGGGCATCGTGGAGCGTGCGCGTCATGCGCAGCTCGCCGACGTCGGCGCCGAGGACCACCATGGCTTGCGCGACGGCCGGCTGGACGCCCGAGAGAAGCCCCTGAACGCCGAGAGCGCGCGCGGAGGCCAAGATG
>Ga0335082_10008939_pt1 | contig 10897 bp, 5 predicted proteins | sample Lox_Sample_41_FD_206718 | JGI IMG/M metagenome (GOLD analysis project Ga0335082, IMG submission 206718) | Soil microbial communities from Loxahatchee National Wildlife Refuge, Florida, United States - Lox_Sample_4.1 | ecosystem: Environmental > Terrestrial > Soil > Wetlands | place: USA: Florida... | reverse complement strand
TGTACGGGGTTGTATTCGGATCCTGGGATTGCGCGAAAATCGTGCCTCCCAGAACCCGGCTCTTTTCGTTGTTCGCGTCGGCGCTGGTGTCGTTCAGGTTGACCACGAAAATTTCGATCGGATTGCCGGTGGTCTTCCCTTCGCCGAAGTATTTCAATGCGGGAACGATGTAGCCGGCGAATCGGAGTTCATCCGCGGGTCCTGTGCCGGCACCGGTTTTCAGAGTGCCTGAGACGCGGCCATTGGCGTCGGGTCCGCTCGTAAAGGTGACCGTGAGCGTGGAATTGTGAACGCAGTGAGGATTGTCGGCCGTACACGGGTTCGGCACCACACCAGTGCCAACCGTCGAGTTTAGTGGATCGTTGAACCAGTCCTCTCCGTTACCGGCGCTAACGTCAACTTCTCCAGCCAATGCCATGGGACCGCCACCGACACCTGCAAAGACAGTGGTGTCGCGCCCGGAAAATTCAAACACATAGGCATTGGCACAGGTCGTTCCGTCGCAGAGTCCGGGAATGGGGACTGGTGTCGACGAGTTGGGATTCCCCTGGAAGACAATAATCCCCGAGCCGCGAACGCCATCGTTGGGGTCGAATTCGATCATCGTGAAAACTGTCGAGCCTACGCCGCTTGTGCCCGCGATTCGGTACGTTATTGGTTTTTTGGAAACCGTATCTTGCAGCGTCACCCATCCTGCGCCGCTACCATCAATGCAGTAGTTCGAGGCGGGGATTCCTGAATTCAGAGTAGTGTCGAGGTCCACGGCCCCGGTAGATCCTTCACCAACGGCAAGGTCCTCCTCCCCGGGGAACGACGGGCCGCTGGCAACTCCGAAGCTACCGAAGGCGTTATTTGTGGCACGGACTTCGTTCCCATCGGCATAAAAACTTCCGGCGCGCACCACATGATCTCCTCCGTTGGACTTGTATCCGCTGAAGAAGTATGTGTAATAGCCTTGCATCGCGCTATTGCTGTTCGGGGGGCCAAAGCCTGACGTCTCAAAATCGCATGTCGTCAGTGGGCCAACTGTGGCCGTATCTGTGGCGGTGTTGTTGCTCGGATTGGCGTCTTTGTCGGGAGTCGTCACTGACACCCCGGCCGAATTCATGACCGGGCTCAAAATTCCCGGAGCCACGCTCACAACCAGCCCGAGCTTGCTGGGCGATGAAGCCTGAACGGGACCGGGATTGCTGCAGGTCACGACTTGCCCGGCAGCCGAACAGTTCCAGTTCGCACCGGTGGCGCTGACGAATGTCAGCCCGCTGGGCAAGGTGTCGCTTACGGTCACCGACTGAGTCGGATCCTCAGTGCCGTCGTTCGCGATATTCAGCACGTACACGGTGTTTATTCCCGGCATCAAGTTTCCGCCCGTGTGGCTGATGCTGATACCCAGATCGAGATAGCCCGCCACGACGGTTTCCGTATCCGTGGATAAATTGTTGCTGGCGTTAACGTCCACGTCGGGGCTCGTCACCGAGACTGTGGCGGTGTTTTTCAAAACTGTGCCCACTGCGGCGGTTACGTTCACAACGTAGTTGATGATGCTTATGCCGTTCACGCCCACTTTGGGGGTCGTGCAGGACACCATCTGAGCACTCGACGCGGAACAATCCCACAGGGAACCACTTGCGCTACCAGGGACGTACGACATGCCTGTCGGCAAAGTATCCGTCACGGTGACGGGTTGCGTAGTTGAGGCGTTCCCAACATTGTTCACGGTCAACTGGAAGCCAGTGTTGTGGTTGGTGGTCAGGATCTGGTTGGTTGTTTGAAGAATCGTCAGATCAATGCCGGCTGCGGCTGCGTTGACCGTAAGTGTGTGCGTGTTATCGCTGCTCCCCGAAAAGTCCGGGCCGGGATTGTACACCGCGTTTATGGTGTAAACCCCTGCCGCGGTTCCTGCCGGCAGCACATACGTTGCGGAGGCGAAGCTGTTCGTTAAGGTTGCCGATTGCACTGGAGTGCCGATCGTATTGCCGCCACCATCTTTTATGGTAAACGTTACGGTTCCTTCGGTGACCGGCCCACCGTTCGTGACAAACACGTTTCCAAAAAGAGACACATTCTGGTTGCTGGTGCTCACACTTGCCATGCGGTTTTCCGCCGTGGTCGTGGTAGCCGCCTGATTCGCCTTGAAGGTGAAGCCACCATTTGAAGTGACGCTTTGCCCATCAGGATTGGTGACCACGACGTTCACCGGTCCTGCCGACATTGCCGGAGTAACCACGGTGATGCTCGTTGCAGAGACCACCGCGACCGAGGTCCCCGGCTTGCCGCCGAAGGTAACCGTTGCGCCCGACTTGAAATTCATGCCAGTGATCGTTACCGCGGTTCCACCCGCTGCCGGGCCGGAGTTCGGACTGATAGAACTGATTGTGGGCGGAGGAACGGCGTTGAATCCGCCTGTCAAAGTGGCGGTCTGGCCGTCGGGATTGATGACCGCCACATTCACGGGCCCTGCCGTCATTGCCGGTGTGACCACAGTGATGCTCGTTGCAGAAACGATCACAACCGAGGTTCCCGGTTTGCCACCAAATGTGACCGTCGCGCCTGCTTTGAAATTTGTCCCCGTGATCGTCACCGGCGTTCCACCTGCCGCCGGACCAGAGTTTGGACTGATGGAACTGATGGTAGGCGGGGTAGCCGCGACGGCGGTGAATCCGCCGGTCGATGTAGCGGTCTGGCCGTCGGGATTGATGACCGCCACATTCACGGGCCCTGCCGTCATTGCCGGCGTGACCACAGTGATGCTCGTTGCAGAAACGATCACAACCGAGGTTCCCGGTTTGCCACCAAATGTGACTGTCGCGCCTGCTTTGAAATTTGTCCCCGTGATCGTCACCGGCGTTCCGCCTGCCGCCGGACCGGAGTTTGGACTGATGGAACTGATCGTAGGTGGCGGAAGAGCAGTAAATCCACCTGTCGAAGTGGCGGCCTGGCCGTCGGGATTGATGACCATGACATTCACGGGCCCTGCTGTCATTGCCGGTGTGACCACAGTGATGCTCGTTGCAGAAACGATCACAACCGAGGTTCCCGGTTTGCCACCAAATGTGACTGTCGCGCCGTTCTGAAAATTTGTCCCCATAATGGTTACCGAGGTGCCTCCCACAGTAGAACCGTTGTTGGGACTCAGTGACACAATCGTCGGCGCCGGAGCTGGATTCACCGTCAGTGTCAACGCCTGCGTGGCCTTCAGTTGCGGAATTCCGGAATCCAGCACCTGTACTGTAAAGGTGTCCGTGATTGCTGTAAGGGCGGGCCGCACTCTGGATGTTTCGGGCTTCAGCATTGCCACTGCCGCAGCCGCTCCATTGCTGGAAATGACACCAGTGTTGCTATCCAATGTGAAACCTTGCGGCAGAGAGCCGGAAATGACGCTCCACGTGTAGGGTGGAACGCCACCCGTCTCTGTTAGTTGATAGGAGTACGCTTGGCCCGAGGTCGCGACCGGTAATTTGGCCGGGTTATTGAGTGCTGGGGGCGGCACGATGGTAGTGCCATCCGTGGCGGATTTGGTGGCATCGGCAACCGACGTGGCAGTAACACTGAATTGTAGATTTGCGTTGACTACCGCCGGAGCACTATAAGTGGCCGGCGCGCCACTTTGGGTATTGGTCGGCGCGATGGTCCCACAGCCCGGCGAACACGAGGTGCCATTCTGCGTCAGCGTCCAAGTCACGCCCTTACCGGAGTCGTTGGTGACCGTGGCCGTGAAGTTTTTCGTTTGTCCCTGGTCGACGGTTTGTGCACCAGTGGGAGAGAGGCTCAGGCTGATCGGCGGGGCGGCTGACCCGCTGTTGCATCCGCTGATGGTTGGTACCAGGGCCAATATCAATATTGCAGCAAGCCAGAGATGTTTTGTTACGTGCTTCATAAACGCCCCCATTGGGTGCGGCGGCCAACTCGAAGGGGGCGTCTAGGACGCCCTTTTGAGGACGAGTTTGGAGCCGCCGCGCCGTTCCTCAGGTGGCAAAGGTAGGGGTACGGATCCGTAGAAGTCTTTCGCAAGTTTTGATATTGTTTTGACAATTTCCTTCGGTGAGTCAGGTCTATGGCCTCCCCTCGCCAGTTTTACTTCGGAGATTACCGGTTGGACGCGGTCCAGCGGGCCCTATTCCGCAACGACGAACTCGTTCCGCTGGCGCCCAAGGCATTGGAAACGTTGCTCTTTCTGGTGGAACGCCACCGCCAGATCGTGGACAAGAAGGAATTGATGGACGCGGTATGGCCGGACACCTTTGTGGAAGAGGTCAGCCTGGCCCGCAACATCTCGCAACTCCGGAAGATTCTCTCCAATGGTCAGGATGGACGGGAGTACATCGAGACCATTCCCAAGCGGGGCTACAGGTTTGTAGCGCAAATCGAGGAATTCAACCGAGTCCTCCCACTGAGCCCGCAGCTTCGGGAGCCTCGGCCGGAGACCGTCGGCGCGCAGGGGCAGAGAGCCGCGATACGACGTCGGCTCCGGAGGCTGATTGGTGCTTTGTTTATGATTTCCCTGGTCGCCGTCGGAGGCTATTGGTACTTCCGGCTCCGCCCCGTTTTGACCGACCGCGACTCGATTGTGCTTGCCGACTTCACGAATACCACCGGCGACCCCGTCTTCGATGGCACCTTACGGCAAGGTCTGGCGATTCAACTTGTGCAATCACCGTTTCTCAATCTGGTTTCCAAAGACCGTACGCGCCGGGCATTGTCCGCAATGGGAGAACCCGCTGATGCACCCCTGACACCAAAAGTCGCACAGGAGCTCTGCCTGCGTACAGGCGCAAAAGCGGTTCTGGAAGGCTCCATCGCCAGGGTTGGCGCGCATTACAGCGTGATTTTGAACGCCGACCGTTGCAGCGATGGTGAATCAATGACCAGCGTTGCCGCTCAAGCCAGCGACAAAGAGCATGTGCTTCCAGTACTGGGCAAGGTTGCCACGGAAATGCGTGCCAAGCTTGGTGAGTCACTCGCCACCGTCCAAAAATACGACACCCCTTTGGAGCAGGCGACGACGCCTTCGCTGGAGGCCCTGCAGGCCTACAGCCTTGGCCGCCGCATCATGGATTTGAAAGGCGACTATGCGGCGGCGCTGCCGATGTTCCAGAGCGCGACGCGGCTCGACGCGAAATTCGCGATGGCTTACGCGGGATCGGGAACCGCCTACTACGCCCTCGAGGAAAGCACCAAAGCCTCCGAGAGCCTAAAGATCGCTTACGATTTGCGGCAGCAGGTCAGCCCACGGGAGCGGTTTGAAATTGAGGCGCTCTACCACTGGTTCGCAACCGGCGACCTGGAAAAAGCAGTGACGGTCTACGAACAATGGTCTCGAGTTTATCCTCGCGATGACGTGCCGCCGAACAATCTGGGTGTCCTCTATCAAGAACTGGGACGCAATGAAGAAACACTGGAGAAGGCACGTGAGGCATTCCGCTTGGACCCGGACAGCGGCCTTAGTTACGGAAACCTGGTGGATTCCTACCTTCATCTCGGCCGACTGAAGGAAGCGCGCGCGACCGCCGCAGAGGCACTGGCAAAAAAACTCGATTCGCCGCACCTGCGCTTCTATTTGCACCGGATAGCCTTCCTGGAGGGTGATGCCGCAGGAATGGCGCAACAACTGGAATGGGCCAAAGGAAAGCCGGGTGCGGAGGAGTTGATCACCGATAGCCAGGCGCACGCGGAGGCGTATTACGGTCGGCTGAAGAAAGCCCGGGAACTTCTCGCTGCTGCCGTGGCTTCGTCCATGAAGACCTCCGACAATGAAGCGGCAGCAACGTATCAAATGTCGCTGGCACAATCCGAATTAGACTTCGGCTTTCTTGAACTAGCGCGCAGCGACATTGCGGCAGCGATTCAGTTGGCTCCGACGAGAGACACGCGAGCGCTGGCGGCCAGCATTATGCCTTTTACGGGAGACATCGCCCAGGCGGAAAAGATCGCAAACGACTTTGCACGGGAAAACCCCGAGGATACCAACATCACGAAAATTCTTGTTCCCACCATACGCGCGTCCATTGCACTGCAGCGCAAGAATCCGGAAAAAGCCGTGGAGTTCCTGAAGACAGTTGCACCATACGAGTTGGGCTCCGACGACAATCTTTATTCTGCCTACTTGCGGGGCCAGGCATTCCTGATGCTCGGGCGCGGTGCCGATGGCGCACGGGAATTCCAGAAGCTATTGGATCACCGGCCCATCTATCAAAAGAGTGAAAGAGCTACACTATCTCAACTTGGCCTTGCCCACGCTTATTCCTTACAGGGTGACTCGGCGAAGACGAAAGCCGCCTATGAAAGCTTCTTCACACTTTGGAAAGACGGCGACCCGGATATCCCGATCCTGCAGCAGGCCAGAATCGAATTCGCGAAATTGAAGTTGAAGTAAGACTACATTGGGAGTCGCCGCCCACTGCGACGCGAAGCCATAGCTCTTCATTCTTCAGGGGAGCAGCCCTTGCCGTAGACTAACGTCCGAAAGCAGCGGAGCTATGGCAACCGACTCCCATTTAAATTTCGGCCAGTCAGGAAGTTCGTCGATGTAGGTTCTCGTCCCGATCTTGGCGCGACTACTCCCCACGAAGGCGCCCAGCTTAGATTGTAAGTCGCTGATAATCCATAGGCTGATGGAGTGTCTTTCTTAAGAGATTTGCCCTGGTTTTCGCCTTTCTGCCCTCAAATTTGGGCTAGCTGTCCCTTAGTACAGGTTTCAATCTAGCGAATCCTGTCCCAGAACTGTACCCGGAACAGGTTGTTACCCCTGTTCCAAAGACGGTAAGTTCAAGTTTCCCGGTCTGAGGGGGTTGCGTCAGGGGTGTTCGCACACGCTAAGCATCGTTCTTTCTCCGCCTTCTGTGCGGCAATTTCTGCCCTCAGTCTTTTCCTGATTCTCATGGGTTGTGCCGGTGTAGGCCCCAAAGCTCCTTCCCCGGAAGGAGTTTTATCCCTCTCCGCCACCAGCTTCAATTTCAGTACCGTCGTCGTGGGCAAAACGTCCACGCAAACTCTGAAGATCACGAACACCGGCAACGCTCCCTTAACGCTGGAATCACTGACCCTCAAGAGTCAGCAGTTCCAGATCACCGGCCCTTCCGTGCCGCGAACGATTCTGCCCAATCAAATTGTGAGCTACACCGTCTCTTTCGTGCCCACTGCATCGGGTAACCAGTCCGCATCGTTGCAGATCACCACCAACCTCGCAACGGCTCCTGCGGACGTGTCACTGGCAGGGATTGCGGAGAAGGCTTTCGCGGCCCTGCAAGTCACTCCCGCCTCGGTCAATTTCGGAAGTCAGAAACTCAAATCCACGAGCACACAAAATGTCACTTTGAAAAACACCGGTGACATCAACATGACCGTTAGCGGGATTACCGTGGTCGGCGCGGGGTTCGGCTATTCTGATCTGTCTCCCGGCTTTTCTCTTGCTCCCAATCAAACGGTAACCTTCCAGGTTTGGTTCAAGCCGCAAGCAGCCGGCGCGGCTTCAGGCTCCGTTACCATTCTGAGCGCAAATATCGCCTCACCCGAGGAAATCCCCGTTTCCGGTAGCGGTGTGAATCCCTCGAGCCCACCACCAACGACGCCTCCTCCGGCTCAGCACACAGTCTCGCTGTCCTGGCAAGCGAGCCCAAGCGCTGTGACCGGTTACCGCGTTTATCGCAGCACCACCTCAGGCACGAATTTCTCACCCTTGACTTCAGCGATCAACGTTCTCTCTTACGCGGACGACACGGTCGCTAACGGCACGACCTACTACTACGTGGTCACCGCCGTGGATGCCGCGGGCAACGAAAGTGCTTACTCCAACCAGGTTACCGCTGTCATCCCCACCTCCTGACGCTGATTACCGCTCGTTCCCCCATGGTGGGTCCGTTTTTTCTGGTTCCCAGTTCAGGCTCCGCCTCACTGGCAGCATCCTGTGGTACAGTTCTGCAATCACGGGATGAATCTGTGAAAGTACCAAGGCACCTCTAATGAACAAAGGAATTGAGATTCGCTGTTACGACTACGTTAATCATTCGTATGCGATGGTGCGCGATACATTGAGGCGAGATGCGCTCGATGTCTTCCGGGCGGCCACGAAAGCGGCTGCTACTCGGGCGGAGACGGTCGCCGCCGAACTCCACGTGGACCTGGGCGGCGTCGGCGTCAAGGCGGATATCAAGATTTCCGTCAAAGGGATCGAAGAGAAAATTGGAGATACCACGTCGGGCCCAGCCACCCGGTTACAGCTCGAATGGGAAGCAGCCACTGCGCCCGGCTTGTTCCCGTTCATGAAGGCCGAGCTTTCGATTTACCCGCTGACCAGCACCGAAACACAACTCGATTTCGAGGGCCTTTACGAACCACCCTTCGGTCCCTTGGGTAGAGCCATCAATGCGGTTGCCGGGCATCGCATCGCAGAAGCGACCGTCCATCGCTTCATCGACGAGGTGGCGGACCATCTCCGCAAAACGCTTGCCACTACTCACCGATGATGGGCTGAAATTCCTCCTCAGGCAGAGGACGTATTTCTGGATTGCGCATTAGCACTCGCGCACACGCGTTCCAGCGCAGAATCGCATCGTCGTTTTTATCCGGGCGGAGAGCCTCGGCTTGCTCGTAGTACTTCATCGCTTCGCGCAACGCGTGATAAGCGTTGGCATTGCTCGAAAAGCCGTGTTGCCGGAGGTATGCGTGCCCCTGGCGTTCCCAAATGAGCCCGGAGTAATAGGCGCGCTCGTATTCACCTTCGACCCGCGACAGCACTTCTTGCGCCGATTTCATGGGAACCCCGTGGTCAAACTGATCCGTTCGCGCAAGCAGGAGGGAGACGAGTGCCTGTTGATGGGAAGGCACAATGGACAAAATATCCAAGCAAATGCTTTCTGCGAGACTGGGTTCGTTCAACAGCCGATAACGCTCGACTCTTTCCAGAGCCTTCGGAATTGCATCAGCCGATATGGATTTTAGATCGAAATGCATACGCACCTCCTGGCGACTACCGCCCAGTGAACACCCGAAACAGTTTCGTCAATGGATCGAAGAAGCGATCTACCACGCGCTCTTTCAGGGGAATGATCGCATTATCCGTGATGGTAATGCTTTCGGGGCATACCTTTGTGCAGCATTTTGTAATGTTGCATAGTCCGATGCCGTACTCGTTGCGAAGAGTGGGAACGCGATCCTCTTCATCCAAGGGATTCATTTCAAGCGCAGCTGTGTAGACCAAAAAGCGCGGACCGATAAACTGGTCGTGCATATGGTGTTCGCGCAACACGTGGCATACGTCCTGGCAAAGATAGCACTCAATGCATTTGCGGAATTCCTGAACGCGATCGGCATCTTGCTGGGCCATACGCCAGGTTCCATCCGGCGCGTCGGGAGTGCGCGGCTTGAATTTAGCAATGCTCTTTTTCACGCTGTAATTCCACGACACGTCCGTCACCAGGTCCTTCACATGAGGGAAAGCTTTCATCGGCTCGATGGTCACGGGCTCCTCCAGAGGCAGCGAGTTCAGGCGCGTCATGCACATGAGCTTGGGCATCCCGTTGATTTCGGCGGAACATGAGCCGCATTTGCCGGCCTTGCAGTTCCAGCGCACGGCGAGATTATTGGCCTGTTCGGCCTGAATGCGGTGAACGGCGTCGAGCACCACCATCCCGGAAGACACCTCGGTGGTGTAGTCCTGAAATTTTCCCGCACCTTTTTCGCCGCGCCAGATTCGGAACGTGGCCGTGGACATTACTTCATCTCCTCTATAATCTGCTTCAATTCCGCCGGCATCTCCGGAATAGGATCTCGCAGCACCTGCATCTCGCCGCCCGATCCCTTGCGAATGACAATGTTGAAGGAGCCGAATTTCTCATCCTTGGCAGGAAAGTCATCCCGGAAATGCGCACCCCGGCTTTCTTTCCTCTCGAGAGCCGCCCGGGTCACCATTTCGGACACGATGAGCAGGTTGTTCAGGTCAACGGCAGTGTGCCACCCGGGATTGTATTCGCGATGGCCCCGCACACCGGCGCGTGCGGCACGCGCCTTGAACTCCTGAATGTGTTCGAGGGCTTGCCGCATCTCGGTCTCCTGACGAACGATGCCAACCAAGTCTTGCATCATGTCCTGCAAGGCATATTGGACCGCATAAGGCCCTTCAGCGCCATCACGTTCGAACGGTGCCAGAGCTTGTCTTTCCGCGGCCTCAACTTCAGCCGAATTGATATCACCGAGAGAGTGTTCCTTCGCGTAAGATGCAGCGTATTGCCCAGCACGTTTCCCAAAGACTAGCAGGTCCGACAGGGAATTCCCTCCCAATCTGTTTGCGCCGTGGAGCCCCGCGCCGCATTCTCCCGCGGCAAACAGTCCAGGAACGTCAGACATTTGAGAATCCGGATCAACGCGGACACCACCCATCATGTAGTGCGTCGTTGGTCCGACTTCCATTGCTTCTACTGTGATGTCAATGTCCGCGAGTTGCTTGAATTGGTGATACATGCTTGGGAGTTTCTTCTTGATGTGTGCGGCGGCGTTTGGAATGCGGTCCTTAATCCAGGCAATATCCAGAAACACACCACCATGAGGGCTCCCGCGGCCGGCGCGCACTTCTCGCCGAATGCAGCGAGCCACATGATCCCGCGTGAGAAGCTCCGGTGGCCGGCGCGCGTTCTTGTCTCCCTGTGTATAGCGCCATCCTTCTTCTTCTGTGTCGGAAGTCTGATTGGCGTACGCTTGAGGAATGTCGTCAAACATGAAACGGCGGCCGTCCTTGTTCCGCAGGACACCTCCTTCGCCCCGGACCCCTTCGGTGACCAGAATGCCCCGCACACTGGGCGGCCAGATCATTCCAGTGGGATGGAACTGCACGAACTCCATGTCTATCAAGGACGCTCCAGCTTGATATGCGAGAGCGTGTCCGTCGCCGGTATACTCCCAACTG
>Ga0335082_10008937_pt1 | contig 10899 bp, 6 predicted proteins | sample Lox_Sample_41_FD_206718 | JGI IMG/M metagenome (GOLD analysis project Ga0335082, IMG submission 206718) | Soil microbial communities from Loxahatchee National Wildlife Refuge, Florida, United States - Lox_Sample_4.1 | ecosystem: Environmental > Terrestrial > Soil > Wetlands | place: USA: Florida... | reverse complement strand
ACTTCGCAGCTGATGATCGCGGCGATACTCACTTGTTTCGATTGGCGGCTACCGGCGGGCACGTCGAGAAGATCACCAAGGGCGACCGTAGCCTGAGTGGCTTCAGTTTTTCCAGTGCTTTCGATCGCATGGCTTACACCGCCAGCGACCCGACCCATCCGGCTGAAGTGTTCACCTCTCGGACAGACTCAAGCGGCGAACAGAAGCTCAGTGCGGTGAGCGAGCCGTCGCTGCGAGATGTCGATCTCATCCCCGCGTCTCGGATTCACTTTCCCAGCGCCGATGGGACGGAAGTGGAAGGCTGGATCATGTTGCCGCGCGCAGCTAAAGCGCCGTATCCGCTAATTCTCAGCATCCACGGCGGACCTCACGGCTCCTATAGCAGCGCCTTCAACTACGAACACCAACTGTTGGCTGCCAACGGCTATGCAGTTCTATTCACCAATCCGCGTGGGTCCACCGGTTACGGCGAGAAGTTTTTGTGGGCAACGTGGGGAGGTTGGGGCAAACTCGATTATCAGGACGTGATGGCGGGCGTCGATTATGCAGCCGCCCATTACCCGATCGATCGTAAGCGGCTCGGCGTCACTGGATATTCGTATGGCGGGTTCCTGACGAACTGGATCATTACTCAAACAACACGCTTCGTCGCAGCAGTGACTGGCGCGGGAATCTCCAACTGGGTAAGCGATTACGGCACTGCTGACATCCCGAGGACCAAGGAAACCGAGTTCTACGGCGCACCATGGCAGTCGGATAGCGGCGAACGGATGCGCGCGCTCTCGCCGATATCACACGTTGCGAACGTGAAGACTCCGACATTGTTCGTGCACGGCGAAGCGGACCGTCGCGTACCGATCGAAGAAGCCGAGCAGATGTATACGGCGCTGAAAAAGCTGCGTGTTCCATCCAAGTTCGTACGGTATCCGGGAGATTTCCACGGCGGCTGGCCGCCGTGGGACATGGTGCACCGCTATTATCAGGAACTTCAATGGTGGCGGCAGTACCTGGAGGCTTCAGGAACTTAGTAACTGCCGAGTTGAGAAGGTGTGGAAAAGTGCGGGCAACCGATCGCGATCAAGGCTGCAGACAGAACGCGATCGATTCGGTTCCCTGCGATGTCGTGATATGCAATGCCATATTGCCCAAAACAACCTTGCTGCATGGCGCTTGCGGCTGGAGCGTCTGCGGGACAGGGATATTTAGTTGATACAAGCCGACCTGGCCGGGAGTTAGACCCGCGAAGGCGATCGGCGAACCTGGATCGTCGGCGTCCTCTTGAGAGAAAGCTCGGGGGATCGCCGTGAGTTCTGTGCTCAAGTAGCTCAGGAATCTCGCTCGAACACGGGGATGTCCCGCAAAATCCTTGAAGATTGCTCCGGATGGAGCGGCGCCGTTGGGCACTCGGGGTGAAGTCTGGCCCAGGCCGAAAGCATAGACGATGATTGTTTCACCACGTCTTGCGGGGTCGCTTTCGCTGACCGCGTTGCCATCGGCATGGAAAAGGAGGCGGCTGCAAGATGTCGTGAAGCGTATATCCCAAGACACGTCGCAAGAAGTGAGAACGTGAGAGTTGTCGGCGATCGGTTGCACGGCGAAACCACGGCTTGTTTGCCCATTGACGTTCAATATCATTTCAGTGGTCGCCAAAAGCTCAATTGGCACCTGGACCCTGATCGAGGTCAGCAGGCACCCGAGATTGCCTGCCAGGTCTTGGTCACACTCGTTCTGCTGGCGAACCGCGAATATTGGAAAGCTCAAGGGCTGTTGGGCAATATGTACCGAAAGACCGGCAAGTGTCGTTGGAAGCGGTACGTTTGTCGCTTGGGCGAATCGCAGCTGACCGTCAGCAAACGGCGCTACTCCGTAAAAGAATAGGGTGACGACTTGTCCAGGGGCGACGGGTAACGGAAATCCCGGTCCCGTATAGCCGACTGCAGCCAAACTCGCCGCAGGCTGTGCGAAAGCGCTCGACCCTATGCAGAGGAGGAGCGCGAGCGGAGTTATGGTTGTGATTTTCATTTGTCCTTTCTTCAGAAACGCAATTCGTGTTACAAGCTACGGAAGCGGTGCGGAGTAGATCACTCCGTCCCCGCGAGAGTAGATGAAGAGACGGCGGGTGGCTTCATCGATCGCCAGGCTGGTCGGATCGTTGAGGCCGGTGGCCAGCACGGACCGTGTCGCTCCGCCCGCATCGACGAGGCGTACTTGGCCCTGGCCTTGCCAGTCCGCACTGTTCACCAAGATGTGAGGGAAGCAAGCGGCTTACTGCGCCACTTGAATCGATCCCAACAATCCGTGGTCTTCTACATTTGCACCGTTTGCAATACCAGCGGTGAAGTACAACGTGTTCGCGTCACCGCCATCGTGGCCGTTGCCAAACTGAAGCGCCCACAGACCTGAAATCGCGATGGGATTACCGTCCCCGTCTTGCAGCGTGCCGAGGAACTCGCCCGTGAACGGATCGAAAGCATTGATGGCGCCATCGCCGAAATTGCCGACCAGCAACGTGTTGCTATAGTCGCCGAAGAAATCGGGCGCCAAGGTAATTCCCCATGGAGAATTGAGCACGCCGTTGGTTACGAGCCGCTGTACCAGGTTTCCGTTCAGGTCGAACACGTCGATCAAGCCGTTCCCTGCGCCGGCGACATCGTCGCGCTTGGCATCGTCCTGCATGGCATATGTGACATAGAGCTTGCGCCCGATCCTCTGAATGTTGAACGGCGCGAACCCTGCCGGGACATTCGGATCGCTGAAGTTCCCCGAAACTGTAGTGGGTTGAAACTTGGCATCAAAAACATCAATCGTTCCCGCGTTGAAGTTCGTCGCGTAGAGCAGCGGTCCGTTGGTGGTGACCGCTAAGGCGAGTCCTTTGTAGACGGCTCCCGCGGAGGAACGATCCACCAACAGTTTCGCGTTGCCGGCATCAACCGACGGATTCCAGCCTGAAATTGTCCCGGACTCTGTGGCAAACAGGAATAATGCGGGATTTCCCGAAGTAACCTCGAATGCTGGGGTGCCGTTGAAAACTTGCCCGGTAGGTGAGGCCCCCTGGTCTCCTGTCGACGGCGCGGGAATATTCACGACTAGCGACGTGTCGATGGGGAACAGTTGTCCCGCGCCGTTGTACACCGTAGTTGTGCCGGTATGATTGTTCGCAATCCAGAAAGGACCGGAAGGGCTTAAGGCAAGGCCCCAGGGATTAATCAGATTCGGATCCGTTTGATCGGCAAGACCCGATACATCGGAAACAAGATTATGCTGCAAATACTTCGTGGCCGGAATGGTAACCGTCGGTGGAGTGGTAACAGCCGGTGTAATCTCGATATTCGAAGTGTAAATATGGTCTCCGTTCAACGTACCGTCCCCATTGGCTGCGTTCGCTGCCACGTAGAAGACGATGTTGCCGGAGTCCGCTGCAGGCGGCGTCCAGTCGAACTCAAACTTTATGCTGCCGGTAGTCCCAGGCCGCGTCCCTGCTGAGGTGTGTTCAATAAATTCCACCGGTGAATCGGCGGGGCAGGGCTTGGGGCTCGCGTTGTCGCAGATGACTTGGGTGAATCCGTCCGTCGGATTGAAATCTCCAGCTTGACTATTCGCGAGATTGCTCTTCAGCCGCGCAGTCATTTGGAAACCCCAGCGCCGCTGTTGCGGGTCGGAAATCTGGACCATGATGTGTTGTGAAACACCGGGGGTGTAGGTATTTCCATTCGGCAGGAGGATCTGGACACTTCCCTTGCCGGAATTGATCGCCTGTCCTCTATGGCAGAAAGTGCAGGAGCCGAGATTATCGCCCGGAGCGCCGGAGTAGCGGGGATCTGGTCCCGAGCTATGGGCGTGAAGTAATCCACACGCTAGCAACGTTGCAACCGCGTATTTTGTGCTGAAGATTGTTGTGAGTCTTGTCATGAATAGTTCCCTTCGGAAGCCTGGTGTGACCTGGGTCACTCAATTGGTAAAAGTCCGGGCGCAGGGCTTCTCATCCGCGATGGAGGAGGTTTTACAAGAAAGGACCAAACCGTTCACAGAGAGGCTTTTCCCAGGCGTGAAATGCTGTCACGTCGCGCAACTATCCGAATCCTTCCAGCGGCTCTTTGCATCGAAGGTAGTGTGCGTTATCTAGAGGATTTTGCGGCCGGTCAACGTATCCAGACACCTTCAGTCGAAGTGACACGCGACGATACCACGGGCTTCGCGAGTCGATTCGATCCACAACCGATGCACCTGGACGACGAGGCGGCAGCCCAGGGGCCACTGAAAGGTCTTTCCGCGAGCGGCTGGCATACCACGGCATTGGCCATGAGGATGATCGTAGACACGGATCCGTTCGAAGGAGCCCCGGTTCTCGGCCTTGGTGTCGACGAGCTTCGTTGGCCCAATCCGGTACGGCCCGGCGATAAACTTTCCGGGGAAATCGAGATCGTTTCCGTAACACCCTCGAAATCGAAGCCAACACACGGTGTGGTGCGCATTCACGTTACCGCACGGAATCAAAAAGGCGACGTGGTTCTGTCGATGTTTCCGAATCTTTGGGTACCGCGTCGAAACGGCGCAAAATAGATCAGCCACACTAACTCCGCGTTCAACGGTACTGGGCCCTGTAAGCGCCGAGTACCAAGTCCTGCGCTTTATTCCTTCGACGATCTGCAGTATTTCGATTTAGTTCCGATCAACTTGTAGCAAGCTCCCAGCCTTTGTAAGTCACGCTGCCAGCACAGGAGGGTTGTACCTTCGCTATGACGCGGTCAAAACTGAAGCGATCGATTGGATTAGCAGGAACCTGCATGTTCGCCGCCATGTGTTGCACCAGTTCAATGCAGGCGCAGGTCACGGCGAACAGCTTGATCACGAAATTTCCGACCGCGCGATGGGTGTTCACAGCGGATGGAGCGCGGGGAATTGACGCACCGCTCTATCAGGTGCAATCCCTAAGCACCGATAGCAGCGGAAGAGTGATTTTTGCCGACCCGGGCAACCACGTGGTGTTAAGGATCAACTCCGACGGGACGGTCAACGTCTTAGCGGGAAACGGACTCGAAGGATTCTCGGGCGATGGGGGCCCCGCCGTTTCGGCATCGTTGAATCGACCGTCCGATGCTGTCATGGATAGCGCGGGCAATCTCTATGTTTACGACGAATTCAACCATCGCATTCGTGAAGTCACGCCGGACGGAGTTATCAGAACCATCCTAGGTAACGGAGTGAGTTCCGAATCGGGAGATGGCGGGCCAGCCCTACGCGCTACCGTCGGCGGAAGCGACCGATTGGCCGTTGATGCCGGGGGAAACCTGTATATTTCCAACGGCTGCCAGATCCGGCGGATCACCAGCGACGGAACCATCAAGACGTTTGCGGGCAACACAGCCTGTACTCATGGCGGCGATGGACTTCCCGCCTTGCAAGCATCGATGAATCCATTCGGAATGGCATTTGATGCGACCGGCAATTTGTACTTCACGGAAGCTTCTCAGGGCTACGTCCGCAAGATCGGGACGAACGGTGTTGTCTCCACCATTACGGGCGGGCTGAAATATCCGCACAGCGTTGTGGCCGACAAAGACGGGAATGTCTTCTTCTCGGAAGTGAATAACGAAACGGTGACCCGCGTGGCTGCTGACGGCACCATCACGTTTGTGGGGGTTACCGGGCAGATCGGATATTCGGGCGACGGCGGCGCCGCTCCACAAGGAACGATGTTCTTTCCAAAAGGGCTTGCATTCGACGGCGCAGGTAATCTTCACGTAGCCGACAGCGGCAATTTCCGCGTTCGCCGCGTCCGCGCAGGGATCATCGAAACCGTCGCCGGGAATGGCCAGTTTCGGTTTGTTCCGGACGGTACTCCCGCATCACAGGCCTATCTATACGGTCCCGACAACCTCGGCTTCGACTTATATGGAAATCTCTTGATCAGCGAAGTCTCATTCAGTGAAGTCGCGCAAATCGGTGCAGCGGATAGCTCCTTCCATATTCTCGCGGGAGCCGGCGTCAGCGGTCACGGAGTTGTGCCACGTAACTTGATTAATGCCCCTCGCCAAATCACGACGGATGCCGAAGGCTCAATCTATTTCGTCGATAATCTGAATGCCGTAGCTTACAAGGTAACCGACGGAATCGCGCTCCCAATTGCGGGAAAATATGCGGTCTCAACCTACACCGGCGATAACGGGTTAGCCATCAATGCGACACTGATGCGCCCGTGGGGAATCGCCGTGGATCGTTCGGGTGTCGTATTCATTTCGGATGCCGGAGCGAACGTAATCCGGCGTATTGGCCTCGACGGAATGATTACAACGTATGCAGGCACAGGAAACGCTGGATTTGCCGGCGACGGAGGTCCCTCCAACACCGCGCAGTTGAATTCGCCGTGGGAGCTTGCCCTTGACGCCAATGGAAATCTCCTCATCTGTGATCGTGGAAACAATCGAATCCGCAAGATCGATCCGACCGGCACCATCACCACGGTGGCTGGAACCGGCAGCGCCGCGAGCAATGGAGATGGCGGCCCCGCCTCGAAGGCTTCGGTCAAAGGACCGTTTGGCATCGCCATGGACGTGGACGGGGGCATGTTCCTGCTCGAATCGAACGGTCTCAAGATTCGTCGTATCGATGCCAACGGCGTGATCACGACCATTGCGGGGGATGGCGTCACAAAGATCAACCAAGGTGATGGCGGCCCGGCCGGCAAAGCGCTCCTCGATATCGACGATGTTGCCGTCGATTCTTTCGGAAACGTATTCGTGACGAGTTTCGACGACGACTCCATCAGAGTCATTCTGAATTTCGAACCTTATCTGTATCTGGTGCATCCGTCATTCAGCGAACTGCCCACGACAAAGATCCCCCTACCCGACGCAGTAAGCGGCGGGGACCACACACCCCCACAGTCCTTTGCCGTCGGCGGCGATTTCGCTCGCGTCCTATTCACCGCGACCGCCGATCAGCCTTGGATCGTGCTTGCAAGTACGCAAGGGACCACACCATCGACGATGTCATTTTGGGGCGATCCCGCCAAGTTGTCTCCAGGCGAATACACCGGAACTATCACGTTGCTTCGAGTAGGCGCCTCGCGACCGTTCGCCAAGGTGGCGGTAAGTATGAACGTGGTCGCTCAACTGCCGCCTCGCCTCTCGGTTCAACCGTCGTCGCTGTCATTATCGACGGCGATTGGAGGCGTGCAGCCCACGCAAACCATCCATATTCTGAACACAGGAAGCGGCTCGCTCGATTATCAGATCAATCGATCCAGCGTATCGGCGAATTACCTGCGTTTGTCGACCCTCAGCGGGACGGTAAAAGCCGGATCCCCGGTGGATGCGGTGGTATCAATCGATCCATCGAGCATTTCCGCCGGCACGCTGTCCGAAACGTTGTTGATCAGCAGCAAAGCCACGAACCAAACGGTCAACCTGCCTGTGGCCCTCAGTGTAGCGTCCAAACCACAACGCCTGGTTCTCTCACAGAAGGGACTGACCTTCCAGGCAGTAAAAAGTGGCGGCGTGACACCGCCGCAAACTTTCGCTGTACTGAATGCCGGAGGAGGATCGTTCGACTGGACTGCTACGGCAGCCACGTTGGGAGGCAGCCCTTCCTGGCTCTCAATAACTCCGAAAGCCGGCACGAGCGCGGCCGCTTCACCAGCTCCATCAATCACGGTCAGAGCCGATCCCAGCGTCCTCTCCACGGCAGGTACATATTACGGAGTGGTACGCGTCTCCAGCAAAGGCGCTGCAAACGCTCCGCAAGATGTGGAAGTAGTTCTCAATGTCTTCGATTCGAACAAGAATCTGGGCGCGAGCTTGAGTCGCACGGGCTTGATCTTTGTCGCTCCGGCCGGTGCATCCAGCCCTGGCTCGCAAACAATCGCCATTACGAACTTAAATGCGTCCTCTTTGATGATTTCGCCGCAAGCGGCGACTTTCGAAGGCATTCCCTGGCTGACCGTAGCCCCCGACGCCGCAGAACAACAAATATCTCCCGGCGGAGCCATGAAGCTGACTGTTGCCGCCAAGGTTGATGGTCTATCTCCAGGCGCGCATCGTGGCACGGTACTGCTGCAATTGCCGAGCCCGCTGGTGAATCTCGAAGCTGACGTGCAGTTCATCGTGACCCCTTCCGGAAGCGCCGGGGGACAATCCATCGCAACCCCCATGGCAAGAACGCCGGCCCGATCGAGAGAGACTTCTGCGGCCGGATGTACGCCGACGGCCCTGGTTCCGATCTTTTCCACGCTGCTGAATAACTTCGCGGTTCCTGCCGCCTGGCCCGTTGCTTTGGAAGCCGTGGTCGCCGACGATTGTGGAAATCCCTTTACCTCAGGCCAAGTCGTGGTCAGCTTTTCGAATGGCGATGCGCCTCTGTCTTTGCTATCGCTCGCCGATGGCCGCTGGCAAGGCACCTGGTTCGGAACGCACGCCGGATCGACGTTACAGATCACGCTCGCAGCGGACTCAGCCACGCCGCTGCTTCATGGGGAGCAAAAATACAGTGGCTTCTTACAACCCAACAACGACGTGCCCGTCATTACTTCCGGTGGAGTCGGCGGAGCGGCAAGCACCAGCGCGCAAGCGTCGATTGGTCCAGGCAGCATTATCACAATCTCGGGAAAGAGCCTCGCCGCCGCAGCTTCATCGGCGACACATTTGCCCTTGAGTAACGATCTGGCAGGCAGCGAAGTGGTGCTGGCCGGCATCAATCTGCCACTCATCTACGCCGCTGGAGGGCTCATCAACGCCGTCGTTCCTTACGATCTACCACCGGGGCAGTATTTGACGATCGTCACACGCGGCGCGGCATACTCTGGCCCTGAACCTATCGTTGTGGGAGCGGCTCAGCCGGCAATCTTCCGGATATCAACGTCGACGGATCCGCAGGTGGTTCAAAATATCTGGTCGCAACTCGTCGCCGGACAAACAATCGATCCAACCACCATACCGCCGGCAAGCCCGATCACAGCGGGCAACAAGCTCATGATCTATTGCACGGGGCTTGGGCCGGTTATTCCTGCGCTCGATCCCGCTCAGCCGGCGCCATCGCCCGCACCCAGCGTCGCCATTCCAGTGACACTGACTATCGGCAACACGACCGTCCCGGTGTCGTCCGCGGCCTTGGTTCCCGGATACGCGGGGCTCTATCTGGTCCAGGCAACAGTCCCGTCGGGACTATCGCCCGGTACCGGCATGCCGCTGATGATTTCCGTCCAAGGACAGGTGAGCGCGGCGGTAGGGATCTCTGTGAAATGAAGCCGCGCGATCTTCCGATCACCAGCAGCCTATCATCACGGCGATGGCGCGCACACCGCCTTCATCAGTCGAACCGCCTCTGAAGGCGCCGGGAGAGTCAATCAAACGAACCTTGTTGGATCTATGCCACGAGCCGCAAAGTCTGGAGGTACCCATCGCCACCCAGGCCGGAATTGGGGAACGCTGACGGATCGATGCCGGCTTGTTTGCAAGCAGCGGTGAGCCTTGGGAACGATGGAATGTCTTCCTCTGAACCAGTCAGGAACTCAGCGAGATGCAGCAACGAAGCCATGGGCTGTGAAATCCGCTCGGGACGATGATGCCAGCGCACGGCCTCCACGATTTCATCCGGGAACTTCCATTGCTTGAGCGTCTCGGCGCCAACCTCGCCATGACACAAACCCGACAGGCAAGTTTCGACCTCGACCGGCGGGCAACCTCGCAACGTCAAGCGGTAAAAGCGTTCCAGGAAATTCGGCGGCATGATGGAGAACGCCAAGCGGCCGACATCGTGAACCAATCCCGCTAGAAACGTTTCCGCCGGGTCGAATCCGGCACTTGAAACGTGCGCCAGATGCTCTGCTACCTGGGCAACATCCAAGGAATGATTCCAAAGATGATACTGCCGGCCAGAAGCGAAACTGGGCCGGAAACACGCAGCGAGTAGCACCCTGCGGGCGACATCCACGCCGATGTACGAGATCGCGTGCTGCAATCCGGCGATTCGCTTTAACGGACTGTAGTATGCGGAATTGGCAGTCTGGATGAGACTACCGGCCAGCACCGCGTCCATGGCCGCAACACGCTCGAGTGCTTGAGCGTTGACATCCGGATTGGTAGCATGGCGAACCACTTCTCGGGCCGCGCGCGGGAATACGGGCAATCTGTCGATCACACGACCGACATCCGCCCTGCTGGTCACCTGCAGGTAGGACATCATGGTCTCGACCGACGAATCCGCGCACGGATCTTTGTCATCGGCTCCGGAGACGGGCTCCGCTTCGAAATATTGGTCGAAGTCGTCGCTGATCTCGAGCACCGCTGCCAGCCTCGCCACGTTAGCATTCGGAATCGGACGCCGGCCGTGAAAAACCAAAAGCAGTTCGCGAACTTCGTCCGTGATTCCCGTTTGATCCCCGGTTTCCTCCACACGCAAGTCGGTCAGCAAACGATGCCGTGCGTCGCCGTCCAACAGAACTTCAGGAAAGTGGTGTGCCAAGGCCGCTTGTTCGATGATTTTTCGACGCGATTCGGGCAGCCCTAAAGCGGCGGCGAGTTCGCAGGCCCATGCTGCAACCCTTTGACAATGCGCTTCGACACCCAGTCCCTGCCGCACTGGCACGTCGGGACTCCGGAGGTTCATATTCCTCTTATCGACAACGAAATGAAGGATTTGAACAAACTTGACCGGCTCCCAGCCCAAGTCCTAGTAGAATAGTCACTCATGGAACACTTCATCTGGGACTCGATGCCGCACGAGCAAATGAGCGACGTGATCTCACGCAAAGTCATCAGTGGCGACAAGGCCATGGTCGCGCAGGTCTTTTTGAAGAAGGATGCGGTGGTGCCCGAGCATCATCATGAGAGCGAACAAATCACCTATATCCTCGACGGCGCTCTGAAATTCCATCTGGAGGGTAAAGAAGTGATTGTCCGTAAG
>Ga0335082_10008934_pt1 | contig 10901 bp, 10 predicted proteins | sample Lox_Sample_41_FD_206718 | JGI IMG/M metagenome (GOLD analysis project Ga0335082, IMG submission 206718) | Soil microbial communities from Loxahatchee National Wildlife Refuge, Florida, United States - Lox_Sample_4.1 | ecosystem: Environmental > Terrestrial > Soil > Wetlands | place: USA... | reverse complement strand
ATCGTGAAATGGAACGTGCCCTTCTACTTCGGAGGCACCTCACTCATGATCATCGTGGTGGTGACCATGGATTTCATGGCGCAGGTCAAGGCCTATGTGATGTCTCACCAGTATGAGAGCCTGCTCAAGAAGGCGAATTTCAAAGGCGGCGTGTTCCCGACGAGGTAAGTGCGAGACGCATGGCGAAGGAAGAGACGATCCAGATGCAGGGCGAGATTCTTGAAACCCTGCCGAACGCAACCTTCCGAGTCAAGCTGGAAAACGGCCACGTGGTTCTGGGGCACATCTCCGGAAAGATGCGTATGCATTACATTCGCATCCTGCCGGGAGACAAGGTGACCGTGGAGCTGACGCCCTACGACCTTACGCGCGGGCGCATCGTCTTCCGTGCCAAGTAAACGCACCAGGAGCACACATGAGAGTTCAGGCGTCGGTGAAGAAGTTATGCCGCAACTGCAAGATCGTCCGCCGCAACCGCGTGGTGCGAGTCATATGCACTGACCCGCGCCATAAGCAGCGACAGGGATGAGAGCGATGATGCAGGGTCGCGATACAGAGCGCGCGTGATCCGCGCAGACACGCGCAGCTGGGCTTGAACGCGCGTCGGGCGTCGCGCACACATATGATCTGAGGACAACTATGGCACGTATTGCTGGAGTCAACATCCCCAACCACCAGCACGCCGAGATCGCGCTGACCGCCATCTACGGCGTCGGGCGCAGCACCGCGCGCCGGCTGTGCGCGGCTGCCGGCATTCGAGCTTCGACCAAGATCAAGGATCTGTCCGACGCCGAGATGGACCGGCTGCGCGATAACGTATCGAAACTCACGGTAGAAGGTGACCTACGGCGCGAGGTGTCGATGAGCATCAAGCGGCTGATGGATCTCGGTTGCTACCGCGGCGTGCGCCACCGCCGCGGGCTTCCCGTGCGCGGCCAGCGCACGCGCACCAACGCCCGCACGCGCAAGGGGCCGCGCAAACAGGCCATCAAAGCAGGCGGCGGCACTCCCACGAAGTAAGTTCGCGCCCCGCGCGAGGATCGAGCACACATGGCAAAAGCAGCTACCCGGGTTCGCAAGAAGGTAAAGAAGAATGTGGCAGAAGGCATAGCTCATGTTCACGCTTCCTTCAACAACACCATCATCACCATCACGGATCGGCAGGGCAACGCGCTCGCCTGGGCCACCTCGGGAAGCTCCGGGTTCAAGGGTTCGCGCAAGAGCACGCCGTTTGCCGCCCAAGTGGCGGCCGAGCAGGCCGGGCGCCAAGCCCAGGAGTGCGGCGTGAAGAATCTGGAGGTGCGGATCAAAGGGCCGGGGCCAGGCCGTGAGTCTGCGGTGCGTGCGCTGAACAACGTGGGATTCAAGATCACCAGCATCTCGGACGTGACCCCGGTCCCGCATAACGGTTGCCGCCCGCCCAAGAAGCGACGCATCTGACGAGGAAAGTCTCAATATGGCAAGGAATCTCGACGCAAAGTGCCGCCAGTGCCGGCGTGAAGGCGAGAAGCTGTTTCTGAAGGGCGAGAAGTGCTTTACCGACAAGTGTCCGGTGGAGCGACGCAGCTATGCGCCCGGCCAGCATGGCCAGAAGCAGTCACGGCCATCTGGCTATGCCACTCAGTTGCGGGAGAAGCAGAAGGTGCGGCGCATTTACGGGGTGCTCGAGCGTCAGTTCCGAAGGATCTACGCGGAGGCGGATCGGCGCAAGGGCATCACCGGTGAACATCTGCTACAGCTCCTGGAGAGCCGTCTCGACACGGTAGCCTACCGCATGGGCTTCGGCGCCTCTCGCACCGAGGCGCGCCAGATCGTTCGGCACAACGGCATTCTGGTGAACGGACGGCGCGTCAATATCCCATCCTTCCAGCTGCGCCAGGGTGATGTCGTGGAGGTGGTCGAGAAGGCGCGGAACCAGTTGCGCATCAAGGGCGCCGTCGAGGCTGCCGAGCAGCGCGGGTTCCCGGAGTGGCTGGAAGTGGACCCGAAGGCCATGAAAGGCGTGTTCAAATCCGCGCCGCAGCGCTCCGACCTACCTTCCACGATCAATGAATCCCTGGTGGTGGAACTGTATTCGAAGTAGCAGAAGCCGAAATGGTGTTTTCCGATCTCGGCGAGCCCTGTAGGTGGCTGGCGGGTCGGCGAGAGCGCAACCGCGAACAATCGTTCCTGCAGAGGCACATCCTATGGAAAGCAGCAATCTTCTCAAGCCGCGCATTATTGACATACAGAGCCTGGGGCAGTTCCACGCCAAGGTCACGATGGAACCGTTCGAGCGCGGTTATGGCCATACGCTGGGCAACGCGCTGCGTCGAATTCTCCTGTCTTCGATGCCCGGCTTCGCACCTACCGAAGTCAACATCAGCGGCGTGCTGCACGAGTATTCGACCATCGACGGGGTGCAGGAGGACGTCGTCGATCTGCTGTTGAATCTGAAGGGTATCGTGCTCAAGCTGCACAACCGCGAGGAGGCGGTGCTCAATCTGCGCAAGCAGGGCGAGAGCGTGGTAACCGCGAGCGACATCGAGGCTACCCACGACGTCGAGATCATCAACCCGGCCCACGTCATCGCACACCTCGCTGTCGGCGGGAAGCTGGACATGCAGATCAAGGTCGAGCAGGGGCGAGGCTACATCCCGGCCACCGCTCGCGCCGCCGCCAAGGAAGGGCGCAGTATCGGCAGCATCCTTCTGGATGCATCCTTCAGCCCGGTCCGGCGCGTGAGCTACGCGGTGGAATCAGCGCGCGTGGAGCAGCGCACTGACCTCGACAAGCTGATTATGGATGTTGAGACCAATGGTGTGATCGAACCTGATGAGGCGATCCGATACTCGGCGCGTGTGCTGATGGACCAGCTGTCGACCTTCGCCGACATCCGACCGACCGCGGCAACGGTGGAGCAACCGAGAACACCGCAGGTGGACCCGATCCTGCTGCGTCCGGTCGACGACCTCGAGCTCACCGTGCGTTCTGCCAACTGTCTCAAGGCCGAAAATATCTACTACATCGGCGACCTGATCCAGCGCACCGAGACCGAGCTGCTCAAGACCCCCAACCTGGGGCGCAAGTCGCTCAACGAGATTAAGGAGGTGCTCGCATCCCGCGGGCTCACGCTCGGGATGAAGCTGGAGAATTGGCCTCCGGCCGGGCTTGACAAAGATCGAGGGCTGTGAAGCCGCGCACGCTCCAAAATCCTAACGAGGTGTCACATGCGTCACCGCCTGGGACTGAGAAAGCTGAATCGCACCAGCAGTCACCGTTTGGCCATGCTGCGCAACATGACCAACTCGCTGCTGCGCCACGAGGCGATCACGACGACCTTGCCCAAGGCGAAGGAGCTGCGGCGCATGGCGGAACCGATCATCACGCTGGGGAAAAAGCCGAGTGTGGCCAATCGCCGCCTTGCGTTCAACCGCCTGCGCGACCGCGACATGGTGGTCAAGCTGTTCGACGAGTTGGGTCCTCGCTTCGCCACCCGCAATGGTGGTTACCTGCGCATACTGAAGTACGGTTTCCGCCGCGGTGACAACGCGCCCATGGCGCTCGTCGAGCTGCTGGATCGGCCAACGGCTCCCGAGCCCGGCAAAGCCGCCAAAGCCGACAAGTAGTCGGGCGTGTTGTCACGCCGCAGCCGCGGTACGCGCCGTCCGCTGGCGGGGTTGGCTCAGAACGGCTTTCAGGTAGCGCCCGGTGTAACTGGTTGGGTGTTCGGCCAGCCGCTCGGGAGTGCCTGCGGCGACAATCTGGCCTCCGCCGTCGCCCCCCTCGGGACCCAAATCGACGATCCAGTCTGCGGTCTTGAGCACGTCCAGATTGTGCTCAATCACCATTACGGTGTTGCCGTGGTCCCGGAGTCGATGAAGCACGCCCAACAGCAGCTCGATGTCATGGAAGTGCAGCCCGGTGGTGGGCTCGTCTAGGATGTAAAGAGTGCGCCCCGTGTCGCGCTTGGACAGCTCGAGAGATAGTTTCACCCGTTGCGCCTCGCCGCCGGATAGCGTCGTGGCCGACTGTCCCAGCTTGATGTATCCCAGTCCTACTTCGAGCAGCGTTTGCAGCTTGCGCTCGATGGCCGGCACGGCATTGAAGAACTCGTGCGCCTGTTCCACCGTCATCTCCAACACTTGCTGGATGTTCCTGCCTTTGTACTGGATCTCGAGAGTTTCTCGGTTGTAGCGCCGGCCGTGGCACACGTCGCAAGCGACGTAGATGTCCGGCAAGAAATGCATCTCAACCCTGAGCACGCCGTCGCCCTGGCAGGCCTCGCAGCGCCCGCCCTTGACATTGAAGGAGAAGCGGCCCGGACCATAGCCGCGCTCGCGCGCCAACGGTACTCCGGCGAAAAGCTCCCGGACGGGAGTGAAAAGGCCGGTGTATGTAGCCGGGTTGGACCGTGGGGTGCGCCCGATGGGGCTCTGATCGACGTCCACCACCTTGTCGAAGTGCTCGAGCCCGAGTACCTCGTCGTACGGAGCGGGCTCGGCCGCGCTGCCGTAGAGATGGCGTGCCGCGGCTCGATATAGCGTGTCATTGATGAGGGTGGACTTACCCGAGCCGGACACGCCGCTCACGCACACGAACAGTCCGAGCGGGACCCGGAGTTCGACGTCTTTGAGATTGTTTCCTCGGGCACCACTGAGGCGTAGCCAGTGTTGCTCCTGTGGAGCGTTGCGCACCAGCGGTGTGGGGATGCTGCGCTTCCCCGAGAGGTACTGTCCGGTGAGGGATGCTGGGCTGCGCGCCATATCGTCAGGGGTGCCCTTGGCGACCACCTGGCCGCCGTGTTCGCCCGCACCGGGTCCCATGTCGACCACGAAATCGGCCGACTCGATGGCTTCCTGGTCGTGCTCCACGACAATGACGGTATTGCCGATGTCGCGCAGCGTCTTCAGTGTGGACAGCAACCGGTGGTTATCTCTCTGGTGCAGCCCGATGGACGGTTCGTCCAGCACATACATCACGCCCGTAAGCCCGGAGCCGATCTGGCTCGCGAGCCGGATGCGCTGCGCCTCGCCGCCGGACAGGGTCTCCGCTGAGCGGTCGAGCGAGAGATAGTCCAGCCCGACGTTATTGAGAAACTGCAGGCGATTCACGATTTCCGCCACGATCTTCTCGGCGATAGCAGCCTTCGCCCCGGACAGCCGCAGCGCGCTGAAGAACTCCCGCACTGCATTGAGCGGCATTCGGCTGATGGCGTAAATCGGTTGTCCCCCGACAAACACGTAACGCGCCTCGCGCCGAAGCCGCGTGCCGCCACACTCGGGGCACGTCGCAGTGTTCAGATACTTGGCCAGCTCCTCGCGTACCACAGGCGACTCTGTCTCCTTGTAGCGCCGCTCCAGCGTCGGAATGATTCCCTCAAACGCCTGCTCCCGGACGCTAGCGCGACCGCGCTGGCCCGGATGCGTGAAGCGGATTTTGTCGCGGCCTGAGCCATATAACAGCACTTGCTGAACGTCCGCGCGCAGCTCATCGAAGGGGGTCTCTAGATCGAAGCCGAAATGGCCACCCAGGCCTTGCAGCATTTGGAAGTAGAACTGATTGCGGCGGTCCCAGCCTTTGATGGCACCCGAGGCGAGGCTGAGGTGCGGAAACGCGACTACCCGTTTGGGATCGAAAAAGCTGATGGTTCCCAGCCCGTCACAGCGTGGGCACGCGCCCATCGGATTGTTGAATGAGAACAACCGCGGCTCCAATTCGGGCAGCGAGTAGCTGCAGATCGGGCAGGCAAAGCGCGCCGAGAACAGGTGCTCCTTGCCGGTATCCATCTCCACCGCCAAAGCGCGACCATCCGAGTGGCGAAGCGCGGTCTCGAACGACTCGGCCAGACGGTGCTTGATCTCGGGCCGGATCTTGACTCGGTCCACCACCGCCTCGATGGTGTGTTTCTTGGTTTTGGCAAGCTTGGGCAGATTGTCGATGTCGTACACCTGCCCATCGAGCCGCAGTCGCACGAAGCCTTGTGCCCGCAGATCCTCAAACAGCTCATGTTGCTCCCCCTTACGGCCCACAACCAACGGTGCCAGGATCATCAGACGTGTATCCTCGGGCAGCTGCAGCACGTGATCGACCATCTGGGAGACGCTCTGCGCCTGCAGCTTGATGTTGTGGTCCGGGCAATATGGATCGCCGACGCGCGCGAACAGCAGTCTTAGGTAGTCGTGGACTTCCGTGACGGTACCCACGGTCGAGCGCGGATTGTGGCTGGTGGCCTTTTGCTCGATGGAGATGGCTGGAGACAAGCCCTCGATGAGATCCACGTCGGGCTTCTCCATGAGCTGCAGAAACTGGCGTGCGTACGCCGAGAGCGACTCCACGTAACGGCGTTGCCCCTCGGCGTAGAGCGTATCGAAGGCGAGCGACGACTTGCCTGATCCGGACAAGCCGGTGATGACGATCAACCGCTCGCGCGGCAGGTCGAGATCGATGTTCTTGAGATTGTGAGTGCGCGCACCGCGCACGCGGATGAAGTCCATCGTCAATCGGCGTCCTATCGTTGCGGAGCCCAAGGGCCGGGAACGCGGCGCCCACGGACTGCCGTAGAGAGGCAACCCGTTACTATACTGGAGCAGTCAGACTTTTCCCAACTTGCTGGTTCCGCTCCCGCAGCATGCAGGCTTGGGCTGCGCCCAAGCCCACGGTTTATCCGGAGTTTTCGGTCTGCACAGGCTAAGGATGTTCAATATCTTGTCTTCGCCGGCGCTTAGCCCAAGGCGATGCTGGGTCGGATGGTCCAGACGCGCCCCAGGCGCTATTTTCGCGGGGTCTGGCTCCGGCGTGGAATCCCGGCTTTTTCCGCCGCGGACCACCACGGTGTCGCTCTCGGGGATCGGCACGAATGGCCGACGGCGCAGGCTGACCTCACTGCTCGCAGTTACTCGGACCTGCGCCGCTCCCCAAGCGCGTTGCCGGGCTGTCGCGTAAGCTAGCGCCAGTGTCGGGCGCCCGGGAGGCCTTGTGGCAGGTGGCTTATCTGGATTTGGAGCGCGCGCTTCGGCGCAGGGGCGCGCTCGAACTGATCTTGCAGGGGAGAGCTGAAATGGCATCAGTCAACAAAGTGATTCTGATCGGCAACCTGGGGCGTGACCCTGAGGTGCGCTACCTCCCGAGTGGCGACGCGGTAGCTAACCTGAATGTGGCCACTACCGAAAAGTGGAAAGACAAGAACGGCGAACAACAGGAGCAGACCGAGTGGCACCGGGTCGCCTTTTTTGGACGTCAGGCGGAAATCTGCGGCGAGTACCTGCGCAAGGGCAGTCAAGTCTATATCGAGGGTCGCCTGCAGACACGCAAGTGGACCGATAAGGACGGCAACGAGCGTTACACCACCGAGATTCGAGGCGATCGCATGCAGATGCTGGGCGGACGTGGAGCCGGCAGCGGTGCCGAGCCGCCTGCACGCGATGCTGCCCGTGAGCCCGAGCCCTCCACCATCGCTCCACCCTCTGGAAAGCTTGCGGGCAGCAAGAAGCAGTCGAACTTCGACGACTTGGACGACGACATCCCGTTCTGAGCTTGCGCTAAAAGGGGCCCTGTGCCGGGGAGCAGGATAGTGAAAGCATACGAGCTTCAGCATAAGCTCGGCCTCGACAGTGTCACTCGCACCGAGCGCCCCGATCCGAGTCCCGGCCCGGGACAAGTGTTGCTTCGCATGCGCGCCTGGTCGCTCAACTTCCGCGACCTGTCAGTGGCGAGAGGCGCCTATGGCGGGACGCCGACCAAGGGTCTGATCCCGCTGTCCGACGGCGTGGGTGAAATCATCGGGCTCGGTCCGGGGGTCACGCGAGTGAAGATGGGCGATCGTGTGGTAGGCATCTTCATGCAAGGCTTCATCGCCGGGCATATCTCCGCAGAGATGCTGTCCACTGCGCTAGGAGGCGCTTTGGATGGCGTGCTCGCCGAGTACGTCGTCCTGAGCGAGCAGGGCGTGGTGCAGGTTCCGGCCCATCTCACCGACGAAGAGGCCGCTACGCTGCCCTGTGCTGCGGTAACCGCCTGGAATGCGCTGGTGCGGGAGGCGCGCGTGAAGCCGGGCGACAGCGTGCTGCTATTGGGTACGGGTGGCGTATCGCTGTTTGCGCTTCAGTTTGCCAAATTGCATGGGGCGCGCGTGATTCTGACCTCGAGCAGCGACGAAAAGCTCGCCGTCGCGCGCCAGTTGGGCGCCGACGAAACCATCAATTACAAAGCGCAGCCAGAGTGGGACCAGGCGGTGAGCCGATTCACCGATGGACGGGGGGCTGACGTCGTGATGGAAGTCGGTGGAGCAGGGACGCTGGACAAGTCGCTCGCCTCAGTGCGCGCGGGGGGGACAGTGTGCCTGATCGGCGTGCTCACCGGTGTCGCCGGACCGGTGAACACCGCGTCGATACTGCGCCGTCACGTGCGTGTGCAGGGCATCTACGTCGGCTCGCGCGAGATGTTCGAGGAGATGAACCGCGCGATCGCGCAGCATCGGCTGCGGCCTTGGATTGGAAAGGGTTTTCGGTTCGAGGAGGCGCGCGCCGCGTATGACCACCTGAGCAGCGGTGCCCATATCGGCAAGGTCACGATAAGCATCTGAGAGCGCCGCGCCGCAACGGAAATAGCCTGACCGGCATCGGTTCATGCGCAGTGGGATTTATGGCAGTATTCCCCGTATAAGCGCCGAACCGGAAGTTTCCCCTAGATCCGGGTCGACCGCCATTGAAACCCGACCGCACCATGACCCTTCGTAACGTCTCGCTCGACGACAAGTACACGCTCGAGAACGGGCGCATCTTCATCACCGGCACGCAGGCGCTGGTTCGGATGCCGATGATGCAGCATCTGCGCGACAAGGCAGCCGGTTACGACACGGCTTGTTACATCTCCGGGTACCGCGGCAGTCCGCTGGGTGGTTACGACCAACAGCTGTGGGCTGCGGCCAAATTCCTCGAGCAGCGCCAAATCGTGTTTCAACCGGGCGTGAACGAGGACCTCGCGGCGACAGCCTGTTGGGGCACCCAGCAAGCGCACTTCCACGGCGAGAACAAGCACGACGGCGTGTTCGCTATCTGGTATGGAAAGGGGCCGGGTGTGGACCGCACCGGCGATGCGTTCCGGCACGGCAACCTGGCTGGCACGCACCCGCTGGGAGGCGTGCTGGTACTGATGGGCGATGACCACACCTGTGAATCATCGACCACGGCCCACCAGAGCGAGTTCGCGCTGGTGGATGCCATGATCCCGATCCTGAACCCGGCCGGCGTGCAGGAGTTGCTCGACTATGGGATCTATGGCTGGGCGCTGTCGCGCTTCTCCGGCTGCTGGGTGGGCCTCAAGTGCATGAAGGACACCATCGACGCCTCGGCCGCGGTCGATGTGGGTTCGGAGCGCGTTCAGATCCGGTTGCCCGCCGACTACACGCTGCCGCAGGGCGGCCTCAACATCCGCTGGCCCGATCAGCCGTTGGAGCAAGAGGAGCGGCTGCACAAGTACAAGATCGAGGCGGCAAAGGCCTTCGCACGCTCCAATGCGCTCGACCGCATCGCAGTCAACGCGGCGGATGCGCGCCTCGGACTCATGACCTGCGGTAAGTCCTACATGGACGTGCGACAGGCATTGCAGTACCTCGGAATAGACGACGCTGAGGCTCGGCGCCTCGGCCTGCGCATCTACAAGGTCGCAATGACCTGGCCGCTGGAGCCGGAGGGCGCGTTGCGCTTTGCCCGTGGGCTGCAGAAGGTGATCGTGATCGAGGAGAAGCGCGCACTGATCGAGGCACAGCTTAAAGAGATCTGCTATGGCAAGCCCGACATGCCGCAGATCATCGGCAAACGCGAGGAGCGCGGGTTGGAATTGTTCCAGAGCAATGCCGCTCTGGATCCCAACCACATCGCTGCTGCCATCGGGCGGCGGATTCTCGAATACGCGCGCGATCCGCAGCTTGAGGCGCGCGTGGCGGAGCAGGAGCGCCTGACGGCGCGCGTTCAGGACAAGCCTGCGATGGACCGCACGCCTTATTTTTGCTCAGGCTGCCCACACAATACGGGAACTCTCGTGCCTGAGGGCAGTCGTGCGCTTGCGGGCATCGGCTGCCATTTCATGGCCCAGTGGATGAACCGCAGCACCGCCGGGTTCACGCAGATGGGTGGCGAGGGGGCAAGCTGGGTGGGGGAAGCCCCGTTCGTCACGACCAAGCACGTGTTCCAGAACATCGGCGACGGCACTTACTACCACTCGGGTCTGCTGGCGCTGCGTGCCACCGTCGCCTCGGGCGTGAACGTCACGTACAAGATCTTGTACAACGATGCTGTGGCCATGACCGGCGGTCAGCCTCTGGACGGCAATCTCACCGTGCCGCAGATCGCGGGCCAGGTGCTAGCGGAGGGCGCCAAGAAATGTGTAGTCGTGACGGACGAACCGGAAAAGTACGGCGCGAATGCCGGTTTCCCAGACGATGTACAGATCTATCACCGAGACCATTACGATCGCGTGCAGCGCGAGATGCGCGAGATCGAAGGCACTTCCGTCATCATCTATGATCAGACCTGCGCTGCCGAGAAGCGTCGACGACGCAAGCGCAACTTGTATCCCGACCCGCCCAAGCGCGTGGTGATCAACGATCTGGTGTGCGAGGGTTGTGGTGACTGTGGGGTGAAGTCCAACTGCGTGTCGGTGCTGCCGCTGGAAACCGAGTTCGGCCGCAAGCGCAGCATCGATCAGTCATCGTGCAACAAGGACTACTCTTGCGTGCAAGGCTTCTGTCCGAGCTTTGTGACCGTGCACGGTGGCCGCTTGCGTAAAGGCAGGTTGGCACCCGTGGGTGACGAGACAGATATCTTATTTGCGGCCGTTCCCGAGCCGCAGCGGCCGCCACTAGACAAGCCGTACGGCATCATGGTCACCGGCGTGGGCGGCACGGGTGTGGTGACGATCGG
>Ga0335082_10008933_pt1 | contig 10901 bp, 14 predicted proteins | sample Lox_Sample_41_FD_206718 | JGI IMG/M metagenome (GOLD analysis project Ga0335082, IMG submission 206718) | Soil microbial communities from Loxahatchee National Wildlife Refuge, Florida, United States - Lox_Sample_4.1 | ecosystem: Environmental > Terrestrial > Soil > Wetlands | place: USA... | reverse complement strand
GCTCTCGGACGTCGAGGACATCGGGAAGGAAGGCCCCCCGGCCAGTCCCGTGGATCCTCATCCGTCAGCCCGCGTGCCCGAGCCGCCCCGCGATCTCGTCGAAGCTTGCTAGCCAATCAGGCTCGCGGCGAGAAATGCCTCGCACGTCCTTCAGTTCGCGGCGCGAGGAGTCACCCGAGCGGAAGCGAGGGTGGAGGCTCGCGCCGCGGGAGCGGAGCGCTTGCGCGTAACCAGGCGGGCGGGCGCGGCCCTTGGGCCGAGCCGCCCGCCGGTGCGCCCGCAGGGCGCAGGTTCAGCGCAAGCGCGGAGCGACGGTTAGGGATACAAGCAGGGCGTCCACGAGTTCGTCACGCCGCGCACCAGGAAGTACGGCCCGAAGGTCTGATTCAGGCCGGGAACCCTCACGGTCAGGGACAGCGTGTCGCCGAGCAGGATCCCCGTGTAGGCCGCCGGGTACTGGATTTTCCCGGGATAGGCCCCGATCAGCTGCGTGAACGTGCCAGGCAGCGCGAACCGCCCGCCCGGGGGATGCGGAATGATGTCGCCGTATTGGCCAAAGCAGGCGCCGGATGGGAGGTTCAACGAAAGGATCTCGAGCTTCGCGCCGGTCTTTCCGACCGAGAGGCTGGCCTCCGCGGATCCCCAGATACCCTCCGGAAGCGGCTGAACCCGGGGATCGACGGTCGTGGTGTTCCGAGGGCGCGCCACGGGCGCCGGCCTGGGATTGTCCGTTTCCTGCGACAAGGTCGAAGCCGTCGCGGTCATGGGCGACGTGGGTGACTTGTCCGAACACCCGAATGCGGCCGCAAGGCCCGCCGCCAGCCCCAGCACCATGGCTTTACGCATCGAAAACCTCCTTCAACTTCCGCTGCCCGCTCTCGAGCGAGCCCACTCAAAACCAAAAAGAAACGTCTACGAATATGGTGTACAGGCATATCGCGTGCCAGCACCCCGCCGCTCCCGCTTCGCCTTCGAATCCAAGGACTTAATCGCCCAGGCGAGTCGCGTCCAACCCGGTGCGGCCTCCCAGAGGCGTTTCGATCCGTAACACTTCATCGCCGCGACGGCCCGCGCAGGCTTAGCGACGGTCAGGGGACTACGACGATCGAGCCGATCATGCCCTCGTGCTGCGCCGTCGGGCCGCAGTTGAACTGCTGGCAGGAGAAGCCATACGTGCCCGGAGCCGGGGCCACGATTGTCACGACGTAGTCCGGCGAGCCGTAGGGCAGCTGCGAGTCCGGGATCCACCCGAAGATACCGCTGAACCAGTGCGGGAGGTAGACGTCGTCCGGAATGTCGCCGTTGAAGACGCGGAGTTGATAGGTCTGACCGGTCTTCAAGGTGATCGACGAGGAGGGGTTGCTCGACGAGGTTCCGGGTCCCTGGATCCACTGCCACGACCAGCGCACGGCGCGCAGCCGGATCACGATCGCGGCTCCGGGCGTGGGCGTTTGCGTTGGAGTTGCCGTCGGGCCGCCCGACGTCGGCGTTGTGGGTCCCGCACGATCCTGGCAGGCCGTGAGGATCGCGGCGCCGGCGAGGAGGACCGCCAGCGCCCTCGCGGCCCTGGCGAGCAGGTTCCCGTCCGTCATGGGGCGCCTACGTCAGGAACCCGAGATCCGAGACGGCGAAATTGCCGATGTTCGGGAAGACCGCCGGCATGTCGGCCGCCGAGACCCCGAGCCACTTCGCGATTGTGGCTCCGTACTGGTCGACGGCGGTCGTCGGGATGAAACGGCCCCGACTGTCCGTGTCGTCCGGGCCTGCGAGCTGGAGCGTCGGAAACACCGTCCCGTTGGAGCCGGGACTCCCGTAGAACGCGCCGCCCTTGACCGAGTCGCCCATCACGAAGACATGGCTGCCCCAGCCGTGGTCCGTGCCCACGGTGCCGGCATTCGTGCCGGACGGCTGGAGCGTGCGCCCGAAATCCGAGAGCAGGAAGGTCGTCACGCTGCTGGATACGCCGAGCTCGATGGTCGCGGTGTAAAAAGCGCTCATGGCGCCGGAGAGCTGAGCGTACAGGCTGGTGTGAGCGGTCAGCTCGTTCTGGTGCGTGTCGAAGCCGCCCAGCGAGGCGAAGAAGATCTGCCGCTGCAGGTTCAGCGATGGGGTCGTCTGGTTCAGCTTGATCACCTTCGCGATCTGCTTCAGCTGGTTGCCCAGGTTCGAGCTCGGAAAGGCCGTCGTGAGCGCAGGATCCACCGTGATCTCGTTCATGATGTCGATGGCTTCCGATGTCCCATCGCTCGCGGCCGCGACGAGCGTCGCGGATCGATCGATCGTCCTCAAGAGGGCGAAGGCGCTGCGTCGGGCCAGGTCCGGCGCACTGGTCGAGAAGCCCGAGAGCACGAGCACCTGGTTGAGAGGCGTTCCCGAGCTCAGGACGAGAGGCCGTGTCGAAAGGCCCTGACCGAAGACGGCCGAACCGGCGACGGACGTCGTCACGGGAAACCCCGTCCCGTTGTTCAACGCGACGACCTGATCTCCCGTACGGCCGCCCCAGCCGCTCTGAATGCGGGCGTCGGCGCGCCCGCTCTGCCAGATCTCCTGTTGATCGGCGTGGGAGAAGAGCTGATAGGGCCGAGGGGCCGAGCCGTTGCGGTACGTCGTGCGTGTCAGGGGCTGGACGAGAGGGCCGACATTCGCGACGATCGCAAGCTTGCCCAGGTTGAACAGGCTCTGAATCTCGGGCATCGAGGGGTGCAGACCGAATGCGCCGAACGGTTGCGCGTTGAGAGGCAGGATGCTCTCCAGCGGGATGGCCAGGCCGGGCCCCTGCCGGATGCCGGAATAGGCGGGATACGAGAACCCCAGGTTCGGGCTCGGGTTTGGGTCGATCGGGATCACCATGTTGCTCGAGTCGTTTCCGCCGACGAGGAAAATGCAGACGAGGGCCCGGTAGCCAGGCGCCGCAGCGGCCTTCCCGGCTCTGTCCTGGGCGTAGAGGTTCATCAGGCCGAGCTTCTGGAAGCCCGCCGAGAACGCCATCGCGCCGAGGCCCACGCACCCGGTGCGGAGAAGGAATTGGCGCCGGGACTGCTCGTTCATGCTCACCTCTGGACCTGGTATTGCGACGAGCTGGCGACGAGATAGAGCGCCGTCTGCGCGCGCAGGAGAGCGTTCGACGGGGACACCGCGGTGACCGCGGTCAGGATGTCCGCCTGCATCTGCGCGGACATGCCGTCGTGCAGGTAGGAGTGATTCAGCTTCTGGACCAGGGCCGCAGGGTCTGCCGCCAGCGCCGTCAGGGCAGACAGGTCGAGCGAGGTCCCATTCGGGGCGTTCCCGGTCGAGGCAGTCGCCGGTATGTTCGAGAAAACCATCGTGTTGACGAAGTTGGCCCGCTTCAGCGCCGTCGTCTGATCGTAGATACCGAACTCCGGCCCCACGATCGCCGCGCCCGGCGCCTCGTAGAAGGCCGGGTAGTAGCTGAAGACCGTGGCCGGCCGGAAGACATCCTGACCGAGCGCCGCAACCGTGGGATTGAGATAACCGTCGGAGGTCGTCTGGCCGCCGGCGGACCGCGCGCCGGTCGTCCGAAGGAGATTCAACGCGAAGAGGACAGGCTCTTTCAGATGCCCGAAATCGCCGCTCGCGGGTGTCGGCTGGCGGGCCTCCGGGTCGAGAAGGATGGCCTTGACGACGGCCTGCATGTCTCCCCGCACGCCGGAGCCGTTGTTGTTGAAAACCGCCGCGATGCGCTGGATGAAGGCCGCCGATGGGTTGCTGGTCACGAGGTACTTGATCAGGTGCCGGCAGACGTACGGCCCGACGTTCGAGTGCGTGAAGATGTTGTCCAGGGCGTCGTTCAGGTCCTGGTCGGGCGACTGGCCCGCCGGGATCACGTAGCCGTTCAAGAGCGTTTTCGAGCCCGTGTCGTGCTTTGCCGTGGACGCGATCATGGGATCGCGGTAGTTCGTGATGCCCGGACCGATGATCGGCGCGAAGTGCCATCCCGTCAGCGCACGGGCGAGCTCCGTCACCGTTGTCTGATCGTAAGCCGGGATGATCGTACCGTCCGCTCCCGTCCGGGGAGTTCCGTCGATGTTGAGCAGATCCGTCCCGATTGAGAAAAGCTGCATGACCTCCCGCGCGTAGTTCTCGTTCGGGAGGTTCGCCGTGCTCGAGTTCAGGTTCAGGTAGTCGCCCATGCCCGGGTTGAGCGTGATCTCGTAGAGAAGCTGGCGGTAGTTGCCGAGAGCATTGCGATAGATCACGTCCAGATAGGGCTGGTACCAGCTCGGCCGATTCAGGTCGAGGCCCGACGCGACGACGAGCGAGTGCAAGGCCCAGGCGACGCGCTGCCGCAGCTGGTCCTGCCCGTAGAGGGCGTTGAGGAAGAACTGTCTCTGCAGCGGGTACATCGAGTAGTTGTCCCGCTGGCAGTTACCCGTACAACCCGCGCCCGGGCTGTCGGTCACAGGCGTAAACGCGGGATAGCCCGTCGGGGCCTTCGCGAACTGGTCGTCGATCCAGGCCGGCATGCCCAGCTGCATGACGCGCCCCACCTCGACGTCGGTCGGGCCCCATGTCGCCTGTTCGAGAAAGCGGAGGACGTCTGCGGTGGGGACTGTCGTCGTGATCGAGCTCCGCGCAGGGAGATCCGAAGTCTTCGGTCGATGAACGCTCCCCTGCTGGCTGATCGAATCCTGGCTCTGGGCGGGCAGCGGGCGCACGGATGCCAGGCCTGCGAGCACCGGCACGAGCGCGAGCGCCAGACGCCGGGCTCTTGGGAAGCGGGCTGACTCTCTCATCGCGCCCTCCGAATGTCTTGAGACGTCATCCGCACTCGAGTCCGTCCGACTCGACCCGGAAGCAGGCAGCGTGACGAGGGTTAGACGGCGGAGCCAACCCGACGGTTTACAGCCCCGAGTTCCAGCCAACCTCTTTCACATTTTCAGGTTGACTTCGACCCCCCGAGCCGTCCGGCGAACTTTCGCTCGCCGCGGGAGGAGTCACCCGAGCGAACGCGAGGGTGGAGCCTCCCGCGGCGGGAGCGGAGCGCCGGAGCGGGAGCGCGCCGTCAGGCGCAGCTCCCGCGGAGCGCGCTCCGCGACGGTTTGGAGCGGGAAACGGGGGTCGAACCCGTCGAGAAACCGCGATTTCCTTCAGGAATTCATCTACGTGTCCGTGCTCGTGTCCGTGTCGGCCGGAGAGGTCGATGACGCGTGCGGATCGAGAAGGCTTCGCAGGCAGTTCGTGGCGGCTTCCTGTGTCTCGAAGAAACCGTCCCAGGGGTCACTAGCCGGTTCCGTGCGCCCAAATGATCGCGGCGGGTTGAATGCCTCCGCCGGCATTCTCAAGAAGATGGCGTGGACAGCAGTGCGGAACGATCCCAGGCGCTTCTGCATGATCTCTTGTTCGGCCGGCGTTAGGTAGATGGCCGCCATGACCAGCGCACGAAGATAGGCATCGAGTTTGCCCTGCACGAACTCCCTGAACTCGGTCTCTGTCGTCGGCGGATAGTTGAGGCGGCCGTTTAGCTCGTAATGGCAGTCAATCAGGGCAGCATGGAGCGCCGCAATTGCGTCGAACCGCTTTGCGTGTCGACGCTCAAGAAGCCACTGGCGCTCTTTGGCCTCGCGGTCAAGACGCCATCGCCTCTCCTCGGCCTCCCGATCGAGTCGCCATCGCTCGTTCTCTTCCTTTCGTTTGTCGCGGTCGTACCGCTGACCCATCCAGAGAACGACTGCGGCCGTTAGTAGTCCGAAGAAGCCGGAGAGAGCAGCCGTCCAGAGGGCCCACGCCTGGGGAGTCATCTAGGTGTCGAGCTCGCCCGGAGGAGCGTCAAGGCCGCCGAACACCATGACGATCGTCACTTCATCACACGCACCGCACTTCACGCGACCACCGCCCTCGACGCCAGGCGACGTTTCGTTACGGGCCTTGCACGACGGACAGGTCCAATACCCGTTCACCTCCGAGGCGGGCTTCACCTTCGGCTCCTTGCCTTCTGTCCAATCAACGCCGGGATTCGACGCCCGGCAGGCCGTGCACTTTGCATTGATTTGAGGGGCGGTGGGCAAGGATCCCGCGCGTGAATGGTTCAACCGGCCGCACGAGCGGCAAATCCACTCGATCCAGTGACTCACGACCTCACCTCCGGAAACGTCCTCACCGTCGGCCGCTCCTTCCCGCCAACGTATTCGCGCCGCCGGCGCAGCGTCTCCCGCATGTCGTCGGTCGAGACGATGTTGTAGCGGTCGAACATCGAGCGGGTCTTGTGGCCCGTGATCTTCATCGCGAAGGTCTCGGGAGCGCCGCCGCGGACCATGTCGCGCGCCGCGGTCCGGCGCAGGTCATGGAAGAGTTTTCCGGGCACCTTCGCCGCGACGCACGCCTTCCGCCACTGGTGCTCGAAGGTCGAGACCGGCAACGGGCCGCCGCCGCGATGGAACACGTACTCCGAGAGGGCCGGCCCCGAGACGGCCCGGTATTCCCTGGCCGCCCACCGTTTCGCGATCAGCTTCCAGTCCTCATCGTCGAGCGGGAGCACTCGGCCCTCGCCGTTCTTCGAGTCGGCAAGCCGGATCTCGTGCGCCTGGTGATCGACGGCGCTCCACGGCAGCGCGAGGACCTCGCCCAGGCGCCACCCGCAGATCGCGGCGAACCGGGCCATGTCGTCGAGCGGCGTCGGAAGGTGCGGCAGCAGCGCCTCGAGCTCGGCCTTCTCGAAGAACCCCTGGCGAGCGTTCTTCTCGGGCAGATAGGGGATCTTCGGGGCGAAGTGTGCCGCGATCCGCTTCTCGTCCACAGCCAAGCGGTAGGCTCGGCCGAGGATCTCGAGCCCCCGGTTGATGGTCGCGTTCGCCTTCTTCTCCTCCTGGCGCGCCTCGATGAACTTACGGATCCGGTCTGATGTCACGGCAACGGCGCGTTGCCGGCCGCAGAAGGCGCGCACCGGACCGACGTGGCCGAGTGCCCGGCGAAGGCCCTTGATCTCCCGCGTCCGATAGTCGCGCTCGAGGGCGTCGAGCAGGTCAGCGACCGTCAGTTTCTCGCTTTCCGGACCTTGGAAGACCTGCACCCCCTGGCGGTGATTCGTGACCGCCCGGAGACGCGCATCGAGTCGCGCTTGGGCTTTCTCAAGATCCTCCGTCCTCGCCGACTCGCGGATCTCTCCGAACGAGCCGTCCTTCTTTGGTCCGTAGTACGCGATCATTAAGACCCGCCGTCCCCGCGGCTGGAAGATCCGACCACCGTTCTTACCGCGCATCGCGTCCTCCCCTCTTCGCGGCTCTACTCCGAGCCCTTCCTCCGTTTTGCCCGAGTAGGAGCTCGGCGTGATCCCAAATCGCAACCTGCTCTGCAAGCGTGAACCCGTTCATTCTTGCTTTCAGCGCTGGCTCGAGCCTCTCAAACGGATTCACAGTGAACCCTTCGGGACTTCCAACGCCTGCTCGCAGCAGGACCTGCCACTCACCGTTCGATAGCTCTGGTGTCGAAACCTCCATCACGTCAACGTACCGCCTCACGATTCGCGTGAGCGTGAGCGACTTCGACCAGCCCTCCGGCGTGCGCAGCGCAATCGCTTGCTCCACATCCTCGGGCAGGTAGAAGGAGCGAGTCCGCTTTGCCACCATCCAAACCTCCCTGTTGAAAGACTAGGTGATATCTATTAGAATGTCAATATGGAGTGGCAAAGAGAGGTAATCGCGTGCTGACGGCGTTGCCTGGCGATTTCCTCTACCTGGACGAGAGTGGTGATCTCGGTCTCAGCGGTAGAAGCACGCCGTTCTTCGTAGTTGGGATCCTTCATTTGAACTCCGAGAGCGCGCTTGGCAGGGCAGCGAAACGTGCACGACGTCGGGCGCTCGGCCGGCGCTCGGGCAAGGGGGAGCTGAAGTGGTCAACGAGTAGCCCCGCCGTACGTCTGGCCATGATCGAGGAGATCTGCCGCGAGAAGGCACTCGTTGCCGGAGTCTCGGCGGCCGTAATTGACAAGCTTTGGATCAACGAGGAGCACGGCCGCCGCCCGGCGAACGTCCGGTACAACTTCGCAGCGCGTTTTGCTCTCGAAGAGGGTGGGTTATTCGAACCGACCAAGAGCAAGAGACTCATCCTGACCGTCGATGAGCGCGATCCCCTGGCTACAAAGTCCATCACTGAGTACCTCGACCGCCTGAGGGGCCGAGGCGACTTGTGTTGCACCGTGACCGTGCGCGGTCGGGACTCCCAACAATGCCCACAGCTCCAGGCTGCCGACTTTGCCGTTGGAGCGATATACGCCGCCTACGCTCAGCGCGACTTCCAGTACCTGAATGCCCTTGAGAGAGGCGGGGTTCTGCTGTCGTTGCGTGTGCGGAGAAAAAGAAAGCCGGCACCCTAAGGCCTCTTCCCACTAAAGGGCGTGCCCGCATCCACGGACGAGGTGACTCAGGACTTACGCCAGCAGTTGACATCCTAAGGCTTACGCACAATCCTGTCAAGCCCTAAGAGCCTACGAGTCAATAACTTAATCTCGACCTCCGGTCTATCCATCGCTCTATCCCCTTCTCGCTGAACCTGTAGCGGCCTCCTCCGAGGCGGACCACGGGCAGCGCGTCCTTGTTCTCGCGGACCCACCACCGGGACATACCGATCCGCCTTGCTGCCTCTTCCACCGAGAGCAGGCGATTCGGCTCTTCGGCCTGCGCCGCCGGCTCAAACCGAGGTGCCTTGGCGGCCGCGACGACGAGCTCCAGGCGGACGCGCTCGAGTTCAGTTAGGAAGTCCACGAGCTCGCCGCTGACGAGGGCCTCCTGGGCTGCCGCACGGACTGACTCAAGGGCGTGCTGCTGGGACGGGGTCACAACGCGCCCACCGAGTTGCCGAAGGCGCACACGGACACGGACACGTTCTGGAAACCCTTCGGCGCGAGACGCTTCCAACGACGCAACGGGCCAGCAACCCGTGCTAAGGAGCCAAACTCACCGCACTGGGCGCCCTCAAAACGGAACAACGCGCTCCGCAGCTGGACGATCGGCGGCACGTCCCAGCCGGGCGGAGGCTCGAGCATGACGCGGAAGGCCGTCACGCCTGCTCCTCAGTGTCGAAGCCGTGCACCTCGCCCCAAGAGCCTCGGCAACTCTCGGCAGAATCAAAGGTCCTCATCGCTCCTTCTAGGATCCGGGGATCGAGGGGGTAGATGTAGGGCGGCCAGGGCTCTTGCCGGGGAAAGCCGAACCCGAACCCGTCGGGACATTGACCCTCGGAGGCGAAGCGCAGGCCGGCACAGGCACGGCAACTCCATTGGATGGTCCGAGCGCGTCCGCGCTCGGTCCTCGCCCAGCGGTAGAGGAATCGTTTCGGGGTGTCGCAAGAATGGCAGACGAGCAGCAGCTCGCGGCCGGTCCCGCGCGGCATGGGCCGGTACCGCGTCCGCATGAACAGGGCAGGACTGGGGGCCTCGGCTAGCTGGCGAACGTCGCGAACGTCCACAAACGGCCCGCGGGGGTATGGCGCGGCGGCCCAGTCTCCTACGGCTACCCGCACGGCTTCGGCAACCTTGGCAACGCTGTTAACCCAGGACCGCTCGTCGCGCCTCCAGACGAAAAGCCAGGGACGCCGGAGAGGGTCGTCGAGCGCGTACCGCACGCCAATCGCTGGGAGGCGCGGGACGGACTCGAGGTTGAGTCGCGCACCGTAGAAACGCCCGTCGTAGCGGAGCCGCTGTTTTACCATCTACTTTCCGTCCTCGCCCCTTCCAACGGTTTCCCAAGCAGACGGCGCGCTCTCGTAAAGGTCTTCCAGCTCCTTCCGTCGAAACCGCCATTGTCGGCCGATCAGGCGGCCAGGAAGTAGTCCGCGCCGCACGTACTCGCGCACGGTGCGGGGACACACCCTGAGATACGCGGCTGTCTCCTTGAGGGTCAGGAGCCCATCCGCCGGACGCAACGTCGTTTCCTTCACGCTGTTCTCCGCTCGCCCGAGACGGGCGAAACATCCTCCGGATCGAGGAGCGCCCAGCCGTAGGGGAAGTCCACGCGGCACCGGACGCGGCCGGATCGCGTGTCGTACTCAGCGAACCTCAGGCGCCCTTCGCGTCCGTCCAGGAGCCTTACAGGGCCTCCCACTAGCGCCCAGACGTGGCCTGCTGGCCCGGAGCGGCCGCAAGGCAGGGGCCAGGTAGGGGCATGGTGGAAGAGGGCGAGAAGGCTCGGGCCGTGCAGCCGGAGCAGCTCCAGCAGGTCGGGCTTGAACCGAAGGAGCAGGGTTCGAAGCTCAGGCGTGAGTTTCTCGGCCGGCCACACGACGAGCACCCCCTCTTCAGCCCGCAGGGCCAGCCCATCCGCTGCCAGCCGGGCGAGCACCGCGGCGACATGAATCACAGCCGCACCGCCTCGGACTCCACGGGCTCGGCGCCGTGCTCGGCAAACGTCCCGCCGCAACGGCCACAGGGATCAGCCTGAGGCCCTACGTGATAGGCGCAGGCACGCCTGCGGCGCCACTCTCCGGCCGGCCCCGCGGTTTCGTGGTCCTCCACTCCCCCGGAAGCGGTCCCAGACTCTAGACCCTCTAGAACCCCCGTCGTTATTGACGATTCCTCACTTTTCGAGGGTCTAGGAGACACGGCGCCTAGAGTCTCGGAAAACTCACGAAAAAGCCCGTCTGGAGCGGGTTCTAGAGGGTCTAGAGTTTCGAGCCTACTCGGGTGGGGAGAGGCGGCGAGGTAGCGGTTCCAACTCTCCTCGAAGTCCGCCCGTTCGTAGCCGTTTCGGTTCACACCATCCACCCATACCTGCCGAGGGCCGATTCCGTAGGGCTTCAAGATCCGCGCAAGTGCCGAAGGCTTCAGCCCCGACCCCTTGCCCCAATCTCCCCAGGGCGACTCCTCCACGTCGCGTAGTCGCTTGCAGAAGTCTTCCGAGTGAAGCCGTTCCAGCTTCAGCTCGCCAAAGATGCGCCGGGCGTCCGACAGG
>Ga0335082_10008930_pt1 | contig 10902 bp, 12 predicted proteins | sample Lox_Sample_41_FD_206718 | JGI IMG/M metagenome (GOLD analysis project Ga0335082, IMG submission 206718) | Soil microbial communities from Loxahatchee National Wildlife Refuge, Florida, United States - Lox_Sample_4.1 | ecosystem: Environmental > Terrestrial > Soil > Wetlands | place: USA... | reverse complement strand
GGCCAACGCGGCGCGCGCTCATTTAAACGAACGCGGCAAAGATCCGCGCCGCATGCCGATGTTTGCCTTTGGCGGCGCCGGGCCGGTGCATGGATATCGGGTGGCCGAGATTCTACGCCTGCCGGCATTAATATCGCCCATCGGTGCCGGCGTCGGATCGACGTTCGGACTTTTGTCGGCGCCTCTGGCATTCGATTTTGTGCGCAGCGCCTACAGCCGGCTGGATGAGCTTGATTGGCAATTTGCCAACGGGCTGTTGAACGAGATGGCGGGGGAAGGGCGCAAAGTGTTGGAAGGCTCCGGACTTGTGTCAAAAGACATCAGCTATCAACGGACCGCCGATATGCGCTATGTTGGGCAAGGCCATGAAGTTTCCGTGCCGTTGCCGAATGGAATTCTCGGGTCACGCCATCTCCCGCAAATCAGTGGCGCTTTCGAAGGAATCTACAAGAGCCTTTACGGGCGCAAGGGGCCTGACGTACCGTTGGAGCTTATCAACTGGCGCGTGGTGGCGAGCGGTCCGCGGCCTCAAATGAAATTGAATCTTGCCAGAAAAGAATCGGCACGGGCCGACGCGCGTAAGGGAACACGGCGCGCGTACTTTCCCGAGCGCGGCGGCTATGTGGACACCGCCGTGTATGATCGCTCCGCCTTGAAAGCTGGCGAAACATTCACTGGCCCAGCGATTGTTGAGGAGCGCGAATCGACGTTGATCGTGGGTCCAGGAGGACGGGCGCGCATAGATCAAAAACTCAATGTGATTATGGAGTTTACTGGTGGAAAGTAAAGCGATGGATCCGGTGACTCTAGAGGTTATTTGGAACCGGTTTCTATCCGTGGCCAACGAACAGCAGGACGCGCTCATCCGCACCGCGTTCAGCACCATTGTGCGTGAGAGCCAGGACCTTGCTTGCGGGCTGTTCGATACGAAAGGACGCATGATTGCCCAGTCGATCAGCGGCACGCCGGGCCATATCAACGCTATGGCGACTTCGATGAAACATTTTCTTGCGGCCTTTCCACCGGAGAAGCTGGCGCCCGGCGATGTGCTGATTACCAATGACCCCTGGATGACCGCGGGACAGATCAACGACATCACGATCACGACGCCGGTTTTTAGACGCGGCAAGCTCGTCGCGCTCTTCGCCAACACCTGTCACAGCGCGGATATTGGCGGGCGGATTCTTTCCGCGGAGGCGCGGGAGGTCTTCGAAGAGGGGCTGCGGTTGCCGATCATGAAACTGTTCGACCGCGGCGAGCCTAATCGAGCCTTGATGCAGATTGTGCGCGCCAACGTGCGCCAGCCGGATGAAGTGATCGGCGACTTCTACGCGCAGACCGCGAGCAACGACGCGGGCGGCCGCGCGCTGCTGGAAATGATGGACGAGTTTGGCCTGGAAAGTATCGACGCCGTGTCGGAAGAGATCATTCGCCGTTCCGAGAGCGCGGTGCGCGCGGAAATTCGCAAGCTGCCGAGCGGCGAGTGGTCCAGCGAGACGTGGAGCGACGGCTTCGAAGAACCGATCCTGGTCCGTTGCGCGGTGCGCATCGCCGGTGATGAGATCTTCATCGACTTTACGGGCTCGTCGCCGCAGAGCACCCGCGGCATCAATGTCGTGCTCAATTACACCCACGCCTACGCGAGCTTTGCGATCAAGGCGGCGATCTGCCCGCATGTGCCACATAATGAGGGCAGCTTTCGTCCGGTTCATGTCAGCGCGCCGCCGGGAAGCATCATGAATGCGCTTGATCCGGCCCCGGTGGCGAGCCGGCAGGTGATCGGCCATTTCATTCCCAGCGCCATCTACGCAGCGTTGTCCGGTGCATTGCCGGGCCGGTTGATGGCGCCGGGCGCGGATCCCATTTGGCTGAGCGTCTGGCGCGGACAGAATCCTCCGTTCACTTTGACGATCTTTCAGGTCGGCGGCACCGGCGCTCGTCCGTTGAAAGACGGTCTTAATGCCGTCGGGTTCCCGAGCGGCGTGGCAGGAGTTCCAGCGGAGGTGATCGAGAGTTTGTCTCCCGTTGTTTTGAAGCGGCGCCAGCTCCGGCCCGATTCGGGAGGCGCCGGCACTTGGCGCGGCGGCCTTGGCCAGCTGACCGAATTCACCCGGCGCGGTGAGGGCAAATGGAGCGTGAGCTCGATCGCGGATCGCACCGTGTATCCGGCGCCGGGGCTCGTGGGAGGACAGTCCGGTGCCGCTGGCGAGCTTTTATTAAGCAACGGTTCACGGCCTAATCCTAAAGCATTAGTTGACCTCAAATCGGAGGATGTGGTCCACGTGAACCTGCCGGGCGGCGGGGGATACGGTAACCCGTTTCAACGTGATCCGGAGAAGGTGCGCTGGGATGTGATAGACGGGTATATTACCCCGGAAGGAGCAGAAAAAGATTATGGCGTTTCGGTACGATATACCGGCAAGCCTGACGACCTCGTCAAGCTTCCCAGAGACTGGATCATAGATGAGGCGAAAACAGTAGAGTTGCGCAAACGTATTGACAAGTGAGCATAACTCGCGGTCTCGTGTCTCGAGTTTCGAGTCTCGTGTCGGGGGCGGAAACTCGAAACCCGAGACTTGAGACTCGAGACAGAGATTGGAACGAAACGATGGAACTTTCGGGGAGAGTTGCGTTGGTGACAGGTGGCGCGGGAGGAATCGGCGGCGCTGTGGTTTCCCAGCTGGCACGGGCGGGAATCAGCGGGGTCGCAATCAATTATCGTAAATCCGGTAAAGCGGCGGAAGAACTGGCGGCCAAAATCGAGCGCGCCGGCGTTAAAGCGCTCGCCATTCAGGCGGATGTTCAGAGCGATGATGACGTGCGCCGGATGATAGATGGAATCCGCAGTCACTTTGGGCGACTTGACGTGCTCGTCAACAACGCAGGGATGACGCACTGGATAAAGTTGTCGGACCTTGAGGCGTTGAATGACGCCATTTGGGACGAAATTCTCGACGTGAACGTCAAGGGCGCGTTTCGCTGCACAAGGGCCGCTGCCGCGATGCTCGCCGAACATCAAGGAATGGTGATCAATGTATCTTCCATCTCCGGTGTGCTGACGCCATCGACGATGTCGTCCTTGCCTTACGCAACCGCGAAGGCAGCGCTCATCCACATGACGAAAGGGCTTGCCGTCGCTCTCGCGCCGAACGTCCGCGTCAACGGTGTCGCGCCGGCGTTCACCGACACACCCTGGATGAGCGAGCATTATGGCGCGGACTATCAACAGACGATTGCTAAGGCAGCGGCCGGTTATCCGTTGCAGCGAGTCGCCACTCCCGATGATGTTGCAGGAGCCATCCTGGGGCTTGTTACCGGCGGTGATTTTGTTACTGGGCAGACGCTCCTAGTGGACGGCGGATTGAGTCTGAGCTAGCCATGAATCAAGCTGGTCTGATGAACGAAATGCGCGGCGGCCGTTTGGTTGCTGTAGTGCGTTCCAAAACTGCGGCAGATGCGCTTGCGCTAGCGCAGGCCGTCGCGGACGGTGGTGTAAAATTCGTGGAGATTACTTTCAGCGTGCCGGGCGCGCTCGAAGTGATCGAGCGCTTGGCCAAGCGTGAAGACGTCCATGTGGGAGCGGGGACCGTGTTGTCGAAAGAACAGGCGGAAAAAGCCATCGGCGCCGGCGCGGAGTTTATTGTATCACCGGCGTTGCAATTGGATCTCGTTCCGATATGTCACGAAGCAAACGTGGCTTGCTTTCCCGGCGCGGCGACTCCCACAGAAATTCTTACGGCAGCGCGCGCCGGGGCTGACTTGGTAAAGATTTTTCCGGCGGACCTGGTCGGCGGCGTGGATTTCATCCGCCAAATGGCGGGACCATTCCCCGAGGTCCGGTTCATGGTGTCGGGCGGGGTCAGTCTGAGCAATGTCAAGGAGTACGTTCAAGTAGGGGTGATTGGAATTTGCCTCGGTAGCGCCTACCTGGGTAGTCTCCTGGCGCAGCACGGTCGCGCACGATTCGTCGAGGAGATGGGAAAATTTACTGCGCTGGTTGCAGAGGTTCAAGGATCGCATTAGCTAGCGCGACTTCGCCAACCCAAATATGAAGGGAACTACTGCAGGGAAAATTTGCGTAAGCCGCGAATACTTTAAACATGGAATACAAAACATGAGCAATCTTCACCTTACATTGGCATGTGAAAACTATGACCGCACCCGGCCGTTGAAGGACGGGCTCATCAAGCCCGAGGGCATCGAGCTCAACTACCTCGTGATGTCCGTGGAAGAAATCTTCTGGCGCATGATGAAGTATGAGGAATTCGATGTGTCCGAGTTATCGATGGGCGCCTTTCTCACCGCAGCGGCGCACGGGCGGCGGCCCTTCACCGCAATCCCGGTGTTTCCGTCGCGGACGTTTCGCCATCGCTGCATATTTATCAACACTGCTTCGGGAATTCAGCGTCCGGAGGATTTGCGTGGCAAACGCATGGGGGTGCCGGAATATAGCATGACGGCGGCGGTGTGGCTGCGCGGCTTATTTCAGCATGAGCACGGCATCCTGCCTAGCGAGATTCATTGGATTCAAGCGGGTGAAGAGAATCCGGGGCGTAAGGATCGAGTGGACTTCGAGATGCCTGCCGGCGTGCGCCTCGAAAGCAAAGTGGATCGCACCTTGAACGAGATGATCGAAAGCGGCGAGATCGACGCCATGATGTCACCGCGCATGCCGACTTGTTTTTTGCATGGCTCGCCGCGGGTGCGGCGTCTTTTTCCAAACTACAGACAAGCGGAGATGGACTATTTCAAGAAGACGGGTCTTTTCCCCATCATGCATGTAATCGTCATCAAACGATCGATTTACGAAAAGGAACCGTGGGTGGCGCAGACGCTCTACAAAGCTTTTTGCGAAGCGAAGGATCTGTGCATGCGTGAGCTTTACGAAACAAATATTTTACGCGTCAGTCTGCCCTGGACCTCGGCCGAATATGAACAGACGCGGGATTTAATGACTGCGGATTACTGGCCGTACGGTCTAGCGCCGAATCGCACCAATCTGGAAACCTTGCACGGCTATCTTTACGAGCAAGGCTTGATCAAGCAGAAGCGGGACCTCGACGAACTGTTTGCCCGCGAAACACGCGAAGCCTTCAAAATCTAGTTAAACTTAACAGATCTAAAAGCAGGTCCAGCAGGGGCGAGTTTCAAACCCGCCCCTTGCTACATTGTAACACCGGCCCGATTCAATCGCCGCGGCCGAAGCCACCGCCGATTGGAGTGAGGACGATGATCTCCGTTGGCATGGGAAGAGTCGCTTTGCTCACGAGGAGTGTATTTCCCGGCAGCCGGCGATTCTTAAAGCCGTTTAAGAACATGCTCACGAGGGACATGTTCTCCCGGTAGTGCATGGGGATGGCAATCTTGGGTTTGAGCTGCTGCAAAACTTCGCGAGCAGTGTCAGGAGGCATTGTGAACATGCCGCCGATGGGAATCATCGCGACGTCAACTTTGCCGAAAGCTTTGATTTGTTCCGGGGTGAGCGGGTGGCTCAGATCCCCAAGGTGGGCGATACAAAGGACGCCGAGGTCGAATACAAAGGCGGCTCCCTTGAGCGCAGTGCCGAAGGCCTGTTGATAGACGGGAACGTTGTAGATGAGAACGTCGCGCACGGCTGTGCTGATCTTGTTCCATTCGGCGCCGTAGCTTCCCAGACCCCGTAGAATGATCGGGTTACCCTGCGCGAGCTCAACGTAGTTGTGATTCGGATGCTCTCTTCCCACCGTGACGACGTGGGGCGTCACCACCGGCGTCGGATACATGCCGGGAGCAATGGGATCGGTAATGATCTTTGTCCCGCCTTTCGACGTAATTTGAAAAAAGTTGTGGCCGAAATATTCGATCGAGGCGTCGGGCTCCGCGGCGTAGGCGGGCGTGAAAAACCCACGGGCGACGTCAGGATCACGGCACGATGCTTGGGCAGCCTGACAGCAAGCCAAGCCGAGCAGCACGAGTATTAGTTTGAATACTCTCATTGCTGGATCTAACCAAAGACACGCTGACGGGGAAGTGCCTCGGCTTTGAAAAAATCCGCGACGTAGCTGTTCGCTGGTTGGCGCATCAGATTTTCCGCGGTCTCCACCTGCTCAAAGGCCCCGTCGCGCATGACAGCGATGCGATCCGCCAGCGCGACTCCGTCTGCTAAATTGTGGGTGACGTAGATGGTGGTCAATCGATGCTCGCGATGAAATTTCATAATCTCACCCCGCATCTTGAGCCGGTTCGGCGGGTCTATATTGCTCAACGGTTCGTCCATAAGAAGAATATGAGGAGAAGTGGTCATGGCGCGGCCGAGAGCGACTCGTTGTTGTTGGCCGCCGGAGAGTTGGCTGGGTTTGCGCTGAAAAAACGACTCGTCGATGCCGATGCGCTGCGCCAGCGGGCGGAGAAAGTCACCGATTCTTTCTTTCGACCACTTCCTGATCTTGAGCGGTAGGGTGAGGTTGGTGTAGCCGCGCTCATCAAAGACTTTCATGTGCGGCCAGAGGGCGTAATTCTGAAAGATCATTTGCACGCCGCGTTGGCCGACGGGCACATCATTGACGGGCGTACCGCCGATGAAGATGGTCCCTTCGTCGGGTATTTCCAGTCCTGCAATCAGTCGCAGGGTGGTGGTTTTACCACAACCGCTTTCCCCGACAATGACGAGGAACTCGCCTTCGTTGACGGCCAGATTGGCCTGCTTAACCGCGACCACTGGACCAAACTTTTTCGTGAGATTGCGGAGGAGGAGAAAAACCACGTCTCGTATGCTATTAGAGGGCGAAGCAAAAGACAATATGACCGCAGGCAGGAATTACTGGTCAAAGAATTGGAACTTGGATATGATGGCTTAGCTCGAAGAAACGCCTTTTTCGGAAGCAGGAGGCTATGATGGCGAAGTTACTTTCATCCGAAGAGTTGATTGCCGGTCTTCAGTATACCCTTCATCGCGGTGGCGATCGGCACCGGTTTAGTTTTTGAGGGTGGTGGACCGAAGCGGATGAAAGAAGAGCGGGAAGCGCTGGAAAAATACTATTCGTGGATTCCTTCCCACTCTTTGGATTTTTTCCGGGCCCACGAGGTTCACGACGAAGGGCACGGCAACATGGTGACCGACGTGATCAGGCAGCACTGCATGGAAAAACATTTGCAGGATGAAATGCGCGAAGCGGTTAAACAGCGCGCCGATATCATGTGGCTGCAGAATGACTGCATTTACAACGCCTTCGTGAGGCCATCGTTGTCGATTCAAGAAATAGAAGGGCGATTGGAGTGAATATGGACGAACGAATCATCGACCTGCGCAGTGATACGGTCACCAAACCGTCACCGGCGATGCGGCGCGCCATGGCCGAGGCGGAGGTCGGCGATGACGTTTATCTTGAAGATCCAACCATCAATCGGTTACAAGCGCGTGCTGCTGAAATCTTTGGGCGTGAAGCCGGCTTGTTCGTGCCTTCGGGAAGCATGGGAAACCTCGCCTCCATCATGGCGCAAACCTCCCGAGGACAAGAAGTCATCTGTGAAGCTGCCGGACACGTCTACAACTATGAGATGGGTTCGATGTCGGCTCTCGGTGGCGTGCTTCCGCGTATTGTGGCGGCTGAGGACGGCATATTGCATTGGGAACAGATTGCCCTTGCTATTCGCGAGAAGGCTTACTATCGCCCCCAAACAGCCCTGGTGGCGCTCGAAAATACCCACAACATGGCGGGCGGCACGGTTTATCCGACGGAGTTGGCTGATGAGATTTGCAACAAAGCGCACGAGGTGGGACTCAAGGTTCACTTGGATGGCGCGCGGATCTTCAACGCGGCTGTCTATCTCAATGAAAATGTCGCCGACATGACTAAGAAGTTCGACTCCATCCAGTTCTGTCTAAGTAAAGGGCTAGGCGCGCCGGTCGGTTCGATGATCGTTGGATCGAGGGACTTGATCGAACGTTGTCGCGTGATGCGTAAGCTGCTCGGTGGCGGCATGCGCCAGGCCGGAGTGCTCGCGGCCGCCGGCCTGGTCGCCCTCGACGAGGGGCCGAAGCATATTCCAACCGATCATGAAAATGCGCAGATCTTGGCACGAGGTTTCGCCGGAATTCCTGGTGTGCAAATCGATCCAAAAAAAGTCCAGACCAACATTATTATATTTGATATTGGTGGGACAGGACTGGGTTCATCGCAATTCGTGGAAAGACTCAATCAGCGCAAAGTTCTGACCGGCGCGGTGGACGCGACGCGGGTACGCGTGGTGACACATCGGGATGTCAGTCGTTCTGACTGCGAGCAGGCCGTGCGAATTATCGGTGAGGTTGTTGGCGCGGGTTATTAACCTCCTTGAGCCTTCCTTCGCTTCGCACCCTGAATCGAGCGTAGCGCATCCTCCGCGACGATGCGGCCGATAGGGCCGATGCTATAGCAGGCCTGAGTAACTTTCTTTTCGGAGTCGATGATGAAGTTGGTGGCGTGGATAATTTGCCGTCGCGCCTCCCAATAAGCACCCACCTTATCCGCATCCTCGGGAACTTTGAGACCGTAGGCAATGGGAAATGTTGCTCCGACTTTGGCAGCCATCTCCTCTGCTTTGTCTAAAGGGTCTACGGATAGCGCGATGATGTCGACGTTCTCTAGTGCGAAGCGCTCTATATTCGCTTGAAAATCGGCTAACTGCCGAACGCAGTAGGGTCACCATATACCGCGATAAAAAATCAAGACCGCGTAATCGCCGGGCAGATCCGCGGGAATGTTTAACGGCCGACCAGCAGAGGTTTGTACGCGGTATTCAGGAAAACGGTCACCTGTAATGAGTTGTTGCGCCATACTAAATTTCCTTTCCGGGTAATTATCCCTAATCCGGCATTATTTCGAACCCCGCGAGGCCAGCAAGCCCTACAGCCGTGGGCAATGGGACACTGCCTTGAAGGCCACCCCACATTCCCCTATGGGTGATGTTTTCGTACGTCAGGGCCTTAGAGCAAACTGTGCGCTCGCGTGCCCACGGCTTCCGGTCTCGCCGTCCTCGCTCACTGGTGACGGTACTCAACTAGGGTTAGATGCTCAAATTTCGATTTTTGTTGCACGACCCGGAGCGGCTGTCGTTAACCGCTGAGACCCAGAAGTTTCGTCGCGTTGCCGCCGAAAATTTTCTGTTTGTCCTCATCTGATACTTTGAGCTGGCTGACGGTTTCGACAGCGCGCTTGAGCGGGATGGGAACGGGAGGGGAGTCGCTGCCAAAGACCACGCGATCGATGCCGACGGTGTCGATGGCACATTGAACCGCAGGAGGGTGATAGCAGACCGTGTCGAAGTAAAGCTGACCGATATAGCTTGCTGGTGGCCGGGTCATGACGTCGGGTTCCCACGGGCCGAAGCTCACGTCCTTTCGGAGTTCGTAGCCAAAACCATAACGGCCAGGGAGCATCGCTAAGGCGCCGCCAACATGAGCACACACCAGTTTAAGCTTAGGAAATCGTTCGAAACCGCCGCTGAAGATGAATCGAGTCAAAGAAAGAGTCGTATCGAAGGGCCTGCCGAGCATCTCCGGCAAACGAAATATTTCCATCTTTTCGTTTCCGATGGTGAACTTGGGTGGGTGGACGAAAAGCGGGACGTCCAATTCGGATACCAGCTCGAAAAACGACGTTGCGCGCGGCGAGTCGAGATACTCGCCGTTCACGCTGGAATTGATCATGATCCCCTTGAGCTTGTAGTCGCGAATCGCCCTCTCCGTTTCCTTGAGGATCTTGTCGTTGTCGAAGGGGACCGAACAAGCTAAGCCTAACAGACGCTTCGGATGCTTCGCATTTAACTCCGCCGCGTGCTCATTGAACTCTTGAACGACCTTGAGCGGGTCGTAGCCCTCAGGCGACCGAATCCAGTTGTTGCCGAAGACGGTGATATCGACCCCGGCCTCGTCTTGTTCCCTAAAAAGGCCGTCGAGATCGAAGATCGACTTTGGGGACTTCGGATGAAACCAGCTTTTGGGCACTAAGTGCGCGTGACAATCAATGATCATAACAAAAGTTTCTCCTCAACGACAAACATATTTCGTCTGCTGCGCGTAGTCAAATTTGCGGGAGGCGAGAATCTTGTCTTTGGTAAACCACGTTTCTTCGTGCTACTTAGCTCAGCATGACACGAACAAAGATCCAGCTAGAGCGGCTGATTCGTGGGGCGATGGGGGAGAGCAAGGCGGATCTCATTATCACTGGTGGGAAACTGATCAATGTCTATTCGGGCGAAATCCTCGATGGGATGGAAATCGCCGTTCTTGACGGCCGCATTTGTTACGTCGGGCTGAATGCCAAACACACCCGCGGGGAAGCAACGGAGATTTTAGACGCCCGTGAGATGTATGTTTCGCCGGGGTTCATCGATGCTCATACGCATATCGGTCATTATTGTCGTCCTTATGAGCATCTACAATCCTATATTGCTTACGGTACCACCGCTGTCGTTGCGAGCTGCGATGAGTTGGCTACGGTTTTCGGCTACCGCGGGCTGAAGCTTTTCTTGGACGAAGTCGAGGCGCATCCGTTGCGTGTTTACACGCTTGTCTCCATGGTCGCGCCCCAAGATCCTCTGTTGTGTAGCACAGCCTCGTTTAGCGACGTGGAGATTGCCGAGGCGTTAGCCGATCCCCGAGTGTTAGGAATGGGAGAGATCGTGTCATGGCTGAGGCTGGTTCAGTGCGACGCGGAGCTTCTTCGACGGATCGAAATGGCGCATCGTAATGGTCAAATCATTCATGGCCACACAGCGGGGGCGCGAGATCAAAAGCTCTGCGCGGTCGCCGCGATGGGAATTTCATCCTGTCACGAGCCGATACGGCTGGAAGATGCAATCGAACGGCTGCGGCTCGGTTATTGGACGATGCTACGCGAGGGTTCACTCCGGCAGGATTTGGAAGCGACGCTGAAACCTCTG
>Ga0335082_10008928_pt1 | contig 10902 bp, 8 predicted proteins | sample Lox_Sample_41_FD_206718 | JGI IMG/M metagenome (GOLD analysis project Ga0335082, IMG submission 206718) | Soil microbial communities from Loxahatchee National Wildlife Refuge, Florida, United States - Lox_Sample_4.1 | ecosystem: Environmental > Terrestrial > Soil > Wetlands | place: USA: Florida... | reverse complement strand
CTTGATCATGTTGCGGGCGATTACCAACGTGCTCTCGATGCCTTCGTTGAGGTTGAAGCGCTGCAGCTTGCTGCGGTCCAGGCGGCTGAAGTTCTTCAGGTTGATGACGATCTCCGCGATCTGGTCGATGCCGTGCAGCCCATCGCTGGTGAGATGGAGCAGATCGCCAGCCTCGGATTCGGCGCGGAACTTGGAGGACAGCGTGGACACGCGGGTGAATTGCGCCGAAAGCTCCGCATCCGGCACGTCGCCGCGCTCGAGCATGGCTAACAGTTTCGTGCACTCGGCCACCACGCCCTCGACCTGGGGCAGCCTCTCCTTGACCGAGGCCAGACTGGCTTTCACATACGCGAGCGGCGTGTTGATCTCGTGGGCGATGCCGGCCACCATCTGACCGAGCGAAGACATCTTCTCGGACTGGACCAGCATCAGCTCCGATTCCTTCAGGTGCTTGAGCGCCTCGGACAGCTCCTTCGTCCGATCCTGCACCTTGTGCTCGAGATTCTCGTTGGCCGCCTTCAGGGCCTCGTTGGCCTGGTTGATCTTGCCGTAGCTCTGGCGCAACTGGTACACGACATAGGCCAGGAAAACCAGCAGAGCCGCGGAATAGAACACCAGATAGACGCGAAACTGTTCCTTCTGATCGGCGATGGCCTGGAACTCTCGATCGTAGGCGTCGTTGAGAGATGTGATGCGCGGGGAGGTGGGCAGCAACGCGATTTGCTCGCCAAGCTGCGTGACTGCGGGCTCTTGCTTAAGCAGCGCGCCAACGGCGGGGACCAGGCCCGAGAGCGGAGTACGGATGGCTTCGGGGTATTGCGGCGCCGCTTCAGCGAGGGTGCTGGCGGCCGTTTCGACCGCCTTTCGCGCACCGTCGTCCGGTTGTACATAGAGGCGCAAAAGCTCGGCGTTCAACGCCACGAGCTGCCCGTCCAGGGCCGACAGCTTCTGCCGCTGCTTGGCATCGGCCTCTGCCAATCGGGCGACCGTCTGGCGAACGCCAGACAGCTGATTCAGCAGATCCTTGACCGCCGCGCGCAGATCAGCGTTTGCCTGCTCGAACTGGTCGACGCGCTTCTGCTTTTCCAGGAACGCACTGCGCAGGCTCTCGACCCCGGTAGCCAGGGCGCGATTGTTGAGGGCAGCCGTTTCTACCGCGATATCGCCCAGCAAAGGCTGCAGCCTGACCGCCGGTTCGCGCGAGCGAGGCTCGGTAGCCAATGTGTCGCTGCGTGCAGTGGCGAGATCTCGGTTCCAGCGGCTGTCGATCTCCTTGAGGCTGCGAAGATCGGTGACGATCTGAGTCTGACGCTTGAGGTCGCCCCCCTGACTCATCACGTACAGGTAGGCGAGCACGCCTACCAGCAGCAGCGCCAGGAGCGTCCGCAGCACTTGACCAATCATGGTGGACGCCGAGTCAGGTGATTTGTTGGTTGCGCCGTCCGAGCGTCGATCCCCTCTGCTGCTTTCGCCGATCGCCCGCGTCGAACTTGTGAAATATTATCGGCAAAATGCACGTTCCATGCCAGCCGTCGGTGAGGAACGACATCGGGTTGCCCTGCGGCGCGCCTCAGGACGGAAGGGGTCCAGCCAATCGGGCAATAACCCGCTCAGGTCCTATCGAGTTGGCGCTTCAGATTGTCGAAGGCAGCCTGGAACACACCGTTGCCGATGTCATCGGAGAGCTCACGCTCGCGCCCAGTCTCGCAATCGAATTCGGCGGTCCACTGCACGAAGGTACGTCCGCCGTCGGTTACGGGCGTCAGCTTCAGAGTCGCCACATAATTCTGCACACCCATCGGCGAGACGAGGATGTTGTACGTGACGCTGTAATCGCAGTCGGACAGCGCGAGCAACTGCTCACGGAGGTTGCCGCCGTCGTGCAGGTTGAAGTTACGAACGCAGCCGACTTTATCGGCCGCGACGCCTCCTTCGATGCGGCTGTCCGCTACCGCCGGCACCCACCTCGGCAGGCCGTTGAAATCGCGGATATGGGCCCATACCCGCTCGACCGGCGCGTCTATGACGCTTGAGACGTAGACTTTGACCATGGAGCAATCCCCGCGATGAGTGCGATCCGGTCGATGCCGATCCGTGCGCTTGCGCGCGATTCGGCGCCTATTTTAGGCCCGCCCGCGTTGCACGGGCGTTACCCGGGGTGCGTCTGGCTGTAATGGCTTTGAAGCGCCGCGTCTGTTCGGTTAGCGCGGCTTCCGCCGGCAGGCGCTCCATGCTGCTGGCCCCGTAGAAGCCATGGCAATCCTCACAGTTGGCCAGCACGAACGAAGCGTCTTCCGGCGTGGCGACGGGGCCGCCATGACACAGAACGATCACGTCCCGGCGCACACGCAGCGCGGCCTGTGCCCAATTCTCGATCAGCTCGACGCACTCGTCCAGCCTGAAGGCGGTATCAGCGCCGATTGATCCGCCGGTAGTGAGACCCAAGTGGCACACGATGATGTCGGCGCCCGCTGCCGCCATCGCCTGTGCGTCTTCGGCACTGAATACATAGGGCGTGGTGAGCAGGTCCATGGCGTGCGCTTTGCGGATCAGGTCTACTTCGGGACCGTAGCCCATGCCGGTTTCTTCCAGATTGGCGCGAAACTTCCCGTCGATGAGGCCGACCGTCGGGAAATTCTGCACGCCGGAGAATCCGAGCTCGATCAGCTGACGCAGGAACGGTTCAAGCAACATGAATGGATCGGTGCCGTTGACCCCTGCCAGGACGGGGGTCCTCCTTACCACCGGGAGCACTTCGGCCGCCATCTCCAGCACGATCTGATTGGCGTTGCCGTATGCCATCATGCCGGCCAGCGACCCGCGCCCCGCCATGCGATAGCGGCCTGAATTGTAGATCACGATCAGGTCGATGCCTCCGGCCTCCTCGCACTTCGCCGACAGCCCCGTGCCGGCACCACCGCCGATGATCGGTTCGCCGCGCTCCACCATGCCGCGGAATTTTTCCAGGATCTGGCTGCGTGCGATTCTTGGCATGCTGGTCCCTCAAGCAAAGGCTGTCGCTGCAACGCTGCAACTGCAGGCGGCCAGCGCCCGACCCACCGCTTCACCGTCAGACTGTACTGAGACGCCCGTCTCAGGTCAACGCAGGATCGCGTTCCCTACGCCGCAGGCCCCTTAGCTCGATGGTAGTCTAGCGGCGTTTTCGAACCACTCCCTACGCCCGCGCCGATCGCGCGAGCCGCGCTCGCACAGACCGCAGTTGAATGCCGGATTAGAAATGCGCCGATGAACCAGGCAGATCACACGCCCATGATGCAGCAGTACCTGCGCATCAAGGCGCAGCATCCGGATACTCTGCTGCTGTATCGCATGGGCGACTTCTACGAGCTGTTCTACGATGACGCGGAGCGCGCGTCGCGGCTCCTCGACATCACTCTCACTCAGCGTGGCGCGTCCGCTGGCGCACCGGTCAAGATGGCGGGCGTCCCGGTCCATTCCGTCGATCAATACGTGGCGCGGCTGCTCAAGATCGGCGAGTCGGTCGCGATCTGCGAGCAGGTCGGCGATCCGGCCACGTCCAAAGGACCGGTCGAACGGCAGGTCACCCGCATCATCACCCCGGGTACGCTCAGCGACGCCGCTCTGCTGGACGAGAAGCGCGAGAACGCTCTGCTCGCGGTCGCTCCCGGGCAGCAGGTAGTCGGCATCGCCTGGCTGAGCCTCGCTTCTGGCGACTTTCGCGTGCTCGAAACCCTGCCTGACAACTTGGCGTCGGAGCTGGAGCGCCTCGGCCCGGCCGAGATTCTGTTGCCCGAGGGCAGCGATGATCTGCTGCCTCCTGGCCTCGAGGTTCCGCAGCGACGGCTGCCAGCGTGGGCCTTCGATCGCGACTCCGCGGTGCGCAATCTCAGCCGGCAGTTTGGGACGCGCGACCTGGGCGCCTTCGGCTGCGAGACTCTGGGGCCAGCGCTCGACGCTGCCGGGGCGCTCCTCGACTACTGCCGCACCACGCAAGGGGGCGCGCTGCCGCATGTGTGCTCCCTGCGAGTTGAGCATCAGTCGGACTTCCTGCGCCTGGACGCTGTGACCCGCCGCAACCTCGAAATCAGCGAGACTTTGCGCGGGGAGGCTGCGCCAACCCTGCTCTCGTTGCTCGACACGTGCACGAGCAGCATGGGCAGCCGCCTCCTGCGCCATGTCCTGCATCATCCATTGCGGGATCGACCTTCGGTGGATGCGAGACTCGACGCAGTGCAGGTACTGGCTGGACCGAGCGGAGCGGGTCCGTTCGAAACGGTGCGCACCCTGTTGAAGCGAGCAGCCGACGTGGAACGCATCACGGCACGCATCGCACTGCGAAGCGCCCGTCCCCGCGACCTCACCGGATTGCACGCCACGCTGCAGCTGCTACCCGAGCTCCAGGCAAGCTTCCCGGAGCCCTCGAGCCCGCGCCTGACCGAACTGTCGCGGCATGCCGCGCCGCATCCCGAGCTGGCAGATTTGCTCGCCCGCGCCATCCGTCCCGAGCCGAGCGCAACGGTGCGCGAAGGCGGCGTCATCGCCGACGGCTACGATGCCGAGCTCGATGAGCTGCGCGCGATCCAGAACAACTGCGGCGCGTTTCTTCTGGAGCTGGAACGCCGGGAACGGGCGCGCACCGGTATCCCCAACTTGAGAGTCGAGTACAACCGCGTGCACGGGTTTTACATCGAGCTCACGCGATCCAATGCCGACAAAGCTCCGCACGACTATCGGCGCCGCCAGACGCTCAAGAACGCAGAGCGCTTCATCACGCCGGAATTGAAGGCCTTCGAAGACAAAGCCTTGTCAGCGCAGGAGCGCGCCGTCGCGCGCGAGAAACTGCTTTACGAGCGCCTGCTCGACCAGCTCGCGCAGGCCATACCGGTTCTGCTGCCGCTTGCGGCAGCGCTGGCTGAGCTCGATCTGTTAGCGACCTTCGCTGAGCGCGCCCTGGCGCTGGGCTACACGCGGCCCTCTTTTGCCGACGAGGACACGCTCGAGATCGAGGCGGGCCGCCACCCAGTGGTGGAGCAGCAGGTCGCGAGCTTCGTCCCCAACGATCTGCGGCTGTCGCTGTCTCGCAAGCTGCTGCTCATCACCGGTCCCAACATGGGCGGCAAGAGCACGTACATGCGTCAGACCGCGCTGATCGTGCTGCTCGCCTACTGCGGCTGCTTCGTGCCCGCCAAAGCAGCGCGGCTGGGGCCGATCGACGCCATCTTCACTCGCATCGGCGCAGCGGACGAATTGGCGCTGGGGCGCTCTACGTTCATGGTGGAGATGACCGAAACGGCTAACATTCTGCACAACGCCAGCCGCAGCAGTCTGGTGCTGATGGACGAGGTAGGTCGGGGTACTTCGACTTTCGACGGGCTGGCGCTCGCCTGGGCTATCGCACGTCACCTCACCGAAAAAACTCAGGCGTACACGCTGTTCGCCACGCACTATTTCGAGTTGACGCAGCTAGCCCAGGAGTATCGCGAGATCGCGAACGTGCATCTCGATGCCGTCGAGCACAAGGACCACATCGTGTTCTTGCACAGCGTCGAAGCCGGGCCGGCATCGCAAAGCTATGGTCTGCAGGTTGCGCAACTTGCAGGTGTGCCTCCTGTGGTGATACGCGCAGCGAGGAAGCGTCTATCGGAGCTCGAGACGCGCGACGAAACGCACGGTCCGCAGGCGGACTTGTTCCAGCGGCCCCCGGCGCCGGCGGACGCCTCCACAGCAGCGTTGCAAACGGCATTGTACGAGCTGCGCCAGGCCGATCCCGACGCGATTACGCCGCGACAGGCGCTCGAGCTCATCTACCGGTTGCGCAAGTTGCTCGACTGAAACGCGACGGCACGCACAAACAATCTTGAGCGCAGCTCTCGAGTCGCCGCGTGCCTGCGAGTCACGGCGGGCCGTGCTGCGCGCACGCACACACGCGGCGCCGCATTCAATTGCTGCGAAAATGTCAATGTGCGGCGCGCGGGCAAAGCCCTTGCTTAGCTCCGACAGAACGCTGAGCAATGGAGCATGAGATGAGCATCACTGTCACGAGCGTAACGGTGCGCATGGCCCTCAGGAAGCTGGCGGAGATCACGTGCGGCATCGCCCCCACGTCGGTTCGAGTCAGCGTCGTGCCCTCGGGTGCGCATCGCGTGTACGTCACGTCGATACCGTTCGAGTTCCGCTCGGAGGTCTACCAGTACTTGGCGCAGCACACCGCGATCCGCGTGCCGCTGAACGGCGACCCGCTGGTGCTCACCGGTGATGAAGCCAGCGTTCTGGTCGACCTGGCCTATCGCGCGGAGCAGGAACTGGTTGATTCGCCCGCCCTGGACCAGCTCGTCCCGGGAAACTGAGAACATCGCGTACCGCTGCGCGGTCTGCGCCTCCCGGGCGGCTGCACCGGGCGCTGCTGATCCAAACCGCAGGTCGGAGCTCACACAAAAACATGTCCAGGCGTGACCTCATCTCTCTCGGCATCGTCCCCGCGCTACTGTTTGCGATCTCGATCGCACTGCTGTGGCTGTCGATTCAGCTCCAGCACGGCTCCGAGCGCATGCAAGCGGACTACGCAGCGCTGCAGCAGCGGGTTGCGATGTTGAGTCAAGGCAACAACGCAGCGCAGACCGGTGTCAGGTCGGCGCAGACGCTGTCGAGCCTGGCTTTGGCGGACACTGAGTCGGCTGCGCTCACCGTCAGCATAGCGCAGGCGCTCGCGTCGCTCGTCTGCGTGGTCGCGCTGTTTAACGTCATTTCCCTGATGCGCATCGCGCGCCGAGGATGGTTGCCTGCCGGAACGCCCCGCGTGCACGCCTGGGCAAGCGCGTCGCACGAGATGAAACTGGGCGCGCAGCGGGTGCCGCACGTACAACGAAGCGTCGGTTCCTAGGTAGCGGGCGGCCCCCCGCGCGCCAGATCGCCGCCTGGTCCCGCAAGGATCGAGGCCGCGCATCTCAGAATTCGACCGCGATGCCCCGCCTCACGCCGACCTGCGCATGCCGCTGATCGGCCAAGTGTCACCTCCGTTTACAGGGGCAGCTCCCGAATCTCCAGACGCCGCCCTGACCCGCCCGGCGGCACCGCCTGCAGCTGCCGAAGACGTCGGTTGCGCCAAGCATGGCGTGGGCGAGCTCAAAGCGTCTATATTCAATCGGTTAGCCGGTTCCACCTGCGTCGAGCTGACTGTGGAAACTGCCGCTCGCGACGAAACACTCTACCGTCGCGATGCAATCCCGGGCCCCCGCTTGGGTACGCCAGGGCGCACCGTGCGTTAGGCACGACAGTTGCCTGGGGACGAAATCAGGCGCCATGGGGCCGTGTGCCCCCCCTGAAAAATTCAAACAGGGCGCCGCGGGCACGGATGCCCGGCGACAAACATGGAGACCAATGGGAGGAGCCTCGATGCATCCCCGTCGTTCCCTTCGCCCTTCAGCCAATCACGGACTCACCCTGGTGGAGGCGGCGGTCGTCCTGGTCATGCTCGGACTGCTCGTCCAGGTCGTTCTCCAAGGGCGCGAGCTTGTGCAGAATGCGCGCGTTCGCGACATCATCGCGCAGCAGGGCGCCGCCGAGTCTGCGTTCCTGGCCTTTCAAGACCGCTTCCGGGGGCTCCCGGGCGACTACCCCAACGCCAGCACGAACATCGACTGCGGGCCTTCCCCCTGTTTGAACGGGAACGGTAACGGCCGCATCGAGCGGGGCACCGGCGGCGCGCTGCACGAGGAAATTCTGGCCTGGCAGCACCTGAGCAGCGCCGGCTTCATCAACGGTCAATACCGGATGGCGAGCCCCGCTACGACAACCCCCGCCCCCGACAACACGCCAAGCAGCGTGTTCGGAGGCTATATGGAGGTGGTGACGGACAACATCTGGGGTTACAGCGGGAACGCCGTCTCGCGCAACAACATCAAGACTGGAAACTACGTGCCGGCGGTGGTGCTCGCGGAGGTCGACCGCAAGACCGACGACGGTCTGCCGGGCAGCGGCAAGGTGCGATTTTCGACCTACGCGGCCGCCGGAGCGGCTCCGCCGATCGGCGGGACGCCGAACGGCTGCACCGACTCGGATTCCGCCGCAGCGGCCTGGATCGAAGCCAACGGCTCGGACAACTGCGGCGCCGCCAGCCTGATGAACTGAGCTGCGCACGCTGCTGGGCGCGACGCTCGGCGTACCGCCAACGTTCACTCTACATGCGGCACCGCAGCCCGCGCCAGCCTGTCGCGCTCTAGGGCGATCTCGCGCGCCAGCTCGACGATCGCCATGGCGTAATTGCGGCTGCGGTTGTATTGCAGCAGCGCGTAAAAGTTGTCGAATCCGAACCAGAACTCGGCTCCGCCCGCCAGATCGATGGAGAACAGGCAGGCCGACAACGCGGTCGGCAGCTCCTGCAAGCTGTCCACGCCGCGCACCTTCCACTGCTCGAGCGTGAGCGAGGGCTTGAGCCCGAGGTCGAGCAGCGCCTGCCACTCGGGTGTGGCGACCCGGGCTGGCGCCACGACGGGTTCCCCGTCCTTCCAGCCGAACTCCTTGAGGTAGCTTGCTACGCTCCCGATCACGTCCGCTGGGTTGCGCCACAGATCGATACGTCCGTCGCGATCGTAGTCGATCGCGTACTTGCGGTAGCTTCCGGGCAGAAATTGCGGCATGCCCAACGCCCCCGCGAACGATCCCTTGATCGCGAGCGGATCCCAGCCTTGCTCGCGCGCGAGCAGCAGGAACTGCTCGAGCTGGCCACGAAAAAAATCGCGCCGCGAAGGCCAGTCGAACGCCAGCGTGGAGAGCGTGTCCAGCACGCGGAAGCCGCCGGCGTTGCGGCCATAGCGCGTCTCGACGCCGAGCAACGCGACCACGATCGCTTCCGGCACCCCGAACTCCATCCGCGCCTGAGTCAGTACCTCTGCGTTCTCGTTCCAGAACTTGACGCCACCGTTGATGCGCGCCTGATCCACGAACAGGGGCTTGAACTCGTACCACGGCTTTGCCGTGGACGGTGAGCTCATCGCCCGCGTCACGTCCTGGCTGGGCTGCACCTTGGCGAACAGCACACGCAGCTCACGCGGGTTGAAGGCGTGCGTCTGCGCCATGTAGGCGATGAACTTCTCGATCTCGGGCCGAAGCCGGGCGCCGTCCTCGGCGGTCTGGGCGCCAGCGCTGACAACCCAACACAGCGCCAGGGCCAGGCACACCGCAAAGCGTGAAGCGGCTCGGATCATCCGCGGCGTCATGGACTCGCGCTGTCGATCGTGACGAGCACGCCTTTCGCGCCGGGCGCGACCACCTGACTCTGGCCCTGCAGGTCACCCGCCTGCGCTAGCGCGCTGCCGGATTTGGAGATGCGGGCGCCGACGACCACGCGAGGGAAGGAAGAGAGCTCGAGGCCTGGCGTCATCGCCATGCTGTCGTTCAGCTCGAAGGCGAGCGGCAAATCCTTCACCCGTCGTTTGAGCACCGCGAGCGGCATCTTTGGGCCTTCGGCCGCGCGCGCAAAGACGAACAGCGCGTCTTCAGGGGAAACTCGTGTGGCAAGGGCAGGCGACAGCCGTACGGTCCCACGCACGGTTCTAGATGCGCCGGCCTCGCGCTGCGCCGTGCTCGGTGCCGCCGGCGCTCTTCCCGCGGAGCGCGCTTTGGCTTCGGCGATTCCAGTGGACAGCGCGTGCGCCAGCTCGGAGTCCGCCGGCAGCTTGGCTACCAGCCGCTGCCAATAGCGTACAGCGCCTGCGTAATCGTTGCGCCCGAAAGCGGCGGCACCGGCCAAGGTCAGTGCCTTCTCGTTATCGGGCGCAATCTGCAACGCACGCTCCAGCAAGCGCGTGGGTTCGCCTTCGAGAGTACGGCCACGCTCCAGCGCCAGAGCCTCGGCGTACTCCACGAGAATATCGGCGTTGCGCGGTTCCAGCTTCTCCGCCTGCTGCAGCGCGTGGACAGCGTCTGTGTAGCGCTCCAACGCTTTGTAGGCGCGCCCGAGCATCATCCAGCCCACAGGGTCGTTGGGCTGCTTTTCCAGCCGTGATGCGAGCTTCTCCGTCATGTCGCGGAACTGCTCGGCCGTGATCGATGGCGCTTCGGGCGCGCCGCGCTTGGGCGCCGTAAGCGCCGCCGGGTTGCCCAGATACAGATACAGCAGAGCGGCGCAGACGGGCAGACCGACGGCGACCATCCATGCCGCACGGCGCGCAGGGCGCACGTCGGTGGGAACGGTCTGTGCAGTGCCTGGCAGTTCGTCGAGCAAGCGCTGCTCCAACTCGGCTCGCGCTTGAGAGAACTGTGCGGCACCGAGCGCGCCGCTGTGAAGGTCGCGCTCCAGCTCCCCGGCCTGGTCCCGGAAAATCGAAATGTTCGCCCCGCGCTGTGACGCCGCAGAAACACGCCGGGGCCGCAGCAACGGAACCACCAGGAACAGCACGGCAGCGCCCGCCAGGGCGATTGCGACGAGTGCAAACCAGGTCATGATCGGCTGCCCACGTGGCGAGGCAGCTTGCGTTGCTCGAAAATGGCACGAAAAAGGCGCGAATTATAGCGCAGCGCGGCTGGCGCCCCGGCTCGCGGCACCACGCCTCAGGCGGGGCCCGGAGGCTCGTCGGCCTGGAGCAAGGCCTGGGCCCGCGCGTGTTCCGACGCTGTCAGCGTGCGCGCGGTGACGCGCCCACGCCGGCGGGTCAGGTACACCACCAGACCACCCAACCCGCCAATGAGCAGCACGGCAGGCCCAAACCACAACACCGCGGTGGTGGCCTTGAGTGGCGTGCGGTAGAGCACGAAGTCGCCATAGCGCTCGGTGAGCCATGCCTTGATCTGCTCATCGCTCCGGCCGGCCCGCATCTGTTCGCGCATCTGGTTGCGCAGATCGGCAGCGAGATCGGCGTGAGAGTCCGCCAGGCTCTCGTTCTGGCACACCAGACAGCGCAGCTCCTGGGTAAGGCGCGCGAG
>Ga0335082_10008927_pt1 | contig 10903 bp, 8 predicted proteins | sample Lox_Sample_41_FD_206718 | JGI IMG/M metagenome (GOLD analysis project Ga0335082, IMG submission 206718) | Soil microbial communities from Loxahatchee National Wildlife Refuge, Florida, United States - Lox_Sample_4.1 | ecosystem: Environmental > Terrestrial > Soil > Wetlands | place: USA: Florida... | reverse complement strand
GGTGCCATTGGCAACGCCGATGCCGTGACCCGCGCCGACGAAGGCCGAGAATTCCTGCTCGAAGCCCAGCACCTCGCGCCCGAGCACGTAGTGCCCGCCCTCGATCACATGGATCATCGCGATGTCGATGCGCGAGCGCAGCGCCAAGAACCCCGCGCGGGGATCGGCTTGGGGAATGGGCGTATCGGTCATCGCACTCCGGAATTCGGCGCCTGCTCGTTGAATCTACACATATTTGGCGAGCCGTGTCCGAAAGAATTCCAGAGAATTTTTCGTGCCTTCACGAATTTCGATCTGCGGTTTCCACCCGGCGGTGCGGCGAAAGAGCGTGTCGTCCGCCCAGTAATCGCCGATGTCGATGCGTCTGCGCTCCTCCGGGAATTCCTTCACCTCGTAGCGTCCGCCGCCATTGGCGGAGATGACGATCTTCGCGAGCTCCTCGAGCGAGATCGCGCCGCCGCCGCCGAGATTGAAGACGCCGCCCTCGGTCGCGGGGCAGGCGGCGGCCAAGAGGAAAGCGTCGGCGGCATCCTCGACATAGGTGAAATCGCGGAGCTGCGCGCCACCCCAGACTTCGAAGGGCCTACCCTCCAGCACCGCGCGAAGCCAGACGCCGATAAAGGTCTGCCGCGCATCCTTGATGCGCATGCGTGGCCCGTAGGTGTTGGTGAGTCGGAGCGCCGTCGCGCGGATGCCGTAGACGCGATGATAGAGCAGGTGGAACGTCTCGCCCGCGAGCTTGTCGACGCCGTTCACGTCGACCGGCCGCAGCGGGTGGCTCTCGTCGACGGGCAGCCGGTCGGGCCGGCCATAGATCTGGCGGGTGCTCGCATAGACGATGCGCAGGTCGGGATTGACGGCGCGCACGCTCTCGAGGAGCGCGAGCTGGGCGCGGGCGTTGACGTCGAGGTCGGCGAGCGGCGAAGCCATCGAGCCCAGATGGCTGTTCTGAGCCGCGAGGTTGAATAGCACTGCCGCGCGCGCAAGCGAATGACGCACGGCATCGCCGTCGCGGATATCCGCGATCACGGTCTCGACCCGATCCTCTATGCCCTCGAGATTGGCGCGATTCGCCCCCGAGTCGGGGTCGAGATTGTCGAGGATGAGCACCTGCGCGCCAGCCGCGACGAGGCGATGAGCAAGCGTCGAGCCGATGAGGCCGAAGCCGCCGGTGATAAGGATTTTCGCGCCTTTGAAGGGCGAGGCGGGATCCGGAACCGGTGGGGCGGCAGCCTCGCTCACCCGCCCCGCCTTGACCGCGTGAGTCGCGCCGCGCGAGACTCGCGGCAGAAAGCATTTTCACGATGGACTCTTCCGCGAGAACTTTGCCCTCCGCCGGCAGCGTCCTGGCGGTCTTCATGCTCGTGCTGGCGCTCGCGGCCTGCTCGGCGTCTCCGCCTCGGACGCTCTCGTCGGGCGAGCAATGTCTCGCCGACCTCCATGCAGAAGGCGTCCGCTACGTAGTCGCCTCCGTCCCCGCGAGTACCGGCCCCTGCGCGGTCGTCGATCCCGTGCGCGTCGAGAGCGCGGGCGTGCCGTGGAACCAGCCTGCGATCATGACCTGCGCGCTCGCGGACCGCGTCGACCGCTTCTTCACGGAAGCTGTCGAGCCGCTGGCAGAGCGCCATCTGGGAACCACGATCGCGCGGATGGACAATTTCGGCGCCTATTCCTGCCGGCGCGAGATCGGACAAGCCGGACGCTGGAGCGAGCACGCAGCAGGACGGGCGATCGACGTCTCGGGTTTCGTCACCGCCGACGGCCAACGCATCAAGATCGAGCAGGAATGGAACCGGCCGGGACCCACACGCGATTTCCTGCGCGCAATCGCGAGCCGCGCCTGCGACTACTTCAACGTCGTGCTGACCCCCGACAGCGACCGCTACCACTACAACCACCTCCATTTCGACATCGGCCCCTGGCGGCTTTGCCAGACGCGGGCGAGGACGTCGGTACCTACCGCCTCGGGCAAGATCGATAGCGGCGGGAGTCCGTGATCGTCAACGGCGCGCCCTTCCGGGCTCGGTAGCCTCGGCTTCGTCGTCGATCAGCGGCTCCCACCTCTCCGCGGCCTCCATCACGCGCGGCGGCTCGGCCTCGGCGTAGAGGGTGCGCGCCTCGCGCGCGGGGCCGCGGCGCTCGGCAAGCGACAGCACTTCGATATAGCGCTCGGAGCGGCCGAGCCGCAGCACGAGCCGGTCGCCGACGCGGAGGGACTGATGCGCCTTGCGCACCGGCGCCTCGCCGATGCTGACGCAGCCGCTGGCGCAAAGCTTCGCCGCGAGCGCGCGGCTCTTCACGAAGCGCGCGCACCAGAGCCAGCGATCGAGGCGTTGGAAGGCGTGCGGCGCTCGGTCCATCGGCTCAATTGGCGCGGCGGAGCGCGCCCAGCAGTGCAAAGGGCCCGTCGGCGCGGGTTGGAAGCTCCTTGCGGCGCTGCTCCGGACGGCGTCGGGCGTGAAAGCTCACGCCAGTCTCGTCCATCGCCGCGCGATAGCCGAGCGCGGCCAGCACACCCGGTAGCTCCTCCTTGCGGCAGCCGGCGATCTGCGCGAGCTCGGGCAACGGCGCGAAGGGTCCCCGCCGCGCGAGGCGACGCGCGGCCATCGCCAGGCGCTCGACGCGGTCGGCGCGGAGCGCGCGACTGCCCATGATGCGGTAGCCCATTGCGGCGTAGAGCGCCTCGGGAACGGTCTCGCCGCGCGGAACCGTGGGACCCCGGAGCGATGGCACCGGCAGCGCTGCGCCCTCGTAGACCGACCAGAGCAAGCCCGCCCGCGCCGCGACCCGCGCGCTCAGCATCGGTGCGAGGTAGACCATCTCCGTGCCGATCCGCACGCCGTGCGCGGCGAGCGCCTTGCGCGCCTTTCCGTCGAGCGCGGCGAGAAGCGCCTCCGCGCTCGTCCGCGGCAGGACGCCAAGCGCTTCGGCGAGCTGATAGGCGAGCCCGCGCGCCGCGCCCTCCAGCGGGGCTTCCTCGAGCTCGAAAAGCGGCCCGAGACCCGCGCGCACCGCCGCGCGCACGACATCCGCGAGGCGCCGTCGCACGGCCTCGCGATGGCCGCCCTCGAGAAACTCCGCCGGCAGCACCTCGATCCTGGGCAGCAGCACGCGGTCGCCCGCGACGAGCCGCCCGACGGCACCGCCGCGCCAGAGGATTGTCGCTTCCGGCGTCAAGTCGAACTCCTCGTCGGGGGCGGCGGCGAGCGCCTTCGCGCGCTCCGCGATCTCCGTGCGCAGCACGCGGTTGGCGGCGGCCATCAGTGTGCGCGCGGCCTCATCGCTCGCCGCTGTATCCGGCCGGAAGCGGAAGCCCTCGAGCATGCCGACATAGTGGCCCTCGACCTTTACCTCGCCGCTGCGGCTGACGGAGGCAAGCAACTCTTGCGTGCCCGCGAGTTGGCGCACCAGGAAGGCCGCCCGGCGGTCGACGAAGCGCTGTGTAATGCGGTCGTGAAGCGCGTCGGAGAGCCTGTCCTCGATGGTGCGCGCCCGCTCCTGCCAATGCGGCGCGTCCGCGAGCCAATCCGCGCGGTGCGAGATGAAGGTCCAGGTGCGGACATGCGCAATGCGCGCCATCAACGCGTCGATGTCGCCGTCGGTGCGGTCGAGGCGCGCCACGTGCCCCGCCACCCAATCCGTCGGCAGCCGCTCCGTCGGGCTCGAGAGATGGCGGTAGATCTGCGCGAGGAGCCGCGCATGCGCGTCGCTCATGACCTTGCGGAAGTCCGGAATCTGGCAGACCTCCCAGAGAAGGCGCACGGCGCCGGGATTGCACGCGCTCTCGGCGACATCCGGTACGCGCGCAAGCGCGCGGAGCGCGCGGTGGTCGTCCGCCTCGCGCGCAGGTACGAGGCCCTGGCGGCGCGGCTTCTCCTCCAGGCTGCGCAGCAGGAGATCGAGCGAGCGGAAATCGAGCCGCGCATTCCGCCAATAGAGCCGCGTCAGTGGGTCGAAACGGTGATTCTCGACGGCCTCGACGATCTCGGGATCGATCGCTCCCTCCTCCGCGGTCGTCCCGAAGGTGCCGTCGCTCATGTGTCGGCCGGCGCGGCCCGCAATCTGCGCGATCTCCGGCGCGGTCAGGCGTCGCGGCTGCGTCCCATCGAACTTGACCAGCCGCGCGAAGGCGACGTGGTCGAGATCCATGTTAAGGCCCATGCCGATCGCGTCGGTCGCGACGAGATAGTCGACCTCGCCGGACTGGAAGAGCTCGACCTGGGCGTTGCGCGCGCGGGGACTGAGCGCCCCCATGACGACCGCGGCGCCGCCGCGCTGGCGGCGCATCAGCTCCGCGAGCGCGAAGACGTCGGCGACGGCAAATGCCACGACCGCGCTTCTCGCCGGAAGGCGCGTCACCTTCTTGACGCCGGTGTAGCGGAGCGTCGAGAAGCGCGGCCGCCCCATCACCTCGGCGTCGGGCACGAGGCGCCGCAGGAGCGGCTTGATCGTGTCGGAGCCCAGCATCAATGTCTCGTGCCGACCGCGGGCATCGAGGAGACGCTGGGTGAAGACGTGCCCGCGCTCCGGGTCGGCGCAGAGCTGGATCTCGTCCACCGCGAGGAAGTCGACGGGACGGTCCAGCGGCATGGACTCGACGGTGCAGACGAAATAGCTGGGATTGGGCGGGAGGATCTTCTCCTCTCCCGTGATGAGCGCGACCGCGCGCCGGCCCTTCACCTTGACCACCCGATCGTAGTTCTCGCGGGCGAGCAGGCGCAGGGGGAAGCCGATCATGCCGGACTGGTGGCCCAGCATGCGCTCGATCGCGTAATGGGTCTTGCCGGTGTTGGTCGGACCGAGGACGGCGGTAAGGCGCGGGACGGAGCTCAGGGGACCCATAGGAGTAAGAATCGGGACTCCCGGAGCGAAACGCAAGGCAAGCGGTGCCGCAGCGCCGATCTCCAGGGAGTCGCTAAGAAATTCGGCCGCGACCCGCTATGATCGCAACCCCGACTCGCGGGAGCCCACCCGGATGCCATCACTGCGCATTGTCCTCGTCCCCGTATTGGCGGTGTCTCTCGCCGCCTGCCATATCTTTGAGGACGATACCGGAACATTGACCGAGCCTGCCCCGGAAGCCTCAGCATCGAGTTCGGGGTCCGCACCGATCATTCCGCTACGGAGCGGCCAGCAGACGCTCCTGGGCTTCTCGCCTGGCGACACGAAGCCCACCTCGGGCAAGCCCCCCTCGCCGAACAAGCCTGCGCCCGCGCCGAGCGCCTCTTCGGCCCCGGCGCCTGCGCCCGTTCACCGCGACGATCTCAGCGAGGATGAGGCGCAGACCTTCTACGAGGGGGTGATGCTGACCTATGCCTTCGACGCCTGCGGCCTGCCGCTGCTGGGCGAGACCGCGCGCCAGGACATCGGCCGCCGGATCGAAATCTGTCCCAACACGGAGGCGCGCAAGAGCGCGCTCCGGACGCTCTACCAGCGGGCGCTCAAATCCGCCCAGCAGGACCCGGATAAGCTCCGGGCGAGCGCGCTCAACCTCTGCAAGGACAAGCGGGCTTTCCTCAGCAACGTCATGTCCCACTCCCAGCAGCTCCGCTTCGACGACAGCGGACCGCCGGACTGCAACGTCATCAGCCCCGGGCCCTGAGCCCTCAGGCATCTTGCGCCGCTCCGCTCCCTCCCTCATATCTCCTGCGGTGCAAATCCCGGAACAAGCGGACGGATAGGGCATGCCAGCGGAGAAGAAGAGCTTTCAGGCGGAGGTCAGCCGCCTCCTCGACATCGTCGCGCACTCGCTTTACAGCCAGAAGGAGATCTTCCTGCGTGAGCTGATCTCCAATGCCTCCGATGCCTGCGACCGGCTGCGCTATCTCGCGCTGACGGAGCCGAAGCTTCTGGGCGAGGACGCGGCCTTCCGCGTGACGCTCAGGCCCGACACCGAGCGGCACACCCTCGAGGTCGCGGACAACGGCATCGGGATGAGCCGAGATGAGCTCATCGACAATCTCGGCACCATCGCCCGTTCCGGCACCGCCCAATTCCTGCAGCAGCTCTCCGGCGACGAGCGCAAAGACCGCACCCTTATCGGCCAATTCGGCGTCGGCTTCTATTCCGCCTTCATGGTCGCGGAGGAGGTCGAGGTCGTCACGCGCAAGGCGGGCGAGGATGCCGCCTGGCGCTGGGTCTCTGACGGCAAGGGCGAGTACACGATCGAGCCCGCGGAGCGTGCCGCGCGCGGCACCACCATTCTGCTGCGGCTGCGCGAGGATGCGCGGGAGTTCACGGAGGCGGAGCGCCTGCGCGACGTCGTGAAGCGGTATTCCGATCACATCGCGCTTCCGATCGTGCTCCTCTCCGAGGGCAAGGAGGAGTTGCTCAATGCGGCCTCCGCGCTCTGGATGCGGCCACGCTCGGAAATTTCGGCGGACCAGTATCGCGAGTTCTATCACCACGTCGGCCATGCCGGGGATGAGCCCTCCCTGACGCTCCACTGGAAGGCCGAGGGAACTATCGAGTATGCGGGGCTACTCTTCGTTCCCTCGACGAAGCCCTTCGATCTCTTCGACCCCTTGCGCAAGCACCGGGTGAAGCTCTATGTGCGCCGAGTCTTCATCACCGACGATTGCCAGGAGCTGCTGCCGTCCTGGCTCCGCTTCGTGCGCGGGGTCATAGACAGCGAGGACCTGCCGCTCAATGTGAGCCGCGAGATGCTGCAGTCGAACCCGATGCTGCGGCGCATCCGCGGACAGGTGGTAAAGCGCGTCCTCACCGAGCTCCAGAAGAAGGCGAAGGAGTCACCCGAGGACTACGCGACCTTCTGGGAGAATTTCGGCGCGGTGCTGAAGGAGGGGCTCTATGAGGAGCCGGGAGAGCGCGAGGCGCTCCTCGGCCTCGCGCGCTTCCGCTCGACCGCCGGGGATGGATTGGTCTCGCTCGAGGAATACGTCGGGCGGATGAAGGCCGGACAGGAGGCGATCTACACGATCTCCGGCGACAGCCTCGAGCTCCTGCGCAAGAGCCCACAGCTCGAGGGCTTCCGCGCCCGCGGGGTCGAGGTGCTGCTTCTGACGGACCCGATCGACGATTTCTGGGTGCCCACCGTCGGCCTCTTCAAGGAGAAGCCCTTCAAGTCGGCGACCCGGGCCGGCGCAGACCTCACGAAGATCGCGCCCGCCGAGGAGGGCGAGAAACCAGCGCCCGCCGAGAAGGCCGACGCCAAATCGGCGAGCCTCGTCGCTCTCATCAAGCTCACGCTCGGCGCCGAGGTGAAGGACGTTCGGCTTTCCGAGCGCCTCACCGACAGCGCGGTCTGCCTCGTCGCCGACGAAGGCGACCTCGACATGCATTTCGAGCGCATGCTGCGCCAGCACCAGCGCAAGACCGAGATGGCCAAACGCATCCTCGAGGTCAACCCCAAGCACCCGCTGATCGCGGGCCTCGCGGGACAGGTCGGGAAAGAGGGCGCCGCCACCATGATCGCGGATGTTGCCTGGGTCCTCCTCGATCAGGCGCGCATCCTCGAAGGCGAGCCCCTCCCCGACCCCGCCGCTTTCGCCCGGAGACTCTCGACGCTGCTGGAGAAGGGATTGGCGGGACCCGCCTAGGTCGCCGAGCCCGAGGGATCACGTTCGTCGCCGTCATGGTCGGCGCCGTGAGTCCTTCGACGCGCGATCGCCTACCGCCTGCGGTGTACGACCGCAGCTGAATCCGCGTAGACGCGCTGCCAACCGGGCATGCGATCGAGCGCGGCGACGGCGGGGAGGTCGGGCTTGAGGAGCGTCCAGACGAGCTTGTAGCGATCGAGGAAGCGCGGAAGCGCGTCGCCCTCGGCATCGAGAGCGGCGGAGTAATCGCGCATGAAGGCGTCGCCGTAAACGTCGAAACGCCCGTCGACCGCGGGCCTGAAGCCGCGGAAAATCAGATAGTCGCCGAAATCGTAGTCGTTGAAGACAGGACCCGAGAGACCCGCCTGCGCCGCGGCTGCGAGCGCGGCTGCGGGCGCGATTCGTGGGTTCTCCTGCGTATAGCCGCGATAGGCGGCGCCCATGGTGAGGAGCACCAGGGCGAGCAGAAAGGCCGCGAGCGGGCGCGGGCCAGGCGCTTCTGCCTCGGCGGGCTCCGCTGGCTCTGTCGCGCGCGCCGCCGCGCCCGCGAGGAGAAGTGGGGCGAGGAGCGCCAGGAGCTCGGCATTTCGCGTGCGGCTCAGCGCCAAATGAATGAGCCCCAGCAACAACAGGAGGCGGAAGGGCGGGACCCGCAGCCCGATCCAGAAGCCGAAGCCAAGGAGCGCCAGGAGCCACAGCTCCAGGGGTTGCAACGTCGAGAAATCCGGCGCCCGCCACTCGTTTACGAATGAGAGCGAGAAGGTCTGCTGCATGAGCCGGATCGGGAAGAGCCAGCCCTCGATCCCCTGCGGTGTTAGGAGCGAAGCCAGCGCGGCGCCGACGAGGAAAAGGCCCCAGCCGCGGATCGCTCTCCCGCGCGCCGCGCCATCGGGCGCGAGGAGCACAGCCTCGACCGCGAGCGCTCCCGCGAGCCCCAGCCCCACCACGAAGCCGCCGTGGAGATTGGCCCAGAGCACCATGACCGGCAACAGCGCGAGCGAGGGCCGGCGATCCTCGGCGCGCGCGCGCACCAGCGCCGACGCCCAAAGGACCAGCGCCGGGAGCGCCACCGCATGCGGCCGCGCCGTCAGATGTGCCGCCATCAGGAAGAAAGCAAGAGCCGCGACGGCAAGTGCGAGCGGCGGACGGACGAAATCCAGGAGAGTGCGGATCAGGATGGCGAGGCTCGCCGCCGCCGCGAGCGCCACGAGCGCCACCGCCCCCGCAGCGCCCAGCGTGCCATAGGCGCCCGCAAGCAGCACTTCCGCGAGCCACTCATGCGCGACCCAGCGCTCGCCCGCCATGGTCGCTGAGAAGGGATCGGTCGCGGGCACGGATCCGTGCGACCAGATCCAATTGCCGGCCGCGATGTGCAGATAAGTATCGGGATCGTTGAGGAGCCGTCCGCCGACGGCGAGCAGGACCGCGTAGACGAGAACGAGCGCAATGAGCGGCAAGACCGCCCGATCCAGCGCAGCGTCGTGCGTGCCCGTCCCCGCCGCCGCCATGACCTCCCGCGCCTACTGTCCTACGGCCGAGAGAACCTCTGCCGCGAGGATGGGGCCGACCTCGCCGCGCTGCACCAGCACCGCGACCCCGCGATCCGGCCCGCCGACGTACTCCGTCATCTCCGCCGCCGGCACCTCGAGGTCGAGCGCCGCGCCCTTCCAGATTCCGATCGCCTCGAAGTGCCGCACAATCCGGTAATTCGTGAGCGTGCTGCCGGCGTTCTCGCCACGCGTCACCGGCGTCTTGTGCTCGCGGTCGAAACAGGCAAGCCACACCGTCGCCGTCTCCTCCTTGCCGGCGCCGATGTGCACCGCAAGCGCGCCGTCGCGAGCGAGGGCGAGGCTGAGGCTCGGTCCCGCGGCCGGATGCGCGCTGACTTTCTTGAGCGCGCTCTCGACGTCGCCGCGCTCGGAGCCCACCGCCTGCGCCTCGCCATTCACGACCATCTGCGGCGTGTAGACGTAGGAGAGATCGAAGGCGTGGGCATAGAGCCGTTGGCGCTGGGTCGCGAGCTTGCTCGCGTAGGGATCCTTCCAGCCGATGTAGTCCCAGTAGTCGACGTGAAAGCCCAAGGCGAGCACGTTCGGCCGCTTCGCGAGCTCACCGAGAAAGGCGTCCGCCGGCGGGCAGGAGGAGCAGCCCTGCGAGGTGAAGAGCTCAACCACGATCGGCCGGCTCGACGGCGCGCCGCCTTGCGCCTGGGCGGTCGCGGCGGTGAGCCCCAGGGCAAAAATTGCAAGAACGAGGCGCAGCATCATGTCGCCATGATGCCGCTCGTCGCCCGACCTTGCCAATCAGCTTCTTTCACGAGCTGGTGAGAAATTGCGAGCGATACTCACGCCGCCTTCATCATGTGCCGCAGCACGTACTGCAGGATTCCGCCGTGCCGGTAATATTCGAGCTCATCTACAGTATCGATGCGGCAAAGCAGCTTGATCTCCTCGGTCTTGCCGCTGGCGCGGTGGATGCGACAGAGGAGATCGCCACGCGGCTTGAGTCCCTGCGCCACGCCCAGGATGTCATAGCGCTCGCTGCCGTCTAGCTTGAGGCTCTGGCGGGTCATCCCGTCCTTGAATTGCAGCGGCAGCACGCCCATGCCCACGAGGTTCGAGCGGTGGATGCGCTCGAAGCTCTCGACGATCACGGCCTTGACGCCGAGGAGCAGCGTGCCCTTCGCGGCCCAGTCGCGCGATGAGCCGGTGCCGTATTCCTTGCCGCCGATGACGACAAGCGGCACGCCCTCCTTCTGGTAGAGCATCGCGGCCTCGTAAATCGGCATCACCTTCCCGTCGGGGAGATGCTTGGTCATGCCGCCCTCGACACCCGGCACCATCTCGTTGCGGATGCGGATGTTGGCGAAAGTGCCGCGCATCATCACTTCGTGATTGCCGCGCCGCGCGCCGTATGAATTGAAGTCCGCGGGCCGTACCTGATAGCTGATGAGGTATTCGCCGGCGGGGCTCTCCTTCTTGATCGAGCCCGCAGGCGAGATGTGGTCGGTGGTGATGCTGTCACCGAGGAGCGCCAGCGGGCGCGCCATGCTGATATCGGAAAGCGGCTTCGGCTCGCGCCCCATGTCGTGGAAATAGGGCGGCTCGGCGATGTAGGTGGACGAGCCCTCCCACTCGAAGGTCATGCCAGTCTTGACCTTGACCTTGCGCCACTCCTCCGGCCCCTCGAAGACGTTGCCGTAGCGCTTGCGGAACATCTCCGGCGTGAGCGCCTTCCGGATCGTCTCCCGGATCTCCTGATTCGAGGGCCAGATGTCCTTGAGGTAGACGGGCTTGCCGTCGGCGCCCTCGCCGAGGGGATCGTTGCGGAGATCGACCTTCATC
>Ga0335082_10008926_pt1 | contig 10904 bp, 11 predicted proteins | sample Lox_Sample_41_FD_206718 | JGI IMG/M metagenome (GOLD analysis project Ga0335082, IMG submission 206718) | Soil microbial communities from Loxahatchee National Wildlife Refuge, Florida, United States - Lox_Sample_4.1 | ecosystem: Environmental > Terrestrial > Soil > Wetlands | place: USA... | reverse complement strand
ACGTCTTCAGCTACCTCCGCGCCGGCTCGGCAGCGAGCCGCATGCGGCCCGACGACCTGTCCCCCGACCTCCTCCGGGCGGCGCGCTTCGTTCACGCGTCCGGGATCAGCATGGCGATCTCGGCCTCCGCCGCCGATACGGTCCTCGCGGCGTTCGAGGCCGCACGCGCCGGCGGCGCGAAGGTCTCGCTCGACTCGAACCTGCGCCTCAAGCTCTGGCCGCTCGCGCGCGCCCGGGCGCTGATCGGTGCCGCTGCAGCGATGGCGGACTATTTCTTTCCCAGCCTCGACGAAGCGCGCGTCCTGAGCGGCTGCGAGGAAACGGACGCGGTGCTCGACTGGGCGCACGGCCTCGGCGCGAAGGCGGTGTTCCTGAAGCTCGGCGCCGAAGGCGCGATCGCGAGCGACGGGACGCGGCGCGAGCGCGTCCCCGGGGTACCGGTGCAGGTCGTGGACGCGACCGGCGCCGGCGACTGCTTCTGCGGCACGGCGCTCGCGCGCCTCGCCGCGGGCGACTCGATCGTCGACGCGGCGCGCTACGCGAACGCGGCGGCGGCCCTTTCGACGACCGGCTTCGGCGCGGTGGCGCCGCTGCCGCGCCCCGACGCGGTGCACCGCGCCCTGACGCGGGCACCGGCCCGCTAGACTCCCGCTCGAGGTCGCACCGGACAGGGTGCTTGACCTGCGTCATGCGCCCGGCCCCGCCGACAGGGAGAATCCGGGCGGGCCCGGCGGCGAACAACAATAGGCTGACATGAACGCACTCCTTGCGAAGATCTGGACGCAGCGCTGGCGAGTGCTCGCCGGGCTGGGTGCGCTCGCGCTCGCCGGCTATCTCGCGCTCAACGCGGTGTTCGGTCCGCGGGTCGACGTGGCGAAGGTCGCCCGTCGCGACGTCGTGCAATCGGTCGTGGCGAGCGGACGCGTCGTGACGCCGTACCGCGTCGACGTCGGCAGCCAGATCACCGGCACCGTGGCCGAGGTGCCGGTGGAACAGGGCGAGCGCGTCAAGGCCGGCCAGACGCTCGTTGTCCTCGAGGCCTCCGAAGCGCGGGCGCTCGTGAAGCAGGCGGAGGTCAACGTCGCGCAGAGCGAGGCGCGGCTGCGGCAGATGCGCGAGCTGCAGCTCCCGGTCGCCGACCAGACGCTGCGCCAGGCGGAGGCCAACCTCACCAACGCGCGCGCGCAGTACGAACGCAACCGCCAGCTCTACCAGAGCGGCTACATCGGCAAGTCCGTGCTCGACGACTCCCAGCGCAACGTCGAGGTCGCCGAGAGCCAGGTCGATTCGGCGCGCAAGCAGGTCGAGACCGCGCGCCCGACCGGCAGCGACTACGCGGTCGCGGTCGCCGCGCTCGAGCAGGCGCGCGCGAACCTGCAGGCGGCGCAGGCGCGGCTCGCCTACGCGACCGTTCGCGCGCCCGCCGACGGCACCCTGATCGCGCGTGACGTCGAGCGCGGCGACGTGGTCCAGCCGGGAAAGGTGCTCTTCGTGCTCTCGCCGGTCGGCGAGACCCAGCTCGTGCTCCAGATCGACGAGCGCAACCTCGCGCGGCTGAAGCTCGGCCAGCAGGCGCTCGCCTCCGCCGACGCGTATCCGGCCGAGCGCTTCGGCGCGGAGCTCTTCTACATCAACCCCTCGGTCGATCCGCAGCGCGGCACGGTCGAGGTCAAGCTGCGCGTGCCCACACCGCCCGCTTACCTGCGCGAGGACATGACGGTGTCCGTGGACATCGAGGTCGATCGCCACGCCGACGCGCTCGCGCTGCCGGCCAACGCGGTCCACGACGTCGCCGGCGCGGACCCGTGGGTGCTGCACGTGAAGGACGGACGCGCGATCCGCCGGCCGGTCAAGGTGGGCCTGCGGGGCGAGGGCTCGGTGGAGATCCGCGGCGGGCTCGAGGCGGGCGACCTCGTGGTCCCCGCCGACAACACGAGCGTGAAGCCCGGCCGGCGCGTGCGCGCGGTGCCGCATGACTAGCTGGCTGCCCTTCGAATGGATCGCCGCGAGCCGCTTCCTGCGCGAGGGGCGGCTGCAGACGATCTTCATCGTCCTCGGCGTCGCGATCGGCGTCGGCGTGATCGTCTTCATGTCCGCCGCGCTCGCCGGGCAACAGGCGAACGTGATCCGCCGGGTCTTGAGCGCGCAGGCCCACATCGTCCTGCTGCCGCCGCAGGAGGTCGCCCGGCCGCTCCGCGCCGCGCCGGACGTGGCCGAGGCCGCGATCGTGCAGAAGCCCTATCAGCGCCTGCGCTCGATCGACCAGTGGCAGAAGATCGTCGCGGACATCGGCCGCATGACCAACGTGACCGCGGTCTCGCCGATGGCATCCGGCCCGATGCTGGCGGTGCGCGGCGAAGCGACCCGCGCGGTCACGGTGAGCGGCGTCGACGCGGAGCACTACTTCAAGATCGTCCCGCTGCCGGAGAAGATTGTCGCCGGCGTCGCGCGCCTCAACGCCGAGGACATCGTGGTCGGCACCGAGCTCGCGAGCGATCTCGGCGTCACGGTCGGCGACAAGCTGCGCATCGTGCCGAGCGCCGGCGCGGGCGCGACGCTCACGATCACCGGCATCGTCGACCTCGGATCGAAGAGCGCCAACCAGCGCAACGCCTACGTCGCGCTGCACACCGCCCAGGCGCTGCTCGGCCTGATCGGCGGCGTGACGAGCATCGACCTGACGGTGCCGGACATCTATGCCGCCGAGGACGTCGCGCAGGCGATCAGCGCCGCGACCGGCGTCGAGGCCGACAGCTGGATCCGCACCAACACCCAGCTCTACATCGCGATCAACGCGCAGATCGTCGCCAATACCAGCATCCGGTTCTTCGTCGGCCTGGCGATCGCGTTCGGCATTGCCGCGGTGCTGATCGTCTCGGTCACGCAGAAGTCGAAGGAGATCGGGATCCTGCGGGCGATGGGCGCCTCGCAGGGACAGATCATGCGGGTCTTCCTTCTCCAAGGCGGCGTCCTCGGGCTCGCGGGGTCGGTCTTCGGCGCGGCGCTCGGCGCGGCGGCGATCGTCGCGTGGGGCGCGCTCGTGAAGAATCCCGACGGCACGCCGCTCTTTCCGCTCGAGCTCGACCCGCGGCTCTTCGTCGGCGCCGCGGTCCTCGCAACCCTGACCGGCGTCCTTGCGGCGCTGGCGCCGGCGCTGCGCGGTGCGCGGCTCGACCCGGTGGTGGCGATCCGTGGCTGACGACGTCCTCCGGCTCGACGGCATCCGCAAGGCGTACTACGTCGGCACGCCGGTCGAGACCGAGGTGCTGCACGGCGTGGACCTGGTCCTCGGGAAAGGCGAGTTCTGCGCGCTGATGGGGCCCTCGGGCTCGGGCAAGAGCACGCTGCTCAACGTGATCGGCCTGCTCGACCGGCCGACCGGCGGCCGGCTCTTCATCGACGGCCAGGACACCGGCGGGCTGGACGACCGGGCGATCACCCGGCTCCGCGGCCGCAGCATCGGCTTCGTGTTCCAGTACCACTACCTGCTGCCCGCATTCACCGCTCTCGAGAACGTGGTGATGCCGATGCTGGTGGACCGCGGCCGGCCGGACGACGCGATGCGCCGGCGCGCGGGCGAGCTGCTCGAAAGCGTCGGCCTCACGCCGTGGCGGGACAACCTTGCGCTCAACATGTCCGGCGGCCAGCAGCAGCGCGTCGCCGTGGCGCGCGCGCTCGCCATGAATCCGCCGCTCATCCTCGCGGACGAGCCGACCGGCAACCTCGACACGAAGGCGGCGCAAGGGGTCTTCGACCTCCTGCGCCAGGTCAATCGCGCCCATGGGACGACGGTGCTGATCGTCACCCACAACCACGCCCTCGCGGCCCAGTGCGACCGGATCGTCGATCTCGTCGACGGGCGGATCATGGGCGAGCGGCGGCCCGAGGCTTCGGCGGCCCGCGTCTGAGGGCGGCTGCGCCACCCGACCGGCGGGACCGGCTTGATGAACGTCAAGCGGATCCCGGATGCGTGGCCTACTATCGGCGGGCGAAGCCCCGCCGCTTCTCGCGCAATCGAACCTTCGGAAGGTCCACAATGTACAGACGAATCGTGGTTGGAATCGACGGCAGCCCCACCGCAAACCTGGGGCTCAAGGAAGCGATCCGGCTGGCGGCCGATCAGAAGGCCCGGCTGCTGCTCGTGCACGTCATCGACGAGTTTCTCCCCGTCACTGGATTCGAGCTCGGGACATACGCGGGTGATTACATCGACGCAATGAAGGAGGTGGGCCGGAAGGTCGTCGAGCGGGCGCGAGATCTCGTGCGCGGGCGCGGCATCCCCGTGCAAACGGTCATGCTCGAGACGATCGCCGGTCCCGCGGCCGATCTGATCGTGCGCCAGGCGAAGCGATGGCGCGCCGACCTGATCGTGCTCGGCACGCACGGTCGTCGCGGCTTGCGGCGGCTCGTGCTCGGCAGCGACGCCGAACAGATCGTCCGCACGTCGCCGGTGCCGGTGCTGCTCGTCCGGGCGAGACCGGCGCCGCGGCGGCGCGGGAAACCCGCTCGCAGGCGGCGATAGACCGCTTGGACGATCGGTCGCAGCCGGCGACGGCGGCACCAGTCACCCCCTCGACCGCTGCCGCCACGGTCGAGACGTCCGGCCTCACGCGCCGGTTCGGGCTGCTCGCGGCGGTCGACGGCCTGACGATCGCGGTCGCCGGCAGGACGATCTTCGGGCTGCTCGGCACGAACGGCGCCGGCAAGACGACCGTCATCAAGATGCTCACCACGCTCCTGCCGCCGACGGCGGGGACCGCGACCGTTGCCGGGTTCGACATCGTCCGGGAAGCCTCGGCGGTGCGCCGCCACATCGGTTACGTCTCGCAGCTCGTCTCGGCCGACGGCGAGCTGACCGGGCGCGAGAACCTCCTCATCTCCGCGAAGCTCTACGGGATCGCAGGCCGCGAGCGCGGGCGACGCATCGATCAGGCGCTCGAGTTCATGGGACTCGGCGATGCCGCGGACCGGCTGGTCGGCCGCTATTCGGGCGGCATGATCCGGCGGCTCGAGATCGCGCAGTCCATGCTGCACCGGCCCGCCGTCCTCTTCCTCGACGAGCCGACGGTCGGCCTCGATCCGGCCGCGCGCCACGGTGTCTGGCAGCGCATCCTGGACCTGCGCGCCGATTTCGGGACGACCATCGTCATGACCACGCACGACATGGAGGAGGCCGATCGCCTGTGCGAGGTCGTGGCCTTCATGCACCGGGGCCGGCTCGCCGCGCTCGGCGCCCCGTCGAGCCTCAAGTCGGCGCTCGGCCCCGACGCAACGCTCGACGATGTGTTCATCCGCCTCACGGAGTCAGGCACGACCGCCGACGGGACCTATCGCGATGTCGTTCGAACACGCCGCACCGCGAGCCGTCTCGAGTAGCGCCGCGTGGATCGCCGGATTCCTCCGGCAGATGCTCGCGGTGGCGGAGTCCGATGTGCGGAAGCTCCGGCACGACCCGGCGGAACTGCTGACGCGGATCGTCCAGCCGATGCTCTGGCTCCTCGTGTTCGGGGAGGTGTTCACGCACTCGCGTGCGATCCCGACCCCCGGGATGAGCTACCTCGACTTCATGGCGCCGGGCGTGCTCGCACAAAGCGTGCTCTTCGCGGCGATCTTCTACGGCATCTCGGTCATCTGGGACCGCGATCTCGGGGTGTTGCACAAGTTCCTCGTGAGCCCCGCTCCGCGCCCCGCGCTCGTTCTCGGGCGTGCGCTCGCGTCCGGTGCGCGGGGTCTCGCACAGGCGGCCATGGTGGTCGGCCTCGCCTGGGTGCTCGGCGTGAACGTCCGGTTCGACCCGGTGCCGATCGCAGGCATCGTCGCCATGGTCATGCTCGGGTCGGCGGTCTTCGCGACCTTCTCGCTGATCGTCGCCTGCGTCGTGAAGACGCGGGAGCGGTTCATGGGGATCGGCCAGGTGCTGACGATGCCGCTCTTCTTCGCGAGCAATGCCATCTACCCGGTCGACATGATGCCGTCGTGGCTGCAGGCGATCGCGCGCGGCAACCCGCTCACCTACCAGGTCGATGCGCTCCGGGCGCTGATGATCGAGGGCGCGCACAGCACGTACGGCCTCGGCATGGATTTCGGCGTCCAGTTCCTCGCGCTCGGAGTGCTGGTCGCGATCGGCAGCCGCCTCTACCCCAACATCGTGAACTAGCGCCGAGCGCAACGGTGCTCGAGATCGACGGCTCGCACGGTGAAGGCGGCGGCCAACTGCTCCGCACGGCGGTTGCGCTTGCGGCGATCACCGGCCGCGCGATCCGTGTGCGCGGGATCCGTGCGCGACGGGACCAGCCGGGTCTTGCACCTCAGCATCTCGCGGCGGTGCGCGCGGTCGCCGCGCTCGCCGCAGGCCGCACCACGGGGCTCGAGCTCCGGTCCGATACGCTCGAGTTCCATCCCGGCGGGATCGCGGGAGGGAGCCACCGCTTCGACGTCGGCACCGCCGGCAGCGTCACGCTCGTGATGCAGGCGCTGCTCCCGGTGATGCTTGCCGGCGGAAAGCCGTGCGCGGCGACCGTCGTCGGCGGGACCGACGTGCGGGCCGCGCCGCCGCTCGACTACTTTCGCGAAGTGCTCCTCCCGCTCCTCGGCCGCATGGGAGCGGATGCGCGCCTCGCCGTCCGCCGCCGCGGCTACTATCCGCGGGGCGGCGGGGAGGTCGCGCTCGCGGTGCTGCCCGCGAAGGACATCCGGCCGCTCGATGCGGGCACCGCCGGCGCGCTCGAGCGCATCGCAGGCGTCGCCCACGTCGCCAATCTGCCCGAGCACATCGCGACCCGGATGCGCTCGAGCGCGCTCGACCGGCTCGACCGGCCGGTCCGCGCGGAGATCGCAGTGCGGGCGCTCGGGCCCGACGAAGCGACCGGACAGGGCGGCGCGATCGTCGCATGGGCATCGACCGAGCACACGATCGTCGGCGCGGGGCGCGTTGCCGAACGCGGGGTCCGCGCGGAGACGCTGGGCGCAGCCGTGGGCGACGAGCTTGCGGCAGATCTGGGGGCAGGCGCGACGCTGGACGTCCACGCTGCCGACCAACTGCTCGTCTATCTGGCGCTCGCGCGCGGTGGCTCCTTTGCGACGCGCAGCCTCTCGAGCCATGCGCAGACCGCGATCTGGCTGATCGGGCAATTCCTGCCGGTGCACTTCGAGGTGTCGACGGCGGGCTCGCTCACGCGCGTGGCGGTCGTCCCGCGATAAGGCGTGCCGGAGCGGCGCCTTCGCTCAAGGGGGCGACGTCGCAGCGCCGCTATTCGTCGGGCACTTTCTCCACATCCGGCCCGCTGCGCTCCTCCAGCCATCGCTCCGGGTCGCCCTCGGCCTCCGGCCAATCCTGGAGCGGATCTTCCACCGAGGCATCACCTTCCGGTTGCACGTCAGCCGCGCCGCGCCCCTCTTCGAGCAGCGCACCGCTTGCCGCGTTCGCGTCCTGATCTCGCAAGGGCTCTGCCGGTGCTCGGACCCTTTCGGGCCGCCGCTTCGCGCGGCGCGCTTTCTTCGCTCTCGCCATTCCCGGACTCGCTTCGGAGTCGCCCGGTCCGCCAGCCGGCCCGCCCGGTCAGACCTGGTGCTTGCCCACGCTCACTCTCTTCGCCTGCGGACCGCTGTCGGCGAGTTCCTCGATGAACTGCACCGCCGTGCCGGGTTGGAGGTCGTCAAAACCAGGGTGCACCACGTTCTCCCGGCTGAAGTAGAGCTCGCGACCGTCGGCAGTCACGATGAACCCGTAGCCCTCATCGGTCAAGAGCCGCGCGACCTTGCCGTGCTGCGGCGGCTCGTGCACCTTCACGTCGCCGCGTTGCTCGCGGACGACCTCCTCGAGCTGGCGCTTCGTCGCATCGAAGGCGTCGCGCAGCGCCACGTAGACGTCCTCGTGCTGATCGCGGGTCGCGACGACCTCGTGCTGCGGCACGCGCACGTCGATGCGCACCTGGAACTGGTGGCCCTGGTGATGATGCTTACCGGACTCCTCGACCGTCACGCGGCAACTCGTGATGCGCGGGTGGAACTCGGCGAGCTTCGCGACCTTCTCGCGGATGTGGGCTTCCAGCGCGTCGGAATGCTGCATGTTCCGGATCGTGATTTGCAGCGGGACTTGCATCGGTGGCGTCCTCGAATGGCTTCGAATCAGGTTACCGGGATAAGGGGGCTCGCATTTGATCTCGCTCAAGCGCTCCCCTAATGGCCTCGCTCAAGCCTCGCTCCAGAGCGAGTATCGATGCGCACCGGGCCCCAGGACCGGCAATCGCCGCGCGGCATCGATCATCACCCGCGCCGCGAAGGTCGGCACGTCGAACCGCGCCTCGAGGAGGAGGTTCTGGTGCGCACCCGACTCCGCGGTCCCGCGCCGCTCGAGGAGGATGCCGTGCCCCTCCTCCGCCAGGGCCGCGACGCTCTCGACCGGGAACAGCAACGTCTGCTGGCCGGCGAAGAGGGGATCCGCCTCGAGCTCCGCCCGGACGAGCGCGGGATCGACGCCCTTCCGGAGCTGTGCGTAGACGTAGCGCGTGAGCCGCCCGTGCGCGTCGCGGTGCTCCGTCGCGAGCGCGTCGTCCACGCCCGGAACGTTCGCGGCCACCTCGGTGTGGTGCAGGCTCACGCCGGGACGGGTGGTCGCGGCGGTATGGCCTCTGGGGATGAGCACCTCGAACGCGCGCCGCAGCAGCGGCAGCATCCCCGGATTCCAGCCGGCGCCGACGACGGCCGGCACGCGGTGGTTCGCCGCGGCCCGAGCGATCGCTGCGTAGTGCGCTTCCAGCGCAATGCCCTCCAGGAGCGCGCACTCGACGAGGGGAACATGCATCTGCAAGACATCGCGCGCCATGGCTGCGGCCCCTTCAGCGGGCACGCACAGTAGCGCGCCGTCCGCGCGTCCGAGGTCCCTGAGATGCGTGGCGATCGGGACCTGCCGGAACGGAGACGGCAGCGTCGCGGCCGCGGCGGAGCGACGCACGACGCCGACCAACTCGAGGTCGGCGGCGTCCCGCACGGCATGCACGCACGCACGCCCAAGGCGTCCGAAACCGAGGACGGCGACACGCAGGCGGGCCATTCTAGGGCGGGGTCATGCCGCGCCGCGCTGCGCCGGCCGCTGCCAGATCAGCCTGCCGTCGCGATACACCTCGCGCACCCGGTGGAGGGGGACTTCGTGCGCCGAGCCGTCGGCTTCGACGGCGGTGAACGAGAAATGGTTGCCGGGCACGAGGTGGATGCGTGCGAACGGCACATTCACCACCCGACGCTCGATCCGGTCGTAGTAGCCGACCGTGAACTCGCCGCGGCCGCATTCGGGGTCCCAGCGGATCCGGTCGAGTATCGAACGGATCGTGATCATGCGGCGGCGGCTACCGGTACTCCGCGCGATACATGATGGCGCGGACGTGCGCCGCGATGTCCGGGGGCTGCGTCCGCGTCGCGAAATCCTCGGCGTAGGCGGTCCTCGCAACGACGGTCGCCACCGCCGCAGCCACATCCCGCATCCTCGAGGTCGGCGGGAAGATGCGTCCGGCCGCGAGGTCCTCCGGTCCGACCTGGTCGGCGAGCGCGCGGGCTGCGGCGAAAAACATCTCGTCGGTGACGCGCGACGAGCCGCTCGCGAGCACGCCGAGCCCGAGCCCGGGGAAGACGAACGAGTTGTTCGCCTGCCCGCTCGCGTAGGTCCGCCCTTCCAGCGTTACCGGCGCGAACGGGCTGCCGGTGGCGAGGATCGCGCGGCCGCCCGTGGCGCGGTAGGCATCCTCGGCGGTGCACTCGGCCTTCGAGGTCGGGTTGGAAAGCGCGAAGATCACCGGCCGGTCGCTCAGCCGGGCCATGGCGACGAGGACCGGGGCGGTGAACGCGCCGGCCTGCCCGCTCGCACCGACGAGCACGGTCGGCCGGCCCGCCTCGACCGCGGAGAGGAGATCGCCGATCGGCGCGTGGTCCTGGGCGAAGCGGCGCTTCTGCTCGGGCAGGTCGGCGCGGCGGCTGACGACGAGGCCCTTCGAGTCGAAGAGCCAGCAGCGGCGGCGGGCTTCGCCCTCGGAGAGGCCCTGCCGCGCCATCGCTGCGGCGACGAGCTCGGCCATGCCGATGCCCGCTTCGCCGGCGCCGAAGAACAGCAGGCGCTGATCGGTCAGCCGGACGCCCGTGATCGCCTGCGACGCGTAGAGGCCCGCGAGGCCCATCGCGCCCGTACCCTGGATGTCGTCGTTGAACGAGCACACCCGCGTCCGGTAGGCCGCGAGGAGCCGGAACGCGTTGGCGTTGGCGAAATCCTCGAACTGCACCAGCACGCCCGGAAACACCTCCTGCGCCGCCAGGACGAACTCCTCGATCAGCTCGTCGTAGGCCGGTCCGGCGAGCCGCGCCTCGCGCCGGCCGAGGTAGAGGGGCGCTTCGCGCACCGACGCGTTGTCGGTGCCGACGTCCAGCGTGACCGGCAGGCACTGCGCGGGGTCCACACCGGCACATGCGACATAGAGGGCGAGCTTGCCGATCGGGATCCCCATCCCGTTCGCCCCGAGGTCGCCGAGCCCGAGGATCCGCCCGCCGTCGGTGACGACGATGATCTTCACCTCCCGCCCCGGCCAGGCGCGCAGCACGGCGGCGATGCGGCCGCGCTCGCGGGGCGTGATGTACAGCCCGCGCGACCGCTGGTAGATGCGGCTCCAGTCCAGGCAAGCCTGGCCGATCGTGGGCGTGTAGACGATCGGCACGAGCTCCTCGAGGTTTTCGATCAGGGCGCGGAAGAACAGCGTCTCGTTCTCGTCGCGCAGCGCCGAGAGGTAGGTGAACCTCGCCATCGGCGACGGCTGCCCGCGCAACGCCGCAAGCACCCGCGCGACCTGTTCGCCGATCGTCTCCACCCGTGGCGGGAGCAGCCCCGCGAGGCCGAGGCGCTCGCGCTCCCCGAGCGTGAAGGC
>Ga0335082_10008923_pt1 | contig 10905 bp, 11 predicted proteins | sample Lox_Sample_41_FD_206718 | JGI IMG/M metagenome (GOLD analysis project Ga0335082, IMG submission 206718) | Soil microbial communities from Loxahatchee National Wildlife Refuge, Florida, United States - Lox_Sample_4.1 | ecosystem: Environmental > Terrestrial > Soil > Wetlands | place: USA... | reverse complement strand
TCACCGAAGGTATGGAGCCGTTGGAGGCAAACATTCGTGCAGAGGAAGACGATGAGGAGCAGGCCCATTGGACTCTGGATGCTGGCGATCAGCATGGCCCTTGCTGGCTGCGCTACGATCCGCCGCCCGCCCATCCAGACGGTACCCCATGTGGATCTGCAGCGCTTCATGGGCGATTGGTATGTGATCGCCAACATTCCGACCTGCGTCGAGACGGATGCATACAACGCCGTCGAGTCGTACCGGCTCGACACCGACGGCACGATCGCCACCACGTTCACCTTCCGCCAAGGCAGCTACGACGGCGCGCTCAAATCCCATCATCCGCGCGGCTTCGTCCTGGATACGCAATCGAACGCGGTCTGGGGCATGCAGTTCATCTGGCCGTTCAAGGGCGACTTCCGCATCGTCTATCTGAACAGTGATTACAGCCAGACGGTCATCGGGCGGGAGAAGCGCGACTACGTGTGGATCATGGCCCGCCAGCCGACGATGCCAGAATCCGACTACCAGCGCATCGTCGAACGGTTGGGCCGAGAGTGCTACGACACGACGCAGATCCACAAGGTGCCGCAGCGGTGGGAGTCGGCTCGGCCGGCCAACTAGGAGTGAGCTTTGCATACTGAAACCGCAAAGGAGAATGACGATGAGTGACGCAAGTAAATGCCCCTTTACGGGCAAATCGGGCAGAGGCACATCAAACCGCGACTGGTGGCCCAACCAGCTGGACCTGGGCATCCTGCATCAGCACACCCCGGCGTCCAACCCGATGGATCCCGACTTCAACTACGCGGCGGAATTCAAGAAGCTTGACCTGGCGGTCCTGAAGAAGGACATCTACGCGCTGATGACGGATTCGCAGGACTGGTGGCCCGCGGACTGGGGCCACTACGGCGGACTCTTCATTCGCATGGCCTGGCACAGTGCCGGCACCTACCGCACCTCTGACGGCCGCGGCGGCGGTGGCACCGGCAACCAGCGGTTCGCACCGCTCAACAGCTGGCCCGACAACGGCAACCTGGACAAGGCGCGCCGCCTGCTCTGGCCCATCAAGAAAAGGTACGGCAACAAAATCTCCTGGGCTGACCTCATGATCCTGGCCGGCAACTGCGCCCTCGAATCCATGGGCTTCAAGACTTTCGGTTTTGGCGGCGGCCGTGTGGACATCTGGCAGCCCGAAGAAGACATCAACTGGGGCGACGAGGATACGTGGCTGGGCGACCAACGCTACAGCGGTGACCGCCAACTGGCTCACCCCCTGGCCGCCGTACAGATGGGCCTCATCTATGTAAACCCGGAGGGTCCGAACGGCAATCCCGACCCTGTGGCCTCGGGCCGCGATGTGCGCGAAACCTTTGCCCGCATGGCCATGAACGACGAAGAGACTGTCGCGCTCGTCGCCGGTGGACACACCTTCGGCAAGGCCCACGGCGCAGGTGACCCAAAGTTGGTGGGGCCGGAACCGGAAGCAGCTCCCTTGGAAGCGCAGGGCCTCGGCTGGATCAACCGGTTCGGTACCGGAAAGGGCGCGCACACCACCACCAGTGGCATTGAAGGCACTTGGAAACCCAACCCTACCAAATGGGACAATGGCTACTTCGACATGCTGTTCGGCTATGAATGGGAGCTGGTCAAGAGCCTGGCAATGGCTCGCCAAGGACGTCAAACCGGACCACATGATTCCGGACGCCCACGACCCCTCGAAGCAGCACCGGCCCATGATGACCACCGCCGACCTTTCGCTGCGCTTCGACCCGATCTACGAACCCATCTCGCGCCGCTTTCACAAGAATCCAAAGGCTTTCGCCGATGCCTTCGCCCGCGCCTGGTTCAAGCTGACCCACCGCGATATGGGACCGAAGGTCCGCTACCTGGGCCCTGAAGTCCCGGCGGAAGACCTGATCTGGCAAGACCCGATCCCTGCTGTCAATCACCCGTTGATTGATGCGAAGGACATCGCCGACCTCAAGGCCAAGGTGCTCGCCTCCGGCCTGTCGGTGGCGGAGCTGATCTCAACCGCGTGGGCCTCAGCCTCTACTTTCCGCGGTTCCGACAAGCGCGGGGGTGCCAACGGCGCGCGCATTCGCCTGGCGCCGCAAAAGGACTGGGAAGCCAACCAGCCGGCGCAACTTGGCAAGGTGCTGGGCGCACTGGAAAGAATCCAGCAGACCTTCAACAGCGCCCAGAAAGGCGGCAAGCGAGTTTCCATGGCGGATCTCATCGTGCTGGCCGGCTGCGCGGGCGTCGAAGCAGCGGCCAAGGCCGGTGGGTACACCGTCGAGGTGCCCTTCACACCGGGTCGCAGCGACGCGTCGCAAGACCAGACCGATGTGGAATCCTTCGCGGTGCTGGAACCCCAGGCCGATGGTTTCCGCAATTACCAGAACGAGGCCTGCACCGTGCCGGCGGAGGAAATGCTGGTGGACAAGGCGCAGCTTCTCACCTTGAGTGCACCGGAGATGACGGTGCTCGTCGGCGGCCTGCGCGTGCTGGGTGGCAATGACGGCGGCGCAACACACGGCGTGTTGACATCACGGGTCGGAGTCCTCAGCAACGACTTCTTCGTCAACCTGCTCGACATGGGTATTGTGTGGAAGCCCACGTCAGATGCCGGGCAGATATTCGAAGGACGTGATCGCAAGACCGGCCAACTGAAATGGACGGGCACCCGTGTCGATCTGGTGTTCGGCTCCAACTCGCAGCTGCGGGTCCTAGCCGAGGTCTATGCGCAGGACGATGCACGAGAGAAGTTCGCACGAGACTTCGTCGCAGCATGGAACAAGGTCATGAACCTCGATCGCTTCGACCTCGCCTGATCTTCGCGAAGGCGACAAGAAAACGATCAGTCAACAAACGGTTCGAGCGACGGCGTGCCGCCGCTCGACCGGAGCGATGCGCCGCATGGACATAGAGCAGCTGAGCACGGACCCGCGCGTGACCGTGCGGTGCAGTGGTCAACCGGCGTACGACGGGACGGCCGTGGTGTACTGGATGCAGCGCGCGCAGCGGGGCCTCGACAACCCCGCCCTCGAAACGGCGATCGTGGCGGCCAACGCCCTCGGCAAGCCGGTGGTGGTCTACTTTGCACTGATCGCGGGCGCCGCCGGGGCCAATCTGCGTCATTACCACTTCATGGTACAGGGCCTCCACGATGTGGCCGAAGACCTCGCCCGGCGCGGCATCGGGTTTGCGGTCCGCAGGTCGCCCGACCACGACGTCCTGCGGTTCTGCGACGAGGTGCGGCCGGCGCTGGTGATCGGCGACGAAAACCCGCTGCGGCGGGCGGAGCAGGCCAAGCAGCGGCTCGCCGCTGCACTGCGCGTCCCCTTTTGGACGGTCGACGCGGATGTGATCGTCCCCTCGCGTCTCCTGCAGAAGGAGCAGTACGCCGCGCGGACGATCCGTCCACGCATTCACGCCCAGCTTCCCCATTTCTTGCGTCCCATCCGCCGGCATGTGCCGAGACACACCTGGACACGGCCGCGGCGGCTGCAGACGCTGCGTCCAGATCTGAGCCTGCTTGACGGGTTTCCCGTCGACCGTTCGGTGAGCCCGGTTGCTGCGTGTCGGGGTGGCAGTCACACCGCCCGCGGCGTGTTGCGCCGCTTTCTCGCCGAGCGCTTGGCCGCCTATGCCGACTCCCGCAACCATCCCGAGCACGACGCCACCAGCCAGTTGTCCCCGTATCTGCACTTCGGCCACATCGGGCCCCATACCGTGGCGCTCGCCGTCCGCGATGCGGACGCTCCTGCCTGTGACCGCGAGGCCTTTCTCGAAGAATTGATCGTCCGGCGCGAGTTGGCAGTGAACTTCGTCCGGTACAACGCGGCATACGATCGCCTGAGCAGTGCCGAGCCGTGGGCGGTGCGCACCCTCGCGGCGCACCGGGCCGACCCGCGGCCGCATCGCTACACGCCGCGGCAGCTCGAACAGGGAGAGACACACGACGCTCTCTGGAACGCGGCGCAGCGACAGATGGTGTGCACCGGCTGGATGCACGGCTACCTGCGGATGTATTGGGCGAAGAAGATCTTGGAATGGAGTGAGTCGCCTGAGGCGGCATACGAAATCGCGGTGACGTTGAACGATCGCTACGAGCTCGATGGCCGCGATCCCAACGGCTACGCCGGGGTCGCGTGGGGCATCGCCGGCAAACACGATCGCGCCTGGGGCCCGGAGCGGCCCATCTACGGCACGATCCGCTACATGTCGTACGCCAGTACATCACGGAAGTTCGACAGCAAGGCGTACAGCGAACGGATGCAGGCGCTGGGAGAGGAGCGCAGCACATGAGCGCCGCTGAACAGTCAACGCACGGCAGGCCGAGCACGGATGTGGAGAGCCCACCGGATGCGGAGATCCGCATCGGCGTTTCCACCTGTTTGCTGGGAGAGCACGTCCGCTTCGACGGAGGACACAAACGCGATCCGTTCCTGGTGGAGACGTTCGGCCGCTACGTCGAGTGGGTACCCGTGTGCCCAGAGGTCGAGGCCGGCCTCGGCGTGCCACGGGAATCGATGCGTTTGCGCCGTGTCGAGGATGAGGTCCGGCTGTTTACAAACAAAACCGGCATTGATCACACCGACGCCATGCGCCGCTATGCGGCGAAGCGGGTTGCCGGGCTCGCCGCACGCGAGCTGTGCGGGTACGTGCTCAAGAAGGGCTCCCCGAGCTGCGGCATGGAGCGCGTAAAAATCTACGGCAGCAGCGGCCCGGTGCAAGGAGGGCGTGGGCTGTTTGCCGAGGCCTTACTGCAGGCCTTCCCCCACCTCCCGGTGGAGGAAGAGGGCCGCCTGAATGACCCGCATTTGCGGGAGAACTTCGTCGAGCGAGTGTTCGCCTACCGCCGTTTGCGTTCGCTGTTCGGCGGCCGGTGGACCATCGGCCGCCTGGTCGCCTTCCACACCGCGCACAAGCTGCAGCTCATGGCGCACTCGCCACGCGGTTATTCCGAACTAGGGCGCCTGGTGGCGGGCGCGAAAGGGCTGGCGCGTCCGGCCCTCTGCACATCGTACGAGGAGCAGTTCATGAGCGCCCTCGAGGTGATGGCCACGCCCAAGCGGCACGTGAACGTGTTGCAGCACATCCTCGGGTACTTCACCGATCAGCTCGACAGCCCCGCCCGGAAGGAGTTGGTGGATCTCATTGCAGACTACGGGCGTGGCATACTGCCACTGGTGGTGCCGCTGACGTTGGTGCGGCACTACGTGCGGCAGTTCGCGATTGCCTACTTGCAGGCACAGACGTATCTCGAACCGCACCCCAAAGAATTGATGCTGCGGAACCACGTATGACTCCCCACCCATTGGTGCAGCGGCCAACGGCGAGCGTCCGATGATGGGCGCGATCCTCGATGCGGTCCTCGACCGCACGATTCTCTTTTCGTTCGATCGCAGCGGTTTCCTGCGCCATGCAGGCCGTTTCAGCCCCGGCGACCTCGACGTCGATCTGACCGGTCGTGTGTGTGTCGTGACCGGTGCCAACTCAGGTATTGGCCGGGCGGCGGCCACCGCACTTGCCGCCCGCGGTGCCGAGGTCTGGCTCGTGTGTCGCAATCGTGGGCGTGGCCAAGAGGCGGTGGCGTCTATCCGCAAGACGACCGGGAACCAGCGCGTGCATCTTGAGGTGGTCGACGTGTCGCATCTCGCGGCGGTCCGTGCGTTCGTCGAGCGCTTTACACCCGCGCGCGTCGATGTGCTGATTCACAACGCCGGCGTTCTCCCGGCCACCCGAGAGGAGACCGCTGAGGGTGTGGAGCTCACGTTGGCGACGAATGTGATCGGCCCCTTCCTGCTCACGCATCTGCTGCGCACCAAACTCGCGGCGGCCACCGGCGCGCGCGTCATCTTCGTGTCATCCGGCGGGATGTATGCGCAGCGGTTGTCATTGGACGACCTCCAGTGGACGCAGCGGCCATTCGACGGTGTGACCGCCTATGCGCAGACGAAACGTATGCAGGTCATTCTCACCGAATTGCTGGCAGGGCGTTGGGCGCGCGCAGGGATTGCGGTGCACGCCATGCACCCGGGCTGGGCGGACACGCCAAGCGTGCGGAGTTCGATCCCGCGGTTTTGGCAGGTGATGCGCAAGCGCCTGCGCACCCCCGAAGAAGGTGCCGACACGATTGTGTGGCTGGCGGTCGCACCGAGGCTGCCGTCGGGAGGGTTCTGGTTCGACCGGGCGCCGCAGCCGACCCATCTGCTGCCCTTCACCGCCGAGCGGCCGCGCGACCGCGTGCGGTTGTGGCGCACTTGTACACGGCTGGCGCGCCTTGCGCGCTCATCCAAAGATCCGCGGAGCGCGCACGCATGAGCGAGCCGCTGGCGGTCGAGGAAACTGTCTGGGCGCGTTGGGGCCGCCGCGCCGTTACGGTCCCACTCTATCTCCTTCTCGGAAGCCTCACTGTTGCCCTCCTGCCGGTGACGATGGCGCTGGCGCTCGCGAGCGACGCGGTCCGCCGCACCGGCCATCTCGTCACCCTGCGCTGCGCACTGGCGATCACCCTCTACTTCACCTGCGAAGCCGTGGGGATCGTCGCGAGCTGCGTGCTGTGGGTGGCCAACGGGCTCTGGCCGGGGGGCACGGCGGAGCGCCTGTTGACGTGGAACCTGCTCCTGCAGCGCCTCTGGGCGCGGACGCTCTTCGCCGGCGCCACCCGGCTCTTCAGCATGCACGTGGAAGTGATGGGCGAGGAATCGGTGCGCCGCGGGCCACTGTTTTTGTTCTGCCGGCACGCGAGCACACTCGACACGCTCCTGCCCGCGGTGTTCGCTTCACAGCCGTACACATTGCGCTTCGGGCATGTGATGAAGCGCGAGCTGCTCTGGGATCCGTGCCTCGACATCGTTGGGCAACGCACCCGTAACGCCTTCATCCGCCGTGGCTCCGACGCGCGCGATAAGGAGATTGCGCTGCTGCGCCAACTCGCGATGACAGTCACGGAGCGCGACGGGGTGTTGCTGTTCCCTGAGGGGACGCGGTTCTCGCCAGCGAAGCGCGAACGCGCCCTGGCGCATCTGGCGGACACGAAGCAGCTCGCGCGCCTGGAACGTACCAGGTGCCTTCAAAATGTATTACCACCCCATCGCAGCGGGGCGTTGGCGTTACTCGAGACGCGCCCTGATGTCGATGTGGCTTTTTTGGCTCACGTCGGGTTCGAAGGGACCGCTAGCTTGAACGACATCTGGCGCGGCAAGCTCATCGGCCGCACCATCCAACTGTGCTTCTGGCGCGTGCCGAGCGCGGCGATCCCGCAGACAACTGAGAACCGCGTCGAATGGCTCGACGCGCAATGGGAACGGATCGATGCCTGGATATCCGCGCATTGCCAGCCGGACCGCGGCCTGCCTCGTAGGATTCGAAGACGACTCGCACCGCGCACTCGCGGCAGCGTCGAGACGGGATGAGTGAAGGGATGAGTGAAGGTAGGAAGGGCACTCCACGGCTCAAGGTAATCAGGACCCATGATGCGTACCCGTTGCGCACCGTGGCAGCGATGACGGGCCTCACCCCGGATCTCATCCGCGCCTGGGAGAAGCGCTACCGGGTCGTCGCCCCGATCCGCGGCGCGCGGGGTGCGCGACTCTACACGGCAGGCGACGTTGCGCACCTGCGATTGTTGGCGCGGGCGGTGGGTGGCGGAAGAGCCATCGGGGATGTGGCCGCCTTGCGATCAACGGAGTTGGAGAAGCTGGTGGCCCAGAGATCGCCCGACGAACAGGAGCTGGGCAGCCCGCAAACGATCCCATCACGTGAACATTTTGTGGCGCGAATCCTGGAGCGACTGGAGCGCTTCGATGATGCAGCAGTGGTCCGTTTGCTCGGCGATGCGGTGGTCGGGTTGGGAGCGAGGAACTTTGCGCACGAGGTTGCCGTTCCACTCGTGCATCGGGCCGGTGAGCGCTGGGCGGCGGGTGAACTCCCGATTGCGGCGGAGCACCTGCTGACCGCGACGCTGCGCAACCTGCTCGGCTCTCTGATGCAGCGCCGGGCCAAGGTGGGTCGCCCAATGTTGTTGGCGACACCGGCGGGTGAGCGGCACGAACTCGGGTTGCTACTCGCGACGTTGCTGGCTCTCGACGTTGGGGTCAACGTCGTCTACCTCGGCGTCGACCTGCCGGCAGGGGAGATCGTGGCGGCGGCCAAGCACACGCAGGCAAGGGTTGTCGGCCTGAGTGTCGTGGCGGGTAAAAACCACGCCCGTGCGGTAAAAGAAATTGAGACGATCCAGACTGCGTTGCCGGCAGATATTGAGCTGTGGTTGGGCGGTGCCGATGCCCGCCGGGCGGCCGCCGACGTCAAGGCCTTTCGCGGCTGGGTGGTGGATGACCTGAACACGACCGAGACCGAGACCGAACTGGCGCGCATCGCAGCGGGGGCGAACCACTGCGCCTGATCGCGTTCCCGCAGTCGAATGAAGGGAGTTGCACCAATGAATGTGGCAAAACGTCTCGAGAGCATCAACGTGCTGGATCCGGCCGGCCAATCAGTTCGCCTCGGCGATCTGTGGCGTGACCAAACGGTGGTCCTCGCCTTCATCCGCCACTTTGGTTGAATCTTCTGCCGCCAGCAGGTCGCGCAGTTGCGTGACGCACTTCCGGAGATCCGCCGCCGCGGCGCCGAGCTGATCATCGTCGGCAATGGTCAGCCGCAGCATGCGATCGATTTCCGTGACACCGAGCATGTGGAATCGCCGCTCTACGTCGATCCTGAGTTGCAGGCCTACGCAGCCGCAGGTCTCAAGCGCGGCCTGCGCAGCTCGCTCAGCCCCGGGGTCATCCTCCGCGGAGTCCGCGCCTTTCGCGAAGGGAAGCGCCAGAGTGCGACAAAGGGCGACCCCTGGCAACAGGGGGGTGTGTTCGTCATTCTGCCGGGCAACCGGGTCGAGTTCGCTTACATCAGCGAAGAAGCCGGTGATCACCCGTCGGCTGAGGCCATCCTCTCTGCGTTAGACAAGATCGGGCGCAAGAAAAGCGGCGCTTCGCGCCGGATGTGAAGCACGCATGCGGCGATGAGCACCCTCCCTGCAAAGCCGCTGATTTTGTTGACCGGCGCCACTGGATATGTCGGCGGCCGGCTGCTGAAGGCGTTGCACACCGCCGGGTATCCGGTGCGCTGCGTGGCGCGGTGTCCGGAGTTTCTGGCGCCGCGGGTCAGTCCCGATACGGATATTGTCACAGGCGACTGTCTCGACGCGGCCTCGTTGCCACCGGCCTGCGCCGGCGTGCACACGGCCTACTATCTCGTACACTCGATGGGCTCGACCGGCGACTTCACCGCACAGGACCGCACCGCAGCAACCAATTTCGGCAGAGCGGCTCACGCCGCCGGCGTCCAACGCATCATCTATCTTGGCGGGCTTGGCGGCACGGAGGGGCGGCTGTCGACGCACTTGCGGAGCCGCCACGAGACGGGCGAGGCGCTGCGGGCGAGCGGTGTACCGGTAGTCGAGTTACGCGCGTCAATCATCTTGGGCTCTGGCAGCTTGTCCTTCGAGCTCATTCGCGCTCTGGTCGAGCGCTTGCCGGTGATGCTCTGCCCGCGCTGGGTGCGCACCCCCGCGCAACCGATCGCGATCGAGGATGTGCTCGCCTATTTGCTGGCCGCCATCGAGTTACCACGCGGACAGGACGGCATCTTTGAGATCGGCGGCGCCGATCGCGTGTCGTATGCGGGCATCATGAACGAGTATGCGCGGCAGCGCGGACTGCGGCGGTTGATGATTCCGGTGCCGCTCCTAACGCCGTGGCTGTCGAGTTTGTGGCTTGGGCTGACCACGCCGGTGTACGCTCGCGTCGGGCGCAAGTTGATCGAAAGTGTCGAGAACGAAACCACGGTGCACGACAACCGCGCGTTGCAGGTCTTTCCAATCCGCCCGATGGGGCTCCGCCAGGCCATCCAGCGGGCGATCCTGAACGAAGAGCAGGAGTATGCCGCGACGCGTTGGTCTGACGCTATCTCATCGGCCGGACTCCCGCCGTCGTGGGGCGGCATGCGCTTCGGGACGCGCCTGGTCGATTCGCGGGCGGTTCACGTGCCGGTGCCGCCGGCGACAGCGTTTGCCGCCATCCAGCGTATCGGCGGTGCCAATGGGTGGTTTTACGGCAATTGGTTGTGGCGATTGCGCGGTTTCATTGATCTGTTGTTCGGTGGGGTGGGCATGCGGCGAGGTCGCCGCCACCCGCAGGAGCTGGCGGTGGGAGATACCGTCGATTTCTGGCGTGTCGAGTCCTGCGAGCCGGACCGCCGGCTGCGTCTGGTCGCGGAGATGAAGCTTCCCGGACGCGCCTGGCTCGAGTTCGAGGTCGAGCCGGACGGCGACGGCACGAGGATTCGCCAGACGGCGGTATTCGACCCCATTGGTTTGCTCGGCCTGCTCTACTGGTACGCCGTCTACCCGTTGCACGACCGAGTGTTTGCTGGGATGCTCCGTGGGGCAGCGGTACGCGCTACGGAACTCCATGGCGGCAAGCACCTGTCGCGGTCGTGAAATCCCCGCGCCGGTGGGGTCCTCCAGTTGGTTTGAGGCACGATACACGGCGCGCGCGAGCGACATCGCTACGACGGGTCGAAGGTTGCTGACGATCCGTTCGCCCAGCGGCGGCTCTCCGGTACGCCGCGACTTTCTTTTGCATGTAGGCCCGGTATGCATCGAGGGCGCCGCGCGCGGCACCGATCGCCGGCACGGCGATGCAGAACGAGAAGAACGGCATCCGCGATCCCGCCAACACACAGCTTCCGCTATCCCTCAAGGTCGCTCGACAAATTGGCAACATCACGACGCCGTGATCACGCTTAAGGCCGACTTCAAATCATGTTGATGCGCAGGGGCGGCTCCGCCTCGAAGACCTACGCATGCACGAGCGGACGCCTTTTGCAAAAATCGCCGCCAGGCACGAGGAAATC
>Ga0335082_10008922_pt1 | contig 10907 bp, 10 predicted proteins | sample Lox_Sample_41_FD_206718 | JGI IMG/M metagenome (GOLD analysis project Ga0335082, IMG submission 206718) | Soil microbial communities from Loxahatchee National Wildlife Refuge, Florida, United States - Lox_Sample_4.1 | ecosystem: Environmental > Terrestrial > Soil > Wetlands | place: USA... | reverse complement strand
GTAGCTCGCCGACTCGATCCACTTCGCGACGTCGGAGTCCCAGAAGATGTGGGGCCGGGGCTCGGTCCCCGGCTTCCACTGCAGCCGCCAGGCGTCGATGCGCCCGGTCTCCTTGTTCATCGCGTACTGGTGGGGGACGGAGACCTCGCAGTTGGTCTTCCGGCGGGGGGCCCAGAAGCCGTCGTCGATCGTCACCCGCGTGAAGGGGACGGCGGAGAGCCGGGCGGCGGGCGGCTCGGGCGAGCCCCCGCTGGTCGACGCGGGCGGGGCCGCGAGGGCGAGGAGAAGGACGAGGCCTGGCGGCGCGGTGTTCATGCCGATCCCTCCTCTGGGAGGTGCGGAAGGGGCGGGTCGGACGGCGGGCCGATCGTAGACTAGAATCGCGCGTTCGGGAAAGGAGCGGCGATGCAGACCGACGCGTGGGTGGTGGTGGGGCTCGACAACGGGGGCAACAAGAACAACGCCACCGTCCTCGACGCCGCGGGCCAGTTCCTCGTGGCCGAGCTCCTCGAGAGCCCGAGCCGGGTGACCGAGGGGCCGGACGTAGCGGTCGAGGCGCTCGTCGTCTCGTTCGAGGACGTCCTGCGCCGGACCGGCACCGCCCGGGAGCGCGTCCGCGCCGTGGGCCTGGACACGCCGGGGCCGTCCAGCGCCGACGGGGTCATCTCCTCGAAGGGCTCGACGAACTTCGCGCACCCGGGCTGGCGGAACTTCGACTTCCGGGGCGCCCTCGAGAAGCGGCTCTCCCTCCCCGTCGTCTACAACAACGACGGCAACGCCGCCGCCCTCTACGCGCACTACCAGCTCTTCGGCCCTCTCGCCGCGCAGCGGGGCTCGATCTCCGCGATCATCGGCACCGGCTTCGGCGGCGGGGTCATCGAGAAGGGCCAGGTCGTCAAGGGCGCGGCGGGGATGGCCGGCGAGCTCGGCCACGTCCACATCCCGACCTACGGCCTCCTCGAGCGGGACCAGCCGGTCCCCCACTGCAACTGCGGCTTCGACGGTGACGCCGAGAGCTTCGCCTCCCTCACCGGCATCGAGAAGAACCTGCTGCCCTACTGGCTGACCCGCTACCCCGGCCACGAGCTCGCCAAGGCCGAGTCCGTCGCCAAGGCGGCCAAGCTCGTCCGGGCCTACGGCGAGAACGGCGACGAGATGGCGCTCCGGATCTTCGAGCAGCAGGCGAAGGCGATCGGGCGGCTCTTCACGATCGCCGCCAACTTCACCGATCCCGACGCCTACTTCCTGGGCGGGGGCGTGCTGGAGGCCGCTCCGCACTTCCGCGAGTGGTTCCTGGCCAAGGTCCGCGAGAACACTGCGCTCCGCGAAGAGCAGCTCCGGGCCTCGCGCTTCGAGATGGTGCCCCACCTCGACATGGCCGGCGCCCGCGGGGCCGCGATCGCCGCCCTCGAGCGCATCCACGCCCGCTGAGGAGTCTTCCGGACGCCTCCGGCAGCGGGACCCGGCCGGTACCCAGGCAGGAAGGAGGCCTGACGTGGTGAGACGAACACGGTCCCGGCTCGGGCGCGGGGGGGTGTGCCTGCTGGTGCTCGGCGGTGCCGGGTACGCATCGGCGCAGAGCGCCGCCCCGCCGGCTCCGGAACGACCTTACGGACTGCCCCTCCGCGGCGCGGAGGCCGAGGTGTTCCTGCGGACGGCGGAGGTGACGAAGACGAAGGCGCTGTCCGTCGGAGTGACCCACTCCGAGCAGCTGACGCTGAGCGACGGCACGCGGACGCTCAAGGCGGTCCGGAAGACGATCGACGAGCGCGACCACGGCGTGAAGAGCCTGGAGGGGGGAGGCTTCGCCGTCGACTTCGTGGACTCGTGGAAGTACGAGGTCGCTGCCTACGAGCTCAACAAGCTCCTGGACCTCGAGCTCGTGCCGCCCACGATCGAGAGGCGGCTCTCCGGGAAGGACGGCTCCCTGCAGATGTGGGTGGAAGGGGTCATGACCGAGTGGGACCGGATGAAGGGGCACCTTCGGCCCCCGGACCCGGAGCAGTGGAACCGGCAGATCCACACGATCCGCCTCCTGCACGCGCTCACCTACAACACCGACTTCCGCAATCTCCGGAACGAGCTCGTGGACCCGGAGTTCCGCGTCTACGCGATCGACTTCACCCGCGCCTTCCGCGTGCAGGGCTTCATCGCCACCGAGAAGGACCTCCAGCGCTTCCCCCGAGCTCCCCTCGAGAGGATGAGAGCCCTCGAAGCGACGAGCCTCACCGAGGCCCTGGGGCGATGGCTGACCGGGCCCGAGATCGGGGGGCTTCTGGAGCGGCGTGACCGGATCCTCGCCCTCGTCGCGAAGCGGATCAAGGAGAAAGGCGAGGCCGCCGTCCTCTTCCCGTGAGACCCGCGTCGACTGCGGGAGCAGTCGCCGGGCGGTGGAGGCGGAATCAGAGGCCGGCCAGGTACCCCGCGGACACGAGAGCCAGGGTGAGAAGGCCGTAGCCCAGCTCCTGGAAGCCGAGCTGTTGCGGCCGGACGGGGCGGCGCCAGCGCGACAGCCCCCCCGCCGCGCGCGCGAGGAGAACGATGAAGGCCGCGGCCGCGAGCCACGGCGCGCCGCCGGCGCGAACGAGCGCTCCGGTCACGACCAGGGCGACGGCGTGCCCGCCGAGGGCGAGACCGCGTCCCGAGGGCAGACCCCGGTCGAGCCGGATCCGGGCGCGCACGTAGAGGACGGAGGTGAGCGCACGCATCGCGAGCAGGGCCCACGCGGCGAACGCGACCGCGAGCGGGGCCCCGCCGGCGAGCGAGATGGCGGCGGCCGCGGAGCTGAGGGCGACCGCCCCGCTGGCCTCCGCCGCCGCCTCGCGGCTCCGGCCCCGGGCGTCGTAGACGAGAGCTGCGCCCGCGAAGGGCGCCACGGCGAGGAGCGCGGGCCAGAACGGCGCCTTCGCCAGGACGAAGGCCGCGGCGAGGAACGACACGGCGGTGAGGGCGTCGCCGGTGAAGAACCGCTCGGCCAGGCTGGTGCGCGGGTAGCGGACGCCCCGGCGGCGGTCCATGAAGACGAGCCGCAGCGGATGGCGCGACAGGAAGCCGGCGAGGGCCGACAGGCCCAGGCACACGCCGGCCGCGGACGGCGCCAGGACGAGGCCGAGCGCCACCGGCTCGCCCAGGAGGCCCCAGCCGCCGTGCTCCGTCGGGAGGGCGACGGCTCTCCACGGCAGGGGACCGGGCGCCGGCTGGGCACCATTCGGACGGGCAGGCCTGGTGTCGACTGTCGGCTGCTCCATCTCGTCAGCTCACGCTCACCCGCCTGGCCAGCCTCGCCGGCGCCACGTTGCGCCAGGCTGCGATCAGCGCCGTGCGGAGGCTCGCCGCCCTTGCCTCGCGAAGCCTCACCAGGGTGGCGCCCCGGCGGCCCCATCCGCCCTTGACCGGCACGAAGGCGGCGGGATCGCCCGCGACGAACGCCTCCTGCTGCTCGGGCGTCAGCTTGACCATGGCCCAGTCCTCGTCCGGATGGCCCAGGGTCGCGAAGATCCTCCCTCCGACCCGGAAGTCGGGATGCCCCATGTGGCCCGCCTCCACGGCCTCCGGCATCGACAACGCCAGCCGTCGGAAGGAGTCAGGGGTCATGGCAAGAGCCTAACGCCTGCCGGAGCGCTCCGTCGAACAGCCTCCAACCGCCTCGACTCCCCGGCGACGCGACCGCCGAGCGGCCGGCGATCAGCGCCTGGACCGCCGCGTGCGCGCACGCGCCTGGGTCACGGAGTCGCTGACCAGGGCCCGCGGGGCCTGACACCGCCACGCGTCCACGAGGAGCCGGTGTAGCTGGGCACGGGTGACCCGGGGCAGGCGCACCAGGACGGCGGGGAAGCCGTTGTAGTGGGGCTCGGTAAAGAACCGTTCCGGGTCCCCGGCGAGGAGAGCGGCCTTCTCCGCCTGGTCACGAACCCTCACCGCGAGGACGTCGGGACGCGGCGCGCGTGGCTGCCCGGGTTCGGCTCGTTCCATCCAGACCCACGCGAAGCCCTTCTGCTTGCCCTTGTTCTCGACGCTGAAGGCAAAGTGGTCCTGGCCCTCGCTCGTCCCCGGCAGGGACAGCGCGATCCGTCGGACGTCCTCCTGACCGGCCATGGCACCTCTCTTCAACCGACCCTGGTGACGGTCGTCCACCGGAGGACCGGCGCTCAAGGGGCGGCCCGGCGATCGCGCAGACGCGCGAGGTGAGCGATCATAGTCTCGCGGAGATGCCGGACGAACGCGGGCAGGGCGCCTTTGTCCGCGGGGGGCGGGGCGATCATCGGTTCCCAGGAGGAACAAGATGAGCTTTCATGGACGGATGCTGGCGTTGGCTGTCGCGGCCGTGACCTGGGGAGGCGCCTCGGCGCATACGCTGGCGGGACCCGAGCCGGCCGCGCCACCCCAGCTCAACGTGCATGCCCTGGCCCTGCCCGGGGCGCCCCCCGCGGGCGGCGTGTTCATGGACTACATCGCCTACGATCGGGCGCACCATCGCGTTTGGGTTCCCGCGGGCAACACCGGCAGCGTCGACGTCGTCGACACCCAGAGCGAGAAGATCACGCGGCTGGACGGCTTCCCGACCGCAGAGTTCGAGCGGGGGGGCACCAAGCGCACGGTTGGGCCGAGCTCGGCCACGGTCGGGGAGGGCGTGGTCTACGTCGGCAACCGCGGTGATTCGAGCGTGTGTGCGGTCGATGCCTCGACGCTCCAGAAGGGTGTCTGTCTCAAGCTCGAGTCGATGCCCGACGGCCTGGCCTACGTTGCCACCACCAAGGAAGTGTGGGCCACGACGCCGCGCGACAAGTCGATCGTGATCCTCGACGCGTCCAGAACCGGCATGCTGACCGCGAAGGCCAAGATCTCCCTGGATGGCTCGCCCGAGGGTTTTGCCGTCGACGACGGGCGGTCCGTCTTCTACACCAACCTCGAGGACAAGAACCGCACGCTCTCCATCGACGTTCGCAGCCGGGCGGTCTCGAAGACCTGGTTGGCGAACTGCGGTGAGGACGGACCGAGAGGCCTGGCCGTCGACACCCGCCTGAACCTCCTGCTCGTGGCCTGCACCGACCGGGTGAACGTGCTGGACGCGGGGCACGACGGCCAGCTCCTTTCGACCATCGACACCGGCGCCGGGATCGACAACATCGACTACGTGCCGTCGCGGCACGAGCCATACGCCGCGGCGGGACGCGCCGCCAAGCTGACGGTGGCGCGCCTCGATGCCCAGGGCAAGCTGGCGCCTGTCGCGAGCGTCGCTACCGCCCCCGGAGCTCGAAACGCCGTGGCCACCGACGAGGGCGTCGCCTACCTGACCCACTCGGCCGAGGGGAGGCTCCTCGTGGTCACGCCCCTCGCACGATAGGTCCATGGGGCGGTGTCGGGCAGGAAAGGTGGAGACTCGTGAGCGAGCGCAGAGTGCCTTGGGTTGCGTTCGGCTCGCTCGTCTTCCTCATACTGGCTCCGGGCAGCGTTGCAGGGTTGATTCCCTTCTGGCTGACCGGCTGGCGAGTCGACGAACGGTTTCCAGTCCCCTCGATTGGCCGCGTCGTCGGAGTCTCTCTGATCTTCGTCGGTCTGGGGAGCCTGCTGGACTCCTTCGCCCGCTTCGTCGTCGTGGGGCTCGGCACGCCAGCGCCCATCGTGCCCCCTACACGTCTTGTCGTGTCGGGGCAATACCGCCACGTCCGCAACCCGATGTACGTGGCTCTTCTCGCCATCGTGCTCGGGCAGAGCCTGGTGCTGGGGAGCGGGATTCTCCTCGAGTACGCGGCCCTTCTGTGGTTCCTGTTTCACGTGTTCGTGATCCTGTATGAGGAGCCCGCGCTCGGCTCTCAGTTCGAGACGTCGTACCAGGTGTATCGCCAGAATGTCAGGCGGTGGTTGCCCAGGGTCAGGCCGTGGGACTCTGAGCGCGCCTCGGAGTGAGGGCATCAGGGAAGTGCCGCCCAGCACTTGGCCGAGGAGCGTCCGGCTGAGCTGATCGTATACTGACGGCCCGGCAGCGATCCTTCGATGCGGCGATCCATCCAGCTAGGGCGAGTGCAGGAGACGGCGCTGGTGCCCCTCTATGCCCGCGCCCTGGAGAGCCGCAGGAAGCGGCCGATTCTGGAAGACCCCAAGGCCGTCGAGATCGTGGACTCGTTCGACTGGGATTTCCGACGGTTCGCACAGCGGCGGACGGTTGTGGGATGTACCCTGCGGAGCGCCATGTTCGACGTCTGGGTGCGGGACTTTCTGCAGCGGCACCCTGAGGGCAGCGTGGTCGAGATCGGCGCCGGTCTGAACACGCGCTTCGAGCGGCTGGACAATGGCAGGATCCACTGGTACGACCTCGACCTTCCGGACATGGTCGAACTACGGCGGAACTTCTTTCCCGATTCCGAGCGCCGCATCACGCTCGCCGCATCGGTTCTGGATCCGGATTGGAGCGAGACAGTCCGGAGGAGCCCTGGGCCGTACTTCCTGGTGGCGGAGACCGTGTTCGTCTACCTGGAGGAGGCGCAGGTGAAGGCCGCGCTGGGGCAGATCGCGAGCGGCTTTCCGCAGGTCACGATCGCGTTCGACACCCTGGGCCGCCGGGCCGTGGACGGCGGAAACAGGGATCATGCACGGCGGAAACTGGCAGCGCGGTTCGCATGGGCCTGCGACGATCCGATCGCGATCCAACACTGGAACATCGGCCTGCACCTGGTGGAATCCCGCACGGTGGCGGACGTTCCCGATTGCCTGTGGCCCCGCCTGTCCTGGTCGCTGCGGGCCAGCTTGCGGCTCTCTGGCCGGTTCATTCCGAGGCTGATGAAGTTGTATCAGCTCAACCCGTTCGCCGGCCGGTAGGGCAAGCCCGCGAAGACGAGGAGACGAAAGCCTGGCCCTCGTGGCCGACCGAGATGCGATTGCCAGGCCGTAGAATCGATCGACCCACAGCCTCCGCCGTCCCAGACGTGCCGTCGCGCTCGTCGGAGAAGTGGGGAGGAGAAGCCGAGATGTCAACCGCCTCGCCGGAGAGGCCCCTGTCGCCCTGGTGGCGCCACGCGGTCGTCCTCGTCATGGTGTTGGGCTTCAGCGTGTTGACCCTAGTGACCGTCCTCACTTACACGAACGCCCCGCCCATCCCGGAGCGGGTGACGGACGCCGCCGGTGTGACCCTCTTCACGCGGGACGACATCGAGCACGGGCAGGAGGTGTTCCTCAAGTACGGGCTGATGGAGCACGGCACGCTGTGGGGCCACGGGGCCTACCTCGGCCCGGACTACAGTGCGGAGTATCTCCACCGGCTGGCCGAGATCGCGCGGGACACCGAGGCCCGCGCGCGGCACGGGCGCCCTCGTGCGGAGCTCGACCCCGACTCGGCTACGGCCGTGGACACCGCCGTTCACCGCGTGCTCAAGGAGAACCGGTACGAGCCGGCGACGGGCGCGCTTCGGTTCTCGGCGGGCGAGGCCGCCGCCTGGGAGGTACAGAAGGGCGAGTGGGCCGATTACTTCTCGGGAGAGAGGGCGGCGCCGGGTCTTCCTGCCAAGTACATCCGCGATCTGGCCGAGCTGAACGCCCTCACCTCGTACTTCGCCTGGGCGGCGTGGGCGACGGTCGCCGACCGCCCTGGCAAGGATTACTCCTACACGAACAACTGGCCGTACGAGCCGGCGGCCGGCAACCGGCCGAGCGCCTCGACGTACCTGTGGAGCGCGCTCAGCCTCGTCACCCTTCTCGCTGGCCTCGGTTCGGTCCTCTTCACCGTGGGCCGGTTCGACTACCTCGGCTGGCACGGCACCTCGGCGAGCGGCCACGTGCACGACAGCGCCGCCGTCCGTTGGTCCTTGACGCCCAGCCAGAGGGCGCTCGGTCTGTACTTCGGTGTCGTCGCGCTGCTCTTCCTCCTGCAGTCGCTCGCCGGGGGCGCCCTCGCCCACTACCGCGTCGAGTCGGGCGCCTTCTACGGGATGGACCTCGCGCCGCTCTTCCCCTACAACCTGCTGCGGACGTTCCACCTGCAGCTCGCGATCTTCTGGATCGCCACCTCCTGGGTGGCCGGCGGCCTCTTCCTCGCCCCGATCGTGGGCGGCGCCGAGCCCCGGGGGCAGAAGGCGGGGGTTCTCGCGCTCCTCGCGGCCCTTGCGGTTGTGGTCTTCGGGAGCCTCGGCGGCGAGTGGCTGGGCATCAACGACCGCCTGGGGAGCCTCTGGTTCTGGCTCGGGCACCAGGGTTCGGAGTACCTGGACCTGGGCCGCTTCTGGCAGCTGCTGCTGGCCGTCGGCCTCGCGGGCTGGCTGGTGCTCATGTACCGCGGGTTGCGCCCGGCCATCCAGGATCCGAAGCGCTCGGAGCTCGCGTCGCTCTTCCTGTACGCGGCGGCGGCGATCCCGCTCTTCTACCTGCCCGCGCTCTTCTTCGGCCCCCGCACGAACTTCGCGGTGATCGACAACTGGCGCTTCTGGATCATTCACCTGTGGGTGGAAGGCTTCTTCGAGCTCTTCGCCACCGTCCTCGTCGCGGTGATGTTCGTCATCCTGGGGCTGGTCACCGCCCGCACCGCCACGCGCGTGATCTACCTGGACGCCATCCTGTACCTGGCGGGCGGGATCATCGGGACGGGGCACCACTGGTACTTCACCGGCCAGGGCACTCTCAACATGGGCCTCGCCGCGTGCTTCTCCGCCCTGGAGGTGGTGCCGCTCACCCTCCTGACCCTCGACGCCTGGGATTTCATCCGGCTGCGCGACCGGCGGTGCGAGGACTGCCAGGCGACGTTCGCCGAACGTCACCGGTGGGCCATCTACTTCCTGATGGCGGTCGGGTTCTGGAACTTCGTGGGGGCGGGGATCTTCGGCTTCCTGATCAACCTGCCCATCGTCTCCTACTTCGAGATCGGCACCGCGCTCACCAGCAACCACGGCCACGCCGCGCTCTTCGGCGTCTTCGGGATGCTGGCCCTCGCGGTGATGGTCTTCTGCCTGCGCTCGCTCGCCGAGGACCCCGCGTGGGCCCGAGCCGAGCGGTGGATCCGCGTGGGCTTCTGGGGGATGAACGCCGGGCTCGCGCTCATGATGGCGCTCGACCTGTTCCCCGCGGGAGTGCTGCAGCTGTGGGACGTCCTGCAGAACGGGTACTGGCACGCGCGGCGTCTCACCTACCTGATGAGCGGGACGTTCCACACGCTCGAGTGGGTGCGCGCGGCCGCCGACACCGTCTTCCTCCTGGTCGGCGTCGTCCCCCTGGCGGTGTCGGTCTTCCGGCTGCTCGCGGGCGCGAAGAAGCGAGGGGAAGCGGCGTCGTAGACCGGCCGACTCGAGAGCTGCGGCGCGAGCCTCACCGCTCTCCGGCGTCGGCTGGTGCGCGGACTGGCCGCCGCGGGCCCCGGGGCCACGCGCCGCGTACGCGCTGGCAGACGCCGTCGATCTCGTGCGGGCGGCCCCAGCGGGCAAGGCGATGAGCTGGAGCGCGACGAGGTCTGGACGAGCGCACTGGCGTGCGAAAGATCCTCGGGCGCCACGAGCGCGGGCAGGAACGCGTCGCGCGCCGGGTAGAAGACGGCTGAAGAAGACTCGATAGCAAAGGTCAGAAGCCGAGGCCCAGGATCGAGAGCACGTCGAGGAGCCCGTCTCTGGGCCGAGCGGGGCGCCCGGATCCGTCCCACGAATGGCATGCGGGCGTCCCGAAAGCGGGATTCGATCGACGTGGACCGGCTGGCTGAGAAGGCCCAGATCGCCCCGACGAAGGCCGCAAATGGAACAAACGACGGAGACGGCCGGCCCTCCATCGCGCCCTGTCGGCTGGCACCGAGTCTGCAGTCCGTCGGAGCAGGTGAGCGATGGACTTCCCGCGCCCCGCACAGGCACGGACGCGACGCCTCCGGAGACTCGGCATCCGGCGTCGGCGGCACGGTCGCTCTGGTGCTGATCGCGCTGGGCCTGTCGCGCCTCAGGCCCGCCCGCCGACCGTGGAGCGGACGACGGTGTGGATCGACACCTTGAGGCGTGGCGGAATGTTGCGCCAGGTGCGAGGCGTCGGCACGCTGGCCTCGAGCGCATCCGGCTCAAGTACGGGTGGCCGCCCGGTGTGCGCGGGACCAGCTGTGAAGAGACCCACGGCGTGCCGTGCCCCGTGCTGATGTGGGGAGATAGCACGATGATGAACGACCTGCGCTACGCCGTTCGGATGATGGCCAACAATCCCGGTTTCACCGCCGTGGTCGTGGTCACGCTCGCGCTGGGAATCGGAGCGAACACGGCGATCTTCAGTGTCGTCAACGCCACGTTCTTGAGTTCGCTACCCTACTGCGAGCCCGACCGAATCGCCGTCCTGCGGGAACACGACGGCAGTGCCGGCGACAGGTCGGTGTCGTACCCCGACTACATCGACTGGCGCGAGCAGCAGGACGTCTTTGCCAGGCTCGCCTTCTATCGCCCCTCCGACCCCACGCTGAAGACGTCCGAAGGAACGGTGCTGGCGCCTGTGTGTCTGGTCTCGGCCGAGTTCTTCGCGGTGCTGGGCGTGGAGGCTTCGGAGGGGCGCAATCTCGGGCCGGAGGACGACCAAGCCGGGGCCGCATTGGTTGCGTGGGTCACTCAGGACGCCCGGCAGAGGTACTTCCCCGGCGACCAGAGCCCGATCGGCCGCACGCTGGTGCTCGACGGGCAGGCGGTTACCGTGGCGGGCGTCTTGCCGCCCGCCTTCCGATTCTACCGCCCTGCCGACTTCTATCTGCCGGTGGCGCCCTACGTGCAGCGGATGTTGCTCACGTTGCGCGGGAGCAGCGGGAACCTCGCCTTTGTGCTTGGACGCCTGAAGCCGGGGGCGACGCTGGGCAGTGCCCAGACGCAGATGAGCTCGATCGCAAGACGGCTCGAAGGGCAGTATCCCAACACCAACACGGGCGTCGGCGTGCACGTGGTGTCCGTGCGTGAGCATCTCGCCGGCGCGGCGCG